>Ga0209380_10000360_pt1 | contig 32067 bp, 36 predicted proteins | sample HubBroMetageWFT6_FD_188347 | JGI IMG/M metagenome (GOLD analysis project Ga0209380, IMG submission 188347) | Warmed and freeze-thawed soil microbial communities from the Hubbard Brook experimental Forest, New Hampshire - Hubbard Brook CCASE Soil... | ecosystem: Environmental > Terrestrial >... | reverse complement strand
GCCGCCCTTCATGATCGGCCGGAACTCCTGGCCGTACCTGGACTGCACCGCGGCTTTCATCGCTTCCCGTCTCCGTCGCCCGGATACTGGAACACCGCGTCGAGGGGCACCCTGAACACCTGCGCGATCTGGAATGCGATCTCCAGCGAGGGCGAGTACCGGCCCTGCTCGATCGCGATGATCGTCTGACGAGTCACTCCGATGCGCTGCGCGAGATCCGCCTGCGTCATCTCGCCGCTGGCGAAGCGAAGCGCGCGGATCGAGTTGGTGATCCTGGTCGGCTTAGCCATGGCGCAGCTGCAGGCCCCGCCGGTAGGCGACGAGCTTGACCGCGGACCCGACGACCGCCCACAGCACGAATCCGAGATAGATGACGTTGGCGATCCAGAAGTAGTCCCACCGGGCCATGGCCATGAACAGTGCCGCCCCGGCGCCCGCGACGATGAACCAGCGGCTGGCGTACTCGCCGAATCGGTAGATCTCCCGGTCGCGCACATCGGTGCGCCGGCTCTCGGTGGGTCTCGCGGTCTCGACCAGCGTGCGGCCCACGATCGACGCGACGATCGAGGCGCCGGTCGCCCACAGGAGGACGGCGACGTAGGGCACCTGTCCAACCGGCGTGCTCAGCATCCGTCCGATGATGATCACGAGGTACACCGCGTAGGCACCCGCGCTGGTAACGAGGTAGACCCACGTGCCCTTCTCCTCGTACGACATTGCCCCACCTGCCGGTCATGTTAAGAATCTTTGACACAGCAAATGTAAGGCAGAGCCTACATCGTGTCAAACTTTCTAGACACGGACCGACTAGCGGAGGCCGTCCCACAGGCGGCGCTCGTCGCCGTCCGGATCGTCGGCAACCGCGCTGGCGGCGTCGAACACCATCGTCGCGCGCTCCGCGGTCGTGTAGCGCGGCCAGCCGGGATCGCCGGTAGTCACGAAGCTCACCCAGGCGCGGTGCATGACATCGGCCAGGTCCTGCGGTGCGTCCGGGCCCGTCAGCCAGTCCGCCCCTTCGGAGCGAAGCGTGTCGAACGTGAACGCCACTTCGAGGTAGTGGCATGCGCCCAGCCGGCCCTCGAGCACCGGGGCGGGCCACGCGAACTCGTACACCCAGGTAGCCGATTCGGGGCGCGCCTCGGCGACGCGCAGTGCGGGGATGCGGAAGAACCAGTCGCCGGACAGGTCCGCGAGGACCTCACCGGCCGAGGCGCCGGGGCGGTTGGCCCGGTAGAGCGCCAGCGCGTCATCGCCGAGCCCGTCGGCCGCGGCGGCCGCCTGCAGGATGGGATCGCTGATGGCATCCATCGCGCCCGTGGGCACCATGAAGAACCGCTGCTCGTCGGCGTTGGTCCCGATCAGCACATCGACGTCCCGCCCGGCACCGGCGCGCAGGCCGTCCAGCGGCACCGCCGGCAGCACGTCGCCGTCGACGACCGGCTCGAACACCATGCGGTTGCCGGTGATCTCGGCCCATCGCGCGGGATCGGGATTGGTCACGAGACCAAAGGCCAGCGCATCCTGCCCAGCCAGCAGCTGCGGCAAGGCCACGGCGGCGATAGCCTCGCGGCTGGCGGGAACGCCGAGCTGCTCGGCGAGGTAGCCGCCCACCCTGGCCGCGGTGCCCGGCGTCAGCACGTGCTGGCCCGCGCCGCTCTGGGCGATGACGCGGCGGAACAGCCCGGCCGCGCGGGGCATCGACAGCAGTGTGGTCACCGACATCGCGCCGGCCGACTCGCCGGCGATGGTGACCCGGCCGGGATCGCCGCCGAAGCTGGCGATGTTGTCCTGGACCCACCGGAGGGCGGCGATCTGATCGAGCAGCGCGACGTTGGCCACGCCGTCATCGAGGAAGAGAAAACCGTCAGCACCGAGACGGTAGTTGATGGTGACGCACACGACGCCGTCCCGCGCATACGCCGTGCCGTCGTACTGCGGGACCGCGCCCGAGCCGTACATGAACGAGCCGCCGTGAATCCACACGAGCACCGGCAGGCCGGCCGCGCCCAGCTCTGGCGTCCAGACGTTGAGGTTCAGGCAGTCATCGCCGGGGATCGCCGGCTCGGCGAGCAGCTTGTCGAACGGCGGCGGGTACGGGCTCTTCGGAACCGTCGGCCCGAACTCGGTGCAGTCCCGCGTACTGTCCCACGGCTGCGGCGGCTCCGGAGCGCGCATGCGCCCCGGACCGAAGGGCGGCGCCGCGTACGGGATCCCCTTGAACACATAAACGCCGCCCCCGTGCGTTCCGGTGACGGCGCCCCGCCTGGTCTGGGCCATAGTCATGGTCAACAAGATAGGAGAAACTCACCTCCGCTGGCATCTGGGGCCAGGTGACGGTCCACTGATCCCAGATGCCAGCGGAGCTCCGCTGTCGGCTGAGTTGGTCAGCTACACCTCCTACCTTTACTCGTCAGCCACGTCGAGGGCTGAGCCTGATCCGAGCGGGTCCGGGATCAGCAAGACGATCAGCTCAGCGTCCGGCCCGGGCTCGGAGTTGTCACCCTGGTCGGATGTGAGCGATCGTGGCTCTGTATGGGTCATGGCACCTGCACCTCCTTAGCTCGCATGACCGGGGTTGTTCGGGCTCCGGCTCGTGACCGGAAGGGGCGTGAAGCTCGGGCATCGCACGTCCTTTCATGCATCGGAACCGAGGTCGGTTCGCTCCACTCGGAGTTGTTTCTGGCCGTCGCCGTTTCCGGCGGCGAACAGATGTCTTTCAACCTCTCCTATCATGCTTGAAGTCGGCCATTTTTCAAGGGACAACAGCACAATCCTCAGGCTATTTATGCAGGTCAAGTTGCATGTCCTGCCCTTCTGGCTGAGATCAGCACAACACTTCTGGTACAGAACACAACGGTCTGATAGATTGCGCGCAACGCCATATAGAGGTCCCCGCATCGGCCAGTATTTCGGAGACATCTTCAATGCCGGATGGTAGTGACCGGACCGAACGAATCAGCCAGGACGTCACTGACATCAGCTCTTCCTCGCAGCTGCTGCGCTATGCAACGGCCGGGCAGCTAGAGCATCTGCAGACGCAGCACCGGGCCTTCAGCCAGGGCAAGATCGCGCACGGCGCGGGGCTGGGCAGCAACAGCCGCAACGCCGGAGCGGCGCTGTCGACGGCGCTCAAGAAGGGGCTGTCGGCCGATCAGATCGGGAAGCTCGACGGGATCATCGGAGCACTGGCGGAGCACCAGGACGGCACCGGGGGACTGTCGTCGCTGGCGCTGCGGCTGTCCGGGGAGGGCCGCGACGAAGTGCGGCGGACGATGACCACGCGGCTGCCGCCGAGCTGGACCAGCAGGATCTTTCACGACCCGCCGACCGCGGACGTCGGCGTTCTGATCCAGGCGTCGGCGCTGCTGTCCGCATTCATGTCGGCCAGCAAGATGGACACCGCCGGCACCAGCGTCGACAGCATCCGGGCCCGGTATCGCGATCACCTGGAGCCGCTCGTCCGGCGGCTGATCGTCATCTCGGTCGAGCCGCCGACCTCGCGGAACTACGACGCGCAGATACTCCTCGGGATCCTCGCAAGCTACTGCTTCGATCAGATGCGCGTGCGGCTCGAACACGAGCTGCGCTATTCGCCCATGGGGTTCCGGGTCTGGCGGGCAATCACGAAGCTGGTGAAGCTCAGCGGCCGGGGACGGCACGCGGACACGCTGAAGGACTGGGTTCGCCCGCTCGTCGAGGACGCCGAGGACCTGCGCAAGCGGAGCCTCTACGCGGGGCGGGGCCTCGACCTTGAGCTCGCGATCTCGGTGCCCCGCGCGTGGTCACCGCCCGGCGACGACTGGGCCGGGAAGGCCCTGCTCGCCAGGGCGCGCGAGAGCGAGGCGACGATCCGCGAGCGCGGCACCGCGGCCATGGGCCTGTGGCAGCGGGCGATCTCGGAAGGCAGGGACGACCTCGCGGAGACCGAGCAGTCACTGCGCCAGCTGATCGCCGAGTTCCGGGACCCCGATTCCAGGCCGGACGCCGCGCGCGGGCTCGCCTGGGTGGCTACCCAGCTCGAGTACGTGATGGACCAGCGGATACCCGTCTGCAACGAGTTCCCCGATGTGGACGAGCCCTGGTTCCGGCATGTCCAGGAGGCCGCGGACGAACTCGACAAGCACATACCGGCGCACCTGCTGACGGGCACGAAGAACCTCTTCCGGCACATGATCCTGCAGAACGCGGGCGTGTACCGCCGGCAGGCCATCGAGACGATCGTCACCAGCGGCTGGAACGAGCCGGTGGCGCGGGCACTCGGCATCCTGCTGAAGAAAGAGGAAGACGAGGCCTGGCTGCGGGTGCGGGTTGAGTTCGCGCTGGGCTTCATGCAGAATCCGTCGGCCGCGGTCGAGGCCGACCTGACCCGCGCCTGCAAGTTCGCCTTTGACCGCCTGGAACTGGACCAGCGTGCTCCGAACGATCCGCCGCCGCGGGCGCGCCGTACGGAGATACACTCCTCGCTCTTCGCGGTCGGTGACTGCTTCGGCGTGGCGGGCGCCGAGGAGCGGGCTCGAACCGCCAGGGAATCGCTGCGGCCCGTCCTCACCGCGCTGGCTGAGCTGGACGGAGACCGCGCGCGCATCCTGCGGCGGGCGACGAGAGCGGCCGCTTATGTGCTGACGCTCACCGCCCAGCCGAGAGAAGGCAACCAGCCCGATCTGTCGGAGGTTCTGCTGACGAAGCTGAGTGGGAGCCCCGACGCAGTGACGGCCACGCTGAGCTCGTGGGCACTCAGCTTCCGCTTCGCCGAGGACGGATCAGTCCGGCCGCTGCTGGCGGCGGCCGACCTCGCGCGTGACATGCGGCCTTACTGACGGGCAAAGAAAAACCGCGGGCCGCCTCGGTGAAGCGGCTCGCGGTTCGCGGCAAGTTTCATCTCATCTGCGTCCCGGGTTCTGCCCTGCCAGCCGGGGGAGCGGCAGGTCCTTGGGCTGGCGGTAGTCGGTGCCGGGCTGCAGCCCGCAGCTGTAGAAGCCGTTCGCGGCCCTGATGCCGCTCGCTAGCCGGCTGGGGCTGCGCCTGGTCAGGCTGAGGGCTCGCTCTTCGCGCCAGATCCCGATCGAGACGATCGCGACGGACCCGAGAAGCGCACCCGCAGCGATGAGCACGAAGACGACGATTGCGTAGACCTGGATCATGTCCGCCTCCCTCTCCGTACCGGCGCGGGATTGCGGCACCCGCAGTACTTGAGCGGCCTGGTGCTGTTGCTGGCAGGCCGGCTCTGGCCTGGTGCTGTTGCCTTGCTCATTGCTTCCTGTTCTCCTTCGGTGATGTGCCTGGATGGCAGCGGCCCCCGCCTCGGGCGGGGGCCGCCGTGGTTCTGCGGCGAGCCCTCCTTTCGTCGGACAGCAGCAGATTAGCAGTAAATCACTGCGGAAAACAAGTAGCTTCTTGCATGGCAAAGATGCCGCTGAGTAGACTGATCACTGCGAGATCGATCGGGTCCGCAGTTAGCCTGCGAGGGAGGTGCCAGCAGATGGGAAAGAAGGCCGCGCCGGCCGGCGTTGCGCTGCCGGTTGATGCCGAGCCGCCGACGCCTCAGGCGCGGCTGGTCATCAGCCTCTCCAGGGCGGGCGGGACGGCGGAGACACACGTCCCGCCGGGCGAGGCCCGGCACGCCGTCACGACGGGCGCTGTGGTCGGAGTGACCTGGGCGGCCATCGGCGGGGCAGTCTGGATCGTGCAGATCTCCCCGCGCCTGGAGATTCTGGCATTGGCCGAGCTTGGATTTGCTTTGGCAATTGCCATTCTTATCGCACTATGCGGGCGCCGGAAGGGCTCGGCCGAAGCGCCTATGCGCGATATATAGCCGCCCCTCGGCGTCGTCGCTGGGCAACGCCGCCTTAACGCGCAAATGGCCCTCCGCCTATCGGCATGCGGAAAGACCATCTGCGGTGCGGCAGATTGCGCTCAAAGGAGCCGTATGATCTGCGTCTCGTTCTTGACGTTGTCCCGGATAAGCACGTCTCGGTCGGCTCGCAGCTGCGCGTCGATGAACTCGTACAGGCTAATCGCGCGGTTCGTGATGTCAGTCTTGGACAAACCCGTACGATCCTGGAGATTCTGCAGGTCTTCTGCAGCCTTCGGGATCAGTGCAACCGTGATGCGCTCTGCAGTCTGCGGCCGGGCAGCTTCACCCTGAAAGGTGCCGTTACCGGCGCTGGCTGTCATTGTGCGGACTCCTCCCATGTCGGGGCACCAGTCTTCGCTCAAGACGACGACTGTGCACGGAGTCGGCGCCGGAGGAATCCCGGATGTCTTGCGGGGGGACGCCTGACGGTCAGGTCAGATGCCACCCCTGTTGCGTGTGTTCCTGCTTCTGTTGCCGTCAAAAGCAGGTCTATTGCTGCAACGTTAGCATTAGTAAGCTGCTAGATTCAAGGATCGGCAGCATGATTCACGCCACATCTTTCTGTGCTAAGGGATATTCTGCAGGGATCATCTCGATACGGCGATGAACCTTTCACGCAGCTTGTCAGCGATAATCGCCCGGCCAGTTGCGGCGGCCGGACTGCCCGTTGCGCCGCACCCGCCGGCGGAACCTGGCCGCCGCGAAGACCCCCGCGATGCACAGCACGAGCCAGAACAGCAGTATCACCTTGAAGAAGCCGAGGAAGATCCAGCCACCGCCCGGCAGGATCACGGCGGCCAGCAGTATCAGCAGCGCCAGGGGCAGGAGCCGCGGTCCGCGCCGGTGGCGATACGCCGGCGGGCCCCACTGCGGGCCTGAGGCCCATGGCGGCGGACCGGCCTGCGGCCCGGTCGGCTCCGGCTCCGGCAGATCGGCCATCACGGCGCGCAGGTCGCCGAAGGTCTTGGCGTTCAGCGCGCTGGTGACCCGCTCGTCGAGCTCTTCGGAGGTCAGCCGGCCGTCGGCGAAATGCTCGCGCAGCCGCGTCGTTACCCGCTCGCGGTCTGCGTCGCTGACCCGCATGCGATCGTCCATCATCTTCCCCGTCCTGCCTACTCGTCCTGACCGTCTTCGTCGGCGTCCTCAGCGTCGACGTGGTCGGCGAGGATCCGGTAGATCTCCCGCCGAGTCCGCTCAAGCAGCCGCTCGGCCTCGCGTACCTGTGCGGCCGTTCCCGCGTGAGCGATCTGCACGATCCCCGCGCCGAGGCGGGCCGCCTCGGCGAACAGCCCTGGCACCTGCCAGGCCTCTTGCTGGGCCTGCGATTCCCAGGCACCGCGAGCCATGCCCGGGTTCTGCTCGACGTATTCGCGCCCGGCGTCGGTCAGCCGGAACGTGCGGCTGCCGCCGGACTCCTCGCCGAGGATGAGGCCCTCGTCCGCCAGCTGTGACAGCGCCGGATAGACAGCACCGGGACTCGGCCGCCAGGCTCCGCTGCTGCGCTCCTCGATCTCAGACATGATCTGGTAGCCGTTGCGCGGGCCGTCCTTGAGCAGGGCGAGGATCGCCGCGCGCACGTCGCCGCGGCTGGCCTTCGGCGGACGCGCCGGGCCGGGTGGCCCTGGCGGGCCCGGCCACCAGCCGCCCTTGGAGCCCACGAATCCGCCGCCCCAGTGACCAGCCGGTCCTCGCCTGCCGGTGAAGTCGCCTGACCACGGGCTACTGCGCCGCTGACCGGACGCCATCACGCGGATGCCCCGGCGGATCAGCTTGTTCAGCAGCTGATCGGCGTCCCTGAACATCTCGAACGGGTCCCACTCAAAGCCGCCCGCGCCGCATGCTGCCCCGGCTGCCATCTTGCGCCTCACCCACTTCTCGCGACACGATCACGATATATCGACAGCCTATGTCACCCGGCAGCGGAGAACAAGTCATATCTCGTCTGGTGCGCTGACGGGCAATTTACCGGGCGGCACCGGCCTCGGGTTTCCCGCGTTCCTTTCCCTGCTGACAAGATCGGACGGGTGACAGAGCACGAATCGCCGCAGTCCGGCGGCCCCGAGGGACGGCCCCGGCAGCTGCCGCAGCACTGGCCAGGCATGCGCCGCAACCATCTGCCGGACCCGCGGCAGACCTGGCTCCGCCGGGCCGAGCACCTCGCGGCCGGCCACGTCGACTTCCCGATGCCCGCCTGGCTGCGGCGGACGCCCGGCGAGCGGCGGTGGCCGATTACCCTCAGCGTCCTGGCCGCCATCGTCCTGCAGATGCTGCTTCCGGAGCGGTTCACCAAGCCGCTGCCGCTCTATCTGCTGCCGGCCCTTGAGGCTGCGCTGCTGATCGGCCTGACCGTGTCGGATCCGGTGCGGGTCGAGCGGGGCGGAACGGCGAGGCGCGCCGCGAGCATCGTGCTGATCATGCTGATCACGATCGCCAACGCGGTGTCCGCCGTCCTGCTGATCCGCGCGATCCTGGAGGGCAAGGCCGGCGGGAGCGCGGCGCCACTGTTCGGCACGGGAGCATCGATCTGGGCGACGAACGTCATCGCCTTCGCGCTGTGGTACTGGGAATTCGATCGCGGCGGACCGATCCGACGAGCCCACGGCGTCGCCCGCCATCCGGACCTGATGTTCCCGCAGATGGCCACCCCCGAGCTGGCCGAGCCCGACTGGGAGACCCAGTTCGTGGACTACCTGTACTTGTCGTTCACCAACGCGACGGCGTTCAGCCCGACCGACGTGATGCCGCTGGCCCGCTGGGCAAAGCTCACCATGCTGGTCCAGTCCGGGATCTCGCTGGCGGTTGGAGCGCTGGTCATCGCCCGGGCGGTGAACATTCTGCGGTCCTGACGCAGAATCACCTTGTGACCGGCCGCTATCAGGATCCGGCAACGACACCGGACCCAGATACCAGCCGGTCTCTTGGCGAAACCGGCTTCGAGCTGTCACCGCATCTGCTTCACCGAGTTCTCAGCGGCGCATAGCAAAGATCCCGCGCAGCCTGACGACCAGCCAGGCGAGCCGGCTGGGGCGCGGGATGTGAGTCGTTTCAATCAGTTGGATCCGAAGGTAGGCCTTGTCCGTGCACGGCTCGAGGCCATCGTCTTCGGGCTGCCCGGCCGGGGAATGGGCAGTCAGGTTGGTCACGGGCTCCTCCTGATGGTCGGGGGCTCAGGGCCCTGAGTCTCGCGGGCGGTTCGGCGAGGGTCGGTGCTCATCTGGACCTCCAGTCCAGTCGGTACTCGAACTACTTCAGGGTACTAGTGTTATGGCTGAGATACATCGCAAACGCAGAGAGAAGTTGGTCTTCTGCCATGCGGAGACTGCTGATAGTATGCAAGAAGAACAACAGGACGGTGCGCTTTCGCAACGTCTCGCTTGTCGGTCGCAACAGGCGACGGCGCGGCTAGCAACGGCGGCGGCGCCCGCGGCAAGCGGAGGCGGGAGGGGCGGCTTTCTGCTCAGCCCAATGGAGGGAGACCCATGACCAGGACCGGAACCGGCGAGAGTGCTCTGGGAGGTGTCAGGCCGCTTTGCAACCGGTGATAACTGACCGAGTGACAGTCGCCCTGATCCGGAAGGCCGCCGACGACCTGCAGTGTCTGCAGGATCGGACAAATCTGTCTAAAACGGACCTCGTGAACCGTGCTATCACGCTGTACGAGTTCATCGAGGCGCAGTTGCGCGGCGGACACGATCTGCTCGTCAGAGACAACCGCACGGGCGCCATGCAGACTGTTCTCATCTTGTGACGCCCGCGTCGCCGGTGAGGACGGCAAACCCGAGGGCCGTCCTGGAAATCCAGGACGGGCCCTCGGGTTTGTAGGGGGAGCACACCCGAGGGCCCGTCCTGGAAATCCAGGACGGGCCCTCGGTCGTCGTGCCTTCGGACCAGGCGGGCTACCCCGGCCTGGGTTCCGGCTGATCATCTGAGGCCAGAGCTCCAGGTGGCTTCAGAACTTCAGCCGGGACAAGCGGTTGGCCACTTCTGCGGGACAGGCCGCGCCCGGCGATGAGCGCGCTGGCGGCCAGCGCCACCGCCAGTTCCGCATAGGGAAGGAGACCGGGGCCCCGGTGTCTGGCGGTCAGCACTGCCCCGCCGATCCCGACGCCTACTGTCCCCAGGATCCCGACGGTTGTGATCGCGTGAATCGCTCCGCTGCTCGGGTCGGAGCGCACGTCCTCACGAACGATCACGGTGAGCGCTGCCGCGGATGTCGGGCGATCCGCGGACAGGACGACCTCTTCCTTCTCCATTGATGAGCTCTCCGTTCCCTGTATCTCGGTTGGTGGCAGGTGCGGCTTCGGCTGCCGGGGGTGGCTCGTGCGGTACCGGCGCCCGACGCCGGCTGCTGATCTCGGGTGAGTGCGTCATGCTGAGCTCCCTCTGGTGAGGCGCTAAACGATGCAGTCGGGTGACTGCGCTTCCAGCGTAATCCAGCAAAGTTTAAGCTGCAAGAACCCTGCTAGCTTGCTGCCGAATCCGTGTTCACAATCCGCCGGTCAGCTGCAGGGCTGCCCGCAGTATCTCTGGCCTGGCCAGGCCCTGCCCGTAAGATCGACAGGTCTAACGCATCAAAAATCTGCTGAATAACTGTTGCATACCTGTGACTGACTAGCTATCGTGATGCTCACAAGGCGCCCCCGGCCGAAAGGAGGAAGCGCAAATCAACGAAGCGTCACCTAGAGAGGAGGTGATCGATATGACCGGACCAGGCGAAGGCCTCGCGGTCATCCTGATCGAACCTGCCGGAGAGGCTCTCCGACAGCTTCAGGAGCGCACGAACCTGTCCAGGGCCGACATCGCCAATCGGGCGCTCGTCCTGTATCAGTTCGTCGACGCTGAGCTGCGAGCCGGCCGGCACGTCATCACTCAGGATTGCGAGACGGGCACAGCGCAGGTCGTCGAACTGGTCGATGCTCTGGGCGCCCGCATAGCGTCCGCCGCCCCCGCCCTTTCCGGGCGGGGGGCGGCGGGCCGCCACGTTCGGCCAGCCCGCCGGAGGCGCCGGATGGCACGCCCCGGCGGGCCGATGCGGCTGCGGCCGGCCTTCAGCCTCGGCGGCCAGGAGGTGCGGACTACATGAGCATGAGCTCGCCAACCCGACGCCGGGACCGCGATGGCCCCGGCTCCCCCAGGAAGCCGGCGCCGTCCGGCAGGAAGGCAGGACCCTGATGTTCGAGATCTATGCAGTCGCCGCGGTCGCGCTGGTCGCTGTCGGAGTGATCGCCGGCATCCTCGTCATCTTCGCCGTGGGAGTCCGCAGCGAGGACAGAGCAGGAAGCCTGCGTCGGCCAAGCCCCGGTCGCATCGCGGGCGGCGTCCGGGTGGTGACCAATGCCTACGTCAGCCCGTCGCTGGCCGAGAACGCGGGCCAGCGTCGACCCGAGCTGGCGCTGGTCGGCCCGGAGCGGCCCGGCCGGCCATCGGTCCGAACCTGGTGACCGGTGACCACGAGCGCGCAAATCCGACCGGCCCGCGAGCTGCCCGCGTCCGGCCCGCACTCAGCCCCTGGCTGCGCGCGGGCACGCGGGGAGCTCGTCGCGGGCTCGGCCGGAGTACTAAGAAAGGAGCGACGATGACCATGCGCCCTCTGCCCGTCCGCGACGTTGAAAGCCGGCTGGCACTGACCAGAGCCGATTACGCCGAGCTGCTAGCCGCGGCGCGGGCCGCCATTGCCGCCGATCGAGACGGACTCCGCGATCCGCTCACCTTTGTCCGCGGTGTGCTGGCCGACCGCGGACAGCTCCCTCCGGCCGGGGCGGACGTACAGCAGCTGCTCGCGGCGGTGCCCGCGGACCTGCGCGAACCGGGAAACCGAGTACGGGCAGCAGCCGACACTCCGGCTACTGCGGATCTTCGTACGGGCTGTCCTCAATCGTCTCGTACTCGGGTGCGTCGAGCAGCGGGCGGACTGACCCGTCCGGTCCGAACCGGAAACTCAGGGCCCACCGGCTAAGACGTGCGGTGACCTCGTCGGGGTGATCCCGTAGCTTCTCGAGAAGCTCCTGGGACAGGTCCGGTTTGCCGCTTTCTTGTGGCTGCGCGGTCACCGTGAGCAGGTACGCGGCTGCCCGGGCCGCCCTGCGCATAATCATGGCGCGGTCGCCGGTCGCCTCGGCCAGATCGGTGAGCACGGGCTTCAGCCGGTCCCGGGCGCTCTTGGCCCGGTCTTCGACACCGGGCACGCCGAAACAGTCCCCGATGGCGAACAAAGACGCGTGTACCTCGGTAATGCGCGATCTCGGCGGCTCCTGCGTCTCTGCGAGCTGGCCGAGCCCGAGATTCCGGTATGCGCTCTGGCACGCGTGCGTGAGGTCGTCCTCGACGTGACGATTGGCGCGCTGCAGAAAGCCAAGCGCGAACTCGGCGCGAAGGCGCAGCCACGCCTGGTCCTGCTCATCCTGCAGCAGCTTTCCGAGCGCCTGCGCGATCGGGTTGGTCATGCCCGCGGTCACGACTGTCTCGATTGCCTGCCGGCGGTAGACGCCGGAATTCTGCAAGATCATGTGGAGGAACAAGGTCTTAGTGCCGGCCCGGAGATGGTCGGCGATCTGGAGCCGGTCGAGTTCTCTCGCGGCTTCCCGGACGTTGTCGAACCACGGCTCATTGACGTCAGGCCAGTCGTTGCAGACTGCGACCTTGTTGTCGAGAGCGTGCCGTACCGTTGCCGCCACCCACCGGAGGCCGGCCGGGGCATCGGGCCTGGACTTGCCGTCCCCGATCTCGCCGATCAGGTCGCGAAGATCCTGCTCGGTTGCCCTGATGCCGCGGTTCTGCTCAAGGGCCCGCTGCCACAGGCCCATCGCGGCCGTGCCGCGCTCGCGAATGGTCGCCCTGTTGTCCCGCGCCCGCCGGCGAAGAGCATCGCCGGCCCAGTCGTTGCTGGCCGGCGACCACGCCGCCGGAACGGCGAGGGCAAGCTCCAGGTCGAGACTCCGGCCAGGGTAAAGACTCTGGGCCCGAAGCTTGTCCGAGTCGCTGACAAGTCGCTGAACCCATTCCCTCAGCTCGTCCGTGCGCTCGCCATTGCTCCGCAGCCGGACGAGCTTGGTGATTCCGCGCCAGACGCGGAACGCCAGCGGTGAGTACCGCACGGCGGTATCGAGCCAATCTCTCATCGGGGCGAATGCGTAACTTGCCAGGCTTCCGAGCATGATCTGCGCGTCGTAGTTGCGTGAAGTCGGCGGCGCTACGGAAATAAGGATCAGCCGCCGGACGAGGAGCTCCAGCTCCGGCCCGTAGGTAGCGTGGATCTCGCGCACGCTCCGTTCATCGACCCGCTCCGCCGCTGAGAACGTCGACAGCAGAGCCGATGCCTGCGTCAGTACCTCGAGTTCGCTGGAGGGACGATGATGCTTGAGCATCCGGAACGTCCAGCCGGTGGGCACCTGCGCGATCAGGATGCCGCCGCGGTTCTCCGCCGACAGCCTCATGTTCAGCGAGGACAGGCCGCCAGTGCCGTCGAGATCCGGCAGCAGCGCCCCGATGATCTCATCGAGCTTGGCCAGGTGCGCCGGGCTCGGCCCGTCCCGCAGCGCGTGAGATAGCGCCGATGCGGCGTTGCGCTCGCTATCACGAAGCCTGGCCGCTTCGGCGATCCGCCCCTGCGTCACGTCGGGACGCTCGCGGCGGAGCCGTTCCAGCTGGCCGGCTAGCGCGTAGCTGAGCAGCTGACTGGGCTGGCTGATGTCCGTGATGCCGTGGTCGGCCCCCGAGGACCCGTTCTTCGGCGGTGTCACGTCCCCGGCCTCCCGGCGACCCATGTTGCGCTAACCGGCATAGGCATTGCGGAAATCTATCAGAGCGTTGCATACCCGCACCAGGCTGTTGGGAGCCAGCCGCCTTTCGTTGCCGATTACGGCCAATCCTGACGGCATTCCACATCGCATTCGAGGGCGCGCGCAGCGCCAATCTGAGGGCCTTGTCGTGCCATTTACCTGGAGATATGCTTGTGATGATCGTCGACGCACGTCGACGATCATGGTGCGAAGGAGGAGACCGTGAGCGCTAGCCCTCCGCCCGGGTTCCCTGAGCCCACCGAGGCTTCTTACCTGCGCATTGTTCTGCTGCCCTGGGCGCCCCCCGGTCGCCGGCACCGAAACGAAACGCCGTGCGGCCTGGCGCACTCGGCCCACCGGCTGCGCCGGCGTCCGCGCCCACCCCACAACCGCAGGATCATCTGATCTAGGAGAGCAGGCGCGTCGTCATGGAGACAGTAAATATCCGTAGCCTGCGGGGGACTAGCGTCGCCAAGACCGTCGGTGACGGCAAGCCGCTGGCAATCACGAACAATAAGGCGCTCATCGCGGTCGTCATCCCGGTAGCGAGGGCATGGGTTGAGCACGTCATCGACCGCAACTGGTCGCAGGTGCGCAAGCACGTCGAGGAAGGCGAGAAGGCGAGGGCGTCCGGCGCGCCCATGGACTCGCTGGACGATGTGCTCGCAGGCGCGGGGGCAGCTGGTGCTAATTCGGGCCGGGGCGGCCCGGCGCCGGACGGGTACGCGATACCGCTGGTGGCGGCGCTGGCCGGGCGAACCGTTTCCCAGTCGCCGGAGAGCAGGCAGCTCCTGGGCGCGATGCAGGCCGCCTTAGCCGGTCCGGCGCCGGCCGGAGCGGAGACGGTGACCGACCCGCAGCCAGTTCGAGTCGGCGACCTGTCGGCGCACCTGATCGAGGAGGCCGGCGAGGCTCGTCAGACCCTCGCGCTCACCCACGACCGTCAGCTCATCGGGATCGTGATCCCCGTTACGCAGCGGCTTGTGCACTTCCTGATCGAGCAGAACCTGTCCAGCATCCAGCACAACATCGCGGTGGGCGAGAAAGAGCTGAGCGAGCCCGATGCCATGACCACGCTCGGCGAGGTCACGGGTCAGAATGCTGACTCAGCCGGCAGGATATCGAGCACGTAGAAGCCGCGCTCGGCGACGTCGCCGTCCTTCTGCTCAGCGAGCTGCTTGAGCTCGTCAGATGTCAGCGGCCGGTGGACCGCGGTATAGGCCTTGAAGCTCAGCGGAGTCGCGGTGTAGACCGTGTCGCCTGGCGCCGTCGGCAGGCTGCGGACCTGCACCTCGCAGTCGAACCTCACCTCGATGTCGCGGTTAGGCCCGTCAGCCAGCTCCGTCTTGAGGCAACTCGCCAGCGCCAGCGAATCGGGCAGGCTACTCACCAGCCGCTTAGCCGCGGTCGCAAGGATCACCTCATACGCGTCTTCCACCGCACGCTCCCCCCAGGGTGCCGGGGTCTCCCGCCTCCGGCCCTGCGGCAAAAGAATATTAGCCGGAGTAATTATGTGCAATGGTCCAGATGCGTTAACAGGCCCCAATTCGCCATAACCATAACCACCATTAATGGCCGCTCGCTCCCTTTTGCTGCCATTTCTCCTGGCGGTCACGCGGCCGGTGTGCGACGCCGTCAGTGCTCCTGACGCCGGTGCGCGGCCAGGATGTCCGCGCCGAAGTCAGCACCCGGCCGTCGCAGCACAGTGTGCGCGTGATTGCCCTCCGCAGTGGTGTTGTCGTACTCGATCAGCAGGTCGTTGCCCTGGAGCCGGTAATAGTGGCGGGTGCCAGCGTGCGTCGGGCCCTCCCAGGCGAAGTGGAGCTCTCCCGGCGCGATCCGCGCCGCCTCGCGGGCGGCCAGCGCGGCCGGCAGGCGGTCCAGGTACAAGGCGAGCAGCTGCGCCAGCATGGCCCGCGGCGTCGGGCCGAGGGTGCTCGCCGCGACGCCGAGCGGCCGGAGCTCCCGCGGGGCGTCTGCCCTGGTGGCACTGCGGATATCGCCGGGTGCGTGGTCGGCGACGATGGCCGCGGCCCGCCCGGCCGGGCCGAGCGCGGCCAGCAGCGCCCGCGCCAGGTCCTCTTCCGGGCCAAGCGGGCGGCTTACCGGCCGTCCGGCGTAGGTCACGGATGCGGGATTGGCGCCGAGGAAGACGGGGGCGGGGGAGACCTCGTCGCCGAGCACCGTCATCGAGACGGACAGGTGGTGCCCCTCGAACCGCCAGGCCCAGGCGTCGCCGGCCTCGGGGTCGCCGAAGACCGTCACCCAGTAGTCGCCGCTGTGCCGGCCCCGCTCACCACGCTCGCGGAGGTCGAGCACTTCCTCCAGCGCGACGATCACCATGGCCTGGGCAAAGCAGTGCTCGCTGAGCGCCGTGGCGAGCAGGCGGTGCGCGGCCTTCCGGCCGGCCAGGCTCATCGGAGCCAGGCACGCTCCCGGCCGGCGCTGCGGACGGTACTCGATCCACCGCCGCGCCGCGTGGTCGTCGAATGCGAGCGCCGCGAGCGTGCGCTCCGCGTCACCAAGCTCGCGGAGCAATGCGACGGCTGCGGTGCGCATCTCGGCGGCCACAGTATTGCCAGTCATAGTCCCGGTATATCAGGACTGGCGGGCTCCGCCCACGGCGCTGACTGCCTGCTCATTGCCGCAGGTCCGCGGCGATCGGAGGCAGGCGACCGCCGCGTCTGGCCTGGACGCGCCTGCCAGCGAGCGCCGCGCCGGCTCCGCACCGGACGCCGGGCAAGTGCGCTCACGCGGTGTTATCTTCCTGTTACCCTTCGTGCGGGCACGTGCGGGGCGGATCAGTGTTGCACTGCGGGGGGAGCAATGGTGGCGGGGTGGCACGCTGGGCAGCAAGCCGGAGCTGACGGCCTGCTGGCCGGCCGGGCAGCACGCGATCCGGACGTCGCTGCCTATCGGCGGGCGGTGGCTGACGTCCACGCGGAGTTCCTCAACGGCGGCGGCCTGAGCCCCGCCGCCGCCGAGCGAATCCTGGCGAGGCGGCTGCCCCAGCCCGAGATCTCGACGCTCCTGTCGGCCGTCCCCGGCGGACGCCGCGCGGCGATCGACCGCGTCCTGCGCGAGGTCAGGAACTACCGGCACAGCGCCCGCAGTTCGGCCGGCAACCTGGCCGGACTGATCCGGATCGCGCTGCTCGCCCAGGTTGACCTGCTCTGGTGGGGCCACCTGCCTGCCTACCAAGCGGACGAGCACGTGCACGCCTCGGCCGACCTCGTTGATCTGCGGCGCCTCCGGCGCGATGGCATGCTTCGCTTCAGCTACCGCCTGCAGGCGGGGTCGCTGCCGGGCCGGGCCGTTCGGGCGGCGGAGCGCCGCGTCGCCGCCGACCGGGCGCCGCACACCGCCGGCCTGAAGTTCGCGTCCGCCCGGCCGGAACTCGTCGTGTTGCTCAACGAGATAGCGGCCGAGTTCGCGAGCCTGGCGCCGCGCGGCACACCGCGGCTCTGGGTCACCAGTCTTGCCCGGAGCCTCGACCATCAAAGTCATCTGCGCGGGCTCGGCTACGCCGCGATGGTGCCGAGCGCGCACTGCGTCGGATACGCGGCCGACGTGGAGATGGCGTGGTTCCGCCGGTTCCACGCCGACCGCACCCTCCAGGCGCTCCTGCTGGAACGCCAGAGCGCCGGCGAGGTCAACGTTATTGACGAGGGCCAGGCCTGGCACCTGTGCCTGTGCCCCGGCGCCACCAGAGCACTGCGGCTCATTCCCGTCCAGCGGTCGGGAGACTAGGCGCGTTGTGCGGGATCGCGCTGATCGTAGGCCCCGGTGCCGACCGGCAGACCTTCGGCCGGATGCTGGCGTCGCTGGCCCCGCGCGGCGAGGTCGAGGAGACGCTGGTCGAGAACGGCCTGCTGGCAGGCACGCAGCGGCTGCGGATCGTTGACCGGGACCGGGCCATCCAGCCATGGCAGTCGGCGGACGGCCGGTGGGTCCTGTGCTACAACGGCGAGGTTTTCAACCACCGCGCCCTGAGAGCCGAACTCACCGGCCTCGGGCGGCAGTTTCGCAGCGAGAGCGACACCGAGGTCGTGCTGGAGGCGTTCCTGTACTGGGGCGAGGACGCGGTCGCGCGGCTGCGGGGCGAGTTTGCGTTCGCCATCGTGGACCGTGCGGCCGGCCGCGCCTACCTGGGCCGCGACCCGGTCGGGGTCAAGCCGCTGTACTGGTCGGCGCACGGCGGCCGGCTGTACGTGGCCTCCGAGGTGAAGGCGCTCGTGCCCGTCGGCGCTCCGGTGTCGGCCGTGCCGCCCGGCCATCACGGCTGGCTGTCAGCCCCGGCGGAAGGCGCGACCGCGACCGCGGCCCTGCGGCCGTACGCCGACCTGCAGCGCCTGGGGGAGGACGCGTCGCTCATCGATGATCCGGCCGAGGCCGCCAAGCTGGTCCGCGAGGCCGTCGGGGACAGCATCAGGGTCAGGGTCGACACCGACCTCACCGTCGGTGTCATCCTGTCCGGCGGGCTGGACAGCTCGCTCGTGCTGAGTCACGTCCGGGACATGCACCCGGACTGCGTGGCGCTGACTGTCGGCGCCCCCGGCAGCGAGGACCTGCGCTACGCGCGCCGGCTGACCGCCGACCTGGGCGTCCCGCACGAGGTCATCGATCTGCCGCCGCGCGGCATTCGGGCCGACGATGTGCGCGAGGCGATCAGGATGTCGGAGCTGACCGAGTACGGCGACATCATCAACGCGGTCGTGTCGGTGCCGCTGTTCCGCCGGGCGCGCGAACTGGGGATCAAGGTCGTCCTCACCGGGGACGGCTCGGACGAGCTCTTCGGCGGCTACTCGATGTACGGCCGGGACCTGGGCGCCTCGTCGCGGCGCCTGTTCCTGCACAAGATCAGCAACCTCCACCGGACCGAACTCCAGCGCGTCGACCGGGTGAGCATGGGCCAGGGTGTCGAGGCCCGGGTGCCGTTCCTCGACCGGTCCGTGGTGGAGCTCGCCATGCGCCTTCCGGCTGACCTGAAGGTCAGGGACGGCCAGGAGAAGTGGATAGTCCGGCGGGCGTTCGCGGAGATGCTGCCCGGTTACATCACGAGCCGGCCGAAGAACCCGATGTCCCACTCGTCCGGCCTGCACGAGCGGGCCCGGCTCTACCGGCCGCTGTTCGCCGGGATGCACCACTCGTTCGGCTACGACCTGCTCGAGCCGGTGCGCCGTGACTTCTCGGTGCTCCTCAGCCAGTGCGGTCACGACCTTGACCGCGCGCTGGCCGAGGGGAGCTCCCGGCGGGACTACTCTGCCGCCGAGCACGCCCGCGATCTGCTCGGCGCCTTGCGCTGGAACGCCGCTGCCGCGCTCCGCTCGCGCCCTGCCCGCTAGCGCTGGCCAGGCCGGCCCTGGCGGCGGGCGATCGTCCGGCGCGGGCTGCTCGCGTCGCGCCGCGCGGAACGGGCCGGTCCAGGCTGCCTGTCCCCCGCCCGCCTGGCGCTCCCCGGGCTCTCGCCGGGAGCGGCGGCAGGCAGCTCGGCGTCGAGCTTGGCGGGCCAGTCCTCGTCGGCCAGGCCGCCGACGACCAGGACGTCGCGCCAGTCCAGTTCCAACCGGCGCAGCTGCTGCTCGAACCGGTTCCACCGGCCGCCGGCACCAAGCACGAGCGCCGCCTGCAGGCGCTCGCTGGAGTCATCCGGGCTCAGTGCGGTCAGCCGCCTGATGACCTCATCATCGGCGCCGCGGCCAAAGTCACGGCGGATCCGCCGGATCAGCCGTTCGCTCGGTGCAGTCACGGTCGCACCCCCTGCTGCACGTCGGGGTTACGACTCCAGTGTTCGGCGCTGGCCCGTTCCGTCAACCCCTGCTGCGGCCAGGGGCAGCCGTCTCGAGCTGGGTCCGGCCGACCGGAGCGATGTTCAGCCTTTCTGCCCGGTCAGTTCGGCCGCCTCTCCCTGACGTTTGTCTGTCTAGTACGAACCCTTCGTACTTTCCAAGCAAACGTCCGCGCCAGGCCGGCCGCTATCGCGCGGACAGTGCCGAGTCGCGCCTCTTGCAACCGCTAGTTCAACGATATATAACGGAGTTGTGAGTACTCGTTCAGCGGAGGAAGCGGCCCTGCTGGTCCTGGCGGCACTGGCGCCGGGTAGTCAGCACGGCTTCGGTCTCATCGGCGACGTGGAGCGGCTTTCGGGCGGCCGGGTACAGCTGCGCGTCGGCACCCTCTACAACGTGCTGGACCGGCTGCGCGCCCTCGGCCTCATCGGCGTCGAACGGCAGGAGATCACGGGCCGTCGGCTGCGGCGGTATTACCAGATCGCGACCGCCGTCAGTGCGCCTCCGCTGGCTGCCGCAACTGCGATACGAGCGGGAACGAGCTTGCGCGTCGCTGATTCTGACCGCGATGCGACCGCGGCCGCGCTGCGGGAGCACTTCGCGCGCGGGCGGATCACGCTGGCAGAGCTCGATGCCCGGGTCGGCGTCGCCCTGACCGCGACGACACGCGGCGAACTGCTGCGAGCCACGCGGGACCTGCCCCCACACGACTACGTCGACGGAGGGAGGTGGCAGTGATGCTTCTCCTGATCTACTGGCTCAGCAAGCGGCTGTCGCGCCGCCACGGCAAGTAAGCACATCGACTCCTTGGCTAGCCCCGAGGATGCCGTTGCTACCGCTAGTTCATCGATATATGTTGGTTCTATGGCTACGCGAGCGATGCAGGAAGCAACCTTCATGATCATGACTGCGCTGGCGCAGGGCAGCCAGCATGGCTACCGGATCATGACCGAGGTCGAGGAGATCTCGGGCGGCCGCGTCACGCTTCGGGCCGGGACCCTCTACACGGCTCTGGACCGGCTTCGCGCCGATGGCCTCATCGACGTGGACCGCCAGGAAATTGTCGATAACCGCCTCCGCCGGTACTACCGGCTTACGCCGGAGGGGACCGAGCGTCTGGCCGCCGAGGCGGCGCGGCTGCACGCGAACGCGACGGCCGCGCTGTCGCGGCTGAACCTGGGCACCCTGGAGGTGACCACGTGAATGACTCACCCGAACTAGAGAAGAGATACCGGCGGCTGCTCGCGCTCTACCCCCGGTCCTACCGGAGCCAGAACGAGGAGGAGATCCTCGGCGTGCTGCTCGACACGGCCAGGGAGGGTCAGCGGCGGCCGGGCGTCGCGGCCTCGGCGGACCTGATCAGGGCCGCGGCGTGGCTGGGACTGCGGCCAGAACTGCCGCGGTCGGCCCACACGGTGCGCGGCGCGATCCGGCTCATGTGCATCGGCGCGGTGCTGGAGGCCGCCGCCCTTGTCACCTACCTCGTGACCGCCAGCAGCGTGCGGTCGGTCATGCTCCGCACGGATCCGGCGCAGTGGCCCGCGGTCCTCCTGCACATCAGGGCGGTCGAGATCGGCGGCCCGCTCCTGATGGTGCTCTGGCTCTGGCTCGCCTGGGCCAACGGCCGCGGGAAGGACGCGGCCAGGCGTGCCCTCATTCCGCTGTTCGGCCTCACCACGCTGGGCTTCGCCTTCGTGCTGGCCACCGGCGGCGTCAGCCACTCTCCCGCCGACCTGATCGTGACTGGCGTCGTCTGGCTGTTCCAGATCATGACGCTGGTGCTGGTGTTCCTCCCGGCGTCTGACCCCTATTACCGCCGCCAGGCCGCCAGGAGGTAATCCGTAGCACATTGGCCCTAAATCAGCCCTTGACGAGTTGGTTTGGAAAGTATACAAACTAAACGAGCATTTAGGGGGCAGCCGAGTTCCGGTATTTGACCGAGACGGGAGTTGCCAGGGCCATGATCCGACCAGTCCGACCGATACTCGCAGTGTCCGCGGCCGCGCTTCTCGCGGCCGCAACCCAGCTCTTCTCCTTAACGACGGCGCAGGCCGGCCCTGGCCACGCACTCGCTGTCCCGAGCCGGAGCGCGGCCCTGAGCCGCGCGGCCGCCGCCATCGTCAACCAGCCCGCTCAGACCGGCGGCTCCGACATCACCAACCTCGGCTCGAACGGCTGGGAGGTTCAGAGCAGCAAGGTCGCGACGCAGACCGGCGCCCAGATCTCCACGCCCGGCTTCAATACCAGCACCTGGATGCCGGTGACCAACGACGATGCCGGCGCGCCCGGCACCGAGATCGAGGCGCTCCTGCAGAACGGGCTGTGCCCTGGCGACACTGCGCTGCAGCCGGTCAACACCGATACCGACAGCCCGAACAGCGTCTACTACTCCGCGAACATGAAGAGCTGCTACGGCTATGAGAGCTCCATCGGCGCGGACAGCGTCGCCGAGTTCGACGTGCCGTGGTGGTGGCAGACGAACTTCACGCCCAGCCTGGCCTCCGGCCAGGTGGCCACGCTGATCGTGAACGGCGTGATCGGCTCGGCCAACGTGTGGGTGAACGGGCAGGAGGTCGCGACCTCGTCGACCGTTACCGGCGCCTACACCAAGTTCACGTTCAACATCAGCAGCCTGGTCGTCTCCGGCACGAACTCGCTGGCCATCGAGGTCAGCCCGAACGATCCGCTCACGATGTTCACGCTCGACGACGTCGACTGGAATCAGATACCGCCGGACAACAACACCGGCATCCAGTTCCCGGTTCAGCTCGCCGTCGACAGCGCGCTGTCCGACAGCGACGCGCGCGTGGCCGAGACCAACGCCGCCAACCTCAGCAGCTCGGCGCTGACGGTCAAAACCGACGTCACCAACAACACGACGACGAGCCAGACCGGCACCGTCACCGCGACCATCACCCCGCCGGGCTCCGGCACCCCGATCACCGTCAGCCAGAGCGTGACGGTCCCGGCCAGCACGACACAGCTGGTCACGTTCGCGCCCGCCTCGTTCCCCTCCCTGACGATCACCAATCCGCAGGTCTGGTGGCCCTATCAGCTTGGCGCCCAGCCGCTGTACACGCTGGCGACCTCGGTTGCGCAGAACGGCACGACCCTGAACTCGACCAGCGAGACCTTCGGGATCAGGAACGTCACGTCGTACCTGACCGGATCCAATACCGGCGAGCCGCAGGGAGCCCGCGCCTTTGAGATCAACGGCGTGCCCATCGTCATCCGCGGCGGTGGCTTCTCGCCGAACATCTTCCTGCACTACTCCTCGGCCGACATCGCCAAGCAGATCGCCCTGATGAAGAACATGGGCATCAACACCATCAGGCTCGAGGGCCACCTCATGCCCCAGGACTTCTACGAGCAGATGGATGCGGCGGGCATGCTCATCAACGCGGGCTTCCAGTGCTGCGACGCCTGGGAACTGGAGAGCAGCGGTCTGACCAGCAGCGCCGACTACGCGATCATGTCGAACTCGGCGACGGCGATCGCGCAGAGCATCCGCAACCACCCGAGCGTCTTCAGCTTCCAGTGGAGCGACCTGAACCCCACGACGGAGCAGGAGTCGGTCACCCTCACGGCATTCGCGAACGAGGACATGGACGACCCGGTCATCTCCTCGGCCGAGTACAACAGCAGCACGCAGCTCGGGATCTCGGGCGAGAAGGAAGGTCCGTACGACTGGGTGCCGCCGAACTACTGGTACGACACCACGCACTTCGACAAGAAGGACAACACCCAGACCAACGCCGGCGGTTCCTGGGGCTACGACAGCGAGGAGAGCGCCGGGGACACGATCCCGACGCAGGACTCGCTCAACCGGTTCCTGTCCGCGACTGACCAGTCGAACCTGCTCAGCTCCAGCGTTAACCAGTACCACGCGAACTACGAGACGGCGTGCAACAACAACTACTCGTTCGGGACCCTGTGCAAGTTCAACGCCGCCCTGGACGCGCGCTACGGAACGCCGACCACGGTCGCGCAGTACGTCGAGAAGGCGCAGGTCCAGGACTACGAGGACACCAGGGCGCAGTTCGAGGCGTTCATCGACCACGCCAACAACACGCCCATGCCGTCCACCGGCACCATCTACTGGCAGATGAACAAGGGCTGGCCGACGCTGCTGTGGTCGCTGTACGGCTACGACGGCGATCAGCCCGGCAGCTACTTCGGCGTGCAGGAGGCCAACAAGACACTGCATGCCCTGTACGCGCTCGACAACGGCACCGTGACGCTGGACAACCTCGGCGGGGCCTCGGAATCAGGGCTGACGGTCGAGGCCAAGGTCTACAACCTGGCCGGCACCGTGACCAACGACCAGACGTCGCCCGCCGAGACACTGGCCAGCCAGCAGGTGCTCAATAACGTGCTGACCCCGGTGGTCCCGACGACTCCGGCCGGGACGACGTACTTCGTCGAGCTGCTGCTCAAGCAGAACGGCACGCTCATCGACCGCAACGTCTACTGGCTGTCCACCACGAAGGACGCCGTGAACTGGTCCAAGTCGCTGGACAAGCCGGCCGGCGTCATCACCACCTACGCCAACCTGACCGGACTGAACAGCCTGCCCGCCGGGGCCATCTCGGCCACCGCGACCACGGCGTCGAAGGCCGGGCCGGACGGCGCCGATACGGCCACCACGGTCACGATCACCGATACCTCGGCCTCGACGGTCGCGTTCTTCCTGCGGGCCGACGTGCGACGGGGGACCGCCACCGGCACGCTGGAGCCCGGCGACAACGAACTGCAGTCCTCGATCTGGCAGGGGAACGACATCACGCTGTTCCCCGGTGAGTCGCAGACCCTGACGGTGACCTACGACTCGTCCGATCTCGACGGTGACACTCCGGTGATCACCGTGTCCGGCTGGAACGTCGCCCAGCTCAACATCCCGGCGCCACTGCCGTAACCCCGAGCCCGCGCCGGGGTCCGGGGCCTCGGCCCCGGCGCGGCCCCCTCGCCAGAACTCAACCCGAGAGGACGCCATGAGAGTTCGGCCCCGTTTCGCGACCGGCCTGACCGTGGCCTGCGCCCTGGCCCTGGTCATGCCGCTCGCCGCCGCCAGCCCGGCGCTCGCACAGACCTACACGCCGCTGCCCGCGCACGTCTACGCCCCGTACTACGAGACCTACCTCGCGCCGAACACGCCCAGCATCACCGCGACCGAGCAGGCATCGGGCGTGAAGTACTACACGCTGGCGTTCCTGCAGTCGACCGGGAAGGGCTCGTGCAGCCTGGACTGGAACGGCACGTCCACCCAGCCGCTGAACTACTACGCCTCGGACATCGCCTCGCTGCGCGCGGCGGGCGGTGACGTGATCCCGTCGTTCGGCGGCTACAGCGCCGATCACGGCGGCACCGACATCGCGCAGTCATGCAAGAGCGTGAGCTCGATCGCAGCCGACTACGAGTCGGTTGTCTCGACCCTCGGCGTCACCAGGCTGGACTTCGACGTCGAGGACAAGGCGCTCACTGACAGCACGAGCATCAACCGCCGGGACGAGGCCATCGCGGAGACCCTGCAGTGGGCCGGGCAGAACGGCATTCCGTTGCAGATCCAGTTCACGCTGCCCGTCGAGCAGACCGGGCTCGGCTCGAGCGGCGAGGCCGTACTCCAGAACGCGGTCGCTGACGGTGTCACCGTGACCTCGGTGAACATCATGGTGTTCGACTACTACATCAAGGGCGAGGGCACCGTCGATATGGGGCAGGCGGCGATCAACTCGGCCACGAGCACCGAGTCGGAGCTCGCCTCGATATTCCCGAGCCTCAGCCCGGCCCAGCTCTGGGCGATGGAGGGCATGACGCTGCTGCCCGGCATCGACGACTACCCGAAGAAGACCGAGGTGACGTACCTGACCGATGCGCAGACGATGCTCAGCTTCGCGCAGAGCGAGGGGATGAACTTCCTGTCGATGTGGGCCATCCAGCGGGACAACGGCGGTTGCCCGGGCACCATCGACAGCAACACCTGCTCCGGCATCACCCAGAACACCTGGGACTTCAGCCACATACTCGAGCCGTTCACCGGGTAGCGCTGGTCCCAGCCTGACGGCAGTGCGGCCCTGGCTGCCCCCTACTTCTGGGGCCGCACTGCTGCCCGGAGCTCATCCCACGCTCATCCCGCCCTCGCAGGGGAACACCGAGCCGGTGGTCCACCTGGCCTCGTCGCTGAGCAGGAACAGCGCGGCGCGGGCCATGTCGTCGGGATGGGCGATGTAGTTCAGCGGCGCGTATGAGGCCATGGTGGCGCGCATCTCCTCGGTGTGCATCCAGCGGTCGAACATCTCCGACCGGGTCGGGCCGGGCGCGATCGCGTTGACCCGGATGCGGTAGGGCGCGTAGTCGAGCGCGGCGCACCGGATCAGGCCGGCCAGCCCCCACTTGCTGGCCGCGTAGTCGCTGTTGCGCTGCCCGCCGACCAGGCCGCCGATCGACGACGTGACGACGATCGAGCCCCCGCGATCCAGCAGGTGCGGGATCTGATGCTTGATGCACAGGAACGGCCCGCGCAGATTGGTCGCGATGACCGAGTCGAACTTGGCCGTGTCCATGTGGTGCAGCGGCCGCTGCTGGCCGCCCTCCCCGGCGTTGTTGAACGCGCCGTCCAGCTGGCCATACGTCTCCACGGTCGTCTCCACGGCTGCCGCCACCGACGACTCATCGGTTACATCACAGGGAACGGCGAGTGCCTCGCCGCCGGCCGCGTGTATGTCCGCGACGAGTTCCTTGAGCCGGTCGGACCGGCGCGCGGCCACGGCGACGATGGCACTCTCGGCCGCGAACCGCCGAGCCGCGGCGGCGCCGATGCCGCTAGAGGCACCGGTTACGAATATCACCTTCCCCGCCAGCCGCTCGGCGGCGAAAGTCAGCGGCGCGGGACTTGCGTAGGTCATGGTCGGTCGCTCCTCAGCGCTATGGTTGACACTGTCAACCTTAATCCGCTTGGTTGACAACGTCAACCTAGTTTGGACGAGCACAGCGGACGAGCACAGCGGAGGCAGGGCCAGCGTGGTTGGATCGGGCGATGGCGTCAACACGTGAGCGGCTGGTCGAAGCGGCGTCGACGCTGCTGGAGGAGGGCGGCCCGGCATCGGTCACCCTGCGCGAGGTCGGCCGGCGCGCGGACGTGTCGCACAACGCGCCCTATAAGCACTTCGCCAGCAAGGAAGAACTGCTGGCCGCGGTCGCGGCGGCCCACCTGCGCAGCGGGCAGCAGGAGATGCTGCGGGTCAGGCGCAGTCGGCGGCCGGTCGAGAGTGTCCGGCTGATCCTGCACGGGATGGTGCGGGATGCGCTGGCGCACCCGGAGATGTTCCGGCTCGCCTACGGGCCCTGGACCATCGACTCGGCCGAGCTGGGCGAGGCCGCCTCGGCCGCGATGGGGTCCCTGGTCGGGCTGGTAGCGGCCGCGCAGGCGGACGGCGACCTTCCGGCCGGTGATCCGGAGCGCGTGGCCGCCATGCTGCGAGCGCTCGCTCACGGCGCGGTCGACCTCGCGCTTGCTGGCCATCTGTCGCGCACCGGCAAGGGGCACGCGAGTCCCGATGACCTCATTGACGATCTGTTCGCGCTGCTGCCCGGCGCCAGCTCGTTCCGGTCATAGAAGGTAGCGTCGCCTCAATGGAGGAATCGCGGTTCGTCGTGCAGCTGCACGATGCGACCCGGCTGCACTATGACCTGCGGATCCGGGTGGATGACGTGCTGCGCTCGTGGGCCGTGCCGAAGGGGCCGTCGATGGATCCGGCGGTCCGGCGGCTCGCGGTGCCGGTCGAGGATCACGACCTGGCCGCGGGCGAGTTCGAGGGCGTGCACGAGGGGTCAGTGCGCGGCACCGGCGCGGTGATCATCTGGGACGAGGGACCGGCCGAGATCGTCAGGAACGAGCCCGGTCACATGTCGGTCCTGCTTCACGGGCACAAGCTGTCCGGGGGATTCGGGCTGACGAGCACCGGGCCGCGGCGCTGGATCCTGGTGAAGGTCAGGGACGAGGAGGCCAGGACAGGTTCGGACATCACGGCCGAGCGCCCCGAGAGCGTGCGCAGCGGCCGGCGCTGGGAGGACATGCTGGCCGGGTGACGGCCGTCAGCGAGCGGCCAGCTCGCCGGGCCCGACGCGCTGCCAGCACTGCGGGTAGTCCATGACGAAGCCGTCGCCGTCGACCGGCAGGTCGGCGCGGAACGACCCTGACTCGTACCGGTACGCCGGCTCGGGCTGGTCCAGGCGGGTGTAGCGCTGCCTGACCGGACGGAGCTCGAGCTCAGGCACCGTGACGTAGACGACGTCGAGGCCGCGGGCCTGGCCGGGCGACAGCTTCAGGCGGCGGATCGGCAGGGTGTTGGTGAGGGGCGTTCGGTTGATATCGACGTCGATGCAGCCATCGAGGGCGGGCTGCGGATGCCCGTCGCGCTGCCAGTGGCCCTCGCCGTCGGCCTCGAGCATCATCGTGCGCGTTTCTCCGGCCGTTGTGACGCTGACGTGCAGAGACCTGACCCGCCAGCGGGCGTCGCACTCCAGCTGGTAGCTCGCGCGCGCCGGACCGCGGTCGCTGACAAGCACGAGCTGACCGTCAGCCTTGAAGCCGCCGGGGTCCGCGGATGCGATCACGTGCTCGAGGCTGGGCTCGTCGAGCGCCTGCCAGGCCAGGTCGAAGGGCATGCCGTTTCTCCTCGGAGCTTGTAACCGTCTACCTGTTTAGCAAGTTACACCGGCTCGGGCGCCGCCTGCAACCGCTATAGTTGTTTGATGGTTAACGAGCGCGAGTCCGCTGGTCAGGCGGCGCCGGGCGCGCTGGAGTCAGTGCGCGAGCTGCTGAACAGCTGGCTGATTCCGAACGACTCGCGGGAGCCGACTGACCGGTTTGAGTCGCTCGGTCGGGCGCAGGGGTGGAGCGCGGCGGACGCCGCTCTCATGCGCTCGCTGCGCGACGACCTGCGGGCGGCGGTGGAGACCGGCCGCGCCGACGGACTGAACTCCTGGATCGACCGGCTCGCGGTGCGACCCGCGGTGGACGCCGGCGGCATCTCGTACCGGCACGCGGGCGGGCCGGCCGGGGAGACGCTCGCGGTCGTTCTGGAGGCGATCTCCGCGGGGACCTGGAAGCGGGTCAAGGCGTGTCCGGACTGCCGCTGGGTGTTCTACGACAGCACGCGGAATGGCAGCAAGCGCTGGTGCCTCATGTACGCGGGCGGCCCGGGCGGGCGGGCCTGCGGAACGATCGCGAAGGTCCGCCGGTACCGGGATCGCCAGGGCGGCGCCCTCGCTCAGGACGCGTCAGCGGGCTAAGAACCGGCTCGCGCTGGCCTTGCCGTGCGACTGTGTTGATTTGGTGTCGGCGAGAGCGACGGCACCAAATCAACACAGTCAGCGCGAGACCGTCAGTTTCCGCACTGGATGTCCTGCGAGGACTGACCGCTGGCGGACACCGAGCCGCTCGTCACCGTGATGTCGACCGGCTGCCCGCAGGCCGAGCTTGACACCGAGACGACGATCGATCCGAAGTCCTGGTTCCCAGGAGAGAGCGCGGCGTGCTGGCAGCTTGCGCCCGAGCCGGCCTGCTGACAGGTCCAGCCGCTGCGTCCGCCACCGTGGCGCGAGTCGATGATCGTGATGCTGCCGGCCGGCACGGTAATCGACGCGGTGAGCGCGCCGGTCGCGCCGCTGCCGGTGTCGTTCACCTGGAAGAACACCAGCGACTCGCCCTGCCGCCACCCGAACACGCTGACCGAGGCAGTCATTGTGGTCGCAGGGGTGGGCGACGGGCTGGTCGTCGGGGACGGACTCGAGCTGGGCGGGCTCGACGAGGGAGGGGGCGGTGGCGGCGTCGACGCGACCCCGTTGGAGGTCGACGGATCCGGCGCGGGCCTCGTGGACCGTTTGGCCGAGGGCTTCCTCGATGATGCCTTCCGGCCTGGCGTCGTGGTCGGCTGCTGGCTCGCGGGCGCGGAGGTCGCTACCGGGCCGACGGCGTCGGCCTGATGGTGGGCCGGCAACCGCGGCGAGCCGCCTGCATTCAGCGTGGCGGCGAAGGCGACGCCGATGACGGCCAGCGCGCCGGCCGACGCGAACCACATTGGCTTGCGGACCTCCCTCAGGTGCTGGAGGGCCGTAGCTCCGGCCGCGGTGTTGCGCGCGGGCCCGGCCTGGATGGCCGCCGCAGTTGCCGCCGCGAGGCCGGCCGGATCGTCGTGACCCGCCTCAGCCAGGTACGGCACCGCCGCCGCACCGAGGACGACCGGGGCCACCTGGGCTCGCAGCGCGACGCCCGCGTCGACGAGCTCGCCGCAGAGGGCGGAGCAGTCGATGCACTGATTCACGTGCTCGGCCACCCGGACCTTGTCGGCGGCCGGCAGCGTGTCCTGCAGATAGCCGCCGAGCTTCTCGGCTACCGGCCCGCAGTCCGGCCGGGGGAGCGCGGCGATGTACGAGCGCAGGACAGCCTGGCGGAGGCCTTCGCTCGCCCGGCGGTCCAGGAGGGCGACGCCGTGCGGCGGCCCGCCGAGTATCGGGGCCAGCTCGGCTGCGGTTTCCCGCTCGATCTGGGTGTGCCAGAGGATCGCGCGCCATCTCTCCGGAAGCGAGAGGAAAGCGGCCACGATCCGAGACTGGTCAGGACCCGCTACTCCCGGCGCCAGGAACGGCTCGCCGGGCTCGGGCAGCTGCCTGCCCGCCGCCGTGCGTCGCAGCGCGGTCAGGACATAGGGCCGGAAGGCGTCGGTAGGGCCTCCGCCGCGCCTTGTCACCTCGTGGACCAGCCCGAATGTCTCGGCGACGAGATGATCGGCCTCCGCCGGGGAGCCCACGAGCTCGCGCGCCAGCCGCCGGACGGCCTCCACGTGCCGCTGATAAAGAACACCAAACGCCGACGTGTCGCCGGTCCGCACCAAGTTCAGCAGCTTCGCGTCCTCGGGCGCGCGTGCACCCGATGCCCTGTCCGCCACTTCTCCCCCCGCCCACGGGTTACGCCAGATTACGCAAGGGAATCATCGCTTCTTCCGTGGCGCGATGGGACGGAATCGCCCTGATCTGCGGTTAAGTCTGCGCGGGGCGCTAGCCCGTCTGGTTGACGTTCGCGGCGACAATCGTTCCGTTCTGCACCGTGTCGGTGCCGGCGAAGTGCTGCACCTGACCGGTGCAGCTGTTTGTGGCCGCGAGGTCGAAGGTGACCTGGTCGCCGGACTCGCCGATCTCGGTGAGCTGCTGGTTTCCGGTGCAGGCGAAGCCGTTGACGAACTGCTGGTAGGTCTGGCCGGTTGTCGCCCCAGACCCGATCAGGCTCCAGGCCTGGGCGTAGTTCCCCGATTCGATGTCGCCGTAGTAGGCGGACACAACCGCCCAGGGGTCGGTGACATTCGGGCTGGTGGCCGGGCTCTGCGGCGCGGCCGGTGATGAAGGCGCCGGTGCCGCCTGCCGGGTGCCGATGGACGGTGCCGACGGCGACGATGTTGCCGGCCTGGACGTTGTTGCGGGAGGTCGGACGGTGACGGTCGTCGTGCCGCACGCTGCGAGGCCGAGGCCGACGATGGCTGTTGCCGCGAATGCGCTGAATACCGGCTTCATGGCGTACCCGCCTAACGGTCACGCCGATCGGCCCAGCCCGACCTTCAGCGCCAGGCGAGGTGCTGGCTGATCGGCTGATTCGCCACGTTCATCACCCACAGTAGTCGTGCGGGCGTGTCCGGTTAGCTCCGGGGCGGCCTTCAGTTCCGGCGGAACGTGCCTAGCCACGCCTGGGCGCTCGTCATCCCGAAGTCACGGTTGACTTCGAACTGCTCGGCCGTGATCGACTCGACGGCCCAGCCGTCGCTGAAGGCGGCCCGAAGTTCCTCCTGGCGCACGCGGCGCGGGCCGAAATCGCCTGGCTGCATATTGCTGAAGCACATCAGGTAGCAGTGGCCGCCGGGCGCCAGCACGGAGGCGATGCTCGCGACGTAACGACCGCGTTCTTCGTCCGAGAACACGTGGAACAGGCCGCTGTCGATGACCGTGTCGAAGGCGCCTGACCCAAGGCGGTCGAGGCTCAGCACGTCGCCCACCTCGAAGCGTGCGGGCAGGTCGCGCTCCGCGGCCTTGGCCCGAGCCCGGTCGATGGCGAGCTGGGACAGGTCGATGCCGGTGGCGTCCGCGCCCTGGCTGGCGGCGAGCAGGGCGTGCTCTCCCGTGCCGCAGCCCACGTCCAGGACTCGGCCTGACAGCAGGCCCTGTCCGCACAGGCGGACGAACACGGGCTGGGGCCTGCCGATGTCCCATGGCGGGGGCGCTTCGCCGGAGTAGGCCGAGTCCCAGGTGGGGATGGTCATCGCTGGTTCTCCCTGTTCGCGGTTGAGCTGTTTGTGTACTGTGCGTGCTGTTCGGTGTCCTGCCGAGGAGGTCCGCGTGGGTGCCGCCGATGCCAGGCCCGACGTCGTCGACCGCGACGAGCTGCGGTCGGCGCGGGCGGCCGGGTCGCTGGACGGGCGGCTCGAACGCCTTCCTGATAGCCATCCTGCCTCGCCGCGGTACTGCGCCGACGGTCACGGGGCTGAGGATGCCGGCGAGTGGCGGGACGCGGGTGACGCGGACGAGCGCGTTCGCCCGCTAACCGACGCCGAGCACGCCGAGCACGTAGCCGAAGTTCGAGTCCGATTAGAAGCCGCACGCG
>Ga0209380_10000355_pt1 | contig 32169 bp, 33 predicted proteins | sample HubBroMetageWFT6_FD_188347 | JGI IMG/M metagenome (GOLD analysis project Ga0209380, IMG submission 188347) | Warmed and freeze-thawed soil microbial communities from the Hubbard Brook experimental Forest, New Hampshire - Hubbard Brook CCASE Soil... | ecosystem: Environmental > Terrestrial >... | reverse complement strand
ACGGTCCACCGCGCGCCGGCGTCGTCGGTCCACGCGGCGACCAGGCTGGCGGACGGGCCCGCTCCGACCGACAGCACCGCGGCCGTCTGGCTCCCGATGTCGCCGATTCTCAGCACCGTGACCGCCTGGCTCCCGAGGCTGGCCGGCAACGCTGGCCCGGCCGCCTGCCACGTCCCGGAGTCGAGGGCGAAGATGCCCGCCACGCCGGGACGCGAGCAGTTCCCGGCAAGGAGCGGTACTCCCGAGTGCGTCCAGGCGGTGCCGGTCAGCGCCCGAAGGCCGCAACGCCGGCCCGCGGCAGTGACCGCGAGTGCGCTCGCGGTGGTCAGGGTCTGCCAGAAGCCCGAGCCGGCGGTGACCTCTTCCACCCGGCCGCTGGCGGTAAGCGCGATCAGCCGGTCGCCCCCGGGCTGCAGGGCTATCGCGGCCGGCGTGCTGGCGAGCGCGGCATCGAGGGGACTGATCGCCGACCAGGCCCGCCCGCCGTCGCTGGTCTGGCTGAGCGGAGTGAAGGTCAGCAGCTGGCTCGGCCTGAACCCGGTGACCATGGCCGACCGGCTACCGGCTGCGAGGACCAGGCCGCCGTTGTCGGCCGTGCCCGGCGGTGTGGCCAGCTTCCACTGTGAGCTTCCGGCTGGCCGCGTGAACAGCTGCCAGAAGTTGTTGTACTGCGCCGCGGATCCGCCCATGACGACAGTGGCCCACGTACCGCCCGAAGTCGACAGGGACGTATCGAGCGGCGACGAGGCCACCGTCGCAGCCGGCGCCCGGTGCGGGGCGGACCCGGCGGAGCTGCCGCAGCCCGCGGCCAGGACCACGGCGGCGAGCATGGCCAGGACTCTCGGATGGTTCATGGCTTCCCCACTAGCTGCCGCGCGGCATCGACAAGTTCCGCGGCGAAGGAGGACTCGGTGGCGGCCGTACCGGGACCAGGATCGAAGTCCATCTCCTGCCGGACCCGGCCCTGGGCGTCGATCGCGAAGGCGATCTCGCTGTGCCCGACCATCGCCCCGGCCGGCTCGATGTCGGCCGCGATGCCGTATCCGCTCCACGCCGGGCGGAGCTGAGCCAGGGAGCCCGTGAGGAACAGCCAGTTACGCACCCCGGTCAGGTCTTCCTGCCGGTCGAAGGCCTGGGTGTAGCCGAGCTGGTAGTCGACGGGATTCGCGACGATGGACACGAGTTCGACGTGCCGATCGCTGGCTCCCAGCAGCTGCCCGGCCAGCCTGAATTCCTGCGCGATCAGCGGGCAGTCGCTGGTGCACACCGGATCAAGGAAGGTCAGCAGCAACACCTTCCCGCGCAGGCTCGACAGCGTGACCGGCTTGCCGTACTGGCTGGTGAGGCTGAATCCGGGTGCGGCGAAATTCAGCGGCGCGCTCGAGCCGTCGATGGCCTGGGCCAGGATTGTGTCCGCGACCGGATCGGCCTGGGCGACGGCCATCGGCGCAGCGCCGAGGACCATCACGCCGATGGCGCCGAGCGCGGCGACGGACTCAATGCTTGCCGCGGCGAGCGCCGCGGGCCGGGCAGCCTCGCGCAGCCGCTGCCAGCGCGCGGCGTCCGCCTGGTCGGCCGGCTGGGCGGCGGGCTCCGGCGCCGGCTCCCGGGCAAGGGCGAGATAGCCCGACACGGCCAGCAGCGCGAACGGGATCATGCTGTTGGGGTCCGTGCCGAGGCCGCCGAGGAAGCCGAAGTCCTCGATCAGTACCCAGTCCGCGAGGCACACGACGATGAAGAGGACCAGTACCGGCCGGATGAGCCGGGGCCTGAGACTGGCGAACGCGGCGCCGCTGATGGCCAGCACGATCACCGCGAACAAGTTGACGGCCGCTCCGTGGGCCTCGTCGAAGCTGGTGAACGCGTTGACCATCGCGGACAGCGCGTGGGGCTGCGGTGTCGGAGCCATCGATGCGGTCATGGACGCCAGCGAGCCGGGCTGGCCAGCCACAGTGCCCTGCCAGAACCCGCGGCCAGGCCAGGCCTGCAGTACCGCCATGCCGGCCAGGAACACGCCAAGCCCGATCATCGTCAGCCGTCCGGGCAGCTGCGAGCGCCAGGCGCGCTCTGGCAGCGCGATGAGCGCCCCGGCCACGCAGTAGATCAGCACCGCGCCGGGCGCGCCGAACAGCCAGGTCAGGCCGGGAGCGAAGATGCCGCCGAACGACTCGCCGAATACCCACACCACCAGGCCCCAGCCAACGCTGACCAGGCCCGCCAGCCGGGACAACGGGCCGCGGGCCGCCGCCAGCAGCCAGATGCCGATCCCGACCTGGATCCAGACGGCCGCCGCGCCCGCCTGCATGGGGTGATACGACCAGTTCGTGCCGGCCCAGTTCACGACGTCCTGCACCCAGCGCGGGGAGCTGGCCGCGGTCGGCGCGATCACTTGTGACGGCAGCCCGACCGCCATCTTGGGCTGGGCCTGCAAGATCCCGTCGAACAGCCAGATCACGCCGAACCCGATCCGCAGCACCTGTCGCCAGGCCGGCTCGGCCGGGCGCGCGGCGGTCGCCCGGCCGCGCGCAGCGGGCAGCCAGGCCCGCAGGCTCAGCCAGACCAGGCCGATGACGAAGAAGATGGCCAGCGCTAGCAGGCCCTGGTGCAGCAGCGCGGTCTTGAACGCCGCCACCACAGTCGGGTCGCTGACGTTCAGGCCCGAATTCATGCCTGGCATGAGGAAGCCTCCTCGCCGGGATCGGCGAAATAACGCAGCCGCACGCTGCTGGCCACCACGAACGCCGATGACGCGGCCATCGCCGCGCCGGCGATCAGCGGGTTGAGGAATCCGGCGGCCGCCAGCGGGATCGCCGCGATGTTGTAGCCGAAAGCCCACATGAGGTTGCGGCGGATCACGGTCAGCGTCGCGCGGGCCAGGCTGATCGCCTCGGGCAGGACCGTGAGGTCATCGCGCATCAGGATCAGGTCGGCGGCGCTGATCGCCACGTCGGCACCCGAGCCCAGCGCGAGGCTCAGATCGGCGGCCGCCAGCGCAGGCCCGTCGTTGACACCGTCGCCGGCCATCGCAACCCGCCGGCCCTGTGCCTGCAATCGCCTGACCACCGCGACCTTGCCGGCCGGCAGCGTCTGAGCGATGACCTCATCGACTCCGGCCTCGGCCGCGATCACCCTGGCCACGGCCTCGCTGTCCCCGGTCAGCAGCACTGTGCGCAGGCCGAGCCGCCGCAGCTGCGCAACCGCGGCCGGCGCCGATGCCTTCAGAGTGTCGGCAATCGCCACCGCTCCGCGCACCTGGCCATCCCAGGAGGCCAGCACGACCGTGCGGCCCTCGTCCTCCCACTCGCGGCAGCAGGCCGCCAGACTGAGCGGGACGGTGAGACCCCGCTCACGCAGTAGCTGCGACCCGCCCGCGGTGACTTCGGTGTCCCCGACGGTCCCGCTGACGCCGAGGCCTGCCAGGCCATGAAAACCCGTGGCCTGCGGCAGGGATCCGAGCTCCGCGCGGCCGAACGCGGCGATCGCGGTCGCGAGTGGATGCTCCGAGGCGTCCTCAACCGCGGCGAGGTTGCGGACGAGTTCGGCGCGGCTGATGCCGGGCGTCGTCTGCACGTCGGAAACGGTCATGACCCCGGTGGTGAGCGTCCCGGTCTTGTCCAGCAGGACGGTGTCGACGCTGCGGGAGGCCTCCAGCGCCTGGTAGCCCTTGACGAAGATGCCGGCCTGCGCTCCGCGGCCGCACGCCACGACGAGCGCAGCGGGCGTTGCCAGGCCGAGCGCGCACGGACAGGCAATGATCAGGACGGCCAGCGCGGCGCTGAACGCGCGCTCCGGCGGGCTCCCAGCCAGCAGCCACCCGGCCAGGGTCAGCCCGGCAGCGACGAGGACGGCCGGGACGAAGATCCCGCAGATCCGGTCGGCGAGCCGCTGGGCCGCTGACTTGTCGGCCTGCGCCCTGTTCACCAGGTCAATCAGGTGCGCGAGCACGGTGTCGCGACCCGTCTTCACGGCCCGCACGACCAGCCGCCCGCTGACGACAACGGTTCCTGCCGTCACCATCGCCCCCGGACTCACCTCGGCGGGCAGGGACTCGCCGGTCATCATGCTGACGTCCACCGCGGACTCGCCGAACTCCACCTCGCCGTCGGCGGCGATCACCTCGCCCGGCCGGGTCACAAACCGGTCGCCCGGTCGCAGCTGTTCGACCGGCCCGCGGCGCTGCGAGCCGTCGGGGCTCAGCAGGCAGGCGTCTTTAGCCCCGGCCGACGCGAGCTGCCGCATGGCATCGCCAGCGTCGCGGCGGGCTCGCGCTTCATACCACCTGCCCGCGAGGAGGAAGGTCGTCACCGATGCGGCAACCTCCAGGTAGATGCCGCCGCCCGAAGCATGAAGCAGCAGCTGCAGCGGGCTGATGCGCGGCTGCCGGGCGTCGAGCACGAACATCGCGTACAGCGACCATCCGCACGCCGCGATGATTCCCAGCGAGACCAGCGTGTCCATCGACGCCACGCCGTGCCGCGCGTTCCGCAGCGCGGCGGCGTGGAACGGCCAGGCGGCCCAGCCTGCAACCGGCGCCGCCAGCGCCACCAGCACCCACTGCCAGCCCGCGAACCGGAACCCGGGGAGCAGCGACAGCTGCACGGAAAGGTCGCTCAGCGGGATGAAGAACACCAGCGCCACCACGAGCCGCCGGCGCAGGTAGCCCACGAGGTCTGCTTCACGACCGGCCTCGTCGGTAACGGCCGGGACCGGATCTGCGGCGTACCCCGCCTGCTCGACCGCCTCGATGAGAACGGTGTCTGGGACCTCTGCCGGAACGCGCACAATGGCCTTCGCCGTGGCGTAATTCACCGACGCGGTGACCTCAGCTATGGCCGAGAGCTTCTTCTCGACCCGCGCTGCGCACGCCGCGCACGTCATGCCGCGGATCGACAGCTCGACCTCGCGCACCTTCGTCGGCGAAATCACGCCGCTGGGTGCTGCCGACTTCATTCAGCCCGCCTTCCTCCGCGATCTCGCGACGGGTCCTTGCAGGTGAAGCGCCGATGGTGTTCGCTCGCCGGAGAACCTACACTGCCCGGAAATCATTCAGCAACGAGCACTCCCGTAAAACGCATCGGGCTTATTCGCCGCGTATACCGCCCCTGGGTTTCGTGAATACCCTGCTGAGGTATCAGAGATACCTGCACCGGGTATTGAAAACGCCGTGAATAAGCCTGACCGGCTGCCCGCTTGTTGTAATCGGGCGCGGCGTATTAGCCTTTCTTTCGGTATGCAGGACAGCGAACTCGCGCGCGGGAGCCCGAGATGACCGGACCAGGCTGGCTCACGGCCGTGCTTGCCGCGCTCATGGTGATCATCGCTGGATGCTGCCTCGTGCGACTGGCCGTCTGGGGACCGCGTGGCCGGCTCACAGACCCTCAGGCGGACGCCGCGCACGTACTGATGGGCGTGGCCATGGCGGGCATGCTCGAGCCGGGGGTCATCGCCATCCCGGACTCGCTCTGGCGAGGCGTCTTCGCCGCCGGGGCCGCCTGGTTCGGCTGGCAGGCGATTCGCGCGCCCGGGCGCCGATCCCTCGGCTGGAGCCGGTGCGGGGACCCGGTCCCGCACGCCGTGGAATGCGGAGCCATGCTGTACATGCTCCTGCCGTCCCGCCAGGCGAGTACCGGCACCGGAATGACGATGCCCGCACTGGCCGGGCCTGACATGGCGGTCAACCCGGCGCTCACGGTCGTGCTCGCCGTCTTCATGCTCGGCTACGTGCTGTGGACCGCCGACCAGCTCACGGCCGGGACGCGCGCCAGGGCCCGGCCGGCAACAGCCCGCGACGGGCCGGGCGCCGCCGACCATGACGCCCGCCAGGCGACGACCCCGCTTGCCCCCCGAGTCGCTGGCTCCTACAAGATCGCCATGAGTATCGCGATGGGCTACATGCTCCTCACGATGCTGTAGAACGGCGCGCGAGGTCGCGGGCCGCGTCCGGCCACCGGGCATAGCGGAACTCGAAGCCGGCGTCCAGGAGCCGGCCCGGCAGCACGCGCCGGCTCTTCAGCAGGAGTTCGGTGTCGGAACGCATCGCGAAGGCGCCGAGTTCGGCCATCCACTTCGCGGCCGGCAGGCCGACGCGGACGCCCCGCGACTGCCGCAGCTCACGCATGAAGTCCCGCTGCGGCCGCGGATCCGGCGCGGCGAGATTGACCGGACCCGCCAGGTCGTCGCGGTCGATGAGGAACTGGATCGCCGCACCGAAGTCGTGCTCGTGAATCCAGGACACGTACTGCGCGCCGCCGCCAACCGGGCCGCCGAGGCCAAGCCGCGTCAGCCGCGACAGCACGTGGAACACTCCGCCGCGATCAGGGCTCATCACCATGGCCGACCGCAGCGCGAGTTTCCGGGTCCGCGGTGTCGGCGCCTCATCCAGCTCGCGTTCCCAGGCGGCAGCGATGTCAACGCTGTACGCCCAGTAGCGGGGGATCCCGGTCTCCCAGCCGCCGATCACGCCGGTGGCCTCGTCGTTGGGAGCGTCGAAGCGATGGGCGTAGATCGTCGCCGTGCTCATCTGCAGCCAGACCCGCGGCGGCCGCCTCGCGCCCGCGATGGCCGCGCCGACCACGCGAGCCGACCGCACCCGCGACAGCATCATCTCGGTGAGATTGGTCTTGGTGTAGCGGCAGCTGACGCTGCGCCCGGCCAGGTTGATGACGACCTCACTGCCGTCGATAACACCGGCCCACGCTCCCAGTGTCTGACCATCCCAGGCGACCTGGCCGTCACCTCGCGGCCGTCTGGTCAGGATCACAACCTCGTGGCCAGCAGCAACGAGCGCCCGGTTCAAGATCGCGCCGACCTGACCGGTCCCGCCCGGAATCACTATCCTCATTGAGCCCGCCCCCGCTGACTACTCACGATCCATCCCGAGCCCAACATATCGCCGCGGATCTACACCAACCGGGTAGACGGGTACGGCACCGGGTAGTGGACTGCTATCAGGCGATTCCACGAGGAGGTATCTGACATGGCTGCTCGACATCGTCGGCGATTGGCTCTGGCTTCGGTGACGGGCGCGGGCGTCGCGGCGGCCGGCGCGGCCAGGATGAGAGCGCGCCGCAACGCTCGCGAAACCGACGCACCCGCCGAGGTCTCCTTCATGGTGGCCATGCACAACGCGCTGCGCCGTGATCTGGCCCGTCTGCAGGAGGTGGCCGGGCGGATCGACTCGGGATCAGCCGCGCCGTCGACTGTATTAGCTGGCTGGGATGCCTTCCAGACTCAGCTGGAGTATCACCACGCGGCCGAGGACGACGACCTCTGGCCAGTGCTGCGCCGGGAGCTTGCCGACCCCGATGACCTCGCGGCCGTGGACGCGATGACCGAAGAGCACCGGCACATCCCGCCGGCGCTGGACCAGGTCGACCGGGCGCTGCGAGGAGACGGTGACCTCCCGGCCGCCGCCGAGGCGCTGTCGGCCGGCGTGACCCAGCACCTGCAGCACGAGGAAGCCGCGGTGCTCCCGTTGATCGAGAAGCACATGACGCGGGCGCAGTGGCGGGCATTCCTCGTGCAGGAGCGCGACCGGCACGCGCCGAGGGCGCGGACCGAGTTCCTGACCTGGCTGCTCGACGACGCCGACGCCCACGACAGCGAGGCCGTGTTCGCGGAGATGCCGCGGCCGGTCCGGCTGGTCTACCGGCGGTTCCTCAAGCCGCGCTACGACGCGCAGCGGCGATGGCAGCTGCCGACACCGTGATCCAGACCGGTTGGCCGATCACCAGCGGCGGCTAGAGCCGGGCGTAGTCCTCGATGTCCTGCTCGAACTGAGCGACCATCTCGGTCGTCAGCGTGCGGCGGGTCTGCGCGATCGCGCCCAGGACGTCGTCGGTCGTCGTCAGCTCCGAGCCGCGATCGAACATGACCCGCTCAAAGGCCAGCTGGGCGGTCCTGCGGGCAGCGAACTCGATGTCGGCCGGGGTGAACAGGCCCGACGCCGCGACGATCGCGTCCAGGTCGAGCCCGGCGCCCGGCATCACGTTCAGGTAGCCGGACCAGATCGCGCGCCGGGCCTCGTCGTCGGGCGGGCCGACAGGGATGAGGTAGTCGAACCGGCCGTGCCGCAGGAACGCCGAGTCCAGGTCGTGCACCGAGTTAGTCGCGCAGATCAGCAGCCGCTCATCCTGCTCGCGGAACGGCGGGATCAGCTTGAGCATCTCGTTGGTGACGCCCTGGGCGGCGCCCGCCGCCGGCTTGCGGGCACTCGCGATCTCCTCCACCTCGTCGATGAAGACCACAACGCGGTCCAGCTCCGCGACGAGCGCGAACGCCTCGCGCAGCGCCGCGGCCAGCCCGCCCGGCGAGTCACCGGCCAGGCGGGACGGGAACAGCTCCACGAACGGCCAGTTCAGCCGCGAGGCGACGCCCTTGGCGAACGTGGTCTTGCCGGTCCCCGGGGGGCCGAACAGGATGACCGCCTGCGGCGGGACCAGGCCCAGGCGGCCGGCCAGGTGGGAGTTGGCGAGCGGCAGGATGATGCGCCTCTCGATGATCTCTTTCTCGCGAACCATCCCGCCGAGCTGATCCCAGGTACCCGCCCGGATCATGCGGGCGCCGAGCTGCCCGAGAATCCCGACGTCGGCCGGCCCTACCGGCTCGAGCTTCTCGTACAGGCGCATGCCGGGCTGGACGGTGTACCCGGTGTGCTCCAGTGCGAGCGCGCCGACCTCGTTGTCCTCCGACAGCAGGGCCGCGACGCGGTGGACACCGACGCCGACGAGTCGTCGTTCCAGCTCCGTAAGCATGGCGCTCCCGATGCCGCGCTTACGCCAGCCGGGCGCGAGGCTTATTCGCATGATCATCGCGCGGCCGCTGCTCACGGTGGCGACGACGGCACCGACCAGCTCGTCGCCGACGAGCGCTACTACCGCGGGCGAGTCGGCCCGGATAGCCGCGATCAGGTCGGAGAGGCCGAAGACCGGGGCGATGCCGCCCGCGGCGGGGTCGTCCCAGAGCCGCACGGCCGCGTCGAGATCGTCATCGTGGAAGTCCCGGATGCGCCAGGGTGTCATCGGTCAGGTCTGCCCCGATCCGGCGCCTTCCATGCCGGGATGCCCGGCGCTTGCCCGGTCCGGGCCGGCAGCTAACGTGTCAGGCGTGCCAACTCGCGCGGAGCTCTCCCAGTCGTTCGGCTCGATCGCCGCGGACTACGACCGGCTGCGCTCGCAGCCTGCCGACGAGGCAGTTGACTGGCTGGTGCCGGGCCGGCGCGATCTGCTGGTCGACCTCGGCGCTGGCACGGGGATCTTCTCCCGGGCGCTGGCCAGCCGCGCCGCGCACGTGATCGCCGTCGAGCCGGACGACCGGATGCGGGCCGTGCTGCAGGCCCGCTCGCCCGGCGTCGAGGTGCTGGCGGGCAGCGGCGAGGCCATCCCGCTGCCGGACGCGAGCGCCGACGGCGTCTTCGCGTCGTCCGCCTGGCACTGGATGGACTCGTCACGGGCGATCCCTGAGGTCGCCCGCGTGCTGCGCGACGGCGGGCGGCTCGGCGTCATCTGGACCGGCCGCGACCGGGAGTCCGAGTGGCTGCGCGCCGACGAGTGGTTCCGCGAGGCCGCCCGCGAGGGCGACCCGTTCAACGCCGACCGGGAGCGGCGCGAGAACCAGCGCCGCCGCGAGATCTCGCTGCCCGGCAGCGGCGGCCTCTTCAGGAATATCGAGACGCGAACGTTCAGTTTTACCCGCGCCATGACGCCAGCGGAGCTGGTCGAGATGCTCGCGACCTACAGCCGGATCATCACCGCTTCGCCGCAGGACAGGGAACGCGGCCGCAACCGGGCGACTGCGGCTCTGGCCGAACTGTTCCCTGGTGCGGATCACATCGACGTGCCGATGCGGTCGCGCTGCTGGCGGGGTGACCGGGTGGCCAGAAAACCGGAGTGAGCATTTTCGCGGTGCATGCTTAACTGCGCTATATGCCCACCACCAAGCATCTGCTTGAGTTCGCGCTGCTGTCGTACCTGCTCATCCTGGCCCCGGGGCCCAACATCCTGTTCGTGGTCAGCCGCTCGCTGCAGCTCGGGCGGCTCGCGGGCATCGCCGCGGTCGTCGGCGGGCAGGCCGGCGTCTACGCGCAGGTGGTCTGCGTCGCGTTCGGCATCGGGGCGCTGATCGAGCGGTCGATCGTCGTGTTCAACGTCATCCGGCTCGCCGGCGCCGCTTACCTGATCTTCCTCGGCGTCCAGGCGATCAGGCACCGCAAGTCGCTCGCGTCGATCCTGACGGGCACGGTGCCGCCGAGCAGCACGGGCCGGATGCTGCGCGACGGCTTCGTGGTCGGCGCCACCAATCCCAAGGCGATCGTGTTCTTCGCCGCCGTGCTCCCCCAGTTCGCGAGCCGGGCGGCCGGGCACGTGCCGCTGCAGATGCTCGCGCTCGGCGGCATCTTCTGCGGGATCGCGCTGATCTCCGACAGCATGTGGGCCGTCGCCGCCGCCACCGCGCGAAGCTGGTTCACGCGCTCGCCCCGCCGCCTGGAGATGATCGGCGGCGCCAGCGGGCTGGCGATGATCGGCATCGGGGCCACGCTGGCCCTGTCCGGCGGCAGGGACTGATCCGCCGTCAGGTTTGCAGCGGCAACATCTGCTCGGCGAAGTCGTCGATGAACGTCCCGAGCGCGTCCGGCCGGAGCTGGATTGCGCCGGGGCGGATTACGAACTTGCTGAGCCCCGCCGCGACGTACTCGCCGATCACGTCGCGCAGCGCGGGCCAGCTGACGGGCACCAGGCTGGCCGGGTCGATGCCGGGCCGGCGCCGGCTCACCGCGGTGGCGAGCTCGGCCGGGATGTGGCCGGGCCCGAGGGCCAGGCTGATGCCGAAGTGCTCGGGGTCGACCTCGCGGCCAGCGTCGGCGGCGGCCGCCTGGATCTGCTCGCGCGCAGCGCCCGCCTCGGCCGGCGTCAGGAAGCTGCCGAGCCAGCCGTCGGCGAACCGCCCCGCCCGGCGCAGGCCCTCAGGCGCGCTGCCGCCGAGCCAGATGTCCAGCGGCCTGGCCGGCCGCGGCCCGACGGTCGCGGCCTCGACGGTGAAGAACTTGCCGGAGAACGACACGTTGTCCTGCGCGAGCAGCAGCCGCAGCAGCTCCATGGACTCGTCGAACACCGCGGCCCGGCTGCCGGGCACCGGGAATGCCGCCGCCTCCGGCCGCCTGGCCGGCCGCAGGCCGAACACGGGCAGCACCCGGCCGGGCGCGAGCGCGGCCAGCGAGGCCAGCTGCTTGGCGACGAGTACCGGGTGACGGCCGGGCAGCACGGCCACGCCGGTGCCGACCTTGAGTTTGCTGGTCCGGGCGAGCGCGTACGCCATGCCGATGAACGGCTCGACCAGCGGGCCGTAGACGACCTCGCTGAGCCAGAGCGAGTCCACGCCGGCGCTCTCGAGCATCGTCAGCGACGGGCCGAGCTCCTCGGGGGTGGCTGCTGGTCCGAGGCTGATGCCGATCCTGACTTTCATAACTCCATCCGATCACATGCCGGTACGTTCGGGGGCGGGCCCGTCTGGGCCCCGCCATCCGCAGGCGACCAGGAGGCAGCCGTGAGGTCAATGCTGAGCCCGTACCTCAACTTCGACGGCAACGCCCGCCAGGCGTTCGAGTTCTACGCCAGCGTCTTCGGCGGCACCCCGTCCTTCACGACGTTCGCCGATCTCGGCGGCGCCGACTCGCCCGACGCCAGCAAGATCATGCACGTCGTGCTGCATACCGACGCGGGTTACACGATCATGGGAGCCGATACGCCGGCCGCCAGGGAGTTCAAGCCGATGGCGGGCTGCGCGATCAGCCTGGCCGGCAATGACTCGGTGCTGCGCGGCTACTTCGAGCAGCTTGCCGCCAGCGGCACGATCACGATGCCGATGGACAGGCAGGCGTGGGGCGATGTGTTCGGCATGTGCGTCGACGGCTTCGGCGTGCCGTGGATGGTGGACATCTCGGATGCGCCCCAGTAGGAGCTGCACCGCAGGAGCTGGCTGTCGGTGCCGGTGCGTACGGTCGGCCCATGGCCACATTCGCGGTAACCCTGATCCACGGCCCCGGCTGGGACGCGGCGCGCCCGATCCGGGCACAGGATGGCTGGGACGAGCACGCGGGGTTCATGGACGGCCTCGTCGATGACGGCTTCCTCATCGTGGGCGGGCCGCTCGGCGACGGCCAGCGCACTCTGCACCTGGTGGAGGCCGAGGACGAGGACGCCATCGCCCCGCGGCTCGCGGCCGATCCGTGGGCCACGGCCGACATGCTGCGCATCGGCTCCGTCGAGCCCTGGGCGCTCTGGCTGGACGGCCGCGGCCGCTAGCTGTCGGCCGCCGCGGCCACCAGGTAGCCGGCGAGGGGCTCGGGGTGCGCCAGCGCCATGAGGTGGCCGCCGGACAGCTCGTCGGTGTCCAGGCCGAGGCGCTCCCTGGCGACGCGCCGCTGGAACTCGGCCGGGAAGAACCGGTCGTCGGCACCCGCAACGACGCGCATCAGGACCGGCGGCCAGCTCGCGAAGTCACAGACCGACTCGAACGCGGCGTCAGCCTCGTTCCGCTGCTGCTGCTCGCCGCCCGCCAGCACGTCGGCCGGGACGTCGCGCAGGAAGTAGGTGTCCAGATCGAACTCGGTGGCGTAGCCCTTAGCCTCGGCCGCGGCGATCCGCGCGGCCGACGACCCGGTGTTATCCCACCACGCGCCGGCGGTCTCGCCCGGCAGCGGGATCATCGCGTTGACGAACACGATGCCGCGCACCGGCACGGCGGAGGCCACCAGCGGCGCAGTGAATCCGCCGAGCGACATCGGGACGAGCATGACGTCATCGCGGCCGCCGATCGCGTCGGTGACCAGGCGCGCGTACTCGGGCAGCCCGGCGCTCTCATCGTCGGCGGGCAGGTCGACCGGGATCGCCTCGTGCCCGGCCTGGCGAAGGAGGGGCGCCACGCGATGCCAGTACCAGGCCGAGCCGCCGGCGCCGGGGATCAGGACGAAGGTAGTCACGAACCACGATCCTGCCGTATCGAGCCGACATTGCGGACGGCTACAGTTCCGCTCATGGGCGGACCGGCTGTCGACAAAGCGACGGCCAAGCAGTTCGCGCGCGACGGAGTGACGTGCGTACGCGGCGTACTGACCGCCAGCGAGGTGGCCACGGCAACCAGGGCGATTGACGCCGTGCTGGCCAGCCCCGGCCCGCTCGCGCAGGTTGCCAGCGGCGCCGATGATCCCGGTTCCTTCACCGAGGACTTCTGCCGCTGGCAGGAGATTCCCGAGATCGAGCACCTGGCCCTGCGCTCGCGCGTTCCCGCCCTGGCGGCTGCGCTCATGGCGACGCCGGAGGTGCGCTTCTATCACGATCACGTGCTGGTCAAGGAGGGACAGACCCGCCAGCGCACGCCGTGGCACCAGGATCAGCCCTACTACAACGTCGATGGCCGCGGCGTCAGCGCCTGGATCCCGGTCGACCACGTCCCCGAAGCCGGGTGCCTCGAACTCGCCGCCGGGACCCATCGCGGGCAGTGGCTGATGCCGCGCACGTTCCTCAGCCACGAGGCACGCTGGTTCCCGGAGGGCAGCCTTGCCGAACTGCCGGACATCGAGGCCGACCGCGCGGCGTTTGACATCCGCCGGTTCGAGCTGGCGCCGGGAGACGCGGTCTTCTTCGACTTCCTGACCGTGCACGGAGCACCCGGCTTCCCGTTCGACTACCGGCGCCGGGTGCTCTCGCTCCGCTATCTGTCCGCCGGCGCGCGGCATGCGCCGCGTCGCTGGCGCACGTCGCCGCCGTTCGACGGACTGGACCGTGAGATCACGGCCGGCGGCGTCATGGACCATCCGCTGTTCCCGGTTGCCTGGGCGGCGCCATGATCCATCACGTGCTGCTGTCGTGCCCCGCGGGCTCGGAAGACGTCCTGCGGGAGTCCTGGAGCCGCTCGATGACGCGCTCAGGCCGGGTCAGCCCTGACCATCCGTACCAGCGCCCTGATGCCGGTCAGCAGCTCCTGGTGATCGCTGACGCCGTCGAGCGTCGTCTCCACCCGGCGCACCATCTGCTCGATCTGGCGCCGGAGGTCGTCATCGCGGGAACGAGCGGCCGCGCGGTCCGCCGCCTGCGCATCCGCGAGCCGGGCCAGGTCAGTGGTCATGACCTGCCGGGCGTGCGCGACGGAGTCGGCCAGCGTCGCTCCGGTCCGGACCAGATCACCCTGGAGCCGCTCGACGTCCCGCCGGATGTCCGCCTGGCTCCGGTCGACTCGGTCCAGCCTGCCCCGCAGCGCGGCCACGTCGTCGCGAGGATGCGTGCTCTGCCGGGTTAGCGCCCCGATCCGTTCGCGCACGTGGCCGAGGTAGGCCGCCGCGGGCCGGAACGCGGTGGAGATCAGGAACAGGCCGGCGACGTAGTACCCGGTCGTGCCGCCGGCGAAAAACGAGATCGCGGCGGCCGCGAGTGCGGTGGCGAGGTGAGCGCCGAGCGCGAACCACAGCATCCGCCGCGCGATCCTGCCGGCCTCGGCGTCGTCGTCCGCGCGGACGCTGATCCCGCGCTCACGCGAGATCACCATCGCGGCGGCGGCGCGGCGGGCCGCGAAATACAGGTTCCACGGGACCGTGACCAGGCCGACAAGCCAGGACAGGCCGATGACGACCAAGCCGACGGTCAGCAGGGTAGTGACCGGCACCGTCACGACCCGGGCCAGCCACGCGACCAGCACGGCGACCGCCGCCCCGGCGAGCGCCAGCACCCACCAGGTGAGGAATTTCCGCGAGTTGTTGCTCATGTCCGGCATCATCATCCGGGATGAACGCAGCCCGGATCGGCTGGAGTACTCAGGCGGGCTAGGTAGCCCGGCTCATTCTGCGGGGGTCAGCCCGCGCTTGCGCCGGATCATGCGGAATATCACGGCAAGTCCGAGCGCGCCGCTGGGCACGAGCGTGACCAGGGCGTTCATCTGGTAGCGCCAGGAGAACACGAAGATGTCCGCGACCATGAGGATCGCGACGCCGGCAGTGAAGAACAGCAGGCAGGCAAGCGCTAGCTGCCGCGTCTGCTGGTCGATCCGGCGGCCCAGCAGGAGCGCGCCGGAGCCGGCCAGGCCGCTCAGCGTCAGCAGGAGCAGCAGCGGTCCGGGCGTGTAGCCGCCGTCGAGCTGGTAGGCCCGCAGGAAGGCGGCGACCGGATGCCAGACCTGGGGCTTGCCGCCCCCGAAGCGGTCAACGGCCTGCCGGACCACCTGCCTGCTGGCGTGCGGCGGGAAGTACGGGAAGTAGTTCTTGAACTGCCAGCGCGTGATCGGCGGGTCGCCCCTGTCCGTGACGCGCGTCACCGCGAACAGCTTGAACGCGTCGTGGGCGTACGCCCCGAAGAGCCGGAGCGGCTGCTGGGTCACGACGCTGTAGTTGAAGTTCGAGATGAGCTGGTCGGCTTCCCACCGCGGCATGTCGTGGTAGTAGGGCCGGATCGGGGACTTGAGGCTGTACTCGAGCCAGTCAGAGCCCAGGACCTCCTGCGCTCTGGTCGGGCACATGGGGCGCTCGAGCGCAGGCAGCTTGATCGTGGCGCAGTCCACCGCGGCCGACGTCCGCCCGTAGAGAGACGTGACGCCCGTATGCGAGAGATAGAAGTTGCCGGTGAATATGTACGACCCGGTGCAGTAAAGCAGGATCGGCACCGCGACAGCGACGCTGACCAGGCCGGCCTTGCGCAGGACCGTCCACCACCCGCCGCCCGTGGCCGCCACGTAGATCACCGCGGGCACGATGAGGGCCTCGCCGTTCTGCCAGACGGTCGCCGAGGTACCGAACACGAGACCGGCCCAGATGATGGCCTTCCAGCTCGTGACCGGCCGCCAGAGCAGGATCACGAAGCCGGCGACGGCCAGCGCCTCGAACCAGCTGCCGGGCATGATCGTCTGCTCCATCTGGAGCTGATAGGCGTCCAGCAGGATCGGCGCCATGGCCAGCGCCGCCAGCCAGCGCGACGCGCCGCGGCGCAGCAGCAGCAGGTAGATGGCGAGCGCGATCGCCAGGCCGAGCAGGTGCTGGACCAGGACGACGATGTCGAAGTTTCCGATCGACAGGATCGCCCGGAGCGGCGCCTTGTAGCCGTCCGGGTCGTTTCCTTGCGCGTCGTAGAGGTACTTGGTCGTGTCGATGTAGAAAAGCGCCGGGCGGTAGGCGAACTCAGCGAGGACGCGGAGCGCGACGCCGAGCACCATGAGCACGGCGGCCAGCCAGTGGCGCTGCAGGACCGCGCCCGTTTTGGCCAGCAGGACTGCCCTGATGACGGCCGCAGGCTGAAGGATCAGCTCACCGTCCAGGTCTACGTCGACCGGACGGACTACACCTGCGAGTTTCGTCATAAGAGTTGTCCTGGTATCGGCTGGCCGCCACTGGAATGCCAGATGGCGAGGAAGACCGTGACTATGGCCAGCCAGCGGGTCATCCGGTTACGGGGGACCTGAGTGAGTGTTACCCAGGCGATGGCCGCGTACCAGGCCATCTGCCATGGGGCGACGAGGAGCCAAGCGAACGATAGCGCGAACGGAGCCACGATCTCCCGTGGCTGGTCGGAAGATATCCGCCGGTAGATGAGCCAGGCAACGACGATCATCGCGATCGGCCACAAGATCGTGACCAGGCTGTCCATCGTCGAGGCCTTGAATCCCAGCCCCACGCCGATCTCCTGGAAGAACCACCACGGGGAGGGCAGGCCAACCCACTGCGAGCCGTGCAGGAGCGGTTTCAGCGCCGAAAGTCCGTAGTAGCTGTATTCGAGGGCAACTGTCACCAGGGCCACGGCCGCGATCCTGGCCGTGCGCATCCACTCGCGCCGCATGAGCAAGGGCCAGGCGAGGCCGAGTGCAATCAGCACGGCCGTGATCTTGACCCCGCAGGCGACCCCGATCAGGACGCCGATCAGAACGTCGCCCCATTTGCCCGACACGCGCCGGGCCACCTGGATCGCGCAGATCGCTGCGGCCGCCACGAACGTGTCGAGATGCCCGCCGCTGACGAGCTGCTGGATCAGGACCGGGTTCGCGACCCAGAACAGCGTCGCGCGCACCGGGTTGTCGGCGGTCTTCAGCAACAGGACCCCGACGCCGATGAAGACCAGGCCGTTCAGGATCATCAGGACCCAGATCGTGTGCGAGACGTTCCCGCCGCCGACCCAGGCGGCAAAGGACTGGATCGCGGTAGCGATGGGCCCGTAGACCGATGGCTGGTGATGCCACAGGACGCCGACAGTGTTGTAGAACAACCAGTCGGCCGGGTGATGCAGTTGCCAGCGGTAGGGGCTGATGGTGTACGGGTCGCCGCCCTGGACCGCGATCCGGCCGTAGATGGCGTAACTCGCCGTGTCGGAGGACCCAACCGGCGTGAGGCTGACCATGACGGCGACGACCCCCGCGCTGGCCAGCAGCAGCCGACGGGGGTTGGGGCGCCAGCCCTGGCTGTGCGCCCACAGCATGCCGGCCAGGCCCAGGCAGGCCAGGATGTTGCCGATGTACAGCAGAGCGGCCGCGAGTATCGGCTCGTTGTACATACTCGGCAGCACGTCGAGCGGCAGCCGGATCGGCATCGTTTCGACGTTCTCCGCCGATGCCCCGACGATCATGCTGATGAGCAGGCCAACGGCGGAGATCGAGATCGCTACCTTGGGATCCGACAGCCTGCTCCAGGCGAGCTTGCGGATCAGCCAGCTCATCAGCCGTTCGATGGGGCCGTTCGGCCCAGGCCCGTCGAGGGGACTACGACCCCCGGACCGGCCGGCTAGCCCAACTGAACTGGGCGAGTCAGCCGGGTTGACGGACACCTGCGCCACCTCAGCCATACCTCCATCGGCGGACCCACGGGGCCATTTTCGGCGCGCAGGTTGCCGCTCGGCCTGGTCTCCGGGACCCCCGGATGGCTTCACTTCAGTCACGGCTGACCCTGCTGCAGGTCTTAGGCCCAGCGTAAGTGGGTACCCGCAGGCTGCACGCCCATTCGCCTGAATCGTACCGGTGATCGTTCAGCCGGCAGCACCGGAACGATCATGTGACTCCATTGCGGTAATAACGCCACGCGATAAATGATTGTATGTCACAACTCTGCGCGCCTGTGTCACGTGAAGTTGCCTACCCCCTACTACCCGTTATGCGCGCGGCTCACATCGGCACCGGATGCCCGCCCGGCATACTGGACGCGGGCTGCCGCAGGCTGCAGCGGCTCCGAGGGCTACGACCCGGGAGGTCGTGATGCCAGTGATCGTCGTCACCCGGCTTCGGCTCCGTGATCCGGGACTCTTTGATCAGTTCTTCAGTGCCGCCGTAGCGGTTATGGAACAGGCGTCCGGCTCGGCCGGAAACCTCGGCGCCGACGTGCTCGCCGAGGCGAACAACACCTACTGGACCCGGACGGCCTGGCAGGACCGGGCGTCGATAAACGCCTTCGTCTCCGCCGAGCCGCACCTGGCCACCATGGCGCGGATTTCGAGCTGGTGCGACGAGGGCACGTTCGTCGACTGGGAGCAGGCCACCGCCGAACTGCCCGACTGGCAGGTCGGCTACGACCGCCTGGTGGCTGACGGCACGTCGCCCCGCCTCACTGATGGCACGGACGCCCATCAAACCCGCGCCTTCCCCCGGCCTGCGGTGTCCACCTCCTGAAACACAGCGGCGGCTGCCGCTCTGCGGCCGTCACGGTCAAGATATGACTTGTTGCCAGAGAACTTCGGATGTAGCCTGTCGATATATCGTGAACGTATCGCGAGACGGACGGGAGCACGCGATGCTGAAGAGCAGGCCGACCGGCTATGGCGCCTGGGAACGGAAGAGCGGATGGCAGCGGTCGGCCGCCGGGCGAGGTGACGTCCGCGCCGCGATCCTGTCGGTCTTGCGCGCTGGAGCACGCAACGGCTACCAGATCATGCTGGACATCGCTGAGCGCACCGGCGGCAGCTGGCGCCCGAGCCCGGGCGCCGTGTACCCGGCTCTCTCCCAGCTGGCCGACGAGGGCCTGATCGAGAGCGAGAAGTCGGAGGGGCGGCGGGTCTACAGGCTCACCGACGCCGGCCGCGACTACGTCGAGCAGCACCCGGAGAACGCCCGCGGCGCCTCCGAGTCAGCGCCGCAGCGGGAAGCCTGGCAGGCATCGGACCTGGTCGCCGAGGCTGCCCGGCTTGGCCGCGGGATCGCGCAGGTCGCCCAGGCCGCAGCGCCGCAGCAGCTCCGCAGCGCCGAGGAGCTGCTGGAGAAGACCCGTCGCGGCCTCTACAAGATCCTCGCCGGGGAGAATGGGGAAGACCATGAATGACCAGATGCGCGTCTCCGACGCCGACCGCGAGCGCGTGGCGGAGGAACTGCGCGAGCACTACGCGCAGGGGCGCCTGTCGGCTGAGGAGCTGGACCAGCGGATCACGGTCACGCTCGGCGCCAAGACCGTCAGGGATCTGCGCTCGGTCATGACCGATCTGCCCGGCCCGGAGGTACTCGCACCGCAGCCCGGGCAGTTCCAGCCAAACGCCGCGTGGTCGGGCCCTGCCGTCCGCCGCCGTTCGCGACTGCTGCCCCTGGCCGCGCTCGCGTTCATTCTGGCTCTGGCCGTTCCGGGTGTGGCCTGGATCTTCTTCGCGGTGATCTTCGCGCTGGTGCATGTCCTGTTCGTGCTCGGATTCGTCGCGTTCCTGGCGGGAGTCGTGCTGTTCGCCGGAGTCCGTTCAGGCCTGCGGCGCCGCTGGCAGCCATAGCGGGAGGCGCTCCTGACCAGGCCAGCACGGTCCGAGGCGCCAGCCGAGTACGCTGCCGTCGACGTTTGTTATCTGCCTGCCGGGGGCGCCCGCGCGGCGGCCGTGCTCGCTACGGACCCGAGATTCGCACGGATATCCGGCGAGCGCGTCGTGCTCGTGCCGGAGGTCGCGCCGTACCGGCCGGGCGAGTTCTATCTGCGCGAGCTGCCGCCGATCCAGGCGGTGCTGGCAGGCCTGCCAGTCCCGGCCCTGCTGCTCGTCGACGGCTACGTCGATCTTGACCCGTACGGCCGCGCGGGCCTCGGCGCCCACGTGCACGCCGCGCTCGGCGTGCCGGTGATCGGCGTCGCCAAGACCGCCTTTGCCACGGCGCGCCACGCGATCCCCGTGCTGCGCGGCCGCTCCGCCCGGCCGCTGTACGTCACGGCGGCGGGCATGCGCCCGGAAGACGCCGCCCGGCTGGTCTGCGAGATGGCCGGGCCGTTCCGGATCCCGGATGGGCCGCGCCGTGCGGACGCTCTCAGCCGCGGGCGCTGACGCTCGCAGTACGGTACGCCCATGGCGACGATCGACGACGCGGCGCTCATGGCCCTCGAACTGCCCGAGACAACCGAGTCCGAGCGGCACGGCAACCGCACGTGGTCGGTCCGCGGGAAAGTGTTCGCCTGGGAGCGGCCGTTCAGCAAGGCCGACCTGAAGCGGTTCGGCGACCAGGCCCCGCCCGATGGCCCCATCCTTGCGGTTCGCGTCGAGGACCTCGGCGAGAAGGAAGCCGTCCTCGCCGCGCAGCCGGTCGCCTTCTTCACGATCCCGCATTTTGACGGCTACTCGGCCGTGCTGATCCAGCTGCGCGTCGTGCCGGAGACGGCGCTGCGCGAGGCGCTCGCCGACGGCTGGCTGTCCTGCGCTCCCCCGGAGCTGACCAGCCAGTACCTCGACCGCTAGCCGCGCCCCCGCACTCTGACCGCCCGTCGGGCCCGCTCCGTGTTACGGTCCGGCCCGTGACCTATGCGGTGCGCACGGAGCAGGCGGATCCGCGGCCGCTCGCCGCGATCCGGGCAGTGACGCAGCAGCAACGGCTCGGCGCGGCCATCATCGGAGCGCTTGACATTGTCTGGCCGGTGCTCCGCCAGCAGGGCGTCCGCACCGGGCACAACGTGGTCATCTATTACGGCTCCGCCGACGGCGGCCTGGTGATCGACGTTGGCGTCGAGATCTTCGGCGGATTCTCGGCCGACGGCTCCGCCGAGGTCCGGCCCGTGTCGACGCCGGCCGGCGAGGCTGCGGCGGCAGCGCACTTCGGCGAGTACTCCGAGATCGGCGGTGCCTACGCGGCTCTGGCGGAATGGTGCGCGGCGAACGGCCGCGACCCCGCGGGCGTCAACTGGGAGGTCTACGGCGACTGGGCCGAGGATCCGGGAGAGCGCCGCACCGACGTCTACATGCTCCTGAGCCCGCGCTCGCCTGCTTAGCGTTTGCGCGCCGACCGGGACCGTCGTCATGCCATGATGCGGACTCGGGGTGAGCGATGCCGGAGGGGGCCATGCGGTTCGGGCTGCACGCGCTCGGGATCGGGACGGGGGCGCGGCCGGAGATTATCCGCGCGGTCGCCGGGGCCGCGGAGGAGAGCGGCTTCGCGACGTTATGGGCGGGCGAGCACGTCGTGATGGTCGACCGGCCCGAGTCCTGGTATCCCTACTCCGATGACGGCCAGATCGCCGTTCCCGCCGACGCCGACTGGCTCGACCCGCTGCTTGGCCTCACCTACGCCGCCGCGGCGACCACGCGGATCGGGCTGGCGACCGGCATCCTGCTGCTGCCCGAGCACAACCCCGTGCTGCTCGCCAAGCAGATCGCCACGCTCGACGTGCTGTGCGCGGGACGGCTGACGCTCGGCATCGGCATCGGCTGGTCGGCCGAGGAGTTCGCGGCGCTCGGCGTCCCGTTCGCGGGCCGCGCCCGGCGGGCTCGCGAGTACCTGACCGCGATCCGGACGCTCTGGTCGGAGGACGTCGCGTCCTTCGCCGGCGACTTCGTGGCGTTCGATTCGGTGCGCGTCTATCCGAAGCCCGTTCGCGACCGGCGCATCCCGGTCGTCGTCGGCGGCAACTCCGATCCCGCGCTGCGCCGCGTCGCGGCGTTCGGGGACGGCTGGTACGGCTTCAACCTGAGCACGGCCGAGGCGGAAAACCGGATCGGCGCCCTGTCTGGATACTGCCGAGAGCAGGGCCGGAGCATGGCTGACCTCAGCATCGCGGTCGCGCTGAACGACGGCCAGCCGGACCGGCTGCCCGCGCTCGCGGCGGCGGGTGTCACCGAGCTGGTGCTGCTCGGCGCGCCGCCCGAATCGGAGGTCGCGAGCGGCGCGTGGGTACGGCAGCTGGCGGCGGACTGGGGCATCCGCTAGCGCCTTACGCCCGATGCGAAATCCCGATTAGGCCCGGAACGCCGCGGGTATCGTGGCCGGACCTGGATTCGGACGGCGAATCAACTCACAGGTCCAGGAGGGCACAGTCATGGTCGAGCGCCTGCCCCGAACCAGGCCCCTGCTCCGCACCATGCTCGGCGACGTGCTCCGCCGCACCCGGCTCGAGCAGGGCCGGACGCTGGCCGACGTCGCGAAGGCCGCGCGGGTCTCCATGCCGTATCTGTCCGAGCTCGAGCGCGGCCGCAAGGAAGCGTCCTCGGAGGTGCTGGCCGCGATCTGCGACGCGCTGGAGATGGAGCTGTCCGACCTGCTGGCCGATGTCGGCCGGGACCTGGTGGGCACCCGCGACCGTCGCCCGGCCCAGGTCATCCGCCTCGGCTTCACGAGCGACCGGCAGCTGTCCGCACCCGGCACCGGGCTAGCCGGACCGGCCGCGCCTGCCGGTCCGGCTGATGGCGCCCGTGCCCAGGGCGACGTCGTCTGCCTGCTCGCCGCCTGACGAGCCGGTGTTTGCCCGGGGGACGACCCCCGGACCCCCGCGGCACCGCTAGGCCGCCGCCCGCACCGCCTTGCGGCTGCCGACGATCTCATCGGCCAGCCCGTACTCGATCGCCTCGCGCGCGGTGAAGGTTTTGTTGCGGTCGGTGTCGGCCCTGATCTTCTCGACCGGATGACCGGTGTGCCGGCTGAGGATCTCGTCCACCTCGGCCCGCACCATCGCCACCTCCTTCGCCTGTATCGCCAGGTCGGGCAGGGTTCCCTGCGCCTGGCTCGACGGCTGGTGCAGCAGCACCTTGGCGTGCGGCAGGAGCGTGCGCCTGCCGGGTGCACCAGCGGCCAGCAGGACGGCCGCGGCCGATGAGGCCTGACCCATGCAGACGGTCGCCACATCCGGCCGGATGAACTGCATGGTGTCGTAGATGGCCGTCAGCGCGCTGTAGGAGCCGCCGGGCGAGTTGATGTAGAGGCAGATCTCGAGATCAGGGCTCGCCGCCTCCAGGTGCAGCAGCTGCGCCATGATGACGTTGGCCACTCCGTCGTCGATCTCGGTGCCCAGGAAGACGATGCGCTCGGACAGCAGCCGGGAGTAGACGTCGTAAGCCCGCTCCCCGAGCGGCGTCCGCTCCACCACGGTGGGAATCGTGTACTGACCCATGGCTCAGAGCCTCGCCATCCGGCTCGCGATCGTGGGACGGACGTCATCGACGTGCTCCACGATGTGGTCGATCATCCCGTACTCCAGCGCTTCCTCGGCGCTGAACCAGCGGTCACGCAGGCTGTCCTGCTCGATCCGCTCGGGCGGCTGCCCGGTGTGCTCCGCGGTTAGTTTGATCATCAGCCTGCCCGTCCGATCAAGCTGGGCGGCGTAGATCTCAACGTCGGCGGCGGTGCCGCCGAAGCCGGCCGAGCCCTGATGCATCAGGACCTGAGCGTGCGGCAGGCCGAACCGCTTGCCCGGAGTCCCGGCGCACAGCAGGAACTGGCCCATGCTGGCCGCGAGCCCGAGTGCCACGGTCCGCACGTCGTTGGGGATCAGCCGCATGGTGTCGTAGATCGCGAGGCCCGCGGTCACCGAGCCGCCGGGGGAATTGATGTAGAGGCTCACGTCGGCGCGAGAGTCCTCCGCGGACAGCAGCAGGAGCTGGGCGCAGAGCCGGTTGGCGACCCGGTCGTCCACCTCGGTGCCGAGCACGATGATGCGCTGGTACAGGAGGCGGGTGGTGAGCTGGTCATCGAGTGTTCCACTGAAGGCGCCGGGGTCGGCGTTGTCAACGTGCATGCCACCCAGGATCGGCGGCGGGGCGGGCGCCAGCCAAGAGAATCTGCTGCTGGCAGAGGGGAACGGGCTAGCGCACGCGGAAGTCGGCGTAGTCGAATCCCGGCGCGACCACACAGCTGACGAGGACCGGATGCCTGCCCGCCGGCGCCGCGCACTGCCAGGTCCCGCCGGGCACCACCGCCTGGACGCGCTGCCCGGCGGGCAGGTCGTCGCCAAGGATCAGCTCGTGGACGGCGTCCGCCTCCGCCGGCTCGGCGGCGTGGCCGCCCAGGCGCAGCGCCAGCGGGCCCCCGCTGTGCCAGAACCACAGCTCGTCGGACAGCACGACGTGCCATCGCGATTCCTCGCCGGGGTGCAGGAGGTAGCAGATAGCGGTCGCGATGCTGCGCTGGCCGGAGTAGCCGTCCGGCCAGAACGACACTGGTGATCGCCACGTCTCCCGGAACCAGCCGCCTTCGGGATGCGGCAGCAGGTTCAGCTGCTCGGCCAGCGGCGGCCGCTCCGTCATGAAGCCCTCCTCTCCCCGCTCGCGGTTCCGGTGCAACTCTCCCGGAATGCAGGCATGCCCCTCCGCCCCGGGTAGCAATCACTAACAGGCGCCGGAGCGGGCATGCTGGTGGCACCGTCTCACCCGGACCGAAGGAGAAGTATGCCTGCGATTCCCGCCTCCTACCGAGATCTGCTCGATGGTCAGTTCGCCACCTTGGCGACGGTTGGCCCCGACGGCCGCCCGCAGCTCTCGGAGGTCTGGTTCCTCGCCGAGGGCGACACGATCGGGGTCTCGCTGAATACCTCCAGGCAGAAGACGAAGAACCTGGCCGCGAACCCGGCGGTCAACCTGTTCCTGCTGGATCTGGCGGCCCCCTACCGGTATCTCGAGATCCGCGGGGACGCGCAGATCACGCCGGACGACGACTATGAGTTCGCGGACAAGGTCGGCGCGAAGTACCAGTCCGATCTGCGGCCGCACGACCAGCCCGGCGTCCGGCGCGTGAAGGTCACGATCAATCCGGTCCGGGTGAACGCGGTCGACATGAGCGGCTAGCGGAAGTCGCGGCTGCGGGCGGCGGCCACCACCTTCAGCCGCTGCAGGCGGCTGGCAAGCAGGCTGACCGCGCCGTCCAGCCGTTCGACCTTGCCGTAGATGAGCAGCGCGTTCGCATCCACCCCGATCCGCCGGAAGCGCTGCCAGACCGCGGGCGGGCAGATGATGTTGGCCATCCCCGTCTCGTCTTCCAGGCTCAGGAACACCACCCCGCCCGCGGTCCCCGGCTGCTGCCGGTGCGTGACCAGGCCGCCGACCGCGATCATCTGGCCATTGCGCGCCGTTGCGAGCCTGGCGGTCGGCACCACTCCGTCGGCTTCCAGCAGGTCCCTGATGTGCTCGATCGGATGCGTGCCGTAGGTCCCGGTCGCCCACAGATCGGCGAACGTCTCCTCGGCCGCGGTCATGACCGGCAGTGCCGGCGCGGTCAGGCCCAGTGTCGTGCCGGGCAGCTGGCCGGGCCGGATCGTCGCCGCCGCGCCCGCCGCCCATAGCGCCTCCCGCCTGCTCAGCCCGAAGCAGCCGAACGCGCCGCCCATCGCCAGCGCCTCCAGCGCCGCGGCCGGCGCGCAGGTCCGCCGGGCGAAATCCTCCAGGTCCGCATACGGCTGGCCGCCGACGATCTCCTCGGCGACGCTCTTGCCGAGGTTGCGCACCTCCGACAGCCCGAGCCTGATCACCGGCTGGCCGGGAACGGGGGATCCGCCAGACGGTTCTGGGTCGGTTTGAATGATGTGGTCCGGGATGGATGGCTCGAGCGTGGCCAGTACGCCGCTGGCGTTGATGTCGATCCCGCGCACCTGCACCCCGTGCCTGCGCGCATCGCTGATCAGGCTCGCGGGTGCGTAGAAGCCCATCGGCTGCGCGCGCAGCAGCGCCGTGGTGAACGCCGCCGGGTAGTAGCACTTCAGCCACGCGCTGGCGTAGACCAGGTACGCGAAGCTGATCGCGTGTGACTCGGGGAAGCCGTAGCTGGAGAACGCCAGGATCTTGACGTAGATGTCCTCGGCGACCTCGAGGGAGATGCCGCGCTCGGTCATCCCGGCGAGCAGCCGCTCGCGCAGTTCCTCGATCCGCTCCGGCGCGCGCTTGGAGCTCATCGCCTGCCGGAGCCGGTCGGCCTCGGTCGGGGTGAAGCCGGCGCAGTCGATGGCGATCTGCATCATCTGTTCCTGGAACAGCGGGACGCCGAGGGTCTTGCCCAGCGCGGGCATCATCAGCGGATGCGGCAGGTCGGGCTCCTCGTCACCGTGCCGGCGGCGCATGTACGGATGCACCGACCCGCCCTGGATCGGACCTGGCCGGATCAGCGCGACCTCGACGACCAGGTCGTAGAACTTCTCCGGGCGGAGCCGGGGCAGCGTCGCCATCTGCGCCCGCGACTCGACCTGGAACACCCCGACGGTGTCGGCGGCCTGCAGCATCGTGTAGACACCGGGGTCTTCCTGCGGGATCGAGTGCAGGTCCCACCGCACCCCGTGCGCCTGCTCGACCAGGTCGAAGCAGTCCCGCAGCGCGGTCAGCATGCCCAGGCCCAGCAGGTCGAACTTCACCAGCCCGGCGTAGGCGCAGTCGTCCTTGTCCCACTGCAGCACGCTGCGATTGGGCATCCGGGCCCACTCGACCGGGCACACCTCCCCCACCGGCCGGTCGCAGATGACCATCCCGCCGGAGTGGATGCCGAGGTGCCGGGGCAGCTTCTGCATCCGCTCGGCCATCTCGACCACCGCGTCGGGCACGCCCGCGTCGGGCGGGACTGGCTGGCCGGGCCCGTAGCTACGCGGGCCAACCTGCTTGGACCACTCGTTCTGCTGCTCGGGTGAGTAGCCGAGGGCGCGGCCCGCATCCCGGATCGCCATCCGCGGCCGGTAGCTGATCACGTTGGCGACCTGAGCCGCATTCTGCCGGCCGTACTTGCCGTAGACGTGCTGGATGACCTCCTCCCGGCGCTGGTGCTCGATGTCCAGGTCGATGTCGGGCGGGCCGTCCCGGCCCGCCGACAGGAAGCGCTCGAACAGCAGCCCGTGCCGCACCGGGTCGACGCTCGTGATCCCGAGCGCATAGCAGACCGCCGAGTTGGCCGCCGACCCGCGGCCCTGGCACAGGATGTGCTCGCTCTCGCAGAACTGCACGATGTCATGGACGATCAGGAAGTAGCCGGGGAAGTTCAGCTGGCTGATGACGTCCAGCTCGCGGTCGATCTGGGCGTAGGCGCCGGGGACCCGTTCCGCGTCGCGCTCACCGTAGCGTGCCCCTGCCTTGCGCGCGGTCAGCTCGCGCAGCCAGCTCTCCTCGGTATGCCGGTCGGGAACGGGGAAGTCCGGCAGTCTCGGCGCGATCACGTGAAAGTCGAACGAGCACTCGCCGGCCAGCTCCGCTGTCCGCTCCCGGACGCCGGGGTAGCGGGCGAGCCTCGCCGCCATCTCCTCGCCCGAGCGCAGGAACCCGCCACCGGAGGCGGCGAGCCATCCGTCCATGTCGTCCAGGCTGGACCTGGCCCTGATCGCCGCCAGCGCCTGCGCCAGCCGGGCATCCTGCGGGGCGGCATAGTGCACGTTCCCGGTCGCGATGACCTCGACCCCCGCCGCCGCGGCGAGCGCGGCGAGTGCGTCGTTGCGCTCGTCGTCGGCCGGGTGGCTGCCAATGGCCAGCTCCACCTTGACGTTGTCCGCGCCGAACTGAGCGGTCAGCTTCGCCAGCTCGCGGGCGGCTGCCTCCGGGCCGGCCCTGGCCAGCGCGGCGGGCACCGCGCCCTTGCGGCAGCCCGTGAGGATCACCCAGTGACCGTCATGCTCGCCGGCCAGCCCGGGCTCGTCGTAGATTGGCCGGCCCTTCTCGCCCCCGAGGAGCTGGGCGGCGCTGATGACCCGGCATAGCCGCCGGTAGCCCTCCGGGTCGCGGGCGAGCACGAGCAGATGCCGCCCGGCCGGGTCGGGAACTCCGGCCCGCGGCGTCCCGATGTCCAGGCTGAGCTCGGCCCCGAAGATCGTGCCGAGCCGGGCGCCGCTCTGCCGCAGCCGCGCCGCCGCCTGAGCGAACTGCGGTACCCCGTACATGCCGTCGTGATCGGTGATGGCCAGCGCCGCGAGGCCTCGTTCCGCGGCCTCGTTTACCAGCTCGGCCGGGCTGGAGGCGCCGTCCAGAAAGCTGTAGGACGAATGGCAGTGCAGCTCGGCCCACGGCGGCGAGCTGACCGCAGGGAGCTGAATGACCGGCTGTCCCTGGCCCGGCGGCTCCCGATCCGGACTCGGCAGGCCAGAGCCTGCGCCGGGCCCCGACGTACCCCAGGACAGGCGCCGCTCGAGCTCTCGCCACGGAACCGGCGGATTATGAAAGCCCACTCGATCAGCATAACGAAGCCAGCCGACAGCGGACAGGCCGAGTCGAACATACTTACTAGCTCAGGGATCGGCGGCGGCGCTCCAGGAATGACAGCTCGGCCGCGTTCGCGGCCAGCCCGATCGCGGCGTCGTAGGCATCCTCGGCCTCATCCCGGCGCCCGAGCCGTCGCAGCAGGTCGGCCCGGATCGCGTGGAAGAGGTAGTAGTCAGCCAGATCCAGGCCGTCCGCCGCCGCCAGCCCCGCCTCCGGCCCGTCGACCTCGGCGACTGCCACCGCCCGGTTGAGCCTGACCAGCGGATTCGGCATGAAGACCAGCAGCTGGTCATAGAGCTGCACGACCTGCGACCAGTCGGTTTCGGCCGCCACCGCCGCGTCGCTGTGCACCGCGTTGATCGCGGCCTGGATCTGATACGGCCCCGGCCGGCCCAGCCGCAGGCACGCGCGGACGAGGTCCTGGCCCTCGGCACTCAGCGCCGCGTCCCACAGTGCCCGGTCCTGGTCGGCCAGGAGCACCAGGTCGCCGTCGGTCGTGGTCCGCGCCGCCCGCCGCGACGCGGTCAGGAGCATGAGCGCCAGCAGGCCCATGACCTCCGGTTCGTCGGGCATCAGCTGCGCGAGCAGCCGGCCGAGGCGGATCGCCTCCGCGCACAGGTCCTCGCGCACGAGCTCATCACCGGAGCTCGCGGTGTAGCCCTCGTTGAAGATCAGATAGACGACCGCGAGTACGGCCCGCAGCCGGTCGGGCAGTTCCGCCTCGCTGGGCACCCGGTACGGGATGCCCGCGTCCCGGATCTTGCCCTTCGCCCGGACGATGCGCTGGGCCATGGTCGGCTCGCTGACCAGGAACGCGTGCGCGATCTCCGCGGTGGTCAGCCCGCCGAGCAGCCGGAGCGTCAGCGCCACCTGAACGCTGACCGCCAGCGCCGGGTGGCAGCAGGTGAATATCAGCCGGAGGCGGTCATCACGCACGGCCAGCTCCTCATCCGCGGCGTCGTCGCGGGCATACAGAAGCTGTGCTTCAGCATGCCGGTCGGTCCGGGAGGCCTCCCGGCGCAGCCGGTCGATCGCGCGGTTGCGCGCCGTGGTGATGATCCACCCGGCTGGGCTTGGCGGCAGGCCCGCCTCCGGCCATCGCTGCACCGCCACCGTGAAGGCGTCCTGGACCGCCTCCTCGGCGAGGTCGATATCGCCGAAGACGCGGACCAGGACTGCCACGCAGCGGCCGTATTCCGCGCGGAAGACGCGCTCGATCTCGCCACTTTCCACTCCGGGCATCGGCGGCACGGGCCGTCAGCTGTCCGGCAGCTCTTCGAACGGGCGCACCTCAACCGGATGGCCGCAGGCTTCGGTCGCCCTGGCCGCCCAGGCGAGCGCGGCGTCCAGGTCGGCCGCCGCGATGACCCAGAAGCCGCCAACCTGCTCCTTGCCCTCGGCGAACGGCCCGTCGGTCATGACCAGCTCGCCGGCCCGGCGCCGCACGACCGTCGCGGTCGCCGGCGGGTGCAGCCCGCCGCCGAACACCCAGGCGCCCGCCGCCTGCACCTCGCCGTTGAAGACGTCGACGTCGTCGTAGACCTTCTGCATGGCCTCCGGCGAGGCCGGCGGATCGCTCTCGACCGGGTACACGCTCAGCAGGTACTGCCGCATGGCCCTCCTCCGTTCCAGCTAGCTGGCGCGCAGCCGGTAAGTGAGCATGTAGACGCCGTCCCCTCCCGGCCGGGCGTCGGCCAGCGAGTACCTGATCTTGTCCATCTCGTCGGGGAACATCCGCTGCCCGCTGCCCAGAATGACCGGGAAGACCATGAGCCTCAGCTCGTCCACCAGGCCGCCCGCCAGCAGCGCCTTCACCAGCTGCCCGCTGCCGTAGACCAGGATGTCACGGTCGGGCGCGGCCCTCAGCGCGGTGATCTCGGCGATCGGATCGCCCCGCAGCACGGTGGTGTCGCTCCACGAAGCGCCGGCATCGGTCAGGGTCGACGACACGACGTACTTCTTCAGGCCGTTCATCCGGTCGGCGAAGCCCTCCTCGTCCGTCCTCGACGGCCACGCCTCCGCGAAGGTCTGGTACGTGACCCGGCCCAGCAGCAGCGCGTCGCTCGCAAACAGCTCCTCGAGCTTGTACTTGTCGCCCTCCTGGCCGCGGTCGAAGTCGAAACTCCAGGCCGGGTCCCCGATGACACCATCGAGCGAGATGAACTCGCTGACCACGATCCTGCCCATTGCCTTGCCTCCCTGCTGGTCAGCCGGCCCTCCGCCGGCTCTCTGACCCCTACACGAAGCGGCCACACCCGGATCGACACATTCGCCGGCGGATTTCTGTCCGCCGACACGCGCGCGGCGAATTAGTCATCGCCTTGCGGACTTCATCGCGTCTGGTGTAGGAACACCCAGGTAATGAGGATTTCTGCTGAGATCGGGGTACGTGGATGCGTAAGGTCATTTCCCGGCGCCTTCCGCTGGCGCTGACGCTGGCCGTAGCCGTCCCGCTCGCGCTCAGCGCCTGCACGGGGACCGGGCCCAGCGCTCCGCCATCGCACCCGTCCAGCACCAGCACCAGCGCTCCGGTGAGCAGCGCGCCGGCGACGCCCACCGCCGGCCAGAGCCCGGCGGCCGCGCCCCCCGCGGGCTATCAGTGGGTAGGCAGCAGCACGCTGGGCGTCTGGGTCGCCGTGCCGCGCAGCTGGGTTGCCATCGACCTGTCGAAGATCAGCATCTCCGCGGCGCTGAAGAAGTTCTCGATCAAGGGCGTGCCCGACACCACGATGAAGACCGATATGGAGCTTCTGGCCAAGCAGCACGCGCTGTTCATGGCCGACCTCCAGTCAGCCCTCGCGTCGGTGCACAAGTTCGCGACCAACGCGAACGCGTACTGCACCACAACCGCCATCGAGCCGGGCCCGGGGTCGGTCAGCGTGATCAGCTCGGAGCTGCGGTCCGAGTACGCCAGCCTGCACGTGCACGTGGTCTCCGTGACCACCCTGTCGTCGACCAGCACTAACGACGCGATCAGGGTTCAGCTCGAGGCCCAGACGACGGGCGGCTTCACGATCACCGAGGTTCAGGTCGCGGACCTGACCGACACCGGCCACATCTGCTTCCTGACCCTGAGCACCGACCAGCCCTCGACCTACCTGCCGACGTTCGACAAGATCTCCTCAACCCTTCAGGCCAGCTGACTAGGGAACGGGCTTCGCTCACGCTGGCGGAATGACCGTCACTCGCGGCCATCTCTGGTGAACTCGCTGCCTGGCCAGCCGGGCCCGCGAGGTCGCCGGTGTCACCCGGACCGGGTTGACCCGCCAGACGCCGTCCAGCAGATCACCGAGCCCATGGGGAGCGCAGACCTCGATCCCCGCCGGCGTGCGCCGCACCGCCACGCAGGTCGCGGTCTCCGGCCACGTCGCGACCGCGTCGTGCACGCTCACGAACGCCTCCACCGGCTCCCCGCCGAAGTACTCGTGGTACCAGCGGTGCACGGCCGCCTGGTTCGTGGCCTCCCAGGGCAGGTCGGCCAGCGAGCGAAGGACATGCTCGGCGGAGCTATCCCGTTCCTGGCTCAAATCCGCGGGATCGAAGTAGGCGACGTCGATGTCCTTCACCGCCGACGGGTCGAAGCCGTCGTGCAGCTGGCCCCAGACCACGTCGCGGATCGCGCCGGCCCCGATCCACGCGTCGGGCAGCCCGCTCGCCGCCACCGCGTCCAGCGCAGCGAGCAGCCACGACTCCGCGACCACCCGGTCGGCGAGCGCAGTCACCGCGAGCGGATCGAGTCGCGGGCAGCACGGCGCGGCGTAAGGTGCGGGCATCCCGCTATCGTGCCAGCGCCTGCCGACAGCCGGATCCTGTGCTTGGCTGGTCATGCAGGGCGCCC
>Ga0209380_10000353_pt1 | contig 32217 bp, 32 predicted proteins | sample HubBroMetageWFT6_FD_188347 | JGI IMG/M metagenome (GOLD analysis project Ga0209380, IMG submission 188347) | Warmed and freeze-thawed soil microbial communities from the Hubbard Brook experimental Forest, New Hampshire - Hubbard Brook CCASE Soil... | ecosystem: Environmental > Terrestrial >... | reverse complement strand
AAGAAAAAACCCATCGGATGCTTGCTTGGGGCGTGCTCGGGTCAGCATCCGATGGGCTACCGTTTCTCCTTACTCACCCTGTTGTTTTCAGGAGTATTTGCAATGATTAAACTCCAGAACTCGAGCAAGTTCCGTCTAATTTTGTAAAGCTTTGTAATTTTCGCGCAAAGATAATCAACAGATGTGGTGCAGTACTACACGACGCTCGTACTTCTAACTGCTAGTGGTTAACTACTAATCCGTGATCACCGTTGTTTTCGAGGCCATGAGTACCGTAAAGCGCGGATTCTTCCGGACCTCCGCAAACTCCACGTCTCTGTACACATTTTTCAGATCTTTATAGCCAGCCTCCATCGCCTTCTTCAGGTATTCGAGCGATTGATCCGAGAAGCCCATCTTGGCGTACAACTTCGCGACTGTGTAGTCATAGCGGGCGCGATCCTCGGGACTGGGCAGTTGCGCCTGGACGCCGGCGCGCGAGGTCCGCTCAAAGACTTCAGGATCCAATTCCAGCGCGTGCTGGTAGGCGATCACCGCGGGTTCAAAATCACGCTTGGAAAAATAAGCCGCGCCGAGATTGCTGAAAAACGACGCCGAACTGTTGTCCTTCGTAATCGCCTTCTCGTATTGCTTGACCGCCGCTCCGTATTTTTTCTCCTCATAAAACATCACGCCCAGATTGTTGTAGGCGTCGGCGAATTCGTGGTTGGACTTTATGGCGTGCTCGAACGCCTTCCGCGCCTGGTTGTAGCGCTGCATCATGAGTTCCGTGATGCCGATCTTGTTCAGCAAGACCGGGTCGTCCGGTTTCTTGGCCAGCGCCGCGTGGTAATAATCGAGAGCGTCCAGGTAAAGCTTCTCCGCGCGCAAGCCATCGGCTTGCTGCTCGAGAGCCGCAGCAGTTGCGCCCGGGGCGGGAGGGTCGATGGCACGAATCAGAGGCGGCGCGATCTGCACCTGCTCCGAATGAGAGACTTGCGCCAGTGCAGTTGTGAAAGGGATTACAACAAGAAGAATCAGGCAGGCTTTCGGGTAGGACATACTCACCCCCAAGGCAACCGGTTCCAACGACGTCATTCTGCCACAGTTTTTGCCTGACGGCGAAGAAATTTGAGTCTGGTTACCGAAGATCAGGTTGTTGATTTCCCGCAGGAATAAAGGCTCGTTTGTCTTCCCGAAACAGTGTGTTTTGTCTGTTGGGAGCATGAAATTGGATGTACCCCCCCCTCCCCCATATCCTCTGAAAGCCCTGCGGGGCGCGGGTTCTGCAAAATCATGTCTGCAAAATCATGATACTAAAGAACTTAGAGGTCAAAATCTTGAGAACAAAGAGCTTAGGACGGGACTGATCGGGCTGCGCCTACTGTCTCGGCCTCGACCATGATCGCGCGAGTTCGAGGGATGCCGCAAGGTCAGATGTCACACGGAGCTGTGGATTGGGTCGTCGGTGGGTGAGGGGAGGTGGGTCGGCGGGGGCTGGCCCAGCCTTTCTGGCCTGAACCGCGCGGGTGCCCCGTCCAGTCGCGTTCTTTGCGACAGGGCGGGGATTTTCACTTCCGTGTCATTTTCCTATTCGCGGAAAGCCGCACGAAATTATTTCCCGACAACAACTGTGCGCCTCTGGCTCCGGCCTACGATTAACTCCATATGCCTTGGGGGCTCAAACGATTTCAGGAGGCGCGCTGTCTGCACTTTGTCACGTTTAGCTGCCAGCGGGCGACTTGTCTGGGCGCGCCGCTACCCCGCGACATCTTTGAGCAAACTCTGGAACGAGTGCGAAAGTGGTACGGATTCTACATCGCTGGATATGTGGTGATGCCGGAACACGTCCACCTTCTCATCACCGAACCGGAGCGGGCGAAGCTCTCGCTCACGCTGCAAATGCTGAAACAGAACGTGGCACACAAGCTACGTGAGATCGAAGGGGGTTCGCTCTGGCAGCCGCGATACTACGACTTCAATGTCTGGAGCGAGGCGAAGCGGATCGAGAAGTTGCGCTACATCCATCGCAATCCGGTCCGGAGAGGATTGGTGTCGAGCCCGGAGCAGTGGGCGTGGAGCAGCTTCCGTCACTATCTCTCGGGAGCCGAGGGAGTGGTCGAGATTGAGTCGCAGTGGACGGCGCGGAAAAGGGAGTTGCTTAGGTGACGCTGCGGTCGAGAGTTCGAGATCAAAATCCCCGCCCTGTCCCTGCAACGGACGCAGGGACGAGGACGGGGCACCCTCGGGAGTCGGAATGAACTGAAAGCGTCGGTGCGGGGCTGTCTGGGTGGTGTCTGAGGCAGTAGTGGTGATCGAGTCGCATTGACGGCGCCAAAAGGGAGTTGCTCGGGTGACGGTGCGGTTGAGAGTTCGAGATCAAAATCCCCGCCCTGTCCCTGCAAAGGACGCAGGGACGAGGACGGGGCACCCTCGGGAGTCGGAGTGAGCTGATGGCTCAATGCGGCGCGGCTTGCGTTGTGTCTGGTGGCTTCGGTGGCGGGGTTGACGACTTGTCGTCCTTGAAAATTCCGGCGATCTTGCCGAAGAAACTCTTTTTCTTTTGCGGATCGGCACCTTGCGGGTCTTGTCCGTTCGCCGCCTGCGGTGCGGGCATTGGCTTCTGGCCGCCGCCGAAGACTCGGTTGAAGAATCCTGCCACCGCACTCTGCTGGTCACACGTCTCGCGGGGCTCTGTGCCTGCCACGAAGGCTGCTTCGTAATCGTCCGGACAAGTGGGCGTGGCCAGGCGGTTCGTGGCCTTATCGAGTTGCACGTCGACCACGCCTGTCGGCTGCGAGAATTCTTTCATGTCGGCATACTGCGGCAGCGCGGACGCCTTCTTCATGAACTCGGTCCAGATGGGCGCGGCCGTCATCGCTCCGGTGATTCGAAGATCGCTGTAGTCGTCGTAACCTACCCAGACGATGCATAGCAAGTTCGAGGTGTATCCCGCGAACCAGCCGTCGTGCGAACTGCCCGTCTTGCCTGCCGCGGGCAGAGTGAATCCGCGCAGGCGAACCGCCGTGTAGCCGAGGCCGTTGTTGATCACGCCTTCCATCATGTTGGTCATGACGTAGGCAATGCGGGGATCGAGCACCTGCCGCTGGTCGGTCTTGAAATTCGCCACCACGTCGCCCTTGGCGTTACGCACCGAGTTCACCAGGATGGGAGAAAGACGCGCACCACTGTTGGCGAACGACGTGTAGGCTCCCGCCATATCGAGCGGAGCAGCCTCATACGAGCCGAGCGCCATGGCCGGAGTCGCCTTCACCGAAACGATTCCCGCCGACTTTGCCAGGTCCGCCACTTTGTCGTAGCCAACCTCTTCGGCGACCTTCACTGTGGCGTTGTTCAGCGACATGGCCAGCGCGTAGCGCAGCGTTACTTCGCCGTGATACTCCTCTTTATAGTTGCGCGGCTCGTAGATCTGGTCGCCATAGGCGAAGCTCGAAGGCGCATCGGTCACCGTGGAAGCCGGGGTGATCACCGTCGAAGAGCCGTCGAGCGCCGTGTTCATGGCCGCGGCGTAAACGAAGGGCTTGAAGATGGAACCGGTGGGCCGCTTCGACAAAGCGTGATTGAGCTGGCTGAAACCGTAATCCCTGCCACCCACTAAAGCCAGCACCGCGCCCGTGTGCGGATCGATCGCCACCAGCGCCACCTGGGCCTGCGGGCCGGGCGTCACCTGGGTCTCGATTTTCTTGCCGACCTTCACCTTCTTGGTGCGCATCTTGGTGACTTGCTCATCGACCAGCTTGATGCCCATCTCGACGGCCTGCGCCGCAGACTTCTGCAGATCGGGATCGAGCGTGGTGTAAATCCGGTAGGACTGATCGTTCAACTCATGCTCGTTGAACCGGTTGATCAGCGTGTCGCGCACCATGTCGACGAAATAGGGAGCGTCGCTGGCTTCCACGTTCGGTGGCGCGAGCTTCAGCGGCGTAGCTTTGGCCTTCTCGGCCTGCTCCCGAGTGATGGCATGGGTGTCGACCATCGAATCCAGCACCAGGTTGCGGCGCTCCAAAGCGCGCTCCGGATGCCGGTAGGGCGACAACCGGCTTGGCCCCTGGATAATGCCCGCCAGCAGCGCCGCCTCGGGCAGGGTGATGTCTTTCAAGTCTTTATTGAAGTAGGTGCGCGACGCCTCGCCAAATCCGCTGATGGCGAACGATCCACGCTGCCCCAGGTTCACCCAGTTGCCGTAGAACTCGAAAATCTGCTGCTTGCTGAACTTCTGTTCCATCTCCTCGGCGATCAGCATCTCCGTTAGCTTGCGGCGCACGGTTTTTTCCGGCGTAAGAAAGAAGCCGCGCGAGAGTTGCATGGTGATGGTCGAACCGCCCTGCTCGTGACGCTGCCGCGTCAGATCGATCCATCCGGCTTCAAACATTCGGATGAAGTTCACGCCACTGTGCTCGAAGAAGCGCCGGTCTTCGATCGCCAGCACCGCGTCCACCATCACTTTCGGGATGTCCGAGTACTTCACCACCTGGCGTTTGGAGCGCTGTTCGGAATCGAACAACGCAGTCACGAGCTGGGGTTCGAGTTCGTAGGCGGAAAGTTCATTGCCCCGGCTGACGATCTTTTCGACCTGCCCGTCCTGAATCGCAATGTGCGCTGCTTCGGGACTGTGGTAGCTCTCGGGTCCAGGAGTGATCTCGATTCCGTCGCTCACCAGGTGGAAGGTGCCCAGCGTCGACTGGCCCTCCTGGTCGGAATAGCCGGCCCGGCGCAGGAAGGTGGCGATCTCCTTCGCTTCTATCTTCTCGCCGTCGTGAACCGTACGAGGCAGGGCGTAGATTTTGGCTGAGTTGTTGAATACCGGAGTCCGGAAGCGCTGCTGAATAATACGGTCGTATTTGATGTAGAAGTAGCAGAACGTTCCACCCAGGCCAATCGCGACCACCAGGAAGACAACGAGCGCAGCCCGAATCACCGGATCGCGGGGGAGCCCGCGCCATCCCTTGTCGCCTGTGCCGCCGTTACCTCCGGCTTTTGGGATCTTGATCTTAATGGCCACGGATTGACTCGTACCCCCGTAGAAGAAACTGCCTGCTGGTCAGACGACGGGACGCGGCAAAAGGTTTGACCGTCTGCTCTCTTTTGCCAACTCCTTCCGGAGTTCGCCGTCACCGCACGATGTCAGGATGCTTTACCTTCCATTGTACCGCTGCTTCCGCAAACAAAAAGAGACCCGCAGTTCATGCGGGTCTCTAAGCTGTTAATAGCCAGGTGACATGCCAGGTGACATGGATTCCGCACCCAACTACTGCGGATCGGTCACCGCCCAGTATCCTGGCGTGGTGAAAGTCGCCGGGGAAATTGGCTGGGTCAGAGCGCCGCCGGTGCCTACATCCCAAACTCCGAGCTGCGTCACCGTGGTGCCGCCGCTGGTCACGCTGCTGTAGACGAACAGGTACAGCCCACTTTGATCAAACTGCCCATAGCTCCCCAGACCCATTTGGGGGGTGGTTGTGTTGCTGAAAGGCGAAGTCGAAAGCTCGGCGAGCGCGCCGCTGGTGTTTAGAGAGAAACCTTCGATCGGATTGTATCCAGAGTCCCCGTCGTTGACGCTGAAGGAGTAGACAAATTCTCCGCCGGTGGAAGTGGGTTGCACCGCGATGGTGAAGGGCGAGTACGTCGTCAATAAGTTCGACACCTGGGTGAGCGCTCCCGGTGTGCTCGAAGTCGTCGGGCTGATGCTGAAGACGTAGAGGTGAAGATCATCCGCTCCGGTTAATCCCAGGTTATTTCCGGTAGTGCCGATGAGGAAACCTCCGCTGGGATCGCCCTGCACTTGCCACATGGGGAAATCAAACGGACTGCCGGTCACAGGCGTGAGCACTCCCAAGTTTGTGCCCGTGCCAATCGAGTACGCCATGATTCCTTCGCCAATGTGTTCCCCGGTCACAGCCATAGTGGCATAGAGGAAGTTGCCCAGCCCGTCAGTGGTCAGATTTCCCGGCTCGTATGGCGTCGTAAAGGGAGACCCGGTGACTGGGGTCAGCACGCCAGCGTTGCTGATGGTGTAGACAAAAACCCTATCTGCCCCAGTGGACGAGATAAACAGAAGCGTTCCGGCGGGATTGGTAGCGACGTTGTATTCGTTGAAGCCCACGATGGGCGCATCCAGACTGACGGCCAGGGGAAGGCCGTTGGTCAGTGGAGTCAGGGTGCCGCTGGAACTCGCAGACCATCCGTAGATTTCGCCCGTCAGTTCGAAGACGGTATATACAAATTGGCCTTGAGCGATCACCATGCCCACACCAGGATCACTCGTGGGAATGGTTGGCGCTGTGTAGCCTGAGGTGGCCAGAAGCGTCCCGGCCTTTGTATTCAAGGTATAGCCGTCCAAGGTGCCGTCCTGATCCACGGCATAGGCAAAGGCGGCATCTGAGCTGCCGCCGCCGCCACCGCCAACGCCGCCGCCAGACCCCGGCCCCGAGGGCGTGCAGGTCGAACTACCGAACGTCACTTGGCAAACGTAGCCGCCCTTGCAACCGACCAGGAACATCAATGCCGGCACCAGCAGCAGTAAGCTGAGCAGCGCTCGAGCGTTGGTCTTCATGAACTGCCTCCACCTGAGCTTCACTGATTCGCGGCAAGCGCGTGAAGAAACTCTTAATCTAATTGGGATAGTAAGTGGAAGGTAACGTAGTGACAACGTTACGAATGTCACTGGTCCTTTATTAGTAACTTATCAATCCCGGAAGCTCGACGCTAAGCCAGCGTTGTATGGCGATCCATGTTCTATGCACATCTATGTTCTATACAGATCTATCTACCGAGTCAGTCACCAGCGTGGCTAGACCGCTGCCAATGATTCAGTGCTTTTTCAGGCCGGACTTAAGTCGCATTGAGTTCCGCTAGCGAACTCGAACTTTCCGCGATGCTCGATGGAACGCGATATTTCGGAGCCCACCGCCATCTGCTATCTGCCCGGAGTCGAGCCATGGGCGCGGCATCCACTCACATCGATCGAGTGACAAAATCCCTTCCGCGAAGCGCCGCGCGATCTCCGTGTGACTATCGGACCTGACCAATCGATTGCATGGTAAGCGCACATTTCTCTTGCCTCCAATATTAGAAGCTGACAACATTCGAATTGAAATCTGCGAGGGATTTTTTCAGGGAGGATCTTCTCAAGTGAAACGCGCAAACATTCTGGCCGCATTGCTGATTGCCTTGTCGCTCATCTCAACGGGATGCGGCTCTTCGGACTATGTGCAGTCGATCCAGCTCACGACTACCGGGGCAAATAGTGGAGGGTTCTTCAACCTCGTGGGCGCCGACGGCACGCTCCAGTTACAGGTCAATACCGTCTACCATAGTGGCAAGACCGTCCCAGTTACAAACTACAACATCACCTACCAGGTTACGACCGTAGGCTGCACGGTGGGCGATAGCGCGACCTCCTGCGGGGCAGCGCTGCCGGCTTATGATTCCAATCCAGCACCGGTCCCTATCGACCCGACCGGATTGATGACGGCCGTAGCGCCCCTGTGCACCTGGTTCAACGCAGCCCCACCTCCAGGTACGGGAACGCCAATCTGGGAGTACACCGGATATTACCAAGTCACAGCGACCTACAACGGGATGGTCTCGCAGCCCGTGGCTATCGGCGTGGGCTCAGCCGTTGACCCCACCTCTGCCGTGGGCGGCTGCGGTCCCACATAGACCTCAGGGCTCGGGTCTGCTCGCCCGCCGAGCGAATCCCGAGTAAGAGCCGTCTTGCTTTAGCTTAGCTTCCCTTGTCGAATTCCTCTTAAGCTGTGCGGCCCATCGCCGCACAGCTTTTTGTTCTTCAGCCTCGCTCTTCAACCTCGCCGCCATCAAGCCTCGAGCTGTAATGCCTGCGCAGCGCCCCCGAGCGCACTTAGTGCGCCGCCTGGCAAGGCTGTCTGGCGCACATAGACGGTGTCCATAGGCCGCTGCAGAATGGACGCACACCGTCGGGGTGGAGAAGCTGCCTTGGGCTGCCGCCGGCGGTCGAGCCGTTCCAGATTGTGGTTACTCCCGTCGCGGAAAGACAGATTCTGCGGCGGCTCACGACCTGGGACGAGCAACTGAGCGGCGCTCAGTGGACAGCCGAGGGCGGCTGTCCCCACATAAGGCGCGGGGTCTAGAGTGAGCGAAGGACTTGAGCTTCAGCGGAGGACGCGTACTCGAAAACACGGACGCTAATCAGCGAGCCCAGTCGTACTGGCCACTGGTCACTGGCCACTGATTTTCTACTTGTTTTCGCTCGACGGATTGAAGTGCAGCTCGAAGGAATAGCCCGGGAGGTTGACGGGCACGGTATAGTCGGCGGCGACGTAAACGGCCATCAGGCCTGGGGTAAGGATGCGCTGCACGGTCACTTGCTTCTCACTGATCGGCAGGTCGTGCTCTTTGGCTTTGCGCAGGACGTCATTGCGAACATCATCGTCGCTTTTGTTCGGGTTAGCCCCTGCCATCATCGCGACCTGTCTGAGGTCATCTTTAAAACTGAAATTGGCCATGATGGGCGGAGCCACCTGAAACAGGGCCATCACCACCAGGATGATTGCCAAAAATCCCACGATTGCCTTAACAGTTCCCATAGTTTTAAAGCTGCGCCGGCCAGCGGCGCAACGTTCAGGCCTTGGCTGGCAGCACTCCTTGAAAATATTCCACTACCGTCGCGATCGTAACATCGCGTACTTCGCGAGTCGAGCGCAGAACGACCTCCACAGTACCTTCGGTAACCTTCTTTCCGACCGTGATTCTAAAGGGGATTCCCACCAGATCCGCGTCCTTGAACTTAACCCCCGGCCGCTCATCGCGGTCGTCGAGGACTACGTCGAAGCCGGCTGCTTCCAGGCGGGTTCCAATGTCGACCGCGGCCTTCAGCAGGCTCTCATCCTTCACATTGACGGGAGTCACCACAATCTGGAACGGCGCGATCGACGGCGGCAGCCAGAATCCGTTCTCGTCGTTACTCTGCTCTATGGCTGCGGTCAGGATGCGCTCAATCCCGATCCCATAGCAGCCCATGATCGGCATCGCTTCCTTGCCGTTCTTGTCCAGTACGCGCAGCCCCATCGAATCCGAATAGCGGTAACCCAGTTTGAAGATGTGCCCAATCTCAACCGCCGTATCGATGCGCAACGGCTTGCCGCAATTCGGGCAAGCCTCGCCAGCCGTCACCGCGCGCAGATCGGCGTAAGCCGTGGGATGAAAGTCCTTCCCCGGCGTCAGATTCTTCAGGTGATAGTCCTCTTTATTCGCGCCCGCAATCAGATTTGTGCGGCCTTGGAGAGCCTCATCGACCAGCAGCAGCGGCAGCGCGGCATCTTTTTTCAAGTCCTTAGCCCACTCAATGCCAACGGGCCCTAAATATCCCGCGGGAGATTTGAACAGAGCCTTGATCTCGGCTTCCTCCATGGGCCGCGTTGCGACGCCCACCGTGGCGTTGAACTTCGCTTCATTCAGCTGATGATCGCCGCGCATCAACACGACAATCGCCCGCGGCACGGGACGAGACCCGGCCTTGCCAGCCTTCTCGTTCTTCTGATCCGGCACCGGCTCGTCCGACATGTAAGCCAGCGTCTTGATCTTGTTCTTCGGTGAGACTCCCAGAAAACGCGCCACATCTTCAATCGTCTTCTGCCCCGGAGTGTGCACCTCGAGCGGCTTGCCATCGCCCTGAGGCCATAAGTCTTCCACCACCTCGAGCTTCGAGGTAGCTTTCTCCATGTTCGCCGCGTAGTCGCAACCGTCGCAGCTCACAATTTTGTCTTCTCCGGCCGGCGTGCGCACCATGAACTCGTGCGATTCCTTGCCGCCCATCGCGCCTGAATCCGCCTCTACCACCATGTATTTCAATCCGCAGCGGTCGAAGATTCGGCGGTAAGTGTCGTAATGCTTCTTGTAGGAAACATCCAGCCCGGCCGCGTCGATGTCGAAGGAGTAGGAATCCTTCATGATGAACTGCCGCACCCGCAAGAGGCCGGACTTCGGCCGCGGCTCATCGCGAAACTTCGTAGCGATCTGATACCAGACCTGCGGCAACTGCTTGTAGCTTCGCAGATCTTTCAGGGCAATCGAAGTCATCACTTCTTCCTCCGTCATGCCCAGCACCAGGTCGGCGCCCTTACGGTCTTTCAGGCGAAACAAGTTGTCACCTACCAGAGCGAAGCGCCCGCTGGCCTCCCAAAGCTCGCGCGGATGCAGCGCCGGCAGAAAAAACTCCTGCCCGATCCGGTCCATCTCCTCGCGCACGATGCCCATGATCTTGTTAAACGACCGGTTGCCGAGAAAAAGATATGAGTAAATCCCCGCCGCCAGCTGCCGAATGTACCCAGCCCGCACCAGAAACTTGTGGCTGGCCACTTCAGCGTCGGCGGGAGCCTCGCGCAGTGTAGGAATAAAGAGTTCTGACCATCGATGCATATTGTTTGAGTACCGTGTACCGATCTGCGATTACCGATTGCAGCAGACTCGCCGATGCCTTGCGGGAATTAATTATTGTAACAGCGAGGTTCTTTGACGAGCTTCCGAACCCTGCTAGAATAACTGTGGAGTCTCATGGCCAAAGCTCGTTACCGCTATAACATCATGCTCCGCCCCGAACCAGAGGGAGGCTATACCGCGCTGGTCCCAGCTTTGCCTGGCTGCGTCACTTACGGCCGCACTGTAGACGAGGCTCGAGAAATGGCCAGAGACGCCATCTCTGGCTACATCGCTGGCCTGCGCAAGCATAAAGATCCCGTCCCAACCAACGACAACACGTTGGTTGCTTCACTGGATTTGGAGTATTCGCGCTAGGAAATTACGCGATTTGTGCCCTCAAACTAACGTATGGCGAAGCTGCCGGCCGTCAAACCACGCCAAGTTGTCCGTTTTCTAGAGCAAAATGTTCTGGATCACACTTCCGGCAGCCACTGCATCTTCTACCATCCGTCTTCTAGACGACGTGCGGTGGTCCCTACGCACACGCGCGACTTGCCGAAAGGCACTCTGATGTCATTGTTGAGGGAAGCGGGATTCGCGCGCGAGGAGCTCGTCGATTTTCTGGCTGGCAGATGACGGCTCAGTGTTGCCCTCATGGGCGCCCAGGAACTCGCTCTTGGTACTAAGCCGTGAGCCGCCGCAGAATCTCTTTCCCCAGCTTCTGCGCCTCCCCGAAAAACTTCTGGTACTCGACAAATAGCCGGTTCAGTTCCAGCGCCTTGTCCGTCGAGGGATGCTTGCGCAAAATCATGTCGCGCACGTGCACGGGGTTCGGCAGGGTTGCGTCTTCTGTCAATTCTTCCAAAGCGGTGTTGGGATCGTAATGATACATAAAGGTATTGTAGCGCCGTCCCGGCGGCTGCCGGCGGGGGCCGGCGCTACACTAATTCCGTGCTCCACAAGTCGTGCAGGTGCACAATTCCCTCGATCTTCCCGCCGCGGTCTACTACCATCAGCGAAGTAATCTTCTTCTCCTCCATCAAAGCAAGTGCAGTCGCGGCAAATTCCCCAGCCGCAATCGTCCGCGGATTTCTCGTCATGCATTCTCCCGCTGTAAGATCCATTACGTCCTTGCCGCGCTTCTCCAGCAGTCGCCGCAAATCTCCATCACTGATGATGCCCACCAGCTTCTCGCCTTCCACCACCGCCGTCACGCCAAGTTTCTTCCGCGACATTTCATAGATCACGTCCGGCATCTTCGTCTGCTGCCCCACCCGCGGCAGAGCATCGCCCGAATGCATCAAAGACTCCACGCGCGCTAACCGCTTGCCAAGCTTCCCGCCCGGATGCAGGTTGGCAAAGTCTTCTTCCTTGAAGCCGCGCTTCTCGCTGAGCGTAACCGCCAGCGCGTCGCCCAAAGCCAGCATCGTGGTAGTTGAAGCCGTAGGCGCCAGCCCCAGTGAACAAGCCTCCTCGGCGATCGAACAATCCAAAGCCACGTCGGCCGCAGAAGCCAAAGTGGAGGCTTGTGTGGAGTGGGCGCCCTCGCCCGCTGCTTTTGACTTTGCTTTAGCCTTCAACTCAACTCGATCCGTGGACAATTTTCCGGCAGACTTCCCTGCTGTGCTCCGACCTTTCTTGCTGCCGGCATTCGCGGGCGAGGGCACCCGCTCCACACTGGTCGCGTCTCCCGTCATGGCAATTAGCGGCACCCGCAGCCGCTTGATCGTCGCCAGCAACGCCAGAATCTCCTCCGTCTCTCCGGAAGCCGAAAGCGCCAACACTACATCCCCACGCACCACCATCCCCAAATCCCCGTGCAGAGCCTCTACCGGATGCAGATACAATGCCGGAGTCCCCGTCGAGCTCAGCGTAGCCGCAATCTTGCGCGCAATCAGTCCGCTCTTGCCCATCCCTGTAACCACGACGCGCCCGGCGCAGGAAAACATCAAGTCCACGGCCCGCTGGAACGCTGCCGCCATCGGGCCGCCGATGCGGTCCGCCAGCGCGCGCAGCGCCTCCGCCTCGATGCGCACCACGTTCTCGCCGATGTTTTTCATGAAAGCGCGATCCTAAATTCCTCTAGAAATGGTCGTCGATAGCTCGCGGCAGCACTGGCTTCTGCCCCAGCACCGCCAATCCCTTGGCCTGGATAATCCGGTCCCACGGACCGCCCTGCCAGTTGTCCCTGATCTTTGCCGGATGCTGCCAGGGCGGCAGATCGACCATCAGATTCCGCGCCGTCGAGTAAAGATAAGGCTCATACATGGACCGCAACTTGGACAGCTTCTGGCGCGCTTCGTCCGTACTGCGCAGCTTAAATCCCGCAGCCGCCAGCGTGTCCCGCAGTGAGTCGAAGCCGGCATCGGTCAACCGCTCCGGCGCGTGAGGATCGTAGCGTGCGTTCACCACCTGTGCCAGATCCACGGCCGCGTGCCGCGCCATCGCGAAAGTCACCTTTGCCTGCGCGGGATGAATGCCCTCCACGCCGGTGATCAGCAGCGAAGTCACGTCCAGCATAGTCTGCAGCGTTCCCAGCCATGACGTGTTGCTGTGCTGTGAACGAAAAAAACTGAGCACTGGATAAGAAATGTGGCTCTCCAGCACCTCCGCCGACCAGCGTTCCCAGTCCCGCAGACATGAATCGAGCAGCATTGAGGAGATCGCCGTCGGATGCTCTGGAGTTGACGCCAGCCTCACCAGCAACTCAACCGCAGTCGGCGGCGATCCCGCGCGGGCGTCGAGCATTGAGATCTGAATCTCCCGCCGCGAAAACGACGCGTACACCACCGGCAGGTAGCCGATCACCACCCCGAGGAATGCAAACCCCACACCTGCTTCGAGCACCGAAAGCGCCCGAGCCAGGCTCGAGGTCGGCAGAATGTCGCCATAACCCAGCGTGAAGAACGTCTGGCCGCTGTGGTAGAGGACCCTAGCAAAGGTGATCGGCTCGCCGCTAAGCTGTTCGTGCTCACCGATGCCATATTGCACCAGGGCAAAGCCGAGGATCAGGGTTGACGCCCAGAACGCCAGCAGCGTGATCAGCGACAGCGGCCCGAAGTATCCCAGAAAACTCTGCTGCAGCGAAAACGTCTTGATGCGGCGGGCAATGCCTCTCCACGGAACCCAGGTGCGGCGGTAGAACCACGCCGTCAGTCTGAAATGCCGCGACACGCGCCGGGGCAGCACCACCGTCTCGAACGCATCCAAAAGCACCACAAAGATGATGACGACGCCAAGGATCGCCGCAGGAATGCTGCCGTGAGGGCCCACACCGGGATTCGCAATCGCCATCATGCTGAGGAAGGAAGGTTACCAGATAATGCCACCGTACCGCGTCGTAGAGACGTAGCTTGCTACGCCTTTTCCGGCGGCGGCAAGACGTAGCAAGCTACGTCTCTACTGCTTGGGCTGTGCCGGAGGATTCTGCGCAGGCGGCGTTGTCGCAGGCGTCGTACCCGACGGCGCAGTCGTAGCTGGTTTCTTCACCACCGGCTTCTTCTTCACCACCGGCTTCTTCGGCGGCTCGGTATCGTCCACCACGGTTTTCTTCGGAGGCTCCGCCGGAATCGCCGCCTGCGCCGTCTTCAGGTCGGCGTGCAGCCGCACAATCTCCTGCTCTTTCGACGCGGCCAGGTTCTCCAAACGCTCGCCGATCTGTTTCCGAGTGGTCTCAAAACTGTTCAGATCATTCGATAGCGCCTGCAAATCGTCCTTCGACCCGAACGCTCCCGCTGATTCGGCTACGCTTCCCAGCACGTCGTAGAGTGCATCCAGATTTCGGTACAGCTTGAAGGTTGTGGGCAGGTCCTCTGGCGCGTTGTGTAATTGTCCGATGATCTCTGGTAAGGCATTCTGCAGATTGCGCTGGATCGAATCCACGTTCCCCAGCGCCTGCTTCTTGGTGGAGTTGTCCGTCTTCCAGCGTTCGACGCGCAGCTTTGTGAGGTCGGCCTGCGTGGCCTTTGACGAGGCCTCCAACTGCGACAGCAACCCATTCAGTTGCGTCACCGACGCATAAGAAACTGGCTCGCCCTGCGGCGATGCCGCCGAGGCCACCGTTCCCTGCACAGAATATTGCGGAGATGCTGCCGGAGCCGCTGCCGTCTGGGCTGCCGTCTGGGCGAGTGCGGTGGTGCTCCAAAGCAACGTAAACAACACGTAAGAACAAAGGATAGGTTTAGGATTCATTGAGTCAGGACGCTGGCGCCGCGCGTGCAACAGAATATCGACAAGCCGAGAATACTACAAGCCGACCGACTCTTTCGCAGGGTTCTTTGAGGTCACTAAACGGAGCCGATGCATGAGTGCGATGGCGATTTAATGACAGTTGGCTTTCAGGCCAATCCCGTCCTAAACTACTAGGCGTTCGCAGTCCTTGCCCGTGGCCAGCCAGTGGCTGACTTGAAGGACGCAATCGATGCGAGTCGGATTGGGAGATACGCCATGAAAACCGATTCATCGCCAGCATTAGCCTTGGGCACGCGGGACCGAAACGAAACTCCGGAGCGGGAGATCGCGCTGTGGCGAATTTATCTTCTGCGGGCCGGATACCTCTTGATTGCCGTCGGCATGGGATTGCAGAAGGTTCCTGCCTTCCTTCATCACAAGCCTTGGGGACTGATGCTGGGCGTGGTGAATTCCATGCTGCTTGCGCTAGTGCTGCTGGCGATCCTGGGGCTACGGTATCCCTTGAAAATGCTGCCTCTTCTGTTCTGGGAAATAACGTGGAAGGCCACATGGCTTCTCGCGGTGGCGCTGCCTGCCTGGAAAAACCACACCATGGACGCAGACACATGGGACACAACTTTTGCCTGCCTGATGAGCGTGATCTTCCTGTTCGTCATGCCGTGGGACTATGTCTGGCGGAATTTTGTCGCCGCGCGCAGTGATCGCTGGAGATGATCGCTGGAAATGATCGCTGATTGTAATAGGCGGTGAATGGCTCGGGTGCGCCGCCTGTTGCCCAAATTGCCAGGCAACATTCAGGCGGCCCGGCTTATTATCGACTTATTGAGTGGGACGGAATGCAACGGTGCTGGCACAGTATCCGCCTTGGGGTGTAGACGTAGACCAGCTCGCTTGATAAGTGCCGGCCGGGACAGAATTGCTAGTGATATGCGCCCAACCGTTTCCCTCCGTCGTGAAATCGTTCGTAAACTCGTTCCCGGTAGAAATGCCACTGAGGTGAGTATCTGCGGCAAACAGAATGGATACGATAAAGTCACCAGCGTGCCCGGTAACCACGGCCGGTCCCGGAGTGTTACTGAGAACGCTTCCACTAGAAGTGTTGGTGGCATCAGGGGCCAAGGTTGAAATTCCTGAAACCTCCCAAACCGTGATCTCTTCGTGACTTGTTAACTGGCCAAACGTGGGAGTCACAACCGTAGCGCCAGGCTTGGAGTTCACCGCATACCAAATTTCCGTCGAAAGAGGGCCGGTGTAAGCTTTAGCGTCAGCCGAGACATAAGTGTTGCCTGCATCATCGGTAACACCGGTAACGTATGTTCCCTCGTTGAACATAATTCCTACGACAATCAAATTCCCCGTGCCGGTGGCCGGAATCGTGAGGCTCGAAATTCCTCCACCGACCGATGCATCGTTGACAATGGCCCAACTACTTCCGTAAAAAATGGCGCCCTGGCCACAGCCGGCCAACCCAAGTGTCCCCAACAACACCAGGATCAGCGTTAATGCCTTAATTCGCATGTGATTCGGTACTCCCTCGAACTGTTCGATGTTCGACGATCGATGTTCGACCGATCGATGATCGATGATCGGCGGACTTTCGTTGCCCGCCAAGAACTCGAATTTCTGGTCCCCCGCACTTCAATGGGGCAACTTGATTGCCATCCCGGAGGCCTTTTTTGTACAGCTTGCCGACGCAGTCAGTCATTTATGCAAAGCTTTGCACAAGCTTGTGGAAAAATCCCTCCAGCCGAGACCGTGCTGCGAGAACCATTCTCGACGACATTTTGATTATGAGCCCCTCAGCTCTGGTCCTACTCGCCGCGAAAGCCGCCTTGCCCGTGAACAGACCTGTGGAAAGTATTTTCCCATGTGAAAGCGCTTCACTGTTTCTCTTAGTCTCTGATTCCCGGGCGTGGCCCGGAAGATTCAATGAAGAGTTACTTTCGTGCCGGAGAGAACGTGAGACAGCTCAACTTCTGTTCCGCCTTTTTTGGAAGCTAAACCTTTCATCTAGTGCAACTTTGCGACTCTCCAGCAGCGGAGCGAGTAGAAGCTCGCAATCGGTGGATGCGGATTTTGGCATTGGCATCGCGATTGCATCATCAGGTCGGGTGCTTCTCGCCTTCTTGAGCTGTGTAGGTCGGTAACCCAGTGATTCGGAGAGCGCTTTACGTGGCTCTTCATCAGCTGTTGCAGGATGGCGGGCTCGCCCGCTGCCCGGTCAGACAAGGATCTAATGAGAAACGCGATGAGGACTAGGACTATTGAGAAGGTCGGTTTTATCTTGTTCGCGCTGGCAGCACCCCTTCTGGCGCAAAATCAGCAAGCGAGACAACCGATTGCTCCGATCTCTAGCCCAGTTTACGACATGCCGGCTTACGACGTGAGCGTCGGCTATGCCAATCTCACCACTTTGACCTCCGGGCAACACGTGAACCTGAACGGCTTGGATGTTGGCGGAAGCTTCGATCTGAATTCGCGTTGGGCAGCGATGGTCGATTCCATGTACGTTCGCACATCCGACATCCTCGGGACCGGGCACGCTGGCTATCAGTTGAGCTTTCTTGGCGGTCCGGCGTTCTATCCGTTCGAGCGCGGAAATACCCGATTTTCGGTTCACGCGCTGGCTGGTGGGGCCCTCGTCGACGGAGCGGTGCCCATCAACACGACCGACTACTATCACGGGTGGCTAACACGATTCTCTTATGCCGCTGGGGGCGGAGTCGAGCACGCCCTCTCAGAGACATTCGGCGTCCGAGTTCAAGCAGACTATCTGCACTCGGCGTTTTTTGATGCGCAAGGTGCAGTGCGACCGCAGGGCAGTCTCCGATTAACCGTGAGCCTCGTCTTGCGTCGGAAAATGCGTCAGGAGTCCACCTCGGAGTAATACTGTAACCTGACACCTTAGAGGTTGCCATGCCTTCTTCTTCCGACGTAGTCATTCTCGGCAATGGCATCGGCAGAGTTACCTTTGCCAACCGCCTGATGCAACGCGGTCTCACGGTCGCGATGTTGGAGCGGAGAGACTACTTGCCGCAGAGGCCCAAGAACTTGGACCGAAAAATCGGTTTGATCTTTGTTGCGCTGCTTCTGTTCGCAGGTGTGGGAAGCGCGCAGATTCCCAGCGGCAACGTCTTTTTCGGTTACTCCTTTTACAACACGAATCTTTCTTTGGTCGACCGCACCAATACAAACGGATGGGAAGCCACCGTAGAAAAGAAGATTGTCCCCTGGGTCGGGATCGTGGGGGATTTTGACGGCCATTACGGCTCGCAGAGTTTTCCGACACTCTGTCCTCTGGGAGCATGCACATTCACCGCCAGTTTCGGTGAACACAACTATCTGGTTGGCCCGAGAGTGTCAGTTTCCGTAGGAAAAATTCGTCCGTTTGCCGAGGCCTTGTTTGGGGCCGCGCACGTCAGTGTCAGCCATAGCGGCCCTTCTGACACCGCGTTCGCCATGGCATTAGGCGGCGGCATCGACTACAGGATTATCCGTCCAATCGCCTGGCGACTCCAGGGAGATTACGTGCAGACTCGTTTCTTCGGCGCCACGCAGAACAACGTGCGCCTGTCCACGGGCATTGTCTTGCGTTTTTAATGAGTGTAATGCCGATTTGTCGCCAACCGACGCTCCGGGACGCCACCAACTTCCACACCTTCATTGACTTGCCTGAGCCCCGGTCCTAAGATTTCAGCCCAATGATAGGCGAGACCATCTCCCATTACCGCGTCGTCGAGAAGCTGGGCGGCGGGGGAATGGGTGTGGTTTACAAAGCCGAGGACACCGACCTTGGGCGCTTCGTCGCTCTGAAATTCCTCCCCGACAACGTTGCCCAGAACCCGCAGGCCCTGGACCGCTTTCGGCGCGAAGCCCGTGCCGCCCATGTTCCGCGACCAGGGCTCACCGTCAATGAGTATAATCGCCTGCTCTCGACAGTTGAGGACTTCCAATGGCATTATTTGCCAGCATGGAAATCCAAACGCTGGTTTCCCACGTTAGCTTTCTCGTGCAAAAATCGCTTGGTATTTGGCTCGTCTTTTGAGCGATTCGCAGGAAGGCTGATTGGGACTTCAAGCTCAGCGGATTCCTTCCGAACTACATCCGTGCCTTAGCATGTCTTCGCCTCCGGCGTCCCGCAGATGCCGCCGGGGAATTCAGCTCGATTCTGGCGCATCGCGGCGTGGGGCCTTTGAATCCGATCCTGATAATGTCGCAGTTGGGCCTGGCCCGAGCCTACGCGCTGCAACGAAACGTAGCCAAAGCCGCGCCGCCTACGAGACCCTCTCCGCAGAGTGGAAGAATGCCGACCCCGAGATCCCTATCCTGAGGCAAGCCAAAGCCGGGTACGCGAAGTTGGAATAGTAAACTGTCACGCCATCCCACGAGCAGCAATATGGCAACCTAGAATGTCGCTTTAACAGGCGCGCATGCTGCCGAAGAACTCCTTGTGCTTGGCGACAATCTGGTCCCGTACCTGGTTGTCCACGTCCAGTGACCAGACCCCTTCATCATGCGTACCGCCCAGCACAATTCCATCATGTCGCGAAAACATGTATAGGTCACCAGGAATGACCGAGTACTCGATCTCCGGCTGTGGGAGCAGAAAAGTTAGCTGCCCTTTTACCGGAGTCAGTTCCTCGTCCTTAAACAACGCTTTCGCGCCCAACCCGGTGCAGTTGAAGACCAATCTCTCCGGTAGCCGGATGATCTCGGCAGTTTCGTGAAGCTCGCGTACCTGAACCCTGCCTCCAGCCATAAGAAAATCCTGCATCAGTGCCCTCAAATAAATCGGAGGCTCGATAAGCATGGTGTCGAATGTGCGCACGAATTCATAGCCGGTGAAGGGATGCTGTGCTGCCCCGAGGTCTCGAAACTCCGGAGTCAACCGGCCCACAAGTCCCTGCCGGCTGAAATCACCTGTGTCCGGGAACGCGGAATGCCCAAGCCGGAAACTGCTCGTCCAGCGCACCCCGTAGCGAGAGCCAACCATCGTCTGAAAGCGAGCGAATGCGAAATTGCACGCTTTAACGAACTGCTCGTTGAAAGCAGTGGTGCGGAATTGCTCCTGGAAAAGAGTAACCGGATACCAGAATCCGCCGGCGACATTGGAAGTCGTGTTTGGAGGCAGATCTTTCGCGTAGATGGTGACTTGAAATCCGGAATCCTGCAGCAGACGGGCCGTCGAAAGCCCTACCACGCCGGAGCCTAGCACGGCGACAGGACCGCTATGTCCAGGCGCGCCGAGATCAACGGCAAGTTCTGCCGTCCCCCACGACAACGTGATTCCGGCGCCGCCGTGTCCGTAGTTGTGCACCAGCAGACTGTCCCCGATCTGCTCTGGGCGGACGACGAAGCCGGAGCGGCGGTAAGGACGCAACCCGCAGATCGATCGTATGATTCGATCCGCCGAAACATTGACCCGCGGCAGGCACTGAGGCTGAGATACAGGTGCCTTGATCAGTCTTTTCGTACAGGACGACAGAATGGTTGAAGCACTCGCGACAGCCAGGCCCTTCAGAAGTTCACGGCGGTGCATAGTGATAGAGAGGCCAGAACGCACAGGAGACTATCACATTCCCATCACAAAACCACGAGGGGGAATCAATGGAGTTCACAACCGAGGTACCTGGCCACTCACCAGAGCACCATTGGTCCCGCCGGCATACTGGCTCCGTTTGGGCGCCGCCTGCCACGAAAGGGAAATCATGAGACATCCTCTCAGGAAGATCGCTTTGGTTGGGGGCCGCCATGGCGTACCACGCACTCGGACGCGAAAAGGAATCGGACGCTACGCTAAGAGAGCTAATTGAGAAATTCCACGCAAATGCCGCATGGTCAATCGCTACTGTTTATGCCCTGCGGAATCAGCGTGATGAAGCCTTCAAGTGCTCGACCGCGCCTACGCCCAGCATGACGGCGGTTTGATCTTCATAAAAATCGAGCCGCTGCTAAAGAACTTGCGCAGCGACTCGCGATTTGCCGCGCTCTTGAAGAAGCTCAAGCTGCCGACCACGTGACGCCAATCCCGCACTCCCCGCAATTGTCGAAATCTGGCGATCACACTCAAAAGCCCGCTCCGGCCAAAGTCAATGAGCAATGGGGATCTTACGTCAACTAACGGGAGAGCCATGCGGTCAGGCGTGGGGGTTAACAAATCTTACCGCTTTCCATCCCTATTCCTTGTAAATAAGCGGAGGCCCGCTGACCTTATGCGCCTTTAGGGCGACCGCCACCTCGACGCGGTCGCCGATCTTGACGAACGGGATGCCTTTGTTCATGCCGTAGTCCTTACGATCGAAGGCCATCGTCCCTTTAATGCTGCCCTCGCCTGTGCCCTTGCCGGTAAGTGTAAGGTTCAGCGTCTCGGGCTTCGAAACACCTCGAATAGTAAAGGTCCCCTGCACATCAAAGGTGTTGGGACTGGTCTGCACAACCTTGGTAGAGTCAAACGTTATGTAAGGATCTTCACTGGCGTTGAAGAAGTCTTTGCTCTTTAATTTATTGTCTTTCATGCCGCTTCCGGTATCTACGGAGTCAGCATAAATTTTGATGTCGAGTACGCCTGAAGTGACGTCCGTGGAGGGAAAGGTCAGCGTGGCCTCCCACTTGTTAAATTTACCGTCGATGGCCACGGAAGCCTTTACGAAGAATTTAACGTCGCTTTCTTCGGGGGTGATGGTGAAAACCGGACCTTGTGCCCGGGCTACCGACGGCAGGAGTGCCGACGCCAGAAGGCATAAGACTGTCAATCGCATGGAATCCCTCCTGAAGGTAACCGCCACAAGATTCTAGATTGCTTCTTAGGAAGTTTATTTATTCCTCGCCGATTTTGGGCTGCGGCTGAACCCGGTCTTCAGTCCGCTCCTGGACGGGGGTTTCAGGTTGCACGACTTCGTGAGTCGAACCGCCCGCTCCGCGTCCGAACCCGGGGTAGTAGTCGGAATAAGAAGTCAGCGGCGTTACAAGAATTTGAGGAACATTGGTTGGAGGAACATTGTTTGAAGGGACATTGTTAGGTTCGGTGACAGGCTGATATTGAGACCCTGTATTGGCCGGAGCAGCAGTCGTGAAACTCGTTGGGTGAGCGCTCGCCGAACCATGAGCTTGTGCCGCGGAAGGAATCGCTTGGCTCATGAGTAGAACGAGCATCAGAATGGCCACAGCGAAGATCCGTCTAGAAGAACTCATAAAGCCTCCCCGACAATCTTAAGGCTAACAGCAGTAGGTCGCAAACCACTCTCTACCCTCATTTTGATGCCTAAGGTTGGCCGTGGGGTCCGCGGAACATGACTCCCAAATGGGTATTGTAAACAGGCGTTTACACTCATTGACCAATGAGTGATATAGCGATGTTATGCCTTCAGGATCTCCCGCGCGGGCGAAAAACTTTAGTACTCTTCAATCCGCATGTTTAGAGCCTAATAATCAGGTTTGCGATGCCTCGAAGGTTCAATCTGATAATTCCTTTGGCATGCTAAACAGGCAGCAGGAGAATGAAGAGTATGAAGAAAATGCTGGCAGTTGTTGTTGTGTGAACGGCAAGTCTCAAGGGACAGGGGAAGTAATCCGAGAGGTCGACCTTCCAATCACGCAGTAAGCGTAGCCCATGGATGGAGTTGTCAACCCATTCGAGAGCGAGAAATGAGGGCGGCGGCGCTAACCCCACTCTCCTTGATCTCTCGCTAGACGTCAGACGGCAGTCTCATATGAAGTGATAGCGAGCCTGCGTCGATCCAGTCTCCTGGGCCAAGTGTTCTGCCTCCGGCGTCGGCGCGGGTGAGATCTTTTGCAGGGTCGAGCTGACCACATCAAATGTCTTAAGGTAAGGCTTCCCGTCCAGAAGCCGTCCCAGAGTATTCAACACCTCCGGATAACCGGTTGAGTTGTAAGCCTCCGCATTCCCCTTGTGATCCCAGAAGCTGATGGTCGCGACTTCTCCGCCGTCGGGGGCAGCCAGGATAATCAAATCCAGAAAACCCTCTTGCCCTCGCAGCCAGGGAAGAATCTCACGCTCCATGAGATTCGTAAATTCCGGAAGTGCGTTCGGTTTCAGCCGTGCAGCAACTTTACGGGCAAACATGGTCAACCCTTCCTCCAATTCATAATTGGCAGCCGGCTTGAGCGGTCGAGCCAGCCACCATCCAGGTCGTTATCTTTAATCTTTTCGCGGGTCGGGAGAACCACTCCCCCAGTGGTTCTCCCAACTCGGGTTTGTACCCGCCGTGAGTATGAAACCGCCGGTGCGCGCAACGGGACTGCGGCCTGATGCCACTCCGCAGGACACCATCCGACTCCGGACAGCGTTCACAACACGGGCAATTTGCTGGAAGTCCGGGAAAAAGGCAACAAAACTGTTCCCGTACTTGAGCTAACCAGCTAACCCGCTGCGAGAAAAGCCTTTACCCGAATTTCTGATCTGCCATGCTAGAATCTTGTCCCGCATTCTGCAGGGTGGCATTCGTATGGAGCAGGGCAAACCAGCAGGCCGGATTGTTCGTTTCGGATCCTTCGAGCTTGATCTTCAGGAAGGCAAGCTTACCAAGGCCGGAATCCGGATTCGTCTGCAGGAGCAGCCGTTACAGATTCTTGCGCTGTTGCTTGAGCGTCCCAGTCAAGTCGTCACCAGGGACGAGATCCGGCAAAAACTCTGGTCGCGTGACACCTTTGTCGAGTTCGATGACGCGTTGAATACTGCTGTTCGGAAGCTGCGCGCAGCCTTGAACGATTCTGCCGACAATCCCAGGTTTCTGGAAACTGTTCCCCGCCGCGGCTATCGTTTTATCGCTCCGGTGGCCTGGACGCCGGAACTGACCACCGCCGCCGTCGCCCCGATCACTCAGAGCGCCCCTCGGCGCAAATATCCTTATCTTTATCCTTATCTCTGGTTCGGATTCGCGGCAGCTCTGGTCGTGGCCGTCGCAGCGGTTGGAGCCTACCGGCATCTTCACCGTTTCCAAATCACTACCAGGGACACGATCGTCCTCGCCGATTTTTCCAACACCACGGGCGATGCCGTCTTCGACGACGCCCTGAAGACCGCGCTGAACGTTTCCCTGCGGCAGTCTCCTTTCCTGAATGTCCTCTCCGATAGCGAAATCACCAAGGCCATGCAACAGATGACTCGTCCGGCAGGCACCAAGCTCACAGCCGAGATAGCCCGCGAGGTTTGCCAGCGGGCCGGCAGCAAGGCTTACCTTGCCGGATCCATTGGCAGCCTGGGCAGCGAATACGTGCTCGCATTGAAGGCCTGGAATTGTCAGAGCGGAGACACGCTGGCCGAGGATCAGAGGACCGCCGCTTCCAAGGAGAAGGTCTTGGACGCGCTGGGCGAGGCGGCATCAAGGCTGCGCGGTGAACTCGGTGAATCGCTGGCCACGGTGCAGAAGTTTGACGTGCCGCTGGAGCAGGCCACTACTTCATCGCTCGAAGCTCTGAAAGCGCTCAGTCAGGGCCGAAAAGCGTCCGACGACAAAGGCCCGGCCGCGGCCCTGCCTTACGATCAACGTGCCATCGCGCTCGATCCGAATTTCGCCATGGCCTACCGGGCTGTGGGCATCGACTACGCCACTCTCAGCGAACTCGGGCGGGCCAGCGAGTATTTCAGCAAGGCGTTTCAGTTGCGCGAGCATGCCAGTGAGCGGGAAAAGCTGACCATCAGCGCCGACTATTATTCCTATGCGACCGGCGAACTCGATAAAGCCGCCCAGACCTTTCAGGAAGAGATGGAGATCTACCCGCGGGAAGATGCAGCCTACGTCAACTTAGGTCTGGTGTACGCCGCACAGGGACAGTATGAGAAAGCCACGGAGATCACCACGCAAGTCGCGCGCCGCGCTCCGGAGGCCGTAAGTGAGTACGAGAATCTCGCCAACTATGCTCTTGCCTTGCAGCGTTATGACGAAACCCGGCAAGTCATCCACGAGGCGCAGTCGCGGCAGATCGATGACTTCATCTTGCACAACGCTTCGTATGCTCTCGCTTTTGTCGGGTCAGACCCAGCCGCGATGGCTGTACAAGAACGGTGGTTTGCCAGCAAGCCGGAGTTTGACAATGTCGGACTAGCGCTGGAATCCGATACCGAGGCGTATGCGGGTCATCTTCGCAAGGCCCGGGAACTGACCGAGCGAGCAGTTAGCTCTGCGGCACGAGCGGATAACAAAGAAAATGCGGCAGTCTATTTCGCGACTGCTGCGCAGCGCGAAGCTGCTTTCGGCAACGCTGCACAAGCCCGGCAGTCTGCTGCAAAGACCTTAAAGCTCGCCCCCGCCAGTCAGGGAGCGGAGAGCGAAGCCGCACTTGCGTTCGCCATGGCCGGCGACACGGCGCGAGCCGAGTCCCTCGCTCAAGACTTAAGCAAACGCTTCCCGCTCGATACCCAGGTGCAGTCGCTTTGGCTGCCCGCGATTGAGGCGCAATTGGCGCTCGACAAAAAGGACCCGGCCGCCGCCCTCAATATTCTGCAAGCTGCTGCCGCCGGCGAGCTGGGACAAATTCCCTTCGTCAACAATATCTCCTGCCTCTATCCGGTGTACGTACGAGGAGAAGCTTACCTGGCAGCCGGACAAGCCGAAGCTGCCGCCGCCGAGTTCCAGAAGATTCTCACCCATAGCGGCATTGTGTGGAACTGCTGGACGGGAGCGTTAGCGCATCTGGGAGTGGCTCGGGCGAATGCTTTGGAAGCCGGCTACGCCCATGTGGGGGCGGGCTATGGCGGTGTGGGGACGGCCGCCCTCGGCCGTCCGGCGGAGCGCAGCTCTGCCGCTTCCTCCCCGGCTGAGCGCGACGCAGCCCACGCCCGCGCGCTTGCCGCCTACAAAGATTTCTTTACCCTATGGAAAGACGCCGATCCCGACATCCCCATCCTGAAAGAAGCCAAGGCGGAGTACGCCAAGCTGCAATAGCTGGGGAAATCGTCCTCCGCCTGCGGTTGGCGCATAGACCCCACCTCGGACGATAATAGTTAATGGCTAACAGCTAAAGATAATCAGAATCCACGCATCCAACTGGAAACATGTCCCGCGAAGCCACAACGTCACCATGCCCTCGCCGCACGCCCTTGTACACGGCTATCGCTCTGATCCTGCTCAGCCTCGTTCTCCACGGCCAGGTCCAGGACCGCGTCCGCCGTCTCATCCTGAAGGACGGATCGTACCAACTGGTTTCCCAATACGAAGTCAAAGGTGACCGTGTGCGCTACAAGAGCGCCGAACGCGACGAGTGGGAAGAAATTCCAGATGCACTCGTGGACTGGCCGGCCACTGAAAAGTTTGAGAAAGACCGCGCCACCTCCGCCATCCCCGAAGCCGCAGCCTTAGACAAGGAAAAAGACAAAGAAGACAAAGAAACCGACCGCAGTGCCGACGTGTCCCATCTCCCGCAAGTCGCCCCCGGCCTGCGCCTTCCGGAAGATTCCGGCGTGTTCCTGCTCGACAACTTTCAGGGTCAGCCGCAACTGGTCGAACTGCAGCAAGCCGAGGGCGATATTAATCCCAACACCAAAACCAACATCCTGCGCGGAGCCATTCCTATCGTCGGCGCCCGGCAGACCGTGGAACTCGACGGCGAACATTCCGCCCTGCACGCCCACGTCGCCGTGCCTTCCCTCTACATCAACATCGATGCCGAAAACAACGAGGCCCCGAGTGGTCAAACCGCTTCCGCCAAACCCTCCCAACCCAGCCTCGACGCTCCCCGCGCCGGCCCCCAAGGTCCCCAGCAGCCGCAGCAACCCGAGCAGGCCATCGTCCCCTTTAATCGCTTCCACATCGTCCACGCCAAAGTAAAAAACGGTAAGCGTATCGTGGGCGATCTGAAGCGCAACGCCGCCGGCAAGGTCAGCCCGGACCAGAATTTCGTCAAGACCACCATCGACCGCGTAAGCGGCGGCTGGCTCAAGCTAACCCCCACCGAAGATCTGCCCCCCGGCGAGTACGCCCTGGTTGAAACACAAGACAACCAGGGAATGAACCTCTACGTGTGGGACTTCGCCGTAAACCCCAGCGCCCCCGCCAACGCGAACCCCTGGAAGCCCGACGCAAAGCCAGCCGAACCGCAGAAGCTCTTTGACAAGTGACAATGTACACTTTACACTTTAACACGTTCCCTGATGATCAGGGGTTTTAAGCATCGTGGCCTCAAACGGCTTTATCAGCGAGGAGACCGCGGCGGGATACGCCCCGACTTACTGTGCGGGCGAATTGGCGGATTGTCTTCCGCTTTGAGGGTCCGGATGTACTCGACGTTGAACTGATCGACTACCACTAGGCCGCCGCTGAAGGAGGAGTCAAACCTATGCCGATGAAAAATCCGCCGCACCCCGGGCGCAGTATTCGAACCGCGTGTCTTGAACCCTTGGGACTCTCGGTGACAAAGGGCGCGGAGATTCTGGGCGTGACCCGGCAAACGCTCAACAACATCCTCCACGGCAAGTCCGGAATCAGTCCTCAGATGGCGATCCGCCTCTCGAAGGCCTTTGGCAGCACGCCGGAAACCTGGCTACGGATGCAACTTGCCTATGATCTGGCACAGGCTCGTAAGGACGAAAGCAAGATTAAGGTCCGGCGTCATCTTGCTATCCAGCAACTACGCGCGCAGTAATTGAGTAAATCAGGTGGCTCAGGCCAGGCGAGCGTGAATGCCGAGACTTTCGGCGACCCGACGGAGCGGTTTATCTCGGGTCCACAACAGCGTAGGCGAATTGACGAACACGGACGCTATCAAATGCGCGTCGATCAGACCGATGCCCATGCTGTACAAACGGCGAGCCTCAATCATCAGCCGCACTTCGGTCAACTGCGGCATTCGCACCTGCGGCAGCAAGTCCAGAAGCGCAAGAGTTTTCGCGCGCTCTCGCAAAGATCCAAGAGCAAGCTCCGCGATGACGAAGGGATGGACCACGATGTTCCCTTCGCTAAGATGACGACGCATTTCCTTGTTTTCCGAACGAAGGTGGTCGATCCAAATCGAAGTATCCGCGAGAATCAATTCGGCCGCCTGCGGCGTGGAATCTTTTTCAGTTTGGGCATCGTCCCTCCCAGGGACGCCAACCGGCGGGCGCTCTCCCGCTCGATAAGAGCTTTGAGAGCTTCCCGAACCAGCGCCGTCTTCTCCTCCACTCCAGTGAATTCCTGGGCGATGCGTACCAGATCGTCATCCAGCGCAAGGGTTGTTCTCATATAAACTCCAGGCACTGATTATAGCATCAAATGATGTCAATTCTAGTGCCTGGTCCCCCAACGACTGTCATCCTGCGCGCAGCCGCTCTTAAGGCGGAGCGAAGGATCTCCCACTCAACCCACCCGACGCGTAAGCCAAACTGAACGACAACTGCACTGCAGAAGCAGCGCCAGCAGGGCGGTCAACCCCTCATTGGCGAAAAATCCCAAAGCGTTCCTTGACCAACCGTGAATTGTTTATAATCAACCGAGAGGTGCACCATGCCGGATAACAAAAAGGGTTCAACGAAGTCACCGCAACCAAACAAACCCCGCTCCAACGAAACCGCCGTCGACAAGCGGTTGGAGAAAGACGCAGATGAAATGGCGGGTGAGGCCGAGAAGGTCGAGAACAAATACGACGAAGATCACGATATTTTTACGAAGTAAGAGCCAGCTGATACGTCGATCTAGAAAGAGATCTAGCAAGAGATAAGCGGGCGAATGGCGAAATGAAACGAAGCAGGCGGACTGCTCGTCACTTCATCACGCCGCGCTGCGCAATCCCAATATTGTCCCGGGTCGTGTTCTTCACCAGATACATCATCTCGTCCGCCTGCCGGATGATGTCGTGCGCATCGCGCGCATCGTGCGGATAAGTGGCAAGCCCAATCGAAGCCCGCACATTCAGATTCAATCCTTCGTCGCGGCAAAAGTTGCTGGCCCGCAGCGCATCGCGCAAGCGTTTCGCTACCACCAGCGCCTGATCTTTCCCGGTCTGCGGCAACAGCACCACAAATTCGTCGCCTCCATAGCGGTAGGCAAAGTCAATCAAGCGCAGTTGCGCTTTCACCAGATACCCAATCTCCGCCAGCAGTTTGCTCCCGATCAGGTGCCCGTGGGTATCGTTCACCGCCTTGAAGTGGTCGAGGTCAATGAACAGCACGCTGAACTCATAACCGAAACGCGAAGACCGGTAAACCTCCGTCTCCAGCGTCTTGTACAAGTGCCGCGCGTTGTAAAGACCGGTGCAGTCATCGGTGATCGTCAGTTCCTGGATCTTCTCCACCCAGCGCGCGTTCTCGATCGCAATCGCCGCGTAATCGCAAAGCGTCTGCAGAAAGAAAACTTCCGGCTCGTTGAATTGCGACAGATCCACATTCACCAACTGGATCACTCCCAGCACTCGCAACCGCGACCGCAGCGGCACACAGATTACCGAGTGCGTCTCCCACTGCGTGGCTTCGTCGATGCGTTTGGCAAATCGCGGATCGTTTTCCACATCCGCCGAAATCACCTGCTCGCCGGTCTTCGCCACATATCCCGCAATGCCTTCGCCCACCTTCAGACGAACATTCTTCAGCGCTTCGGCGGCGTCGCCCACCGCAATCGCGAAATAAAGTTCGTTGTGCTCCTCGTCCACCATCAGCAGCGACCAGGTATCGGGACGGAAATACTCCGCCATCTTCTCCATGATCGTCTGCAGAATCGAGTCGAGGTCCAGCGACGACGTAAGCGCTTTAGCCACGTCGTGGAAAATGGTCAATTCCTGGCTGTGCCGCGTCAATTGTGTGCCGGTGGCCTCGGGCATGCCTGCTTCCCTGATCTAGTTTCCTGATCCTGATCTACTTGATTCTGATTTCCGATCCCGGTTTTCCTGATCTCAGTTCCCTGATCTTTAGCTGGACGGAGTGACAGTTCCAAAAATTATAGGAGCGCACCGCCGCCGGGGCAATGAACGTTGGTAATAGGAACCCTTAAAGCCAATGCCACGCAGAGTTTAGCCGTCCGCCGGAACCAATGGGGGAAAGTCCGCCTCACCGAATGTGGGAACTCTCACCAAAATGTGGGGACGGCCGCCTCGGCCGTCCAGACAAGCGCAGCGAGACGCCCCCGGCCAGGATCCTCGAATGCCGTAGTCACGGGCTCACTCTATCCCCAACGCCAAGGCTGGCGTATCCTTAAACAAACGTAAGCTGACGCGAGTAAGACGATGCGAATAACTACAACTCAGAAAATTACTTTATCCACGACCCTCCTGCTGATGGTTCTCTCCGTACCATCCCTGCAAGCCCAAACCGCCGCAACGGTCGACCCCAAAACCGTTTCCGTGATCGATGGCGGCGTCGGCCCCTGCTCCGCTGATTTCACGGTCATCGATGCCGCCCAAGCGCCAGTCTATGCCGCCAACATCAAGGTCCACATCGCCTACGGATTCATGTACCTTCGCAAGCTCGACCTCGAGGTCGGCACCAACGCCAGCGGCAAAGCCCGCTTCACCGGACTGCCCGACCGCACCAAGCAAGGACTCTTCTTCCGCGCCTCCGAAGGCGGCCGCGAAGGTTCAGCTTTCGTCGACCCAGCCAAAACCTGCAACGCCACACTCACCATAGCGCTGGAAAAGAAATCTCAGTAAACGGGTGGAGCAGGCCTTCAGGCCTGCGTCAGCGACACGGATTCCGGATTGGGCTTCAGCCCCTGAGGGACCTCCCCCTAACCGTAACCTTTCCGCTCCCACTCTTTCTGGCGTCCGCCCCCGCCTTCGCCTATGATTATTCCCACATCTCGATGCGAACGGAGATTTAGCCCCGTTCGCCGGAGCCTGCATTGGGTGCGTTCGGGGAAAAACTTCGCAAGCAGCGCGAACTGCGCGGCATCGAACTCGATGCCGTCTCCAACACCACCAAAATCAGCATCCGCATGCTGCGCGCCCTCGAAGAGGAACACTTTGACCAGCTCCCTGGGGGCGTCTTCAACAAAGGGTTTGTACGCGCCTACGCTCGTCAGGTTGGACTTAACGAAGAAGAAACCATAGCCGACTATCTGGCCGCCTTGCAGGAGAATGAAATGCAGGCGCAATCCGCTTCGTCGGATTTCCGCGATCCCGGCACCGATCTTCTAAGCAAAGATCTTTCCGGCAAGGACGCTGCGCGTAGCGATTCTGCAGGCAACAACACCGGCCATGATCCCAGCCGCCGGCTTCTCAAAGAAGAGCGTCGCAAACGGGGTCGCCGTAACGAAGGTCGCCGCAACGAAGATCGCCGCAGCTCCGAAGGCCGCTACAAAGATCTTTCCTTCTTGCCCACCTCCGCAAGCCCCACTCCCGCCGCCCATCCTCCGGCCGAGCGTTTCCGCCAAAAATATCCCGCGGGAGGCCCCGAGCGGCCGCCCAGTGACCACGAGCGTTCCGTCCAGATTCCGTGGGGCAAACTGGCTGTGGCCTTACTGCTCGTGACCTTCGCATTCGCTCTTTGGAATTCCCGCCGTCACCGCGAGCCCGCGGCCGCCCCGCAGTCCGCGGCCGCCTCCAATCGATCTCCGGCTCCCGCTCCAGTCACCGCAGCGACGCCCCAATCCCAGTCCAGTTCCTCAACCTCTCTTCCCGTGGACAAGACATCGTCCGAGGCAACATCGCCGTCCGGAAAACTATCGGGAGGAACAACCTCAGGAGGAACGGATTCAGCTCCATCCCAGGCAGAGTCCACGACCGGCTCCGCCTCCACACCGCCAGCTTCCACTCCAGCGACCCCGCCCCAGAAGCTAAGCCTGCTGATCCGCGCCGAAGAAACCGCCTGGATCTCCATCATGGCCGATGGCAAACCCGTGGCCCAGGAAACTCTGATCGCCCCCGCGCACACCTCCGTGCGGGCCAGCGGCGAAGTCGTCGTCAAGACAGGAAACGCCGCCGGCATCAGCTTCCAGCTAAACGGCAAAGAAATCCCAGCCCAAGGCGATGAAGGCGAAGTCAAAACCTACATCTTCGACGCCACGGGCTTCCGCGTACTCCCTGAAACCCACTAAGCGAAACGGATGACGGGTGGCCCATTCAAGCTGCCCTCGTCAAGATTCGCATCGGTCATCATTTGCATTAGTGATCATTTGTCATCCCGAGCGAAGCGAGGGATCTTGGGGTCTGCCGACGCAACCACCGCGCCCCGTCGCCGGTCAGTCAGCAAGGAGAATAAAGACTCCAAAGCAACCCAAACCGCAACAAGAGTCAACCAAATAACCCATGACGCCCCAGCCCACGCTCCAGGAAGTAAGAAAGGCGCAAGACGAGCAACTAGACCGCCTGCGAAAGCTTCAGCGCGACAAGCCGCTAGCACCCCTGGAACAGCAGGAACGCTTTCAAAAAGAGATCGACGCGATCATTCAAGAGATTCGAAACCTGGACACAATAATCCAAGGCCTGCTAAAACCCCCGCCAAAGTAAACGGAAGGGTGGATGGGATGGGACGGGTGGCCCATTCAAGCCGTACTTTGGCTTGAGTGGGGCACTCCTAAACAAAATCATCCCCGCCTAAGCAAACCGGAATCCTCACTCCAAAGGCTCAAACCGCGCCGCCGGAATCCCCAGCGCAGCCAGCGCCTCATCCATAGTGCGGACAACTTCCAGCAACGGCTGCGTAGATTCTCCCAGCGTCTGGAACATCCGCGACAAACCAAATGTCACCGCAGTCGGCGCTACGAGATT
>Ga0209380_10000352_pt1 | contig 32221 bp, 27 predicted proteins | sample HubBroMetageWFT6_FD_188347 | JGI IMG/M metagenome (GOLD analysis project Ga0209380, IMG submission 188347) | Warmed and freeze-thawed soil microbial communities from the Hubbard Brook experimental Forest, New Hampshire - Hubbard Brook CCASE Soil... | ecosystem: Environmental > Terrestrial >... | reverse complement strand
TCATCCAAGGCTGATCCTTGCCGACGAGCCGACCGCGGCACTCGACAAGGATTCGACGATGAACGTCATCCATCTCCTCAAGCAGACTACGATCGATTATGGCGCGGCCGTAATGATGGTCACCCACGATCACCGTATAATCGATTCGGCCGACCGCCGCGTTGCCTATCTCTCGCCCGGACGCTTCGAAGCTCCGAATTGGACGCATGATGGCAGCGCGTTTCTGTTCAATCGCGATGGCCACATCGAGCGTCTGGAAGTGGGCGGCGACAAGCCAGCAACGATTGATACCGGCTTCGCGAGTCGCTGCAACAACGACCACGGCATCTCGCCGGATGCCACTCACATTGCGATCAGCGACAACTCGCAGGCAGACCACAATTCGCTCGTCTATCTTGTGCCCATCGCCGGCGGCACGCCGCGTCGTATCACGCAGAACTCCCCGTCGTACTGGCATGGTTGGTCGCCCGACGGCAAGACGCTCGCGTTTGTCGGCCAGCGCAATGGCGACTTTGATATTTACGCGATCCCCGCAGCGGGCGGCGAAGAGACGCGCTTGACCACGGCCAAAGGCCTGGATGACGGCCCCGAATACTCGCCGGACGGAAACTACATCTACTTCAACTCCGAACGCACCGGACATATGCAGATCTGGCGCATGAAGGCCGATGGCAGCGAGCAGGAGCAGGTTTTCTCCGACGATTTCAATAACTGGTTTCCGCACATTTCGCCCGATGGTCAGTGGATGGTATTCCTCACTTACAGTGCGGACGTGACCGGCCATCCTGAAAACAAAGACGTGAGGTTGCGGCTGATGTCACTGGCGGACAAGAAGATTACCGTGCTCGCCAAACTGTTCGGCGGGCAAGGCACAATCAACGTTCCATCGTGGTCGCCCGACAGCAAGCAACTTGCGTTCGTAAGTTACCTGCTGGTGCCCGAGGAAGCGGCAAAGAAATAGCCGAGTGTATGCTGAACTCTCCTAACTCAAGGTTTATTCCGGGGCCTCGAAAGGTGATGCGGGCAGTCCCTCGCGATTGGCGAGATTGCAGGTCGGGTTGGCGGCCCATCCGTAACGAACCGAAACCGGTTTTGGCGCCGCTGAACTGGAAACTACGACGGATGCCCCGTCGATCCTGGCTTCTGCTGCAGAGTACTTCCCATCCTCACCGGCGACTTCAAAGCCTGTAAGTTCGGTCCCCTTGGCGGTCAGTCCGTTCGCATGGTCGAACCATACGCGCAGAGCGTGTTCTTCCTGTGTAACCTGCCGGTAGAGAGGACCGGACCACTCCACTTTTTCTCCGTAGGTAATCGAGCGGGCGGCCAGTGCGAGGCGGAGACCGACATCCTGCTTGTTCTTCGGATGTATGTCGACCGGGTCGCCGATATCGATCGTGACCGCCATCCCAGTATTCTTCAGCACGAGCGCCTGCCGCTGCGCATCACGTACATCCGGCCAAAGATCTTCGGCTGCCGTGTTCCAGTTGGCGATCTGAACAAACAGAAATGGGAAATCACCCTCACTCCACGCTTGCCGCCAGTCACGAATCAAGGTCCGAAAAAGGCGCGCGTAAAGGGGGGCGCGATCGGGCCCGGAATTGGCTTCTCCCTGATACCAGATGACGCCGCGAATCGCGAATGAAGTCAGGGGAGCGATCATCCCGTTGTAGAGAGCGGCAGGAGCCCATGCGGCGAAGTCCGGGTGCCATGGCCGGGAGGGCAGGGGCTTGCCGTCGGTCTTGGCCTGCGTGACGGCCTGCTGAAACTCCCGCTCCTTTTGTTGCAGGCGCAAAACCGTGGTGGATTCGTTGGCAAGGGTTTTTGCGCGCGCGGCGAAAACCGGCATCAGAGAAGCATCGGCGGACAAAGAGCGAAGGCTTGTCCATGACTCGGCCGGAGTTCCTCCCCACGACGACTCGATCAGGCCGATCGGAACGCCGAGCCTCTGCTGGAGATCGCGGGCAAAGAAATAGGCCACCGCGGAGGAGTCAGCGACCGTTTCCGGAGCGCATGCGGTCCACGTTTTGGAGTCGACATCTTCCTGGGGATAGTCCGCTGGCTTGTGCTTCACAAGAAGCAGGCGAATCTTCGGAAAATGGGCCGCTGCGATTTCGGTGTCTGCATTGGCCAGCGCAGTCATCGGAAATTCCATGTTCGACTGGCCGGAAGCGACCCAGACATCGCCGACGAGAATGTCGCCAACGACGATGCGATTCGTCGCTTTGATGTTCAACTCGAACGGACCGCCGGCCTCGCCGGGAGACAGGAAGATACTCCAGCGCCCATCCGCGTCGGCGGTTTCCGACTTTGTCTCGTTGCGGAAGGTGGCCGAGACGACCTCATGCGGCGCAGCCGTTCCCCAAACGTGAACCGGAAGACCGCGTTGGATCACCATGTGGTCGGCGAGCAGAGCCGGCAGGGCGACGTCAGCGTGAAGCGGAACCGCCAGCAACGCCGTGAATAACGTCAGTGGAGCGGCGAGTTCTAGAAGTTGTTTCTCGTACATGATTCCTCCGTGGATTCGTGGCAGGAACGAATCTATCGCGCCAGCTTTTCGTCGAAGAACTTCGCCATCACTTCCAGCGCCTCTTTGGTTTCCGGCAACTGGAAGTGATACCAGAAGGCATGCGGCAGCGCCTCGAATACGACGAGGTGCGCATCGACTCCCGCCCGCAACAGCGCGCGATGAAACGTAGTCGTACCGCTCAACAGAATGTCGCGTGTGCTGGTGACCAGCAGGCTCGGCGGCAGTCCATGGAGATCGGCGAAAAGCGGCGACAGCACCGGATCTTTGCGATCGGTCTTGCCGACGTATTGATCATCCGGCAAATGATTACCATCGATCGGGTGCATCTCGCCCGGCAAGCCATTTAAAGTGAACAACTGCAGCGAGTCGCCGGGGCGGCTGAAGTCGCTGAGGCCGGAGAAGATACCGAGCGCCGCCGGAAGCGGGATTCCGAGTTGCTTGAGCCGGACCGCGACTTCGGCGGTCAGAATCGCTCCTGCCGAGGTTCCGAAAATTGCAACGCCGTTTGGCTTGTAAGTCTTGAGAAGCTCCTTATAAACCGCAACCACATCGTCCACTGCGGCAGGGAAGGGATTTTCCGGCGCCAATCGGTAATACACCGAGACAACTTTTGTCTTTGCCAGGTTTGCGATCGGAATCCCCTCGATCAAAGATCCGGAATCAGAATTGAATCCACCACCATGCAGGTTGATCAACACTCGGTTGCGATTTGCCTCGGGCATCGTGAGTGGCGTGATGATGTCGGTGCGGACGCCCGCCAGAGTTGTTCCTTCAACGTTGGCGGGATAATACCTACGTGCTTCTCCAGAGCCAAACTTCCTCCACTCATCGGTTCGTGCGCGGCGCTCCGCCAGCGTTTGCGGTCCACCCTTCTGCTGGGTAAGCGACGCGAGCCAACGCTGTGCCTCCGCACTGATGGTTGTGGGTATCGGCACGACGCGTGTGATGTGGGCGGTGCCGTCCGCGTCGAACGCCGCGGAATCCTGCTGCTGAATTGAATTCGACTGGGCTGCCAGCGATGTGACAATCGCGATTGTGGCGGCGAGAGGCAGAATAAAAATCTTCATCGCCACATTTGTATCAGAGGGGAACGAAAAGGCAAACGCTAACCACAGAGGGCACAAAGATCCACAGAGGAACGTAAGAATCCTCTGCGTGACTCTGTGCCCTCTGTGGCCCAGATTTTAGGCCAGCGAGTATTTGCCGCGCTCGATCATCTTCTGCGCGATCTGCTGCCGCAGATCGATGGTGTTGAACGGCTCGTACTTGGCCAATCGGCGCAGGATCGCCAGCTGTGTCCGCATCATATCTCCGTCCGCAACCGCCGCAATCACCTTCCGGGCCGCCGACTCGACCTTCTCCATTGCCTGCGAGAGATATACGCGCGTCATCGCAATCGGCAGGGCCGCGCCCGCCTCACCCTTTGCCTGCACGATTTTCTGCGCCCGCAGCACAGCCGATTCCATGGCATACGTCTCAATCGTCATGTCCGCGATCGCGCCCATGATCTCCTGCTGATCCTGAATCGCCTGCATGTACTTTTGTGTCGCCGCGCCAGCTGCAAAGAGGCCAAGTTTCTTGGCTTGGGCAACCAATTTCCGTTCTTCGGGCAGCGCGCCTTCCAGTTCTTCAGCCGACGACGGCCCAGAAAGCACCTCGTCCATCAGTCTCTTGATCGCCGGCATTAACGCCAACTGTCCCGTCATCGCACGCTTCAGCAGAAAGCCGGTGATGATCAGCCGGTTGATCTCGTTGGTGCCTTCGAAAATGCGATTGATGCGGGCATCGCGATACGCGCGCTCGGCTGGGTACTCTTCCACGAATCCGTAGCCTGCGTAAATCTGCACTGTCTCGTCGACAACGTAGTCAATCATCTCCGAGCCCCACACTTTAATAATCGAGCACTCGACAGCGTATTCTTCAATCGCCTTCAGGGTCTGCTTGCTCGCATCGGCAGCCGATTTGTCGACGTCACCGAGCGCAACGTCCATCATTCCGACCGTGCGGTAGACGAGCGATTCGCCCACATAGAGCAGCGTCGCCATATTCGCTATCTTTTCGCGCACCAGCCCGAAATCCGCGATGACCTTATTGAAGGCTTTGCGCTGCTTTGCATATCCGATAGCGTTTTCCAAAGACACGCGGCCTCCGCCCACGCACATCGCGCCGAGCTTGAAGCGGCCCACGTTCAAAATATTGAAGGCGATTACGTGCCCCTTGCCAATTTCGCCGAGCAAGTTTTCCACCGGTACTTTGCAGTCGTTGAGTATGATGGGGCAGGTCGATGATCCGCGAATTCCCATCTTGTGTTCTTCAGCGCCAACCGAGAAACCGGGAAAAGTTCTCTCGACAAGAAATGCGCTGAACTTTTCGCCATTGACTTTTGCGAAAACCGTGAACAGGTCGGCGAAGCCCGCATTAGTAATCCACATTTTCTCACCGTTGAGCACGTAATGCTTGCCATCGGATGACAGTTCGGCGCGAGCCCGGCAGTTGAGTGCGTCGGAGCCAGAAGAGGCTTCCGATAAGGCATACGCGCCGACAATCTCGCCAGAGGCCAGGCGCGGCAGATACCTGTGCTTCTGTTCTTCGGTGCCGAAATACACGATGGGCAACATGCCGATGCCGCTGTGAGCCCCCCAGGTCGTGGCAAAGCCGGCATACTTGGCGATGTGATCCGCGATCACGGCCGCGGTCACCTTGTCCATTTCGAGCCCACCGTACGCTTCGGGGATCTCGACGCCGCTGAGCCCGAGCTCTCCCGCCTTTTTCAGAAGGTCGCGGGAAACGGAGAAATCTTTGTGCTCGATTTTCTCGACATTCGGCAGGATCTCGTTTATGGCAAACTCTTCCGCCGTCTGCGCGATAAGCTGGTGTTGTTCAGTGAAGTCTTCAGGCGTGAAAACTTCTTCGGGCTGTCTGGATTCCAGCAAAAAGCTGCCACCGGAAATCTTGTTCTTCGGAACTGCCGTGGTCGTTGCCATGTCTGTGTTGTCCCCCAATAGAAAAATGCAGAGAAACCACCCACGACGCCGAGTCCACCAGAGACGCGGCGGAATGTATCCGATAATTCTAATGCTGGAAGGAAGGGAATGATAGGGTGCGAACTCCGGCGTTTATGGGTCTTTCATGCCGGATTTCTGGAGGTTTTAGAATTTTCGCGCTCGAACTCCGTCCGCCAATCTTGCGCGCTCTTTGCCTCTAGCGATTGTCCCCATCCTTCACCAGCCCATCAAACGACAGCCCCGACGCATAACTCCAGACCGCGGTGCCGCCAAATGGATAGGCTGTGATCGATTGCCGGCACTGCCGGTATCTGCTTTGCAACGCCCGGTAGAGACTCGTCTCGCTGAGCGAGGTGTTGGTCAAATCTGAGCACTCCTCGGTGGCTGCTGAGGCGCAGGCGCTTTGCTGCGCCGACTCGGCGGCCTGCATGCGCTGTGCCTGCCGTTCCATCGCGAAGCGCAACCCGCTGCAGTCATCCACAAAATGGGTTTGCGACAAACAAACACCGCCGTTCCAAATCTCTCGAGCCGAGCAGAAATTATTTCTGCGTTGAGGGTCGAGTCCGCTTAGACATCCGCCGCCGTGAACTCCTCCTGCGGGACAAACCACGCACGGGCCTTTGAAGCAAAGCCTCCCCCGCAGATCGGCGACAGGCTTCGGTTTCGGCTCAGCTTTGGGCTGGGGTCTCCTCATGGGCCGGCGCAAGAATGAGAAAAAGCCTTTCTTTCCAACCGTTTCATACTTGGTTCTCGGACCGGAATTTGGCTGACGGATCGAGTTCGGGGCGTTTGAGTGAGGCGAAGACACGACGGAGCGGGACCCGCCGATTCCAGAGCCGGAACTGTGGACACTCCCGCCCTCCGAAATTGGCGCGCTGTGCGACCCTGACGAGCTGTGCGACACCGAGCCGCCTGAGGAACCGCTGGAATTATGGCTGCTTGCCGAACCGCCTGAAGCACCTGACCCAGCGGAGGAAGTGTGGGATCCACCACCCCCGCCTGAGCCCCCGCCAGAACTCCCGCCGCCGGATGAATGTTGCGCCGCTAACGCTGGAGAAAAGATCAGAACTGCCGCCAGACACAGGCTGGAGAGTCGCATAAAAGCACCTCTTACCAACCGAACCCAGAACTGTTACCAACCGAACCCAGAACTGAGGATGCTCTGGGTTCTTGGAACTTCACGTCCCAGCAGAAGCTTACCTCTGAACCGCGTCAAAGAGCGTAGCGATCGAGTAAAGTTCAGGTAAAGATATGTTACGCAATCGTGCTCAACGTTGCAGTGAAACCGGCAGTGAACCCGAATGTCCCTCGGCGGTTTTCAACCTATAACGATTGGCGCGTTGGCAGGTCGAATAGCCTACGGGATGCGTGGAGTCCGAATCTTTGGAGTCGCGGGCCACGACGTAGCTGCGAATCTTCAAGCAGGTCACGTCCCCATCGAGCGCTCCCTGCGAGTCCAGCAGCAAGGGCCCGGTTCTGAGTCCGAATTTGGGGTCGCCCGGGGGCAGAGGGACCTTGCCCTGATTGAAGGCGAACGCTTGCTCGGAGGTTAGCGGCGTTTGTGCAGAATCAGGTTTTGCAGGCCAGTTCGGAATGATCCGCCAAGGCTCAGAGGGCGTGGCCGCAGCACTGTTGGTCGAATCCAATCGTGGCATGCTGGCTGGCGCGAGGTTGTTCGTTGAACGATCTTGGGCGAAAGCTGGCAGAGCACAAACGAGGAGCGTGAACGCGAAAAGGCAGGTGAGAGCCATGAGGGAACCCTCCTGATGCGAATTATAACGCCGTGTCAGTTCAGATTTTCAAAAATCCCCGCCGCTCCCATGCCTCCGCCCACGCACATGGTCACCATGCCGTAGCGCCCGTTACGACGTTTCAGTTCACGGATCAGGCCCGCCGTCAGCTTGGCACCCGTGCAGCCCAAGGGATGTCCCAACGCAATTGCGCCACCGTTTGGATTCACCTTCTCCGGGTCCAGCGCCGCTTCCTGGATCACCGCCAGCGACTGCGCCGCGAAGGCTTCGTTCAACTCGATCACATCGATGTCCGCCAGCTTCAGCCCCGCCATCTTCAGTGCTTTCGGAATCGCGAACACCGGTCCTAGTCCCATTTCCTCTGGCTTATAACCCGCGGTCGCGAACGACACGTAACGAGCCAGCGGCTTGATGCCCAGCGCCTTTGCACGCTCCGCCGACATGACGACGGCTGCGGCCGCGCCGTCCGACATCTGCGACGAATTCCCGGCCGTCACCGTGCCCTTCATGTGAAAAGCTGGTTTCAGTCCGAGCAGAGCCTCGAGCGAGGTATCGCCGCGCGGCCCTTCGTCCACTGTGAAGACAATCTCCTGTCGCTTTGGTTTGGAGCCATTGGGAGTGCTGAAACTGACAGGCACAGGGACAACCTCGTCGTCGAACTTTCCGGCTTGAATCGCCGCCAGTGCTTTTTGGTGGCTGCGCAGAGAGAACTCATCCGCGGCCTGCCGCGTGATGCCGAATCGCTTCCCCACGCGTTCGGCCGTCAGCCCCATAGAAAGATACGCGTCGGGATAGTGGTCCACCAGCCATGGATTCGGCGATATCTTGTGCCCGCCCATCGGAATCATCGACATGGATTCCGTTCCTCCTGCGACGATGACTTCCGCGCCGGCGCTCATGATGCGCTCGGCCGCCATGGCAATCGCCTGCAGTCCGGAGGAGCAGAAACGGTTAATGGTCAGCGCCGATACCTCGACCGGCAATCCCGCACGCAGCCAGGCGATGCGTGCCACATTCATCCCCTGCTCGGCCTCCGGCATGGCGCAGCCCAGAATGACGTCTTCAATTTCTTTGGCATCGAGTTGCGGCAGGCGTTCGAGCGCGCCCCTGATCGCGACTGCGCCCAGTTCATCAGGACGAGTGCTGCGGAGCGTGCCTTTGTAAGCGCGTCCGACAGGAGTTCTAACCGACGAAGCGATAATGACTTCACGCATATATTTCTCCGTTCCCGGCAGGCTGTTCATTAGATGCCTGCCAGTCTGCGCCAGCTTCAAGCGACCGCCATCACTTCGCCGGCGCGTAAAAGTAATAATCGGCCGTGTACTCGCTCTTCGTTTCCGTGCCTTTATGAGACTCATCGCAAGGGTCGTTGCCGGGTTTGCCGCCGTGCGTGTGAACGCGCTGAATCGTCGTCACATTGGTTAACAAACCAGTCTTTCCGGCATGACTCTCGACGTTCACTAGCAGCCATGGAATCGAATCCGAATCCAGGGAGTCGATCTGTCCCACCGCTTTCCCGGTAACCTGGCTGCCATCTTTCAGCTTCCAGGTGGGTCCCGCGGAATGTTGTCCGATCACTTTATCCTTGCGATCTTTCAACTCCGCCTCAGGACCTTTGAGCGTCCAACTGAACTTGCCGTCCGTTCCAGCCTGGCAGGCGTAATTCTGCGTACCCTTGGCGCGCACGAAGAGCACAGGCTCCAGCCCTGCGGGCACGGCGATGGCATCCGGCACATCCGGCGCGGACTCTTTCGCGGGAGTATCGTTTTGCGCGCTCGCGCCTCCAATGACGACAAGGGTTGCTAAGCACGCGCAAAAAATAACCGTTCTAAGTCTATGCATATAGTGAAAGCCTCGTATTGAATTGCGGACGGAGTCGCCCTTATTGTCACGAACTAATTCCTCAGCGTTTTCCCAGTCTTTAGCGTGAACTGAATCCTCTCCTGCGTTTTCTTCTCACCGCAGAGCGACTTGAATCCTTCTCGCTCCAGGTCGAGGATATATTGCTCGCTTACTGGCGTGCCCGGAGTGAGGTTGCCTCCGCACAGCACTTCGGCGATTTTCCCACCCAGTTTCACTTCGTAATCAGTAATGAAGTCACCCTGCCGCATGAGGTGAACACCCATCTTCAGCGCGGCTAACAGGCTTTCGCCGGGCGCGGGAATGTCGGTGCGGGGCACCGGCGGTTCAAATCCCGCGCGCGCCAGTTCGAGGGCCCGCGCCTTGGCATCCGAGAGCACGCGCTCACGGTTCATGCTGATGCGGTCCGAATCAGAGAGAAATCCGAGCCCACGCGCTTCGTGCGCCGACGCAGCCACCTTGGCCGTGGCGATTGCCTCGAAAGCCTTTTTCATCGCCTCCATCAATTCGACGGAACCGGCGAGCGCTTCACCCGAAACTTTGCCACGCGACGCAGCCGCGCTGTCCACGGCTCGCAACAGCATCTCCTTACAGCCTCCTCCGCCTGGCAGCAAGCCTACGCCGACTTCCACCAGCCCGGTGTAGAGCTCGGCGTGCGGTTGCCGCCCTGCCGCGTGCAACGAGATCTCCGTGCCTCCGCCCAGGCACAGCCCGAACGGCGCAGATACGACAGGCTTCGGCGAGAACTTGATCGCCTGCGTCATCCCCTGGAACTGGCGGATGGCGAGGTCAACCTCGTCCCACTCTTCTTCCTGCACGCTCATCAGCAGCAGCATGAGGTTCGCGCCCACCGAAAAATTCGTCGCGTCGTTGGTGATGACGAATGCGTCGAAGCCATCGCCGGGACCGCCGGGCTTCAACGTCTGCAGAATCAAACCGATTATGTCCCCCCCCAGCGAGTTCATCTTGCTGTGGAATTCGATGCAAGCCACTCCATCTCCGAGATCGACTAGCGAGGCTCCGGAATTCTTCTTGACCACGCCGTTGGATTTCTTTGCGACCGTCACTGACCACACCCCGGCGGGCACCTGAACCGATTCCCAGCTTTCCGTTCCAACTTCCCAATACTTGCGTCCCGCTGGCGAGGTTCGGTCGTCGATATACCAGGACTTTTGTCCCGAGGCCAGCAGCCTCTCGACATTGGCTGATACCGGTTTGCCTTCTTTCTTCATACGGGCAACTGTGGATTCGACGCCGGCCTCGTCCCAAAGTTCGAAGGGCCCAAGTTCCCAGTTGAAGCCCAGACGCATTGCGCGATCGATTTCAACCACAGAGTCGGAAATTTCAGGCACGCGGTTGGCGGAGTAAGTCCAGAGGTCGGAGAGTGCTGCCCAAAGAAACGCACCAGCTTTGTCGTTCTTCTGCGGACCGCTGCCATCGAGTCCAAGCAACGTGCGCAGGCGCGCTCCGGTCTCTTCGATGTTTTTCGCCATATCGAGGGCGGGAAACTTCGGTTTCTGCCGCGGATAGTATTCCAGCGTCTTCCAATCCAGCGCGAGGCGTTCATCTTCGTTCCCAGCGCCGCCCTTCGCTTTCTTATAGAAGCCGCCTTTGGTTTTATCGCCCAGCCATTTGTGCTCCAGCATTTTGCCGAAAAATTCCGGCAACCGGAGATCGCTGCGCTCGTCGTGAACGTTGGCGGTCATGTTGCCGACCACGTGGCCAAGAATGTCGAGCCCGACCAAGTCGATGGTCCGGAAGGTTGCCGACTTCGGCCAGCCCACGGCCTGTCCGGTGAGCGCATCCACTTCCTCGATGGACAAGCCCATTTCCTGCATCAGCCGCATGACGTTTAACACCGAGAAAGTTCCGATCCGGTTGCCAATGAAGTTAGGGGTATCTTTGGCGATAACGACTCCCTTGCCCAACCGCACGTCGCAGAAGTGAGAGATGGCATCAATCGCGGCGCGATCCGCCTCCTGTGTCGGGATGATCTCCAGCAACCGCATATAGCGCGGCGGATTAAAGAAGTGCGTGCCAAACCAGACCCGCCGGAAGTCGTCCGAAAATCCTTCGGCGATCTTGCCCACGGGCAAGCCGCTCGTGTTGGTGGTGATGATCGTTCCCGGCTTGCGAACCGCTTCCACTTTTTTCAGCAAAGCCCGCTTGATATCGAGGTTTTCGACCACGGCTTCGATGATCCAGTCGACGTCGGCGAGCTTTTTGATGTCGTCTTCGAAATTGCCCACCGTGACCAAGCGGGCAAGCGACGCTTCCATAAACGCGGGCGGCTTGGATTTCTTGGCGGCATCCAGGCCAGCGGCCGCGATTTTGTTTCGTGCCGCACCGTCGGCGTCCGGAGGAACAATATCAAACAGGTAACTGGGAACGCCGGCGTTGGCAAAATGCGCGGCGATGCGGGCGCCCATGGTTCCGGCTCCGAGAACAGCAACTTTATTGATTCGCTTCATAATGAGACCTCAAGATCAATACCGTTCGAACCACGTTGGATTCGGAGAGACGCAGGGTTTTCAATGACTGAAGATGGCAATGTGAGTTGACCCCCGACCTGTCGGGGAAGTGAACTGGCAATGGTAATCGCATCCGGGAGAATTTTTCCAGGGTTCCAGTCACAGTTCTGCATGGATCTCTATATATTCCAGTGCTTTGCGTGCCATTTGCTTTTCGCCCCCATAAGCCAGTAACCGGGGCGCGTCTTCCAAGGGTACCCACTTCGCGCGCCCAACTTCGATCCGCATCTCCTGCGCGATATTGTCAATCTGCCCGGATTCATAGCGCAGCAGGTAAAAGCTGACAATCTTGAATACGCGCTCGCCATCTCCCCAAGCCCGCACGTAGACGTATTTAATGTCTGCGAGTTTGGTAATGGGGACGGCGGTGATACCTGTTTCTTCTCGAACTTCGCGCAACGCCGCGTCCAGGGCCTTCTCGGGGGGGTCGATCAACCCCTTGGGCAGGCACAGAGTCGGCTTCGCTCGGGTGCGAACGGGTCGTTTGCCCGGGGGGTGATCGAGTTCTGGCGCCATCGGCAGTTCAATGGCGGCCATCCACCAACGGCCATCTTCCTTCTTCTTGCGGATCACCACTCCGCCAGCTGAAATCTCACGCACCATACTGTTCGCAACTGAATAAATCTACAGGAGTTTCGTCCCTGCGCCTGAGGGGCCCAAGGTAACAGTTACCCATAGCCAAAGGTAATACCCCAACGTATACTGCATGGCACCGTTGTGCCCTTACACCCAACTGGGCGATTATGGCATCTTACATGCTAGGTGGGTTGCAGTGGATGGCGCTGCACACGTGGGGTTTTGCTGTGAATAGTCTGGGGAGGATTATTCGGTCAGTACAAGCCTTCGGGCGGGAACTCTCCCGCCAGTCCATGCCCGTTGGAACCTCCCGTCCTCCAGCCATTGGCGTCGCTTTGGGCGGCGGGTTTGCGCGCGGCATCGCGCATGTCGGAGCTCTGAAAGTTCTCGAACAAGAAGGTATTCCCATAAGCATCGTCGCCGGAACAAGTGTAGGCGCGCTCATCGGTGCGGCTTATTGCAGCGGCGTTACCCTCCAGGAATTGGAAGACATGGCGGCTAGCATTCGCTTCAGCAACTTCGCCCGCTGGACTCTTTCCCGCTGCGGCTTCGCCTCTAATGATCGCATGATCTCGTTTCTGACCCGCATCTTGAAAGTGAAGACCTTCGAAGAGCTGCGCATTCCTCTCGGCGTAACCGCAACCGATTTCAATACCGGCGAGGGAGTGGTTTTCCATTCCGGTTCGATCATCGACCCCGTCCGCGCCAGTTGCGCCTATCCCGGAATGTTCCTTCCGGTGCAGATTGGCGGCCGCTACATGGTAGATGGCATGCTTTCGCATCCGGTGCCCACGCGTCCGCTGCGGGAAATGGGCGCCGATCGCGTCTTGGCCGTACATTTGAGAGGCACGTGGGCCAACGGGGGAGCTCCGCGCCATCTGTTCGATGTGATCGGACAATCGTTCGCGATCGCCCAGGATGCGATGTCCGGCGTGTGGCGTCAGGCCGCAGACTTGGTGATTGAACCCGATGTCGCCGGATTTGCTTACGATGACTTCAAGCGTGCCAAAGACCTGATTCGCGTTGGCGAAGCAGCCATGCGAAGCGCCATGCCCGAAGTGCGCAAGTGGCTGGCGGCGCCGGAGGACGCGACCGTTGTCAAAGCCCGTCCGGCTGCTGCTCGCCCCGCGCCCATGCCCGCCGATTGATGTAATCGTTCTGCATTCCCGTTCGATGTTTGATCACTACCTTTCGATCATCATTCGTCAAGCAGCGTGGGGCACCGCATCTGCCTCCTCGCGAATCCTCTTCCACGCCTTCTGCACGTGGCGAGCTTGTGTGTGCGTCTGCCCCACGCAAAGCCGCAGCGTGATTTTGCCCTTCACCTTCGTGTGGGTCAGGAACAAATCGCCGCTGCGGTTCAGCCGATCCAAAATGCTCTGATTCACCGCATCCCCCCCCTTGTGGCGGAAGCAAACCAGATTCAGCGGCACCGGCGCGGCCAGTTCGAAGCCATCGTCGTTTCGCACCCACTCGGCGAACTGCTGCGCCAGTTGCACATGCTGGCGAACATGGTGCTGCAGTCCTTCCACTCCATAGTGGCGAATCACGAACCATAACTTCAGCGACCGGAACCGACGTCCGAGTTGGATATGCCAATCGCGATAGTCGATGACCGCTCCTGACTCCGTGGCCTGGTTCCGCAGATACTCTGGCAGAATGCTCAATGTCTGAATCAGCGCCTTCCGATCGGCCACCCAGAAGCAGTTGCAGTCAAAGTTGGTGAACATCCATTTGTGCGGATTGAAATTGTAGCTGTCGGCGAATTCAATTCCACTCTGAAGATGACGAAACTCAGGACATAGCATCGCGGTGCCCGACATGGCCGCATCCGCATGCAGCCAGAGATTCTGCTGCCGGCAGACCTCGCCGATTGCCCCAATTGGATCCATCGCGTTCGTGGAGGTCGTGCCCACAGTGGCGCACACGAAAAACGGGGTCAGTCCGGCCCGCCGGTCCGCCTCCACCTGACGTGCCAGGGCGTCAGGGCGCATTGCAAAATTATCGTCCACTTCGATCAGACGCAGATTTTCCACACCGATGCCGCCAACCATTGCGGCCTTTTCCAGCGAGGAATGGGTTTGAGTGGAGGCATAAGCAACCAAGCGGCCATCGCATCCTTTCTTGTTGCTCGCATACTTGGTGGCGCGCTCGCGTGCCGCCAGCAGAGCGCACAACGCCGCGCTCGAAGCCGTGTCCTGAATGACGCCGCCGCCGGTGCTCGATGACAGAAACTTTTCCGGAAGTGCAAGCATGGCGACCAGCCAGTCCATCAGGTGCATTTCGAGTTCGGTGCACGCCGGGCTGGTCGACCACAGCATCCCCTGCACGCCCAGTCCGGAAGAGAGAAGATCTCCCAAAATCCCCGGACCCGAGGCGTTGCACGGAAAGTATGCGAAGAAATTCGGTGACTGCCAGTGCGTGACGCCTGGCAGAATCAATCGCTCGACATCGCTGAGCAACGCGTCGAATGGCTCCCCGTGCACCGGTGGATTCGCCGGAAGCGAAGCACGAATTTCTCCCGGCTTCACCTGCGAAAGCACTGGAAATGACTCGACTCGCGCCTGATAGTCAGCGATCCAGTCCACCACCGCATGCCCATGCCGTCGGAACTCCTCGGGCGTCATGTGAAACGATTTTTCGTCAGACACTGTAACCTCAAAGAAATAAGAGCAGATGGTATCAGAGCCGCCAGAGCTTCCTTCGTACTTCGTAGCGCCGGCATCCTGCCGGCTGTAGCGAGGGCGTCGCGCCCCCGGGCGGCTGTCAGCAAGATCGTGCGTGAAACTTCTAAAGGAAGCTTGCTCTCGGCGCGGTGGGCGAGCCCCCGCCGGACAGCCGCCGGGACGGCAGCGCCACAAGAGCGAAGGCCTCAAAGAAGCCTCCATTAGCCCAACCGACCGAAGTACACCCGTGTTTTGTAATCAAACGCGACCCGCCCGCCGATCGCACGCGAATCGAAAATACGCCGCAGTTCCCTCAGCATCGGCTCGTGCTTCGGATGTTCCGGTCCCGGTGCGTACGACGACGATAGCAGCCGCCCTTGCAGTCCTGCATAGTCAAACTCCTGCCGCATCGCAAGCGTTCGCTCTTGAAACAGCGCCGGATCGAAGAACTCGTTCACGGCTTCTGTCGTTCGCTCGTGTCGCACCTCCTGGTAGTCCGTGCCGAAGGAGAGCAGCAGGTGCTCGTAGTCGCGCAGAAACGCTGTGGAATCCGTAAGCCGCTCGTTCCACAAGAGCACCAGCCAACCGCCAGGCTTCAGAATCCGCAGGAACTCCCGCCGTGCCCGCTCGCGATCGAACCAATGTGCAGCCTGCGCCGCGGTAACGAAGTGGACGCTCGCCTCGGCCAGTGTCGTCACCTCCGCCGTGCCCGCAACACTCATGAACTTCGGAAATCCTGCCAGCAGGCGCTCGCCCGCCTGACGCATCTTGGCGTTGGGCTCGACTCCAAAAACCGTGTTCCCATTCTCCAAGAGCATGCGAGTCCAAATCCCAGTGCCCGAAGCAATGTCAGCTACCCGGTGCTCCGCTGCGAGCCCACACTCGGTTTGCAACAGGTGTAACCCCTCGGCTGGATATCCCGGTCGATAACGGACATAGTTCTCTACGCGGTCAGAAAATCGGCTAGTCGCATTGGAAGCAGGCATAATGATGCACCCGGCAAGATTTATCACCTTGCCAGAAAGTCATTCTAACGGCAGGATAGAGATGTTGTCCCTCCACTCCGGGGTCGCCGGGTTCTCCGAGACGGAGTTTCGCGGCAGGTAAGGTCGAATTCGCCCCAACCCGCAGCTCATCCAAACTATGCGAGTAGTCATTAAAGTCGGCACCAGCCTGATTGCTCCCGGCGGGAAGATTGACATCAACCTGCTGCGCGGCATGGTTGATCAGTTCGACCTGGCAAAGAACGAATACCTCATCGTGACGTCAGGCGCCATCGCCGCCGGGATGTCCGGCCTCGACCTGCAGAAGAGTCCGGCCGACGTCCCGCGCATGCAGGCCTGCGCCGCCGTTGGCCAAAGCAAGCTGATGCACACCTACGAACGTCTTTTTTTCGGAAAGAAAGTGGTTGCGCAATTGTTGCTTGCGAGCGACGACTTTACGTCTCCGGTGCGCTATCGCAACCTACAGAACGCGCTGGCCGAGTTGCTGGCGCTCGGTGTTGTTCCCATCGTGAATGAGAACGACAGCGTCTCGGTGCGTGAGTTGGAAGGCGCCTTCGGCGACAACGACGAGTTGAGTTCGCTGCTGGCGAAGGCCGTGAAAGCCGATTGGCTGCTACTACTGACTAACGTCGACGGATTTCTCATACCCAACGGCCGCAAGAAGCCGCGTCTGCAGCGCGTAGTTCGCAAGCTCACTCCCGCACTGGAAGCGCAATGCAATGGCAAGAGCGCGCTCGGGCGTGGCGGTATGATTTCGAAACTGCGCGCCGCCAAACTCGCGAGCGAAGGTGGAGTCCATGTGGCCATCGTGAATGGGCGCCATCCCCAGGCGATCACTCTGGGCACACAGCGCAAGATCGGAACCTATTTTCCGCCGCGGAAGGACAAGTAAAACACACCCATGGCAGCCACCACCCTTACCGCCGCTTCGACGCAGCAGAAATTGCTGCGCGCACGCACCGCATCGGCCAAGCTGGCATTGCTTCCCGCGAAGGAAAAAAACGAGCTTCTGCTGGCGATATCCGATGCGCTCGAAGCGAACGAAAAGAGCATTCTCGAGGCCAACCACGCGGACATGGAGAATTCCGATCTCGAAGGCGCGATGCGCGACCGCCTGCTTCTGACTTCGTCGCGAATCCTTGACATGGCTCGCGGCGTGCGTGAGGTCGCAGCCCTGCCCGATCCCATCGGCGAAACTTTGGCGGAGTGGACCAAGTCAAATGGCCTACGCATTCGCAAAGTCCGCGTTCCGCTCGGCGTGGTGGGAATCATCTATGAGTCGCGCCCAAACGTGACCGTCGATACGGCCGCGCTGGCGCTGAAGAGCGGCAATGCCATCGTACTTCGGGGCGGCAAAGAGGCATCCCACAGCAGCCGTCGACTAGTGGAGATTATGAACGCGGTCCCTGGCCTGCCCGAGGGAGCAATCGAACTGCTCGATTCGAGCACACGGCAGACGGTGCAGGACTTGATCAAAGCCCATGGACTCGTCGACGTCATTATTCCGCGCGGCGGCGCAGGGCTCATTCAGTTCGTGGCTGAGAATTCCTCGGTGCCGGTCATCGAGACCGGGGCAGGGAACTGCCACATCTTCGTCGACGAATCGGCCGATTTCGAAATGGCCGATCAAATCGTCATCAATGCCAAAACTCAGCGCCCCTCGGTCTGCAACGCCGCCGAAAAACTGCTGGTGCATCAACGCATCGCCGCGCAATATGTGCCCCGCATCGTCAAGAAGCTCATCGACGCCGGGGTTGAAGTCCGAGGCGATGGCAAAGCTCGAACGTTATCCGCCGGATTACTCATGGGCTCCGCGGCCGAGCAAGACTGGCACGAAGAGTATCTCCGGCTGTGCATGGCCGTGGCCGTAGTCGCCAATGTCGACGAAGCTATCGTTCACATCAACCGATATTCGACCAAACACAGCGATTCCATCGTTACGAAGAAAGACGCGAACGCCCGCAAATTCCTGCGCGGCGTCGATTCGGCTGCTGTCTACTGGAATGCCTCCACCCGCTTCACCGACGGCGCCGAATTCGGCTTCGGCGCCGAAATGGGCATCAGCACCCAGAAACTCCACTGCCGCGGTCCCTTCGCCCTGGCGGAACTGACTTCGTCAAAGTACGAGATTGTGGGCAACGGGCAAGTGCGCTAGCGCAAACCTGCATACGCAGACCGGTGCATGCCCGACGCAAGATGGGGAATATGGTGGGATCGCAGGAGCAAAATCCGTGCTTGCACCACACCAACGACCGCTTGTGCTACCTTACTAACTTTCACAACCGATCCCATGAAACTCTTTTCTACAGTATTTCTCTTTTTCGCCCTCATACTTAGCGGTTCATCGACACGAGCCGACGGAAATTCGCCGGCTTCTTCCTCTCCCGTCATCTTCGGTTTTCGCGACGCGACCGCCGAACAAGCCACGGAATCACGCTTCCTGGCAGTGCCCGACTCCAGACTTGCCGAAGAGCATCTGCGCATCCTGACCAAAGTTCCTCACATGGCGGGTACCCTCGAGGACAAAGCGACCGCCGACTACGTGGCGCAGAAATTCCGCAACGCCGGCCTCGACACTCAAATTGTCGAATACAAGGTCTGGATGAACTATCCTGCGGAAATCAAAGTCGACATGACCGCTCCCCCTGGGATTGAAATGCACGGCCCCACGCGCGAGCGCGTCGACAACGATCCTTTTCAGGACGACCCTCGCGTGGTCATGCCCTTTAACGGCATGTCGCCTTCGGGCGATGTCGAGGCCGACGTCGTCTACGCCAACTACGGCACTCCCGACGATTTCGACAAACTCGAAAAGATGAAAGTCGACGTGCGCGGCAAGATCGTGCTCGTGCGCTACGGGCAAAACTTTCGTGGCGTCAAAGTATTTGTCGCGCAGGAACGAGGCGCCGCGGGCGTGATCATCTACTCCGATCCCTCCGACGACGGATGGCGGCGCGGCGATAAATATCCGGACGGCCCCTGGCGCCCTGACACCGGCGTGCAGCGCGGATCCGTAGGATATATGTTCGAGTTCCCCGGCGATCCGACGACGCCCGGAGTCGCATCAATTCCGACTCTTCCCGACTCGCAGCGCATTTCTCCGCAGCAATCGTTGCAGATGCCGAAGATTCCCGTGACTCCTCTGTCGTATCACGACGTGTGGCCTGTGCTGCAACACCTCAGCGGACCAGACTCCCCGCGCGACTGGCAAGGGGCGTTGCCGTTCACTTACCACGTGGGTCCAGGGCCCTCGAAGGTGAAGATGCATCTCCGGCAGGACTATCAGTTCCGCACTCTGTGGGATGTCATTGGCCGCGTGGAGGGCCGCGAAGTGCCGGACGAATGGGTGGTCGCGGGCAACCATCGCGACGCCTGGGTATACGGCGCAGTCGATCCGAACAGCGGCACGAGCGCGATGCTCGAGTCCGTGCATGGCGTCGGCGAATTGCTGAGGACCGGATGGCGCCCGAAACGCACGCTGATCTTCGCCAGTTGGGACGGCGAAGAAGAAGGCTTGATCGGTTCGACCGAGTGGGTGGAGCAGCACGAGGCGCAACTCTCGAACGCGGCCGCCTATTTCAATATGGATGTCGCGGTATCCGGGCCGAAGTTCGGAGCCTCGGCGGTTCCCAGTCTCAAACAGTTTCTGCGCGATATAACCAAGGTCGTTCCCAGCCCGAAAGGCGGGACCGTCTACGAGGCCTGGCAGAGAGGGGGGCAACCGGACGCACCATCGACGCAGTCTCCCACGGAGGCGATTGGCGACAGCCGTAGAACGCCTGCGGCGCAAGTGAAGGGCGATGTTCCTGTCGGTGATCTCGGCAGCGGTTCCGATTACACAGCCTTCCTGCAGCATCTGGGAATTCCGTCGACCGACGTAAGTTCGAGCGGTCCTTACGGCGTTTACCACTCCGTGTTCGACAACTTCGCCTGGTTCAAAAAGTACGGTGATCCAGACTTTACCTACGAACAGCAGATGGCGCGTGTGTTCGGATTGGAAGCCGTTCGCATGGCCGATGCCGACGTTCTGCCCTATGACTACGAGGAATACGCAAAGGAGATTGCCTCGTATCTGGACGCGGCGCACAAGCGTGCGGAGGACAAGTTCGGGGAGCACGGACTCGACTTCCATGCGGTCGATGCGGCCGCTCACCGTTTCGAAACGGCTGGAGTGAGGATTCTGGCCAAGCAGAAGAATCCGCAGCAGGATGCCACGCGCTTGAACCAGGCTTTGCGCGGAGCGGAGCGGGCGATGCTGGATCCGTTAGGACTGCCCCATCGTCCCTGGTTTCGTCACATGATTTATGCCCCGGGCGAATACACGGGTTACGCGGCGGTTGTGATTCCCGGAGTGAATGAGGCTCTCGACAAAGGCGATCGTGAGCGGGTGCGCCAGCAACTGACCGCGCTCGCAGGTGCGCTCGACCGCGCAGCGAAAGCCCTCGAGGGATACCGGTAGCGCATGACGTCTGCTCACGCTCTCGGGCATTTCCTGCGCACGCTGCCGGCCTCGGCGGCGGCGACGTTCCTTGCGCTGTTTCCGATTGTCGATCCCTTCGGCGGCATTCCCATCTTCTTTACCATGACCTCAACCTGGAGCGCGCAAGACCGGAATCGCACGGCGTTCAAGACCGGGTTGTGGGTCTTCGTGATCCTGGTAACGTTCCTTTTCTTCGGACGCTTCGTGCTTCACTTCTTCGGCATTTCGTTGCCGGTCCTGAAAATCGCAGGTGGGCTGATCGTGGCCAACACCGCGTGGGGAATGGTGACCTCGACCGCACGCATCACTCCGGCAGAAAGTCACGAGGCCGAAAGCAAAGAGGACATCTCGCTTACGCCCCTGGCCATGCCGCTCATGTCAGGACCGGGCGCAATTGGAGTCGTCATGGCGCTTGCGGCTCATGTAGACAACGTGGCGGCTTATCTCGGGATGATCATCGGGGTCGCGGGGATCGCGCTTAGCGTGGCGCTCTTCTTCTGGCTGGGTGGACCGCTGGTGCGCCGTCTTGGTCCCGGCGCAGTCGGTGCGATCAACAAGATCTTCGGTTTTCTGATTCTGGCCATTGCTGTCCAACTGATGTGGGACGGCGCAGCCGACTTCGGCCACTGACCGTGTGGCGCGGGCGCCCTCGCTCGCGAGTTGCCGGCATTCTGAAACTTCCCGGGAACTGCGCTGCCGTGCCCCGCGTACCATAACCAGGTGTTCTTGCGCCCGCGAGGTGCCTCATGCCCGGAAGGTTTTCTCTCCGCTCGACTCTGCTTCACAAAACAATTCTGAGGTGTCTGTTTCTCGTCCCGTTCCTCGCGGCGCCTTGGTGCGCTGCCAAAGACTGGAATTACGAAGAGACGCACAGCGAGGCCCGTGAGTTTGCGCCTGGCGGGTTCGTCCACGTGCGACTCAGCGTCGGCGACATGCACGTCCGCCGTGGAGATTCCGGCAAGATCAGCGTGCGCTACACCATCAGGTCTCGCCACGAAAAGAATTTGAAAGATGCGCATATGGATTTCGACGTCCACGGTAGCGATGCCACCATCGAGTTTCATACACCCACCGGCGGCAACACGCAGTTCGACGTCGAGCTCGAAGTACCAGAGAAGACAAACCTCGATGTGCATGACAAAGTCGGCGACGTTACGGTGGAAGATGTTGAGGGCGACAAGGACCTATCGCTGGGCGTGGGCGACATCAACGTCTCGAATGGCCGTGCGGGATATCGGGTAGTCAACGCCAGTGCCGGCATCGGCGACGTGACCGGCGATGGCTACGGCGAAACCAGCGGTTGGTTGGGCAAAACGTTGAAGTACCACGGCGAAGGCAAGTACGAATTGCGGGCCCACGTCGGCGTAGGAGATATCCGTCTGGAAGGCAAGTAGCGTTTCGCGCGAAAACGAACTAGGGTGGCGCGCGGGAGAATTGTCATTTATCGCGAAAGCATTGGAGTTCTTCGCGAACCTGCTGTCGGGTCTCGCGAAAGGGAATTAGGGTTTCGCCAGAACAGATAAAGCGCGAGTTGCCATCAGAGAAAAGAGCGAGTCGCCCTCGACTCGCTCCCGTAAAATAAAAGATTTCATGCCGAGCGCAGCACTGCGCTTGCTTTCTCCATCGCAGTGCGCAGTCGCGGGGCCTGTTTTTCCGGCCACCAAGATGGCCAGAAAACAAGCACTCCGGCATTAGTGCTGCATTCCACTCACTTCATTCTTCATCACACTAACTTCCACTCGTCCCCCGCTGCCGTGCCTCGCCATGGTTCCATCCGCAGCGGCCGCCTGCGCATTTCCCAAGCTCATCACATAAATGCGGTACACCGGGATCTGATGGCTCAACACCAGATAGCGCACCACCGAGTCCGCCATCTTCCGCGAAGTTGCCGTCGCAACCGATCCGCGGCCCGCTGCGAATCCGCGGACTTCAATAATGTAGCTATGCTGATCCGTCAAAGGCGAGGCCATCTGGTCCAAAGCATCCTTCGCCTCTTTGCTCAAAACGCTTTGCCCCGCACGGAAACGAATCTCCGTTTGCGCTTCCCCTTTGTATTGATCGATGTTGCCCACCATCTGCTCCACCGACTGCACGTGAGTCGAGGCTGCGGTCGCCGATGTCTGCGCCGTCTGCGCCTTGCTGTTGGCTTCGGTCGCATGCTGGTCCGCAAGGCTGACTTTCTCTGACGCCAGCCGTATGCCTTGCGTCGCGCGCTCGTCCGTGTCCTTGATCATTCGGCCGTTTTCTGAAGTCAACTGGTCCAGTTCATTAATGCGATCCCGAATCGGCCCAACCATCCGGTTGACATACTTCTTGTTGGCAAACGGATGCGTCACCAGATTCACCAGATTCGGATCATCGCCGTCCCAGAAGTCTCTCGAGGGCGGCGCTGTCAGTGGTTCTCTCGCGCTTTGATTGCTGGAGGTTGGCTGCGCGCCCGCATTTGAGTCCGTTTGCTGCGCGAACCCTGGAAGCACAAAAGTGGTTGAAAGGATCATGGACAACAGCGTGGACAAGAGCAGCTGTATAAACCTGGGATTTTTCATCTTCGACCTTCTTCTGAGTGGCCCCGGAGGGAGACTCCGCGTGGCGTCTGCGTGCCTTTAGATTGTGCCCCTACCCGATCAAACCTGCAAGCACTACATCAACCCTACCCGGCTTTTATCCCCAAAAGATGCAGAATGTATGCACAATTCTTCATCTATCGGCGCTCGCGAGTCTTTTCGCTTGAAATCAAGCAATCCTTAGTCCGCTCGCCCGAGCCTGCAAGACGCAATTTAACTCTTTCAGATACCAAACCTGCAGATTCTAAGGTTTTCCCATTGGCGGATTCCATTCTTCGGCGCCCTCTCGAATCAGGCTCCGGCTGACACTAATCGCGGAGAACGATGTTCAGAAGGGAACTGTGGACCTGCAAGCCTTCGCTGTCGTATTTGATAAATCCCAACTTTCTAAATCTGTTCATGAACAAGCTGACTCGTGACCGTGTTGTGCCGACCATTTCGGCCAACGTTTCCTGATTGATTTTCGGAATCACCGTTTCAGGGGTGCCTTCCTTGCCAAAATGGGCCAACAATAGAAGCATTCGTGCGAGTCGCTTTTCGCTCGAATTGAAAAGCTGGTCAACCAAGTCCTCTTCGTGACGGATATTTTGCCGCAGCAAATATGCCACGAACATATCGGAGAGTGCGTGTTCCCGGTGGAGCGTTTGCAGCATGGCCTTCTTCTCGATTCGCAGAACGGCACAATCCGCCATTGCTGTTGCACTGGCCATGCGCCATCGTTGGCCTGCAAGCCCACCTTCGCCGAAGAAACTTCCATCACTCAGTATGCCGATCGTTGCTTCCTTACCAGTCTTGGAGACAACGGTCAGTTTGATTTTGCCCGTTCTCAGATAAAAAATCGCGTCTGCTGGCTCCCCTTGAGTGAAGATGGCCTGCTTCTTTGAAAAGACCATAGCTTTCCTGCCCTTGCCGATCGTGGCGAGGAAAACGGCGGGGTCGAACGCACTCTGATTTCGGGCGGGAGGTCGAAGAGTCACGCAGGTATTGTAAATCCTGTGTGCGATAGCGTACATACTCGCCTGGCCCGGAACATCTCCGCCTAGCTCACTATTGCTCAGCTTCCCGGATGAGCTTGAACCTACCCTAACTTGTGACTGTCCAAAGGAGGCATTCACTGGGTGGTCACCCTGTCCCAGACATACGCTGCCAACAATGCAAAAAGCCCATCAAGGGCGTTCACGAAGAGAGTTACGTCAGGCGAATCTCGGCGTCCGATCCGCCTGCCGCTGTAGTTGCAAATGAGTTATCTCCATGAACGGAGTCCGATGACCCGGAATACGAAAGATCCAATACGCGCGCTGCCCGAACGTACCCAACCGCCCCTTCACATTTCGGGGCGGCTCCTGATTCACACCTTGCCAGAAGGCCGGCGTTCGCCACTCCCCCTGCCACCGGCGAAGAACTGAATCCCGGAAATCGGGTCGAGGGCTTGGGCAACTTCGGAAAGCCGACCGGAGAATTCGGCACCGTGAAGCAGGCGAACGACGAGGATGCGGTCGTGAAGTGGGATGATGACGGACGCCGCAGAGTTGGACAACGGTGGCTTAAGAAGGTTTGGCGGAAGAGCTGCTTCGAACCGCACAACCGTCGTCTGCAACAGGAAAAAATCAAACACACGGTGCGCTAGCGAGCAGACAATCGGCCCGACCGATGGGACCATAGCCTCGAATGGCGCGAAAGAAAGCTGTACAACCTGCGAAGTCCTACGCCGCTCGAATTGCGGAATATCCCGATAGCATGTCCCAGTACGAACGGGAAAGTCTTGCGGCCGAGGCGATACTCGCGGAGAGGCGAAAGCAGAGCAAGCTTAAGCGAAAGCGCAAGCGTCGCTAGCCCAACTCACATAAAATTTCACAACCGGCCGTCCTCCATTCGGGTCAGAGATACGTTCTCGATGCAATTTAGGCGATCTTCACGACTTTCGGCTTCTTTCCTGACTTGGTTAATTTAGCTGCATCGGCGGCCATGAAGCGCAGCATCTGTTGCTTCAATTGCGCATCCACCTCGTCCGCAATTGTCACAACGTCAGGAAGCAGCATGTCGAATTCCAAATGCTGCTGGCTTTTGTGCAGTATCGTAAAGATGCTCACTTGAAGCAGGCGAGATTCCTCGACTGCCATGGCTACCGTGTAGCCTTGCTTCGCCCGCAGGTCTCCGTGATGGGACGCCGCCGCTGAGATCGGAGCCTGCGACCCTGCGTCCAGACGCAACCGCACGATCACATCGCGCAGAAGCTGAGGAAGATGACCTGTGCGATCCTCAAAATTCAAAGGGACCGCGGTTAAATCTGGCTCCTTCTCGACTCGGTCGAGCCATTCCTGAATCACGGCTTTAAGATTATGTTCGAGAATGTCCGCGACACTTTCAATGGTGACACCACCAGTATTCTCTCCAGACACACTTACAAGGTTTTTAGAGTTCCCCACTTTTAGAGCCTCCGCAGAGCAGATGCGTACAAATCAGCATGGATGAATGTACGGTATTCGATTCGGCCCAAAGAGTCTGAGCAAAAACGGACACCGCCGAAGAATTGAAGAATTCGCGAAAAATCATCAGCAGATCCACGGAAATCCACCGTGTGACATCTGACCTTGCGCTCGACCCAAACAAGCCTCAACATAGTCAAGGCGGAGGCGGTATACACCGAGGTTGGCAGAAAAACTCCTTAAGTCCTTTGTTGTCAATATATTTACCTCTCAGGACAATTATTCAAGTAGATGATCGTTCGGCTAAGTCCCAGCGGCTCAATATTTTGCAGACACTTTTTGCAAAAGCCGCGTCAAGCAACGTTTTCAGAACGGGGTGAGGAGGGAATACCCCCGGAAAACCCAAGACCTTCCCGGCTTGGAACTCGCTCACGAAAGCCGAAACAGAGCACTGTCCAGAGCATTTTTGCGCTGGATTTCCACAGGCGAGACTGACCCTTTCCTGAGTCAGTCATCCTTCGTCAGAAGCCATCCGCTCGCTCCTCCACGATTTCTTGAGCAGTGCCGTACACTGCTAGCGATGAGACACCTTTACTTCGGAATTCTCCTTCTGACTCTTACCTGTGCGGGTTTGGGAGCACAGACCGCGCCACCAGCACCGAGGCCGGGATCGGATTTTCTCGCACCGTTTCCGGCGCATCATGTGATCGGCAATCTCTACTTCGTGGGGAGTAAAGGATTGGGCATTTATCTTGTTACGACTCCACAAGGGCACATTTTGATCAATGCTGGATTAGAAGAGTCAGTTCCTATGATTCAGCAGAGCGTCGAGAAACTAGGGTTTCGATTCAGCGATATCAAGATTCTGCTGATCAGTCACGCGCACTTCGATCACGACGCGGGGGCGGCGCGAATCAAGAAATTGACCGGTGCCAAATATATGGTCATGGATGCCGATGTGCCAGTTGTCGAGTCAGGCGGTAGGAAAGACTTCGCCTACGCTCACACCCCCGGGATGCTCTATCCCGCCGCCAAGGTAGATCGCATCCTGCACGACGGCGATACCGTGAGCCTGGGCGACGGCGTGCTGACGGCGCACCTGACACCGGGCCACACAAAAGGGTGTACTACGTGGACGATGAAGGTGCGCGAAGGCAGCGAGAGTTACGACACAGTGATCGTGGGCAGCCCGAACGTGAACGAGGGATACAATCTGGTCAGCAATGCGACATATCCACAGATCGCCAGCGACTACGAGAAGACGTTCGATGTGCTGCGATCGCTGCACTGCAACGTGTTTCTTGGCGCGCACGGAAGCTATTACGATATGGAATCGAAATATGCGCGCATGACCGGAGGCGCGAATCCGTTTATTGATCCGAAGGGCTATGAAAATTATGTGAATGAGCGGGAACAGGCGTTTCGAGCCGAATTGGCGCGCCAGCAGGCGGCAGCACGGTATCGCGGTTACACTCATCATGGGCCCATGAGCGAAATCGCCTGACTCCGTGAATCCAGCCTTATCCCTGGATGCAATAACCAAATCCGTCAGCGTAAATATGGTGTAGAAGCAAAAAAGGGCAGCAAGCAAAGCTTGCTGCCCTTATGGCTTGTACCCTCCTTCGAAGGCTTCGCCAAATCAAGCTTGCCATTACTGGTTGAGCGGGTTGAATGTCAGCATGGTTGCTGCAACGCTGGAGCAAGCGCCAGCTGGTCGACGCGAACGACTCCATCTTCTTCGCCGCAGAAGGCTCGGATGCCGGTCTGGTTGGCAGCGTTCGGCTTAGCCAAAGTCGTGTATCCAGAGTTTACGGTGCCGAAGACTGTGCCGGTGCCCGAGGTGAACTGATATCCACTCTTGCCGCCGCCTGCTGGGTTACCGTTGTTGGCGAGCACGGAATCAAGCAGGTACCCGAGTATTTGGGTTTTGCCGTTATCCGATCCGACGATTCCTCGGCGAATGGTCTGCTCGGCCGGAAGCCGAGAACCAGAAGCCGGAAGCCACTTCTGCCGCATCGCATTTCTGCGCCTTCCGAAAGGGTAACCGATCGCAGAGTGCACATTCGTAATTTGCGAGCGCTCCGAAGTGCAAGCAAAATCAATTTGCCCACCACTTCGCAGGCCGGCAATCGGAGCCTGCCGTAGGAAGCTCGCTGCTGAACGAACGTAGTTGAACGAATTACAACTGGCCGGATCGGAAGTTGAAAGTCATGTTTCGCGCAAAGGCAACGATTCTCTGTATTGACGATCACTGGAACGGACTCATTGGGCGCAAGATGCTGCTGGAACAGAGCGGCTATCAGGTGTTAGAAGCGAGCGGCGGAGATGAAGGGCTCAAGTTGTTCCGTTCTCACCCCGTGGATGCGGTCGTTCTCGACTACCAGATGCCCGGAATGAACGGGGATGTCGTCGCCGCGAAGATGAAGCGCATCAATTCGCAGATCCCGATCATGCTGTTGTCCGCGTACGGACCCTTGCCGAAGAAGAAGTTGAGTTCGGTCGACTCGTTCCTCTCGAAATCTCAACCGCCGAAAATTCTGTTGTCTACTCTCCAGGATTTGCTGAGCGGACGTCCCAAACCATTCTTCTCCCGTTGGCTCGATCATTGGAAGAGCCGAAATCAGGTGACCCATTGAACTTCATCATGCAACTTCTCGGACGGGGATGTTCACACCGATTTTCGTGGCCGCGCATCGATCAGAACGGCCGTCACTATCAGATATGCCTGGGTTGTGGAACCGCTTATGAGTATGACTGGAGTGGCATGCACCGGACAGATCGCCTGCTGACCGCAGTCATCGAGCGTGGGCTGCAGGGTGATACTTGCTCGCATGTTCGTGGTGTAAGGCCGTAAAAGATTCGACCTGTCTATGAGTGACTCTCTGCAACGTCGGAGTACACGTGCGCCGCGCGTAGCGCTGCGCGGGACGACTACCGTCCTCATTCAGCTGGAGAATCTCCGGCGCATCCCGGCCAAACTGCAACAACTCTCCATCACAGGAGGATTGCTGGAATTGGCTAAGTACGTGGACGAGCGAGCCAAGGTTGATCTGACACTTCCGGTTGGTTCCAGCATTTTGCGGCCGAAAGCCCAAATGCTGTTTCCGATGCGAGGCGCAAGAGGTTATTTGCAGCCATTTCGACTTATCAACGTTAGCGCGGAAGAGTTGCAAATACTCGAGCGGGAAATCAACTCCCTGCTCAAGCAAACCATGGCACAAACAACTGGCAGCCATGGATTAGGGTTCCGCCCACCACGCTTTTATCTGGAGTAATTGGAAGTCCTGCCAACACAGTCCCATCCTTAGCAGCTGAATGTGTTCAAGCGCAAGGCAAGTGCAAGGAAGGCGAGGCGCTGCTGGGCCGCGCTCAAAACCAGGGTCTGGACGAACCGATCCTGCGCTACCAGGGTTATCAATTGGCGTTCCCACCGACTTGCAGGTTGATCCTCGTTTGAATCGAAATGACCAGAGGATCGTCTACGTTCTTCGAGCCCCCGAGTCTACGACTCCGGCGACCCCGGCTTGATCTCTGTCGCCTTCCCTTCGTGATACACAATCACCAGTGGCTTTCCCCCATTCGGATACCGAACCGTCCGCTCGTATGTACTACTCCCAGCATTTGGCACGCCCATGCCGATCGCGAAATCCGCCTGCAACTCGTTCATGCCCGGCTTCACTTGGTGCTGTTCTACCGCTTGCCAGACATCGGGCGGCCAGTGCTTGTACAAATCGTGCGGATCCTCCACAAAGAACATCTCGTCGGAATAAATCTTGTATTGCTGGTCCGATTCAAACCCAATGGGCACTGCGAACATCTTACTTTCTTTCTGAAACACAGCCATCACTTGCATCCGCTCGCCCGCGCCGGCTGGTTTCGCCGTAACCACATCCTTAATCTCCAACTTCTGGATCGGCAGCAGCAGGCCTGCGTCGTGCGCGAAGTCAACCTGCTTGGTCGCCGAGTCGTAGCGATAGTAGGTATAACGATATCCTTCTTTCACCCACACCGGCTGCTGCGTCAACTGCTTCGCGCTCTTCAAGTCGTAGGGATAAAGTTTCTTGGGGCTAACGTAGTAATCCGGATTCGAATACCCAGCGTTCTCTGCCAGCTTCTTTTTTTCGGCCGCGACTGTATCCTCATGGCGCTGGTACAGAATGTAACCTGCACGCACTCCCGCAACCGCCATCGCGAGCAGCAGCGCCAGTTGTAACTTCTGCTTCGCCTCTGGACTCATCATGAGAGAACTCTACCAAGTTTCCAGCCGCGACCGGCGTCATCCCGTCGGGCGGCAACTATAAGGTAAACTGGAAGAGAGGTATTTCTGCAATGCTTGCCATCACTGAACAAGACGTACTGAGCGCTTTGAAGAGCTGCTACGACCCTGAGATTCCGGTTAATATCGTCGATCTCGGCCTGATCTACAACGTGAATTTCGCCCCGGTGCCAGCCGAGAGTCCCGAAGAATCGAAGCAGGACGTCACCGTCGAAATGACCCTGACAGCCCAAGGATGCCCCGAGCATGTCAACATTAGTGCCCAGGTAAAATCACGTGTTGAACAGTTGCCCGGCGTTGCCAACTGCACGGTCAATGTCGTGTGGACTCCGCCTTGGACCCCGGAACGTCTCAGTCCCGACGCCAAAAAGCAACTCGGTATCGAGTAACAACAACTCCCGGCTTCGACGGCGAATGACGATCGGAACCATGAAACCCGGAGATCAAATCCGGAAACCCGAAGCCGCTCACCCGATCTCTTCCCAAGCTCCGGCGCCGCCCCGCCCTGCTGCCTCGGTGATCCGCTTGCCGGCCTGTCCCGCCATCTCGATCACGCGCATCCCGCGTTCGAAATAATCCGGCAGCGATTGCCGCACTCTTTCGAATTGTTCCGGATACTCCGAAGCCAGCATCGCCAAACTCACCCCAGTCGCCAAGACACCGGCGGGGTATCGTTTCTTGAGAAACAAAACCGCCGCTGCGCTAAGCGAAGCCATCAACAGCGCTTTCTTCCACGCGTCCATAGTCTCTCTCCCTAAGCCGATCTGAATCGCTGCGATTGTACCGCAGGCCCATTCGCGCCGAGCGCACCAAGGCCGGAACGTTCGCCACCCTTGGATGCTTTATACTCCTCATTCGTTGGAGGCCTAATGTTCTTGCCGCAACTTCGTCTGACCGCAGCCCTTATTACTCTGACTCTGGCCATCACCTCATCCGCCCAAACCAAGCCGCGCGCCCGCGATCTGGGCGTCCCCTTTGATGGCACGCCCGGAGCCAACAACGCTATCACCGACGTAAAGGGAGTCGAGGTCGGCCATACTACCCTGATCTCCGGCGAAGGCAAACTGCAAATTGGAAAGGGTCCGGTCCGCACTGGCGTTACCGCCATTCATCCCCGCGGAAAAGCCAGCAACGACGCTGTATTTGCCGCCTGGTTTACCCTGAACGGAAACGGCGAAATGACCGGAACCACCTGGGTCGACGACTCCGGCTTCCTCAACGGCCCCGTCATGATCACCAATACGCACAGCGTCGGCGTGGTTCGCGACGCCGTCATCGCATGGAAGGTCAAGCACGGCACTCCCGACATGGAAGGCTACTGGTGGTCGCTTCCCGTCGTCGCAGAGACTTGGGATGGCTATCTCAACGACATCAACGGTTTTCACGTCAAACCCGAAGACGCCTTCCACGCACTCGATGTCGCCCACACTGGACCCGTGGAAGAGGGCAATGTCGGCGGCGGTACCGGCATGATCTGCAACGAGTTTAAAGGTGGGATCGGAACCAGCTCGCGCGTGCTCGATTCCAAAGCTGGAGGCTATACCATCGGCGTTCTTGTCCAGTGCAACTACGGATCGCGAGAGCAGCTCCGCATCGCCGGCATCAATGTGGGCCGCGAAATCCCCGAGCACACCGTCTGGCAAAAAGATGTCGGATCCATCATCGTGGTCCTGGCCACCGATGCTCCTTTGATCCCCACACAACTCAAACGCATCGCTAAAAAGATTTCGCTCGGACTGGGCCGCGACGGCAGCTATTCCGGCGACGGTTCCGGCGACATCTTCATCGCTTTCTCTACCGCGAACCCCGGTGCGGTCGGCACCAGGGGTCTACACCAACTCACCATGCTTCCCAACGACTCCCTTGACCCCATTTTCCTCGCTACCGTGCAATCCACCGAGGAAGCCGTAGTTAACGCCATGGTCGCTGCCGAGACCATGACAGGCATCGACAATCACATCGTGATCGCCCTGCCTCACGACCGCCTTCGAGAAGCGTTAAAGAAACACAATCGATTGGCACCGTAAAGCAAATGCCCCCACTCTCTCCGGTACTTCTGCCGGAGAGTGGGTTTGCTTTTCGTTTTAGACGAAGATCCGTTAGCAGGCTCTGACCCGGGGCGAAAATCCCATTTCCCCCGCCGGTTTTCCTACAATGCAACGCCGAATCGTTTCAGCATCGACCGCAGCGTCGTATCCTTGATGCCCAGCCGGCTCGCGGCACCATCCGCTCCCGACAATACGCCGTTCGTCTCCCGCAAAACGCGTTCCCAGTTCGATGATGCAGTGACTCGGAGAGCTGTTAAGGGTCCGGACGACCGTTCCCTACGGGACGGCCTTGACAGCTCTCCGAGTTACCACCCGAGGTTCGAGCCCACCTCGAAAAACAGCATAAAGGGGGCCGCCACGCCGCCACCTCGGCCTTGATTTGTATGACCTTCTCATAGAAGCGTTTCTGGAAGGGGCTAACTAAAATCCCATCAAGTTAACATGTGCTGATCGCGGCGCTGAAGCGCTGCGCCACCCAAAAGCGCGTTTCTCGACCCTTGGATCAGG
>Ga0209380_10000351_pt1 | contig 32317 bp, 30 predicted proteins | sample HubBroMetageWFT6_FD_188347 | JGI IMG/M metagenome (GOLD analysis project Ga0209380, IMG submission 188347) | Warmed and freeze-thawed soil microbial communities from the Hubbard Brook experimental Forest, New Hampshire - Hubbard Brook CCASE Soil... | ecosystem: Environmental > Terrestrial >... | reverse complement strand
CCCCTCTTTCGGGGGAGTTACAAGTCAATGATTCCGCGCTTCAGCGCGACTGTGACGGCGTGCGTTCGGTCGCTTGCGGCAAGTTTGGAAAGGATGTTCTTGACGTGGCCCTTGACTGTTTCCTCGGTAATCGAGAGTCGATCGGCGATCAGCTTGTTTGCATTCCCGCCGGCAATCAAGCGCAGCACATCGATTTCTCGTGAGGTCAGGGCGTCATCGATCGCGTGGTCTGCGAGTTCAGCTGCGACCTCAGGAGGAATGCGCTTTTGGCCAGCATGTACAGCGCGAATCGTCTCGAGCAGTTCCTTCCGCAAAAGGCTTTTTAACAAATAAGCCCGCGCACCGGCTTTAAGAGCACGTAGAACTTGGACGTCTCCCTTATAGGTCGTCAAGATGATGATCCGGGCTTCCGGGAATTCGCTGCAAATGGCGACTGTCGCCTGAATACCGTCCATATCTGGCATCTGCAGGTCCATCAAGGTGAGGTCTGGCCGGTGCTTTCGGAACTGCTCAAGAGCCTCACGTCCTGTAGAAGCCTCGCCGACCAGCTTCATGTCCGATTGACTGGCGACCAGTGCTGCGATGCCTTCACGCAGCATCGGATGGTCGTCAACGGCGAGAATGCGGATTAAGCTAGGACCGGTGCTCATGATCTTGTTCGGTTCTCTTACGGAAAAGCCGGAAACGGGCCCGGGTGGGGAATACCTCATAAGCGATCGACCCTGGAATGCTCAACTCTACCTCCGTCCCGGCTCCGAGTTCACTCCAGACCTCCAATTGCGCTCCGATGTGTTTGGCTCGTTCGCGGATTCCTGGCAAGCCCCAGTGCCCCGTACGTCCGCCATGTTCAACGACGCTTGGGTCAATGCCCTTTCCATCATCGCGGAAGCGTAGACGAAGAGATTCGCCATACATGATTTCCGTCTCGATATGCCCGGCCTGTGCGTGGCGGAAGGCATTTCGTAACGACTCCCGCGCGATGCGGTATATCTCGTCCTGGAGAGTCAGACGCAGGGTTCGGGGCGCGCCTTCTACAAGCACACGAAACGTTACTGAACCCCGGTTGCCTGCCGCAAGCTCTTCACTCAAGTTGGTCATCAGCGCGGTGATCGATTTCGCCAGGTCGTGACTTGCCAACGCGGAGCTACGTATGTCGGTTATAGCATCTCTCCCTTCGCTGATTGCTTGATCCGCCCGATCGAGAGCGCCCTCGAGGGCCTTTTTCGCATCCAAAGGGCGTGCCGGAAGCATCTCGTCAACGGTTTGAAAGCGGAGCATCAATCCCTGAAAGCTTTGCAGCAGGGTATCGTGCAGTTCCCGCGCAATCCGTGTGCGTTCGTTGACGCGCGCTTCTAGCCCAATACTGAACTGATGATGCAATCGCCGAAGCCGAAGTTGATAAAGGAGGTACACCAACATCAGCAAAGTAGCCGCGCACGCCACACGGAACCAATTCGTTTGATACCAGGCAGGCGCGACACTAAAGTCCAACGTTGCGCCTTCTTCGCTCCAGAGGCCGTCGTTATTGCAGGCGATCACGCGAAAGCGGTATTTCCCCGGGTGAAGGTCGGTGTAGAAAGCTTGCCGCCTCGTTCCCGGTTCCTGCCATCCTGCATCGCGGCCTTCCATTTTGTAACGGAAGCGGACCTTCTGGGGCACCGAAAAGCTCAGTGCGGTGTAGTCGATCTCGAGATCACGTGTTAGGGGGGGAAGACGAAGGCTGACGCCGGGTAGATAGTTTTTTCTGTCGGCAATAACGTCTTCAACATACACGGGCGGCGGAATCACGTTGGTGTAGGTGCGGTTCGGGTCGATCGTTTGTACTTTGTCGCCGCTCGCGAACCAGAGCCGCCCATCGGCAGATTTCGACACTAACGGCTGGTCGGTTACGTAACTAGGTTGGGCTCCATCAAGCGCGTCGAAGGTCTTCACCGACATTTTGCTCTCCGGGAACTTCAGCCAGAGGGCCCAGTCCGAGGCGGAGATTTTCAGAAGGCCACATTTTGCATAGAGCCAGAAGGAGCCGTAGTTGTCCTTGATCATGGAGATGATCGAAGAACAGGGCAGGCCGTTGCGGGAGTCCATTACGCTCAGCCGGCCATCCTTCCAGCGATACAGCCCCTTACCGGTTGCTGACCAGACTGCATTGTCGGAATCGACCGAGAAACTCCTGACCCCAATCTCCTCGGTCCCCAGCGAAACAACTGCCTCTGCCTTGCCAGAGCGGTAGTGAACGAATTTGCCGTGGATAGAAGATAGCCAGATTCCTGCATTTCGATCTGCTGCCAGAAAGACGGCGCGGATAACATTGTCCACGCGGATTTCCTGTTCTACGTTGTGGCCCTTGATGCGAAGCAGATGCATCTGGTCAGTTGCATTGATATGAGTCAGTGCCCAGATATTGCCTTCAGCATCCTCAGCGAAACCGTTAGCAGTCCCCAAATCCTCGAAGTGGTTTACGTCTGAATTTTTGATCGCTGAAAAGCGGCCGAGTTTGTACGTCATTACTGTGTTGTCGATTCCGAGCCAGATTTGTCCGGTATGGTCTTGGAACATGGTTTCCACGTTTTGCCCTGGAAGTCCGTGGCCGACAGCAATCGCTGAGACGCGGCCTGCGCGAACAATGTCCACCGCTCCGATATTGCCAACCCACACGGAACCATTACTTAATGCCAGTACGGAGTCGACATCCGAGCCGATTAACCCCTCGGTCGTCGCGAAAGTCACAACCGGCAGATCTCGAAACATATCTACTCCTCTGTCGGTTGTGACCCAAAGGTTGCCCTCCTTATCTTCGTAGATGTAGCCCACGGTATCGCCGGACAGGCCATTCGCACTTCCGTAATGGTCGGCAACACCATCATGGATGCGGTAGATGCCCTGAGATTGCGTTCCGACCCACAGGGAATGGTTACGATCCATGTACAGAGCTTCCGATACAACCGTGGCGCCATTGAACCCGGGAACCACATAGCTAACCCATTTTCCTCCGGAATAGTACTGCACTCCCAGATGGGACCCGGTTCCACGCAAACTAGCCCAGACCGACCCGGACGGTCCGGCGGCAACATTCATTACTCCGTTGCCGCCCGCCGGATTTTTCAATTGATCTTCGAAATAGACGCTAAAAGAGCCTCGTGCCCAGCGGCAAAGCATTTTGCACCCAAACCAGAGGTTTGCCGCGCTATCCTCGGCCAGGCCTAAGCCATACCTACCCGGATTCCCGTCTTTTTCGCCGTAACAGCGCAGTTTGTCGCCTTCAACTTGGCAAAGTGAACCTTTCCCATCATTCACGCCATAGCGAGTGACCCAGATTGCTCCTGCATGGTCTTCGATGATGGCGGAGATCCCTGGGCTGTTTGGCGTAGTTTTGTAATTGAACAACTTACCAACTTTTAACCGGCTCAAGCCGCTGTACGTGCCAATCCACAAACTTCCATCGCGTGCACCGAGAAGATAGCTAATGCCACTGCCCGCCAGAGACTGACCGTTCGGAGCCACCCAGGGAGTAAACTTCACCCCATCAAATCGCATCAAGCCGCTTGCCATTCCCATCCAGATGTAGCCGTCCGTAGTCTGGGTGATTGCTCCCGGACTAGACACGGCGCCATCCTGGATTCTCCAGGCAGTGTGGCCATACTGAGAGATCAGCGTGTGAGGATCGACCGCCCAGGCAGTTGCTGCAAGGACGAACAGTAGAAAAAAAACACGCGAGAGTGAACGGTTCAAGATCCGGGCCTTGTGAATTGGCTCAGGAAGAACCACCGCAATTCCCTCAGTTGGGAATTGTAGTAGCTGTTCGGACCCTAGCCAAGGACCCGCCGTTATGCGATACGAGAGCGGGCCCGGAGAAATGCCCCGAATGCGGCTCGTACTCCATCGAGGTCGGCTTCAATCCCCAACTTATGCCCCGTCCTTACCTGACGGAATGCGGGCATTGTTGCTGGCAGAGTCAAGAGATGAGATAACCCCGCAAGGTATTGGCGACAGCGTGTGCGGCTGCTACCGACTGTCGCGACGAGAGCAGATTGTCGAGCAGCATTTCGATGCCATCTCCGGAGAAGAAGACTGGAATCCCCGGTACAACATCGCTCCAACACAGCCGCAACCACAGGCGAAGTAGCAGACTGATTTAGGTGTGATTCCCAGTTGGTGCCGAATCACCTGCGACAGCTCAGACGGGTTTTCTCTTGGTCATCACCATAACTGTTGCCAGTAAGGTCAGCATGCTGACGACCACCGGAAACCAGACCTGCGCCAGCCAGGGCACGGGAATCAGAAACAGTACGTCAAGGTCTCTGAGCGAAGCAGGCCATCTGACCGTGGCCCACAAGCCCACATAATATGTGATGTCCCAAACAGCAAACGCCCAGAGGAACACCGCCCATCTCTCTCTCGCCTTCGATGCCGCTAGCAGCGCAAGGCTGCCCAGCATGACGATTGTGGCTGCTTCACGGAACATCTCAATGGTGAGCAGGCCCGGCGGGAATTGAGTTATGGATTTTGCTTGCTGATAGACCTCAGATGCGTGCTGAAGGTCGGACAGTGTTCCAGCGCATCCCGGCAGAAGGCCGACGGCGGCACGCAGATAGACCACCACGGCAGCCTCCACAAAGCCGAATGCTACGGCGAAGCTAGTAATAAAGGCGAGCTGCCGCCGGGTCAGCAGCAGCTCCTTATCTCGCCATCGCAAGTAGGCAACTACGGGAATCAGGAACAGCAGGTTGACCCACCACGGTTGGGCCCAGAGCTGGAATTTCTGCATAGAGGAAAGATTCTAAACCGGACGCCTTCCGAGGCCCGATTACCCATTGCTCTCCCAGAACAGGGGGTGAGTTGTTTCCGATTTCTAGCTTCGCCATTGCCAACCGAAAACGACTTGTTTGCGATATGGATAAAGCAACGATAATGCCGTACAGCCCTATCAGTCTGCCAAGAAAAACTGTACGCGACGACATGGGGGCCTCTAAAGCAAGTAAGTATTGGTCTGTCCAAGCCATTCCGAGCAACACGTTCGTCACGACTGCGCTTACGGAACATGAAGAACAACACCGCCAAGCTGAAACAGCAAATGCATAGATGAACAACCAGAAGAGCACGACTGGAGGCTTCATACCCCACCGCCGCTGACGTAATCCTTGCCCCGTTCATGAGATCAGGGTCAACGCCCATCGCAGCCGAAGCGTGCAGCCGAAACTGGATTGGAGATTTCGAATAATTATTGCAAGCTCGGGGCCAGACTCAATCCTCCAGATCGGAACGACGGAAGCCGGGCAGCACCGCGACGCTGAACTAGTGTGCGTCTGGCGATGAATGACCCAAGGGTGTTGTTCCGAGCGAATAGCCGCACTCTCAAAAGCGCCTAACCTTTGTCGTGAGACAATTTCCTTTTCAGTTTCCAGCGTTCTCGTAAATGAAACTCGTTCTCCCTATGCGACGGCAGAATCTTGCTATCGGGTCGCCTTCGGCCGAAGTGCCGGACCTGCTCTCGCCTCGGACTTTCTTCATATTGGCTTTGTGCGTAGTGGCTGTCGTCTTCGGAGTTTACAGCCCCGCATTGGCCTTTCAGTTCGTCCTCGACGATCACCGATACACGAGTGATCCGCGCATACAGTACTCGGGTCATGTTTGGGAATACTTTGCGAACTACACGTGGGCGCAATTCATTGGCGGCCCTCCGAGCTTCTATCGTCCTCTGTTTATTCTGTGGCTGAGGATAAATTTCATTCTGAGCGCAACGTCTCCGTGGGGATGGCACTTCCGCGCTATCACGACACATGTCACTGTTTCGGTTTTGTTGGGACTGCTAGTGTGGAGACTGCTGCGAGATCACGTGGCGGCGTTGGTCGCCGCGACTCTGTTCGCCCTGCATCCGGCCCAAACCGAATCCGTGGGGTGGGTTTCGGTACCCGACCCTTTGATGTCCGCATGCATATTGGGCGCGGCGCTCCTATATCTGAGGCATGCGACGGGATTTCGAGGCATCAAAGACCGAGGAAAAAAGTCGCGTAGGACGGCCCGTAGCAAGGAGTCCACGCCGACTGGCGCGGCGGCGTGGATGATTTCGTCCGCGTCTGTTTGTTTTGCGGCGCTCTTGGTAAAGGAAACAGCCATGGTCTTGCCTGCTTTGATCCTTGCGCTGGCGCTACTCATGCCGCGAGGCGAAAAGGGAGATGCGGATTTTGGAGTTCGGCTGGTGCGGGCGTTCCGTCAGACTCTGCCCTTCTTATGCGTGACAGTGTTCTACGTTCTTATGCGGCTCAACGCCCTCGGGGGAAAACTTGGCTCTCGCACCCAGCATTTGCCTTTCCGTATCGTACTCCTGTCGTGGCCCGCGACTCTCTGGTTCTACGCGAAGGTGCTCTTGTGGCCAGTCCGGTCACATGCGTTTGCCGACCCTACATTGGCAGATGGGTTCTCTCTGGGTGGCGTCCTGCTGCCTTGCCTAGGCGTGGTTGGCGCGGTTGCGGTCCTGACGACGGCAGTGTTCTGGGCGTGGAGGAAAGCGCAACGTGAACTCCGAGATCAAGAGGCGGTTGGCGTCGAGTACGCCCTGCTGATGGGGACACTCCTGCTGGTGCTCCCACTTCTCCCCGCGCTGCACCTGAATGCTCTCAATCCGGGAGATTTTCTGCATGGCCGATACACCTACCTGCCTTCGGCGGGCTTGATGCTGCTGGTGGCGACAGGGTGGCACCTGGCCGGGAAGAATCGTATTCCTTTGTTGTGTGCGGGCGGCCTGTTAGCCGTTGTGTTCGCGGTGTTGGTCGTCTCGCAGGTAGGGCAGTGGAAGGACGATTTGACGGTTTTCACCATTGCCCACGCGCTTGCACCACACAACGCTCCGGTAGCCCAACACCTTGCAGATGCTCACGTGCAAAGTGCCTTGCTCTTAGCCGACGATGGGCGGTGCGATGAGGCCATGCCAGTCTTCGAGCAGGTGTCCCATGAGTACCCGCAAGATTGGTACGCATGGGCTGGTCTTGGAATTTGTTTTGTCCAAGTCAACAATCTTACAAAGGCAGAGGAATCACTTCATCGGGCTGCCGAACTCTCACACGACTCCCGAGTCATGCAACAGTGGCAGGAGTTGCGTGCGAACATGGGATTGCCAAACTCCGTTCCGCGTGATTGATCAGATCCCGGCAGCTACGAAGCTGGGCAAGGGAGCCAAGTCCTGATGGACAAACTCGGTAAGGTGTTCAAGATGAATGACCCAAGGTGCCGTTCCCAGCGCGTAGCTGCACTCTCAGTTGACGTTCAGTACTCCTCGCCTATTGCGCGGATATGATTTTGTTTCGCGACAGTTGTCTTTCTCGGAGCCAAGTGAAGATCACAGGCGTCACAATCAACACATGCAGCAGAGAGCTGACCATGCCTCCCAGCACGGGGGTTGCGAGGGGCTTCATCACTTGGGCTCCGGTGCGCGTAGACCACATGATCGGCAAAAGACCGCCACAACCGTGGATACGGTCATGATTTTGGGACGCAAACGCAACAGGGCGCGCCTTCCATCACCGCTTCACGCAGACCTTGTACGGTGAGTCCGCCCATCGCGCCTCGCTTTCACTCCACGGCCTCTTTCAGATTGATGACCATCACTACACCCGTCCCCGCCTGCACAGCGGTGCCGCACAGCGCGATGAAGCCCACTCATACGGCTACGGAAAAGTTGTACCCCAGCGGCCTCAAGTCTGGTTCAATCCCACGGCTTGGCGAGCGCTGTGCCCCAACCGCGATACGGGGTCGCTCAACGACCCAGCACTGCGCACCCGTCTCTCGGCGATTGCGCCGCGATACATCGCCACCCGGATTTCGGGATTGTTGGCCAAAGCCACAGTTTCAAGCTCGGCAAGGCTCATCGGCGAAGTGGACGGTCGAGAGTGCTGATGCTCCTCTGCAAGCAGGCCAGTAATACCGAGCAAACGACCGGCATCCGCGGCTGGCTCGCTGGCAAAAGCGCGCGCACCGCTGAAGGCGACCAGTAGACAAACACCTACACGTAGGGCTTTCATTGTTCCTCCGTAAACGATTCACAAGTAGAGGGATAGGAGGTGTGTCCGCATCCGGCTCGCCAAGGCCGTAGCAAAGGCGGAGCACGGGCTCATCTGGGGCAATGAAAGCTATCTAGATTCTCAGAACGCAATTATAGCCGGGAAGATGGTTCGGGAGGTGGGGCATGAAGAAACGAAAGATGGGAGCGCACTGTCACCGCGGGCAACGTCGCTAACGACGCAATCGAAGCTATCACAGCAACCGTCAAAGGGCGATTCGGCCCGGCAGTCAGCGCCTGGGGAAAAACGTTGTTCGTGGGTCCCTGAGCCTTACCGCAGTAATGACTGGCTGGCATCGTGGGGCTTCCACATTGCTCCGCCATGTGGTGACAGCACTTCTGTTCAGCGGCAGTCAGTGTCGCACCCCGAAGGACACAAGCCACGGCTGGCGTGATCGCCCACAGAAGGGCAATCGTCAGCAGCGCAAATGCTCGCGTCCTAGTCATCCTCATGATTTGTACTGCTTCCGCTGACTTCGAGAAACAAACTACTACTTCCAACTCCGATGTTAGCGCCCCCTGACGACGACCGCCGCGACGGTGATCACAACCTTAGAACTCAAGGAGGCAAGTCACTTAACCCGCTTCATGAAATCGACAGAACTGTTTGGTGAGCCTTCGTTTCAGACAAAACACCTTGACCCTGGGGTGCGTTCCCGGGTTGATACTTCTCATGGTGCAAAGCAAAGGTCCGGGTTCCGGGACTCTGGCCAAAGCGGCAGAAGCGAGTCTACACGATTCGACACTATGAAAAGGTCGGTGTTCTCCCAAGAGCGTCGTGGCCGATCACTCCGCGCCAGGGCTGCTTGAACTGCAGGACTTGCATCGACTACCCCATCGAGGTCGATCGCCATCCTTCACTAAATTGCGTATGCAGTGCAAATGGTTGCAGAGTGTCTAACTCGACGATTCCTTAGCACACTTTTTTACAAAACTTTGACGGCGCCTCAATGAAACAAGTGGTACGTTCCTTGTTCCTCGATTCCGGGCATGCATGTGCCCGGCTGTTGGGGAATTTTCCGGGGGACGTTCTTAGGGTTCACTTGAACTGATGACAAGGAAAGTTTCGCTTCCGTCACCTGGATCGAAAAACAACTGAAATGCAATTCGAAGGAGAGCTATATGAGTGTCGTCTCGCGATTTACGCTCGTGTTCTTACTGCTGCTCGGTCTGTGCGCAACTGGCTTGGGCCAGGCGTCTGATGGTTCATTGGCTGCCGCGACCGTTCAAAGTGCCAATCCGGCCATGGGATCTCGCGCGCCCGTTGATGGCCAGCACGTCGCAAATGTTTCTCTCAGCTCGCTGGTTCTCGATGCCAGCACAGGCAAGGTAGTCGGCTCGACAAGCTTTGCCAGCTTCAACCCCAACGTCACCGCCAACTTCCAGTCGGGGAACGACGACAACCTCAACATTTCCCATCTCCAGCCAAATCAGTCAACCATCGATGACCTCGATACGATCGCTACTTTTGATGGAGCCTTTGTCGCGCAAGCCGGTCCCGACGCTGACGAGGATTTCCGCTTCACCATGGCCGGCAACAACCCAAGGATTGGCGGCACCACTATCTTTCCAGGCACGATTTGCGAGGTTTCCTGGCAATTACTGAAGGCCGATGGTTCTATCTTCACGACGGTTCCTTTCGCACCCTTCGAAAAACTCTTCCTCGAATCCCCGAATTTCGAACCACTCGACTACCGCTCCGGCGCGCGCGTTGAGTACGAAGACGCTGTGCACCGCGCCCAGTTCTTCAACATCATGAAGAATGATTGGCACTCGCTGATTATTCCTCAAGTGGTAGACAAGGTTACGATCCAGGTTCCCTTTTTTGTCAATGTGCAACTGCGAAACGGCACGATCGTTCAGGCGCGGTCGTACTTCACCGGGACCGCTGCAGACGGCAGTACATTCGTGTTGATGTTGTCTCCCTTGTTCAACCTCTTCTTCGATAACAACGAAGTGAATGAAATCAACCTCGGTAATTTCCAAACCAAGGCGATGAATATGTCGCTGTTCCCCAACACCTTTCTGTTCAACCTGAACGTGAGCAATCCCAATATTCCCGGCGGGTGCTGCGTACTCGGTTTCCACACTTATTTCGCGAACTTCGACGGGACTTTCCCGCAGCATCGCTTCATCAGCCAATATGCGAGCTGGATTTCTCCGGGCCTCTTTGGTGCCGGATTCCAGGACGTAACGGCGCTGAGTCACGAGTTGGCCGAGTCGTTCGGAAATCCGTTTATCAGCAACACGACCCCGAATTGGCAGTTCCCCGGAGAGCCGGCGAAGGCCGCCGTTTGTCAGAACAATCTGGAGGAAGGCGACCCCATCGAAGTTTTGCCCAACGCAACGACTACGGTCGAGGTGAAGGAGGGGAAATTCGAGTTCCTCTATCATCCACAAAACATTCCCCTGCTGCAGTGGTTTGAGATGGGGACATCATCAAGTGCGATTGACGGTGCATTCAGCTTTCCCGATGAAACCGTGCTGCCGCATTCGGCGCTCCCGTGTCCGAACGGTGTGGGCTAGTCTTTAGTAGAGTTGCTAAGCAAAGGGCGCCGGTCGTTCGGCGCCCTTTCTTTGGTGTGCCAAGCATTCAACAGCTAGGAGGTGAGAGCCCTCTACCCAGTCTGATGGAGACGAAGGGTTAGTGAAGCGCAAGGGTGAAAAACACCCGCCGCGAGGCGGGGCCTGAAAGAAGCGTGGAGCAAAGACGCGAGCCGATGAACAAGAACCGGATATGAGGCCTACGGTGGCGGGCGAGCGAGCCAATGATTGCGAAGACCATTATCCATCAAGCTCGCTGGTGGGAGATCCGACGGTTGTGCGTCGAAAGCGGTTGAACTCACCTTGGGAGATCTGCGGCATGTCACGGAATCGTGACTGAGGATCAAGCGATTCATCCTGACCGTGTCGCAGAAGTCAGCACAGGGCAAAGTAGGTCATGCAGCCGGCGAAGCTTGCAAGAAACTCCCGCGCGCCGAACCGGTTCGTTATGTAGCCTTGGGTTCGATGGGGACAAGTTCGTAGCCCAGTCGTTGGCTTGTCGTTTGAGTTTTGCTTCCAATCGTTTTTCCCTCTGGGCGTCCCTGGCGTTCCATGAATCCGACCTCTAAGCCGATGTGGTTGGGAATGAGTATTGAATGGTTCAATCCAGAATAAGGATTCAACAAAATGCTTAAGAACGGGGCTGTCCCGGCTCCGTCGCAGGCAAGTCCGCGGGGCTTGGAAGGGATTCACGGCGTGATAGCAATGACACGCAAAGGACTGCCGGATCCGCCGACGATTTTGAGTGGCGCAGCAATGACAATCGCACCGGTCGGTGGAAGCTGATCGAGATTGGACAGACTGGCCAAGCCAAACTTGCCGCTTCCGTGCATGACGTAATGGTTTGGGAAGGGTGGGTCGAAGGTAGCGGCCTGGCCGGCATCGGTGCCGACCGTTTCCACACCGACACCGAGCACATCTCGCTCCTGGGCGAGGAAAGTGGAGGTTTCTTTGGCCAATCCGGGAGTGTGGGGCCCATTTTCCTTCAGGTTGATGTAGTCCTTTGTGTCCTTCCGTTTCGACCAGTCTGTCCGCAAGAGAAACCATGCCCTCGCCGGAATGCGGCCGTGCTGTTTTTCCCACTCGCGGACGCCCTCCAAGGTCAGGAGATAATTCGGATTTCGTACCGCTTCGGAACTGATATCGATCACACAGGCTGGGCCGACAAATTTGTTCGGCGGAATGCGGTCGACGGTGTTGTTGGGAAGGTCTTTCCCAGAGACCCAGTGGACTGGAGCGTCAAAATGAGTGCCGGTGTGCTCGCCGGTCTCGAAGCCATTCCAGTACCAGGCGGGACCGCGCTCGTCGTAGCGCGAGAGCTCCCAGATCTTGAATGCGGGCGAGTTGTTCCACTGTGACGGCAGCGGAAGTAGCGCTGTCTGCGGGCTCAAGGGCTGGGTCAGGTCCACGACTCGCAGATGGCCAACCGCTAGTTCTTCGAGAAGATCAGTCAAGACGCGCGACATTGATGCACCTCACAATCTTTGAGTTCGTTACTCTCGGCACTTCGGTCGATTGCGCCCGAACGATGCTGTCCGAATCCTAGCTTCGCTTAAGCGACTGAATATGCCGGCGGAATTGAAATCGATTCTCCAGCAACGACAGGTCGGTAACATAGGCGGCGGGGCCTTTGGCTTCGACCTTGGCAATAATGGTTGTCAGTTCATTTCCATGCATCGCGTCGGTCACAGCGGCTTTGAAATTTTCAACACTTCGCACGGTAGCGACCCGGGGAATTCCAGAAGCGCGGGCAATCCCCTCGAGGTCTGTGCCTGTGCTCGTTGCCGTCGGGAAACCACCGACCGAGAGAAGGCTTTCGTTGTCAAAGACTATGTGCACCAGTTTCTTGGGGCGGTACCGTGCCATTGTGCTGAGGCCGCCAAGGTTCATCAAAACAGATCCGTCTCCGTCGAATACGATTACTCTTTGTTCGGGCAGGCAGAGAGCCAAGCCCAAGCCCGTCGAAGAGGCCAGTCCCATGGCGTGTTGCAGGTAGAAGAAATTGGGACGATGCCCCAGCGAGTGCAACTCAGCCGCAACGGCTCCCATGATTGTGACAACCAGGCAGTTCTCCAGTTCCGAATAGACCGACCGAAGACAATCGATGCGCAGCATCACTCCTCCCACATCAGGTCGCGCGTTAACAGAAGGGCCACTGGCTGCAAACTGCTCTCTGCGAGAGTCTGCGCCTGACCTATACGCTTCTTGACGGTCTCCGGTGCATCCAGGCAAAAGTAAGGGATCGCCAAGGCCCGCAAAATTGCCTCGCTGATGTTGCCGCCTTGCGTTTGCCACGGATCGCGCTCGCCCAGCGAACCGCGGTAGCTGACGAGCATCAAAAGCGGAATCCTGTAAAGATGTGCGAACGAGACGATGCCGTTAATGGATGCAAGAAAGCCGTGATTCTGCATGAGCATCGCCGATTTGAGTCCCGCAAAGTGTGCTCCGGCCGAGATACCGACCCCTTCCTCCTCCTTTGCCAGTCGCACCAAAATCATCTCTCTGTCTTCGTCCGCCAGTCGTATCAGGTGCACCAACCAGGTCTCAGGCAGGGCTGACACCAGGCGGATGTCGCACTCCTTCAAAGCGTCAAAGATTAACCTGGAGTTGGTTAAAGATACGGGCATGAGTTTCTTTCGGCGTTCCTACGCTGGGCTGCGCAACCAGATGTATAAAGCTCCCTGATGGCCGCGTGAGATTATAGCTTTAACTCTGGAAACGAGGCGAACACGCCCGTCTGGCGACGTGCGAAATGCCCTCTTGACGGTCGTTTGCAGCGGGGTATAGCTTGGCCCTACTCGTTCCGCAGTGACTTCTCAGGTCTAACCAGGAGCAAAGGTTGCAGGCCAAATCTCAAGGTATTCTCAACCCCGAATTCCCAGCAGGATCGAATGTAAAGTTTCCCATCGATGCGGTGCGCGCCGTCTTCCCAGCTTTGAGTCGGACTCCGGAATTCACCTTTTTCGATAATGCGGCGGGGGCGCAGGTTCCACAGATCGTGCTCGACGCAGTGAATCATCATCTCGTCGAGTGCAACGTGCAGCGTGGGGGACGCTACCCGAAAAGCGTTGCAGTGGACGCAACCATTTCGCGTGCACGCCGGAGCGTCGCCGATTTGGTGAACGCATACGATGCCAGAGAAATCGCATTCGGCATGAATGCCACGTCCTTCATTCGCTTGGTGAGTCTGGCGATCGGACAAACGCTCGACAGACGAAACGAGATTGTCGTAACCGATTTGGACCATGAGGCGAACATCGCCACGTGGATGGCGCTGGAACGCAACGGAGCAAAAGTGCATTGCTGGAAGATGAGGGACGACGGCAATCTGCACGTCGACGACCTTGTCCCGTTGGTTTCTTCGAGGACGCGGCTGGTAGCGTGCACCCTAACGTCGAATGCCCTCGGCTCGATTGTGGATGTCGGGGCCGCGGCAGAAGTGGCGCACTCGGCTGGAGCTGAAATCTTTCTCGATTCCGTGCATTACGGTCCTCACGGACTCATCGACGTGCAAGCCTTTGATTGTGACTACCTGGTGTGTTCGGGCTACAAGATTTTCGCCCCCCACATGGGATTTCTTTGGGGACGCTGTGAGCTTCTTCAGGCACTCCCGACCTTCCGTGAAGATTTCATCCCGGACGAGCCGCCCGGAAAAATCGAAGCTGGAACGTTTATTTACGAGAATGTGGCAGGGATGGATGCTGCCGTACGCTACTTGGAAGGGTTGGGCCGGATGTACGGCAACGGTGAAGCTACGCAAACCAGGCGTGCCCCTCTCGAACGTGCGTTCGCGGCAATCCGAAGCTACGAAGAATCGCTTTCGCTCGAAATGCTTCGCGTGCTGAACGATTGTGGCGCAATCGTCTACGGCGTCTCGGACCCAAAGCGCCTCCCTGAACGAGTGCCAACGTTCAGCTTCAATTTACCGAACCTTTCTCCGGAAAGAGTCACTGAAGAGCTCGCGAAGAGGAACGTTGGCGTGCGCGATGGCCACATGTATTCGCCGCGGCTCATGAAGCGATTGGGGCTTACTCAAGAAAGCGGCGCAGTCCGGGCATCGCTTGTCCACTACAACACTGTCGAAGAGGTACGCAACTTCGGAGCCGCACTGGCCGAGGCGAGAACCTCATGCTGACCGACAAGCAAATCCAAAATATTCGTTCTCGCTTCAGCATTTTCCGACGCAAGATCTATCTCAACAGTTGCTCGCAGGGTCCGCTTTCGGATGCCGTTCAGGCTGGCCTCGAAAACTTCATTTCGAGTTGGCACGAACAAGGTTCGCCGTGGGAGTTATGGGTGAATCGTTACGAGGAGGCGCGAACGGCCTTTGCGCAGTTGATCAACGCCAGCCCGGATGAGGTTGCTATCGTGACGAGCGCGTCGGCGGGAATCAACAGCATTGCGAGCGCGCTTAGTTTTCAGGAACGAAAAAAAGTCGTGATGGGTGAGTTCGAATTCCCGACCATGGGCCATATCTGGCTCGCACAACGAGCGCGAGGCGCCGAGGTGAAATTTGTAGGCGCGGAAGGCAACTGCATTCCGGCCGTCAACTACGAAAAGATGGTGGATCGCCATACGCTCCTGGTACCGCTGACGCACGTCTGTTTCAAGAATGGTTTTCGCTCCGAGGTAAATGCCATCACGCAGATCGCCCACCGTTCCGGCGCGCTCATAATGCTCGATGATTATCAGGACTGCGGAACCCGATCAATCGACGTGAAGGGCATGGACCTGGATTTTTTTGTGACCGGGACTCTCAAGTATTTGCTCGGCCCTCCTGGCCTTGCTTTTATGTACGTCCGCAAGGAACTCATTTCCTCGCTGGTTCCCACGCTGACCGGATGGTTTGCGCAAACCAATCCATTCGCCTACGACCCCCAAACTATCGATCTATCTCCCACCGCGCGAAGATTCGAATCAGGCACCCCGTCGGTGCCCAATGTATATGGAGCAGTGCCGGGATTCGAACTGCTGAGAGAAATCGGCATGGAGAATGTGGCAAGTCACATCAAGGGCCTTGCCCAATCGCTTTTGCACAGCGCCGTCGATCTCGGCATTCGGGCCAAAACCCCTGCTGACAGCGCCGGACCACTTGTGGTGTTGCCATCTAAAGATTCAACCTTGCTGGTGCAGAAACTTGAAGAGAACGGCATCGTCGCGTCGAACCGTTACGACGGCTTGCGCATATCGTTTCACGTGTACAACACGATGGAGGATGTGAAAGCAGTGGTAGAGGTTCTCAAGAAAAACATCGATCTTCTGGTGCTTGACCCTGCCAGTGTCGGCAGCCATGACTGATCAACAACCAGCAGTCAGCACGACGTTTACGGATGTTAAGCGGACTGTGCCAGAAGCGGAGGGACTCCAGCGCCGTTTGGGCCAAAGGCAGCTCACCATGATGGCCATTGGTGGCGCGATAGGAGTCGGTTTGTTCCTGGGGAGCAGCGTTACCATCCGTCTGGCTGGACCCGCCGTCATTCTTTCTTATCTGTTGGGAGCAGGCATTGCTCTGATCATGTCCTATGCTCTGGCAGAGATGGCGGTAGTCCATCCGGTCGCCGGCGCATTCGGAGTTTACGCGGACAAGTACCTCAATCCCTGGGCGGGGTTTTCGGTTCGAGCCACCTACGGAGTCGCACAGATCATTGCCATCGGTGCAGAAGTCACCGCCGCCGGCATCTATATTTCCTTTTGGTTCCCGAATGTTCCGCAATGGATTTGGGTAGTGTTGGTTTCAGCCGCGCTGGTGGCGCTCAATTCAATGCAGGTCAACCGGCTGGGCGAGTTTGAATATTGGTTCGCCATGATCAAAGTCGCGGCCATCATTGCGTTCATCATCGTAGGGATATCTATGATTCTTGGCGTGGGATCCGGAGGTGCCATTGGCTTGTCGAACCTAACTCAGCACGGCGGATTCTTCCCGGGGGGATGGAAAGGAGTCTGGCTTTCGCTCACCATTACGGTCACCAGCTATATGGGAGTGGAAATTATCGCGGTCACTGCCGGAGAAGCCGAGCATCCGGAGTTGACCGTCCCGCACGCCATGCGGAACATCGTTTGGCGCCTCATCCTGTTCTATGTGTTGGCGATTGCGATTATGGTGACGATGGTTCCATGGAACCAGACCAGCAGTTCGGCCTCACTTTCTGGTAGTCCTTTTGTGACCGCGTTCGCCGCGGCGCACATACCCTTCGCCGCTGCGATCATGAACTTCGTCGTGCTCACGGCGGCTCTTTCGAGCGTGAATACCAACCTTTACCTTTCAACTCGAATGCTTTTTTCTCTGGGCCAAGGAGGTTATGTTCCTGAATGGATGGGCAAGGTGAGCCACAACGGCGTGCCCCATCGCGCTCTGCTGGCTTCCACCGCGGGCATTATCGCAGCCATTCTTCTGGCCATCTTCGCCCCCAAAAATGCTTTTCTCATGCTCTATGGAACCGCCGTCGCCGGAATGCTCTTCGTATGGCTGGTGATTCTCAACACGCACTTGCGGTTTCGCCAAGCCATCACGAGTGAGCGACTATTGAGTTTACCGATGCGTCTGTGGGCTCATCCGCTCTTCACGGTAGTCGGTATTCTGTTACTGCTTGCAATCGCGGCGACAACGTTCTTTGTGGACGGATTGCAATGGTCGGTTCCAGCATTCTCTATTTTCCTGGGCTTGATTTCGATCGTGTATCTACTAGAACGGCGCCATAAGACTTCTTGAGGAGAGGGGGAGATGGCAGAAGCAAGCGAAGAGGTCTACTCTTTGCTCCACCGGCGATTCAAAGGTGGGTTGCTGCGTCCTGGTGAGAGCGGCTATGACGACGCTCGTGCGATTTGGAATGGCATGGTTGCGCGGAGGCCCGGATTGCTGGCACAGTGCGCAGATGTAACCGATATACAAAACGCCGTCCGGTCCGCATCTGAGATTGGAATCCTGACCGCCGTCCGTTGCGGAGGCCATAGTCTTGCAGGTTTCAGCACGTGCGATGGGGGCCTGGTGATTGATCTATCGAGAATGCGCAATGTAACTGTTGATGCCGAGGCGCGTCGGGCGAGGTTCGCTGGAGGCTGTCTGTTGGGTTCAATAGATTCGGCAACGCAAAAAGTGGGGTTGGTTTTTCCAGCGGGCGTTGTTTCACATACAGGCGCCTCTGGACTGATCCTGGGCGGAGGAACCGGATGGCTCACACGGCGATTCGGATTGTCATGCGATAACGTGGAGGGATTCAGTCTCGTGACGGCGGATGGTTCCGTAGCACGCGCCAATTCGAGAGAGAACCCGGACCTGTTTTGGGCTTTGCGCGGCGGCGGGGGGAACTTTGGAGTCGTGACGGAATTTGAAGTGAAACTCCATCCGCTTACTTCCGTTGTATTTGCTGAAGGATTATCTCCCGAGACTGATATTGAGCAACTCCTGGAGTACTGGAGAGACTTCATGGCCGAGGCGCCGCTCGACTTGAAGTGGAACATTGATCTGCGCCTCGCTCCCCACAAAGAAAAAGTGCCTAGCGAGCTGCGTGGACGGCCGGTTGCTGGCAGTTCATTGATTTGGACTGGCGACCCTGACGCTGGACGCCCGTTCTTGCAGCGTGCGCTTTCCTTGTGCAATCCGGATTCTGTGAGCAGCAGGATTGTGTCATTCATGGATCTACAAACGATGGCGGATTCCGATTTCCCGCACGGCCGGCGCTATTACACCAAGTCAGGCTACTTCGCTCGCCTTGACGGCGGAACGATTCATCGACTGGTGGAGGCAGTTGCCGCTATCTCCTCATCGGAGGTGCAGATCGAACTTGCCTATCTTGGTGGCGCGACAACGCGGGTCGGGGCGGACGAGACTGCTTTCGGCGACCGTAGCGCTCCTTTCATCCTGAATTTGCTGGGGAACTGGTCGGACCCCTCCGCTGATGTCAACAACATCTCAAGGATTCGCGCACTTTTCAAGGTGCTTCGGCCCGCTATGAAACCCGGTGTGTACGTAAATTTTATGAGTGCAGATGAACAGGATCGCGTCCCTGAGGCCTATCAGCAACGATGGGACAAAATGGTCGCGGTTAAGTCGCACTATGACCCGAATAACTGCTTCCGGCTGAACCAGAATGTACCGCCCGCGAAAAATGTCGGCAGTCAAGGGCCGGGCGCAGTTTAGGGACTCTGGAATAACGCTCTTCAGACGTAAGACCCGCAGGACGCCTTTCCTATGCGACAAAAAACAGGGGGCGAAACCTGCACCGGATCATCTTCCGATTCAGCAACGGGCCTCGAAGGAATCAGAATGTTGCACTGTCACGCCACGGCGCGAGGGGAGGGAAGGAATGTGGCGGACACAAGAGGGAATCAGGCGGTATCGGAAGACCATAAAGGCGCAGACCATCAAGATGAGGGGGCGTGGTTCAGCTGGTTATCGCGTCTGCCTGTCACGCAGGATGCCGCAGATTCGAGCCTCGTCGCTCCCGCCAGTGCGCATGCGAGTTTGGATTGCTCTACGTTCAGAGGTCCAAGGGGAACATGCCGAGCAGTTGCGCTGTTCGATGACAAACAAGCGACCAACAAGCAGACTAGCAAAAACCGGATCTTCATACTACCCCGGGCGATATGTTGAAATCCTCCGGCGTTGAGGAGGCGCAGTAAAAGCGGTGCCGGGCATCGCGAATTGTCCGACAGTGGAACGATGCCGATACCGATGTTCCTGTCTTGCAGCAAGCGCACGCCGAGAACCCACGCTCACACTGAACTCGCTTCTCGCTTGGCCATCGATTTCTCAACGAGAGCGAAACGTCTTGCTTCAGGCTCATGAAGAGCCAGGGACGACGCGGGATTGTGAGGTGTTTCTCTTCGGAAGAGATGATCTGGGTGGGATAGGGTGTGAATCCGAAGAAGTGGGCTCGGACACGGTGCTGCTCCGGTTTCGCGGAGCTAAGAGATCATAGGTTGGCCCGCCCTGTCTTGAGCCCACGACCGACGGCCCGCGCGTCTGTGCCGACTTCTCAAGGACGTAACCGGGCTCGTACTGTCAAACTACTAATTTAATAGTTGACAAGCGATTCTGCTCGCCGTACAAATAGTTCGATCTATTAATTTATTAATTGTTGAAGCGGGGAGGAATCGTTGGCAAGGAAAAAGTCACCGAACCTGACGGAAGGCGAGTTACCGCTCATGGAAGTGCTGTGGCAGAAGGGGCACGCGACGGTGAGCGATGTCGTGGCGTCATTGCAGGCCGATCCGCCGCTTGCCTACAGCACCGTGCTGACCACCTTGCGTATTCTCGAGGCCAAGGGCTACTTGCGGCACACCAAGAAGGGGCGTGCCTTCGTCTATGAACCCGTGATCGTTCAGGAAGAAGCCAGCCGAAAGGCGCTCGGGTACCTGGTGAACCGCTTCTTTGGCGGCTCGCGCGAACTGCTGGTCGTGAATCTGCTGAAAGAAGAAACGATCGGCCGGGCCGAAATGCGACGAATCAAGAAGATGATCGCGGCGAACGAGTAAGGAGAGCAGAAATGACGCATATCGACTTTGCGATGACAACTCTTCTCAACGGAATCGGGCAGGGGGCGTTCCTGGCGGCGGCGATGTGGCTCCTTCTGAAACTGCTTCCGCGACTGAACGCGACCACCCGCTTCACGGTTCTGTGGGTAACCCTGCTCGCTGTCGTGGCGTTGCCCTTCGGACCGCTCACGTCCAGAGTGTTCATTTCGGGCGCGCAAACGGATTCGCCTGAGATTGCAGCGACGAACAAGCCCGCGATTACGACTCTTGCGCCGCCCGTTAAAACTCAGGATCCCAAGTCTAGCTTAAAGAAGACGCCCGCGAGCCCCCAGTCACATCTTGCAACGATTCCGAAATCAAGTCCCGAGTCGGTATCTGAGCGCGCGTCTGAATCTATAGAAGTGCCGAATGCTGCCTCCCAAAGTTCATCGGCAGTGATCGCGGCCGTTGAGCATCCTCTGATTCGCATTCCCTCCGGAAGGATTCTGGGCGCGCTCGAGATCGTGTGGGCGCTGGTGTCGATAACGATGCTGGTGCGTCTTGGATCTGGCTACCGGGAGTTGCGCCGGTTGAAAGCAGGAGCCATACCGGCTCCGGAAGACTGGCGGCTGCGGTTGAGAAGCCTGAGCGGAATCAACGGTGTTCGCCGGCAAGCGCAATTGCTCGTTTCAAACCACATAGCCGCGCCAATGTCACTCGGATTTCTCAACCCGGTGATCCTCATCCCGCGAGCCCTTCTCGATACTCTTTCGGATTCGGAACTCGACGACGTGGTGCTGCACGAACTCGCCCACCTGCGGCGCCGAGATGATTGGACCAACCTCACACAGAAATTGATTGAAGCAATACTACCGCTCCAGCCGGCGGTGTACTGGATCGGTTACCGAATGTCGGTCGAGCGCGAGATGGCATGCGACGATTGGGTAATTGCAACGACGGGAACGGCGAAGCGGTACGCGGCCTCACTCACAAAAGTGGCAGAACTGTCGCAATGGGAGCAGGCGGGCACTCTGGCAGCAGGCGCGGCAGGGAACCGTTCGCAACTTTTCAGCCGCGTCCATCACATGCTGGACAGAACTCGGAACGCGGCCCCGAAGCTTGCCCTCGGCCCGCTGGGGGCGGCGATTGTCGCGGTCGGGACATTCATCTATGTGGGCGGCCGGGTGCCACAAATGATCGCCTTCGCGCAGAATCCGGCATACCAAAACAGCAAGCAGGAGCTCATCCCTATAACGCAACATTCGCCACAATCGCCGCTAACGCCAATTGCAGCCTCAGTTCCTAATGCGCCACGGGAGTTAGCGGCGCCGCTGACGCCGATTGCGGCTCTTACTCCGGCGGCTCATACTCCGGCGGTACCAGCGCAGGCGCCCACCTCACCTCTGGCACCACCCGCCCCGCTCGCGCCGAGCGCGCCACTGGCTCCTATGGCGCCGCTCGCACCGATGGCGCCCGTCGCCGCGCAGCCGGGCGGCGAGATTCACATGGACATGACGACCCGCAGCGGATGGTCGTCACTCAGCGTGAAGATTGACGGCGCCATCGAATTTACCGACGACGATCGCGACGTCAAGTCACTTTCTCCTGGGGGCCATTTCCGTGTGGAGGAAGGAAGCTGGCTTTCCGGGCGTGCGTATGACGTCAAGGCAGATTCAACAGGGAATCTCACGAAGACCTACTCGGTAGGTTGGTCCACGAAACCGCTGGACTCCGAGGGGCGCACATGGCTGGAGCGCTTTCTGCCGCGGATGATTCGTGATAGTGCGATTGGAGCCGAAACCCGTGTCGCGCGAATACTCAGGCAAGGCGGTCCGCAGAGGGTTATGACTGAGATTGGATTGATTCACAGCGATGGATCGAAACGCATTTATCTGGAGCAGCTTTTTTCGCAAGCGACCCTCAACCCGGACCAGCTCAAGGACGCCGCAAGGCTGATCCGAGGGATCTCGTCGGATGGTGACAAAGCGCAGGTGCTGGTTACGGTGGACGAAAAGTATTTCACTGCCGAACTGCGCCCGTATCTTTTCGAGGCAGTTGAGAGAATCAGTTCGGATGGCGACAAGCGCAGGGTACTGTCCGACGTCGTTAAAAAAGATGGGGGAAGCGCTGACACACTTGTGGGCGCGGCAAGGGCAGCAAAGCATATTTCGTCTGACGGCGACAAGGCTCAAGTGCTAATGGAGATGGCAGACCCCTATCGTGCAAACGACGGTCTTAATATGGCGTATTTCGAGGCGGTGAAGTCGATTTCGTCAGATGGGGACCACGCGCGCGTTCTTTCGACACTACTGGCGGCACATGGCGACGATCGCGATACACTAGCTCGGGCTCTGAGGTCGGCCGAAAGGATTTCCTCGGACGGTGACAAAGCCCGTGTGCTCAAAGAGGCGGTTTCCCGGTATAGTGATGACGAGCTCGTCCGCAAAGCGTTCTTTGACGCGGCGAATTCAATCTCGAGCGATGGCGACCACCAGCAGGTGCTTGTGGCACTCGTTCACCGGCAAGGAGTTGGAGCAACTACACTCGGCGGAGTTGCGAATTCAGCGCAGCGGATTTCGTCCGACGGGGATAAAGCCCGTGTCCTTGTGGAGCTCGCTGGGGCGAATGTTGAGCCGGTCCGCGACGCTTTCTTTGCCGCTGCGGACAGCATCGGTTCGGACGGCGATCACAGCCACGTTCTGACAGCTCTGCTCGACAAGCCCGGTACCTCAAGCACGATGGCGATCGCAGCGATTCAGTCGGCAACGCGCATTTCCTCCGATGGGGATATGGGTCGGGTGTTACTGGATGCCGCTGACCGGTATTCCAAGGACGCGGTCGTAGACGCTGCGCTGCGCAAGGCTGTCGAAAGCTTGCACTCGGATGGCGTATATCGATCGGTCATGTCCGAGATTACGCGGCACGGCGGAAACAATTAACGAACCTCAATTCCTGTTGCTCAAAACTCATCACTCCGTGGAGTCCAGCTAGCGACCGCTTTCCTCGATCACGGCGCCCCCCATGGGGGCACAGCAACGGCGCCGTTTCGCGACACGGCTTCACCGGAAAGAAGATTCCTCCCTTCAGCGAATCCCTATGTTGTTACCTGCACTGGAGCAGCAGAATAGTTGAGGATGTAGTGAACGGAGTGCTCATTGGCCAGCACTCCGCTTCGCATGATCGTCGGGAAGTGGAGCGCCTGTTGCTGTCCCCAAAGCCCAGCACGCTTGACGCTTTTCTCGACGATCTTTTCCGTAAGTGCAGCGCTTGGCATGAAGCCAACGCAGGGGACCTCACCTTTGCCGTAGGTGTTTCGTGTGACTGCAGCGTACTCACCCCAGACGGGATGGTGATAGTGTGCGACGACGGCGCCAGTGGTAGGCGTCAGCAGCTTCATCCGGTGGCGGAGTGTACTTTCACATTCTCGTCGGATAAGCCGCTCTTAAACGTGTAGAGCAGGTGACCTCCCGCCTGGGCAAAGGCATTCAGCCGTTCGATTTCCGCATCCGCTGCTGCGCACAGCCCGGGCACGACGATGAGCTTGTAGGCAGGCAGATCAGTCGTCGAAGGATCGACGAAATCGACCTCGGCATTCATTCGATAAAGCGCGTCATAAAAGGCGCGAAGCACGTCGTTGTAGGTGGTGGTCGAGGTCCAGCCGAACCTAAATGCATTGACGCCGGTTAGAGCCCCCGTACCTAAACATACCTTTACACGCATATGCTCTATAGAGTATATACAGGGTATGGAATCCGTATTCGAGGTTATTGCGGAACCGAACCGGCGCGCGATATTGAGCCTTTTGGTCTCGTCTCAACAGTCGGTGGGAGAGATCGAGCGTCAACTTCGTATGCCGCAGCCGACCGTGTCAAAGCACCTGCGGGTGCTGCGCGACGCCGGTTTCGTGGAATCCACGGTGGACGCACAGCGCCGTCTTTACCGGCTAAAGCCAGAACCGCTTCAGGAGGTGGATATGTGGCTGGCTCAGTTTCGCCGCTTCTGGTCCGCTCACGTAGATGCTCTCGAACGCCACCTCGACCGCATGGATCGCGATCAATCAACACCAACGAAAATGAAAACAAGGAGAAGGCGGCGCGGCCCAAACCGCGAACGCGAGAAAGGAGCAAGGAATTGAAAATCAAACTGACCAGCGTGTACGTCAACGACCAGGAGAAAGCCCTGCGCTTCTATACCGAGGTGCTCGGCTTCGTAAAGAAGACCGACTTCAGCCAGGGGCCCTATCGCTGGCTCACGGTGGCCTCACCAGAGGACCCGGACGGCACGGAGCTGCAGCTGGCGCTCAATAACAACCCTGCGGCCAAAGTCTACCAGCAGGCCCTGTTCCAGCAAAGCCAGCCCGCGGCCCTGTTCTACACCGACGACGTGCAGGCCGATTACGCTCGGATGAAGGCTCGCGGCGCCGAGTTCACCATGCCACCAAAGGACGTGACGGCCTCTAAGATTGCCATGCTGAACGATACCTGCGGCAACCTCATTCAGGTCACGCAGCTGATGCGCTGGTAGGGCGGACGTTCATATCGAGACTGATGCAAGGAGAAGAAGATGACTGATCGCGAGCAGTACACACCGGGTCCGGCCTACGGGGCGCAGATAAGAAAGGATGGGGTACAAAACGACAAAGATAAGTGGACGCTCATTCTCGTCCGAGAACTGCGCCACTCGCCGGAAAAAGTCTGGCAGGCGCTCACCGACCCGGCGCATCTGCGCGAGTGGGCGCCCTTTGTGACCGACGCGAACCTGGGTACGGTTGGAACGGTGAAACTGACCTGGGTGGGAACGCCCACGCCGATCGAAACTAGAGTGACGCGAGCTGACGCTCCCAAGGTGCTTGAATACGGCGATAACCGTTGGGAACTCGAACCCTTTGGCGGTGGCACGCGCCTGACGCTCTGGAGCAACATCGATCGCCGCTTCATCTCGTGGGGCGCCGCGGGCTGGCACATTGCCTTTGATGTTCTGGATCACCTTCTTAGCGGAAGTCCCATCGGCCGCATCGTTGGCGCCGAGGTCATGAAGTTCGAAGGTTGGCAGCGGCTGAACACGGAGTACGCGAAACAGTTCGGTATTAAAAACGCTAAACTAGCTCCCAAGGCGGCACAAAATTCGTGAAGCGCAACACTATTCGTCTTCAGAGGAGGTCCCATTGAACTGGAACAAATGGCTTCGGCAGATCCACCGCTGGCTGTCCATGGCCTTTACGGTAGCCGTGATCGTGAACATCATTGCCATTGCACAGAAGAAGTACACCGCCTCGGTGGGCCTCTTGGCGGTGATCCCGCTAGCGTTGCAGTTTGTCACGGGTCTGTACTTGTTCGTACTGCCGTATGCCAGCAAGTGGCGCAGCGGGCGAAGCACCGGCTGAACCCGCGGCCGGCCGCACTCTCCGAGGCGGGGTCGGTACCCGCCTCTTGGCTGGTACTGGCAGGCGCACGGGCCATCACGACTTCTATTCGGACTCTGTGGGATAATCAGTCGCGATGGAAGACTCAGCGCATGCCGGAGGAGTGCTTGGTGACCACGCAGCGGCACTCAGAGCGGCACTCTTGCAGCCTTTTCTCCGATTAAACTTTGTGACGCTCTGGGTCAGGGATCAAGGGCGAAGTCGGCAGTTCTTCGTGGAAAAGCTAAACTTCGAGGCGATTGTGGACGTGCAAACGCTCCAGGGAGACCGGTGGATCGTTGTCGCTCCGTCGGCTGCTGGTTGGCTCCCGGGAACGACAGCCGCGGGCCTGCCAGGGATGGCCCTCGTAGTTCCACCCGAAGGATCCGCGGAGCACCAACGCATCGGCCAAAACACCGGATTTAGTTTTCTTACTGAAGACGTGCATAGCCTGTTCGAAGAATGGTGTAGACGCGGAGTCCGTTTCCCGCTCCCACCAATGGAACCTTCCTGGGGAAGCGGGCAGGCGAGGTACGCGGTTTTTGAAGATGTGGACGGAAACAGTTTTTCTCTGATTGAGTTCGATGAGGCGACACGCACGCTGGAAGCAGAGCGACGCGCGCAGGCCGCCAGGTTGGAAAGGGAGCGCCAGGCTGCGCACGACTTAGAAATCGCCAAGCAAGTGCAGACCCGCTTGTTTCCACAACGCCAGCCGCTGATTCGAACGCTTGTCTATGCGGGGATTTGCCATCCCGCTCGGATCGTGGGTGGAGACTATTACGACTTTCTTGATCTCGGCAGCCGAAGGCTCGGCCTGGTAGTAGCAGACATAGCGGGCAAAGGCATTGGGGCTGCTCTGCTTATGGCGAATCTCCAAGCCGCTCTGCGTAGCCAGTGCGCGACGGCTTGGGAACAGCCCGAACGATTTCTGCGGTCAGTGAATCAGTTGCTTTACGAAAACACAGCCGAAGGGGATTACGCTACCCTCTTCTTCGCCGAATACGACGATGACACGCGCAAGCTGCGCTACTCGAATTGCGGCCATCCGCCTGCTTTGCTCTTACGCGGCGACGACGGTTTGGAACGGCTCGGGGCAACCTGCACGGTAGTGGGCCTGTTCGAGAAATGGGATTGCACGATGGAAGAACGCGAACTGGCTCCGGGCGATGCCGTCCTGCTTTACACCGATGGTGTTACGGAAGCTCTGAATGGTGAGGGAGAGGAATTTGGCGAAGAAGGTCTGCTGGAAGCCGCTCGGCAACATCGTGAGCTATCCCTGCCGGAGATGCTCGAAACAGTTACAGATCAGGCTCGAAGATTCAGCCCTTACGAACAGGCCGATGATATCACGGTGATCGTTGCCAAATGCACATGAGATGAGTCAAGCGGGAACATCGTCCGCACCCAAAGAGCAATGTCGGGAGAACCATCTTTGCGAACTGTTATCGAACCAGACCGCCTTCCATTTGCGGAGGGTGCAGGTTGCGATGAGCAGCCAAAATAAGTGCGAGAGTGGGAGCTATACATGGAAAAAGTCCCGGTGGAATCTGCCTCTGCGGTAATCGACGCGAGGATCAAGAAACTTGGCGACTGGCGCGGGAAGACGCTCGCAAAAGTACGCGAAATCATACACGACGCAGATCCTGAGGTCGGTCGGCGTTCGGGTCGTTGACGTTAGACTCCAACCCGAGCCTAACGTCCTTGTCCACGGCAAGGGCCGAAGAGACCGTTGCATTCCGCTGTGGAAGAAACCGCGTGGCGCTCCGCGCTTGGCTATCTATCAGGAGGGGAGGTCCTGGCTCCAGAACTATTTATCAATGCTCGCGATGGATGTATGACTCGTGCCGGATTCGAGTACATCCTCAGGAAGCACGTCCGTACGGCCGAAAAGCATTGCGCTTCTCTCTCATCGAAGCGAGTGTCGCCGCACGTCCTCCGGCACACCTGCGCGATGACAATCCTCCAAGCCACCAAAGACCTGCGAAAGGTCTCGTTTTGGCTTGGCCATTCCAGCGTGCAAACGACGGAGATCTACACCCGCGCTGACCCGACCCTGAAGCGGGAAACCCTCGAGTCTGCTATCGCCCCAAAGGTGCGCACCGGCCGCTTCAAGGCTACGGACAAGCTCATTGCCTTGCTCAGCGAAAGCTTCCCACGATTATGCGGAGTGCGGGAGTTCTCCCCTGACGACAGCCCGGCGTTCCATGGTGCGGAGTCTGCATGATAGTGGACTCCGCATTATTCCGCACCTGGATTCTGCGATGCGCCGCACTACCGTGATACCCGTCGCTTTCATCATCCGGACGTCTTCGTCGAGACGGTCGTACGGCGAGTACTCCTCATAGTCGGCAGCACCGAAGAGGATCGTATCCTGGTGGCCTTTGCCTGATTGACCAAGAGCAGGTAGACCGCCCACGTTGGAAACGGCGGCAAGCGCTGCGAGGGAAAGTAGCCAATTTGCAGTCATGAGTTTTAGCACCCCTCCTCAAGGCATAGTGGAGGTGTCCTGGCTCGCGGATCGCCCTTGTATAATCTGCCATTTGCATCTCTTCAACAGAATCGGATCTGGCCCATGCGTCTTAAAGTGTTCAACGACAAAATCACATTGGGTCGCGCCGCAGCCGAGCAGGCCGCCACCGCGATTCGACGCGCCATCTCAGAACGTGGAGAGGCACGCATCATTGCCGCCACTGCCGCCTCTCAACTCGAATTCCTGGATGCGCTGACGAAGGCTTCGGGAATTGACTGGACCAAGGTTGAGGCCTTCCATCTTGATGAATATATCGGTATACCAATCACCCATCCGGGCAGCTTTCGCAAAATGCTGATGGAGCAACTGGTCCTCAAAACCGGAATCAGACAGTATCACCTGCTCGCTGGAGATGCCGCCGAACCGGCCGCAGTCGTGCGCGAGATAGGCACGCAGCTTGCCTCTGCGCCGATCGATATTGCGTTTCTCGGCATTGGTGAGAACGGCCATATTGCGTTTAACGACCCACCCGCTGACTTCAATACCGAAGAGCCCTACATCATTGTCAATCTCGATGAGGCTTGCCGCCAACAGCAAGTGGGCGAAGCGTGGTTCGCCGACCTTTCGCAGGTTCCGAAGCAAGCGCTTTCGATGTCAGCGAAACAGATCCTCAAAGCCAAGGAAATTCTGGCGGTTGTTCCTGACAAGCGCAAAGCCCGGGCAGTGAAGGCATGTTTCGAGGGAGAGATCAGTCCCATGGCACCAGCTTCGATTTTGCGCCGCCATCCCAATGCGACCGTATATCTCGACACCAACTCAGCCTCGATGCTGGGTCTAACCTTGCAGACAGCGCTGCAGGCAGCTTCGGAAGCCACAATGACTTAGTACGGTCTCTCAGGTGTGGACCTGATCTAGCGCCTCGACAGTTGGTGTTTGTGACAAAGTTCTTACTGGATCCACCGCAAGCCAACTGATCGCGCCCAAGAGACATAAACCAGCTGCCACCAGAAAAGAAGCTGTCCAGCCATACTGTGCCGCGATCCAGGGAGTGAGGGAGCCGGTCAAGGCACCGCCGATTTGCCCGCCCATATTCATGAATCCTGACACAGATCCGGCCGACGATCCCGCGATGTCAGCCGTTACCGACCAGAATGAACTCTGGGAAAAATAGAGTGCACCAGCGCCGCCGGCGAGAACGACGCTTGCCAGCCGGACGCTCTGAACTTGCGAGCCGAAGGCGATGATGATCCCGGCCACTGCCATGGCAAATGCTGCGAGGCCGCATCGTCCGAGCCGCGGCCCGCGCCACTTCGTGAGTCGATCGTTCGCCATCCCACCCAGCAGGCAGCACACCAGCATCGCCAGGAATGGGAGCATGGAATAGAAAGCGCTTGCTTTGAGATCGAGTCCGCGGACTTTGGCGAGATAGCGATAGAACCAACTGAAGAAAATCCATGCAACGTAGCCATAGCAGAAATAGCTGATGGTTACCGCCCAAACCTCGCGGCTTCGCACGACGCGGTTCCAGAGTAGAAGGCCATCGGCGCCTTCTTTTCCCAGATTTGGCGAATTGCTGGCCAGCGACAGTCCAGATCGGATTGTCGCAAGTTCTGTAACAGACACTCGCGGGTGTTCTGCCGGACTATCGCGAGATGCGGAGAACCAGACGGCCCCGGCGAGAAATCCGATGATAGCGCACACCCAAAACGACGTGCGCCAGCCGTAATGGATCATGAAGTACGAGATGAGCGGTGGGGACAGACCGGCTCCGGCGCCCACACCTGCAAAAATCCAACCATTGGCGATGCCACGCTCACGAACCGGAATCCAGTGGGCAATGAACTGGTTGGCTGCCGGGTAGATGACGGCTTCGCCCGCACCGAGGAAAAACCGAACCAGTACAAACAAGAACAGCGCGCCCTTGATATTGGCGGGGACAAGCGCGGTCAGGGCGGTGAAGATTCCCCACCAGACAACTCCGGCAGTCAATATTCGTCGGGGGCCAAAGCGGTCGGCAAGATAACCGCCAACCGTCTGAAACAAAGCGTACCCTGCGACCAGTGCGCTAAAAACCTTTCCCAGTTGGACATCGGTGAGGTGGTAGGCATCAACAATGGATCCGCCAGCGATTGAGATGTTCACCCTGTCAAGGTAAGAAACGGCGCTGAGGACAAAGAGCCAGAACACCAGGAACCAGCGCACCCGGGTTGTCGTCGCGGAGGGCATCATCATGGTCGCGAACTCACTAGGCTGAGTGCTCGCGCAGGATGCGAGATAATTGCTCGGCAACAATCCTGTCTTCACCAGGCTGTAACATGAACGAGCACATCGTCAGCCCCGGCCTGCCTTCTCCTCCGCCAATGACAATCGCGGGTTTGGAGTTCCGCAGCGACATCGAGATCTGCTTCGGCTCCAGAGAGACTCTCGAATCCCACGTGATCTGCATGTGGGGTACGTGGTTCGCGATGTCGGGAACGAAGAACGAGGTGCTGACGCCCGGGATTTTGGTTAAATCGTGGGAGATTCGTTCGAGGCGATCCTGCCACTCGCGTGCCAGCGCATCGTGATCCTCCTTCAGGTAGAGTTCCAGCGCCTTGACCATCCCGACAATCTCTTCCTTGCCCACCTTCTGGCTACGGCCGAGAGTGTCCTCGTGTGGGCTATTATTAAGGAGCGCATAAGCGACGAGATCCTTGCGCCCAATCAGCAAGCCCGCGCACTGCGGACCGCGCATTGCCTTGCCGCCGCTGAAAGTAACCAGGTCGTATCCCATGGTGGTGTAATCCCAGAGATGCGACACGGGAGGCGTGTCCGCGGCAGCGTCGTTCATGCATGGAACGTTGTACTGTTTGGCTAGTTTCGCCCACTCGTCGACTTTGATCTGGCCCGCAAGGTTGGCAAAATTCGAAAAATGCATCATCGCCGTCCGGTCGTTGACTGCTTGCCGAAGCTCATCCCGTGTCTCAATCTCGATCAGCTTGATTCCCGTGGATCGCAGCTGGTGATCGAACGGGTTGCGATGGGATTTCTGAATGATGACCTCCGACTTCATGCCGGTCAGATCAGGAAGCTGGCGAATCAGGGCTGCATTGTCTTTTGTAAGGATGCCTGCAAGTCCGGACTGAATCGCCGCCGCCGCGCCCGAGGTTACAAGCGCCGTATATCCGTCGGGAAGTTTCAGCAGTTCCGTAATGCGCTTACCAGCCGCCACTTCGAGCTCAGGAATGTTCACGAAGTGGCGACCGGCCATTGCCATGACTGCCTCGAGTTCGGGGCGAAGAAAGGAGCCGCCGAGCATGGTCATGGTGCCTTCGCAGTTGATCACCGTGGTCACGCCCAGTTCCTCGTACGGATTCCCGCTCTGGCCGAAACCGCTGACTGTAACCTTCTCCGCTGCTGTTCCAACCTTTGAAAAAAGTTTGCGAGGGGCAAAGGCGGAGGCTACGATCGCCGCGACCGTTCCCAGAAATCCGCGTCGGTTCCACGTCGAGTTCAGTCGCATGAGGATCTCCTTATGGGTTCTACTTGCGGGCCACGGCGGCGATGCAATTGATTTCCACCAACGAATCGCCAGGTAGCGCTGCCACGGCCACCGTTGTGCGCGCTGGTCCGCCATGAGGGAAATAGGTCGAAAACACTTTGTGCATCCCGTCCCAGTGTTCGATCTTCACCAGGAACACGTTGGCCTGAAGAATTGTGTCCGTCGTTCCCCCGCCGACTTCTACCAGTTTCTTTACTTTATCCATGACCATGCTGGTGTGAGACTCGATTGTCCATTCTTTCTGATCGCGAGTGTCGTGTGCGCCTTGACCCGAAACATAGATCAACCCGTTATAAATAATCACGGGCATGATGATGTCTTTGTCGCCGCCCGGTTTGCCTTCAGAGTTCAGCTTACGGATGGAGTTCGCATCCTGCGAATCCTTCGCCATTCCGCGCGTCGCTGCGCCGGCCATAAAAACGAGAGCCGACAGAGCAGAACCCAACCGCATGGCAAAAGTCCTTCGAGTCGAAGTGAAATTCATCTGCTTGCTCCTTTCGATTGACAATTTGGAATTCGTTGTTCGCGGCAAAGCAAATCCAACACATCAATCCCGGCTGCGATGGCGACGTCCCGTTTTCCCGCGAAGGTGCGAGTCATGCGCGACGGGCTTTCCGCGAACCAAGGTTGCCGCGCCTTACACCGCCATCTTCGCAAGCTGTGCCCCCTTCTTGCCGTTCCCGTTTGCCGCTGTCGATAGTGGCAGACGCGCGGCCGACTGGTACCCAAGCTCGGCCGAGATCCTCAGCCCTGCCCCTTGGATGAGCGGTGCCAACTGGCGGAGGCGTGTCACCGGCATACGAAAAGCCGGGGCTGTGATGCTGAGACTCGATTGCACACTGCCGGTATGGTCCC
>Ga0209380_10000350_pt1 | contig 32329 bp, 28 predicted proteins | sample HubBroMetageWFT6_FD_188347 | JGI IMG/M metagenome (GOLD analysis project Ga0209380, IMG submission 188347) | Warmed and freeze-thawed soil microbial communities from the Hubbard Brook experimental Forest, New Hampshire - Hubbard Brook CCASE Soil... | ecosystem: Environmental > Terrestrial >... | reverse complement strand
CACCGGATGACGCTCGTCGTGGTAAGTGTCCAGCAGGCTCTGCGGTGATGTCCTCCTGACCACCTGGGCCAGCTTCCACCCCAGGTTCACGGCATCCTGTACACCCGTGTTGAGACCTTGACCACCAAGCGGGGGATGCACGTGTGCTGCATCGCCCGCCAGAAGAATGCGTCCCTTGCGATACGACGCCGCCTGCCGGGTGTTGTCCGTAAAACGGGACGTCCAGCTCAGGCTGTGCACGCCGTAGTCCGTCCCGTCAGAGGCGACGAGTGCCTCGCTGACGTCCTGCAGGGTGGGATCGCCGGCGTGCTCGACCTCGCGTTCGGTGAGCGTGACCCGAATCCGATCGCCGCCCTCGACCGGGCCAATCCCACCGCCCGGACGCAGGCCGAACTCCGGCTTCTCGACCACTCCGACCTCGGCCATGAGCCAGCTCGTCGAGGCATCCCACCCTGCGAAGTCGATGTCGGCGGCCTTTCGGACGACACTGCGGCCCCCGTCGCACCCGACCAGATAGTCCGCCCGGATCGACGTGGCGTCGGACAGCGCGACGTCGACGCCGGTGCCGTCCTGGGTGAACCCTGTCACCTCACGTTCACGCATCGTCGGCACCCCGAGCTCTTGGACCCAGGTGGCCAGCAGGCGCTCGGTCTGCACCTGCGGGAGGGCGAGCCCGTAGTTGTGGCGGGTCGGGAAGTCACTGATGTCCAAGGGGATTCGGCCGAATCCCTGGATCTGCATCGCCTTCCCCTCCTCGAGAAACCGATCGGCGACGCCGCGCTGATCGAGCACTTCGATGGTGCGCGCGTGCAGACCACCGGCGCGTGCGCGTTCGGGATCGGGAGTGGCCGATCGTTCAACGATGACGACGTCGACCTGGGCGAGGGCCAGCTCAGCCGCCAGCATCATTCCTGTCGGGCCTCCGCCGGCGATCACAACCGCATGCTGGGTCATACGCCACTCCTGCCTCGTTACGTACGTTTTGCTTACGGTCGACGATTCTGGAGCACGCTCCGGGTCTTGCCGCAAGTACCGGTTCAGCTACTATGTTTAAGGGAGAGGATGTGGACCAGGCCGCGATCACGCGCTTCATGGTTACGAACTTTCCAGGTGTCGATGCGTCCGCAGGCTCACCAGAGGCCGGTTCTCCAGAGATTTCCTGGGGCGACACGTTCTTCATCCATGACTCATGCCTCATCCCGTATATGGACGCTACCACTGGGTGTGCATCCTGAATCCGAGTGAAGCAACGTTCGACACTTTGACGCCGTTCTTGCGTGAGGCATATAGCCGTGCAGTCGACCGGTATACGCGGTCAACTCACGATGCGGGGCTGTAGGTCACGAGTGTGACGCCGGTCGTACTGACTCGCTGCTCAGGGCGTCGAACGCAACAAGTCAGGCCGGCTCAATCAGCTTGCCGCTCTTGGACAGGTTCGGGTCGGTGCACGCCGCAAGGTTGAAACAGCAGGGCCGTCGCTTCCCGCTTTTCATTTTCGAGATGGTAACTTCGACTCGTCGTTTGCGTGTGTCAACGTTTGGGGTTGCGTTGACCCAGCGAACCCATTCCCAGCGCGCCATGGGCGTAATGTCTTTCCACAGGTCCTGGAGCTTCCGAGGGGCCGAGGCAAGCGCTGTCTCGAGATCATGTGGCACGTTCGGCTCCGGCCAGTCCTTGACTGTCTCAATTTCGAGCGTCGCCATGTCACCCGCACGTGCCGCGGAGGCTCGCTGCAGCCTGCGATCAATCCCCATCCAGTGGCCAAAATTACCATCGGGTTCCAACACTGTCTTGAACCCATGACCATTGATCGTTCCTTGTACAGCCACCTGCCCGCGCGACGGCAGTTTCGCGCTCGCTTTCTCAGGCAAACGCAAAAGAATCCGTCCATCGATCACGTATAGGGTCGCGTCAAAACGAATTGGGATTCCAGTGCGCTGACTCAGGATGCTCACGTATCGTGCAATCCTACGACCACGGTCAAGATCAGAGGCCAGGTCAAGCGGACGAGGCCTCCGACCAGAGGAGCTCCGAGAGTTCGGCGGCACTGTGAGCGACGCCGAACACCGGGCCGTCGGGCCCGAGAGCCATCCCGGCTTCGAGCGGTCCGGCATCGACAGCGTCGAATCCAAGTCGATCGATGAGCTGCATCACGGCAGCGACCGCGGCGCGATCGTCGCCTGCAGCAGCCAGCGCGATACGGCCGGGAGCACCATGCGGATGCCTGCCCTCTTCCATCTCGTAGTAGCCGAGGTGATTGAGACTCTTCACCAGTCGCGCCGACGCGAAATGATGTTGCACGACGATGCTCGTGCCCATCGGTGCTGACGCGAGTTCCTCGTCCACGCCGTCGATGTCCTCCCAATAGTTCATCGCATCAACCAGGATCTTGCCGGCGAAGAGATCGCGTGGAAGTTCCCGAAAGCGGTGCATCGGCACCGCGAGAACGATGAGGTCTGCGTGACCGACGACCTCGTCGGTCGTGGCCGCACGAGCGCCGGGAGCGAGCACATCGACGATCAGCGCGATGCGTTCGGCGGGTCCCGACCCGGAGATGGCGACGTCGTAGCCGGCCGCGGCGGCGGCACGGGCGATCGTGGTCCCGACCTTGCCCGCGCCGACGATCCCCAGACGGCGGTCGGCAGCTTCGCTGCTAGACACGGGAGGATTCAAGGTTTGTCGCCGAGCCCAGAGCTACCGTCGCCGGCTCAGTCGCGGGTTCCGCGAGCAGCTCTCGGACGCGGGGAACCACCTCACGCCCGAAGAGCTCGATCGTCGCCATCCGCTGTTCGTGGGGGACTCGCCCGGTGGCATACACCCAGTCGAAGCGGCTCAGCCCGAGCTGCCGGATCACCGCGGCGATCTTGGTAGCAACGGTTTCCACTGATCCGAGATACAGCGATCCGCTCGCGATCTCGCTCCGGAAGCGTTCCATGGTCGGACGCGCCCATCCGCGCTCAGCTGCTGCGTTCTCGAAGATCTCAGCCCAGTACGGCCACTGAATCGCGGCCGCCTCCTCGTCCGTCCTGGCCACGAATCCGTGTGAATGCATGCCGATCGGGAGTAGCGGGTAGCCGTACGCATCGAGCGCGCGCTTGTAGAGGTCGACGAGCGGTGCGAATCGCTTCGGAGACCCGCCGATGACGGCCAGCATCAGCGGCAGCCCGAAGCGCGCGGCGCGGATCACCGACTGCGGACTGCCACCAACACCAACCCACGTCGGCAGGTGCCCCTCCGGAAGCGGCGGGCTGAGGTACTGGTCGGTGAGCGGAGAGCGGAAGCTTCCCGACCATGTGACCGGTTGGTTGCGCACCAGGCGCGTGAAGAGATCGAGCTTCTCCTCAAAGAGCTCCTCGTAGTCGGCGAGGTCGAATCCGAAGAGGGGGAACGACTCCGTCAGCGAACCGCGTCCGACGATGAGCTGTGCACGGCCGTTTGACACCGCGTCGAGGGTGGCGAAATTCGTATACACCCGCACCGGATCCTGAGTGCTCAACACCGTCACGGCGGTGCCGAGCCGGATGCGTTCGGTGCGGCCGGCAATGGCCGCCAGCATCACGTGCGCCGCGGAGTCCATCATGTCGGGTCGGTAGTGCTCGGCGATGTTGAACGAGTCGATCCCAACGCTGTCGGCGAGGACCGCCTCCTCGACGGTGTTCCGGATCACGACGTCACCGCTGAGCTGTTGGCCGGATTCGTCGACACTGACGAAGACGAACGAGTCCAATCCGAACTCGATGTCCTGGGGGTTCATTGCCTGCCTCGAATCGCCGGCTTCAAACCGGACACGTGGGTGGTTCCTCGGCAACGTCGCACGGTGGTGATGTGACCCCGGCCGCCCGAACCACCAGGTCGTAGAGCGTTGCCCTTTCCCCAGCGTTCAGGGCGCTGAACAGAGCGTCCTCGACGACGCGAAGCCGCCCATACGCGACACAGAGCTCGTCCTCGCCTCGGCGTGACAGCGCAACGATGTGCCGGCGGCGATCGGCGGGATCGCGGCGCCGAGTGACCAGGAGGCGATCCTCGAGCTCGTTGAGCAGTCCGACCACATTGGTGGGATCCAGGCGCAGGGAATCGGCGAGACCGTGCTGACTCACAGGTCCGTGCTCACTCAGCAACCTCAGGGCGATGAGGTGCCGGGGACGAAGCCCACCCGGCGCCAGCTGGACCTCGACGGCGCGACGTCCGACGCGGGTCAGGTGCTCGAGCAACGGTAAGAGCCGGTTGTCCACGACGACCTTGGCCGTGACCCCGGTCTTTGCATTAGCCATAGACTAATAGTAGACACAGCACAAGCTATTTGTCCAGCGCTAAGGATCTCGAGCATGGCAGCGCCTGACGCACGTCCAGTCCTGGCCGCTCGCCGGCGTCCGGTCAGCTCAGGCTGGAAGCGCGCTCCGGGCATCGGTCACAGCGATGCCATCCAGCGCTGTCGCGTCGACACGCTCGATCCAGGGCGATGCAGCCAGATCGACGAATGACGACCTGGCGTCGGAGAGCAATCCCTCGGCTTCCTCGCGGCGGCCGCGCTGCACCATCCAGTCGCCCAACTCCAGACGCGTCACCGCCACCCAGAAGGGCATCTGACGCTGCTGGAACATGCCGATCGCCGCCAGCAGGGTGCGCTGCACTTCCGCGTGCCGCCCCTCGAGCGCATCGAGGCGCGCCTGGAAGCGCATGGCGTGGATCTGCATGATCCGCGTCCCAGCGCCCGAGCGGCGCGCTGCCGCGCTGGCAAGCTGCCGGCGCACCGCCTGAAGGTCGCCGATGGCGAACGCGCTCTCCACGGATTCGTTGAATGCCCAGCGGGACGCATCGCTGTCGACCGACCTCAGGTCGTCGCGACCTGCGGGGTCGCCCAGGATCTCGAGAGCTTCGCGGTCCCGTCCCTGGGCACGGAGCACGGCGCCGCGTGCGGCGTCATGCACGAGCAGGTACTCGCCGCCGGCCTGGGTGGAGAGATCTTCCAGGCGCTCGACGAGATGTCGCGCCTCGGGAATCTGCCCTCGCCAGAGATGAATCCAGGCGCCAAAGAGGAGTTCGGCTCCGAGCACGGAATCGGTTACCTGAACATCAGTGGACTCGAGGTAGTCGTCGACCACCGAGATGGCCGCATCCCAGCGACCGAGATCGACGAGCACGGGGATCTGTCCGATGACGAACATGATCTCCTCACGGCGCTGGCCCATCAACCGTGCGAGCGCGATTCCCTTCTCCGTATGTGTCGCCGCACGACCCGGATCCGAGGTTTGCAGATCAGCGGCAATGTTGTTGTAGGCGCGCAACGCGGCGATGTGGTTGTCTGAGGCGAGGGCCTGATCGAGCGCGCAGCTCAGCAGCGCACGCCCCTCCTCGCGCCGCCCGCGACGTCCGAGGATGAGGCCCTTGGTGTTGATGGCCTGGCAGAAGACCGCCACGTCCCCACGCCGCTCGGCGATCTCCAGGGCGAGCTCGACTCGCTCAATGGCGACGTCATCCTTCCGGTGGGCGAGGACCAGACGGCGCGCGACCTCCGCCGCGACGAACGCCAGGTCGTCGTCGTGGTCGGCGCCTCCCGCCTCGATTGCGCTGAGCTCGGCGAATGCGCGCTCCATGCGTTCGGCTGCCTGATCGCGTTTCAACTCGTGGGAGTCCATGTCGGCGAGGGTGACCGAGGTGCGGGCAGCCGCCCCCAGGCGACCCGCGGCGGTGTGCAGCGCAAGCGCCTCATCGAGGTGCCGCCGCGCGACCGCAGTGTGGAGCTGCTGCCACGCCATCTGGCCGGCACGTGTGTGCAGCCTCGCTCGGTCGGCAGGGTCCGCGAGTTGCAGCGCGCGCTCGTAGTAGTGCTCCGCCGAGGCCGCGGCTGCAAGTGAAGCGGCATGGTCGCCCGCCTGGACGAGCGCCTCGCACGCCCGCTGCTTGAGTCCCGCAGCATCGGGCGCGTCAACGTCAGCCTCGAACGCCTCGAGGAGATGGGACGCGATGACCTCGGCGACCCCCTCCTCTTCGCTCCACGAGCTCTCGAGGTACGCGGCGGCGCTCAGGTGACGCACCTTGCGGTCCCGTCGCGTCAGGGTGCCATATGCCACGCTTCTCACCAGGTCCTGCACGAAGACGTACTGGCCGCGCTCCGGTGATCTCGGGTCCGACTGGATGGCGAGCAGGTCCTTGTTGACAAGGTTGGCGAGAGCCGACTCCACGGCATCCGACGGGACCTCGGTGATCGACCGCAGCGCCGCGGCCGTGAACGACTTGCCGAGGATCGCGGCATCCTGGAGGAGGCGCCGTTCGGTCGCCCCGATGCTGTCCAGGCGCGCGGCGATCAGCGCATGGAGCGTCTCGGGCACCTCGAGCGCGTCGAGCGATCCCTCGACGTGGAACGTTCCGTCCTTCGTGACCAGCAGGCCGCGGTCGAGCAGCATGCGCACCGTCTCGACGGCGTAGAGCGGCACGCCGGCAGCGCGCTCGAGGATGCGTGCGCTCAGGTCGGCGGGCAAGCCGGGGGCCATCCCGGCCAGCAGCTGGGACATCGCCTCCGGCGGTAGCGGGTCGAGAGAGAGCGATGTGAATCCACGTTTGCCGATGCCCCATCCGGAGCGACGATCCGCCATCTCCGGGCGCGCCAGGGTGACCACCACGATCGGCGAGTTGCGCGACCACTCGAGGAGGTACTCGATGAAATCGAGCAGCCCGCTGTCCGCCCATTGGAGGTCCTCGAAAACCAGGACCGTGAGGTTTTGCGTGGCGAGTCGCTCGAAGAAGAACCGCCAGGCAGCGTACAGGTCGCGTGGATCCGAGGCAACGCGTTCCTCGAGGCCGACCAGGTGCGCAAGGCGGGGTTCCACCCATCGCCGCTCCTCACCGGAGTCGACGAACTCCTCAACCGTACGTCGCAGCTTCTCGCGTGCGGACTCGGGTGGTTCGTTCTCGACGATCCCGGCGCGCATGCGCACCATCTCGTTGAGCGCCCAGTACGCGACCCCCTCGCCGTACGCGAGGCACCGGCCCCGATGCCACCAGACCGTCTCGGTGAGCCCGTCGACGTACTTGAAGAACTCCCACGCCAGCCGTGATTTTCCGACCCCCGCGAGGCCGACGATGGACAGCAACCGCGCGGTGTGCTCCTCGCCGGTCGCGTGGAGAAACTCCTTGAGCAGGCGCAACTCGCGGTCACGGCCGACGAATGGCGGCTCGAGACCGGTCGGGCGAAGCGCTCCGCCGGCCGCCGCCACGACGCGTCGCGCACGCCAGAGCCGCTCGGGCAGTGGTTTCCCTTTGAGCTCGTGCAGCCCGGCGTCCTCGTACACAATCGCGGCCTCGGTCGCGGCGCGGGTGCCGTCGCCGACGTAGACCGTTCCGGGTTCCGCGGCCGACTGCACTCGGGAAGCCGTGTTGACGAGATCGCCGGCCACCATGCCCTCGCCAGTCACGCCGAGGTTCACCGCAGCCTCTCCGGTGAGCAGGCCGGCGCGAGCCCTGAGCCCCGGCGCGCCCACCTCCTCGCCAAACGCCGAGATGGCATCGACCAGTTCGAGAGCTGCGCGCACGGCGCGCTCGGCGTCGTTCTCGCGGCTGGTTGGGACACCCCACACCGCCATAACGGCGTCGCCGATGAACTTCTCGACCTCGCCGCCGTAGCGGGCGATGATCGTGCGCGCCGTGTCGAAGTACCGGCTCAGGAGTTCGCGAACGTCTTCGGCGTCGCGCTGCTGAGAGAGCTGCGTGAAGCCGACCAGGTCGGCGAAGAGCACCGTGACATGGCGGCGTTCGGCGAGGCGCGAGGTGAGCTCGACTCGAGCCGGCGCCACCACCGGTCTCGCACTCGCCGGTTCGGACGAGAGCGCTGCGCCGCACTCCCCGCAGAAGCGCTCACCCTCGTGGTACGCGTTGCCGCACGACGCGCAGGCGCGCGACAGCATCGCTCCGCACTGGACGCAGAAGCGTGCCCCGGCGCGATTCTCGGCACCACAGCCGGTGCAAGTCATCGGAGCAAGATTACTCGCCGCCGAATGGAGTTGACCCGGTGCGGCCAGGCAACCCTCACGGCGGATGCTGCCCTGTGTGCGCTCGCGGACCGACGGCACCACCGACCACGGCTCAGGCTACGCACTCTCGAAGGCACGGCGGGGTGCGCCTCCAACCCCACTCGCGCATCGCGTCGATTCGGCCTCCGAGGAGCGACGGAGCCAAGTGTGCTCCACGATCTGCCGGGTATGGCCGCCGCTGGAGCGTCTCTCCCCCTCCTGCTCCTGGCGGCCATACCGCGATCGTGAACCGCCAACGCGGCATAATCCGGCGACCTGACCCGCACGTCGCCCAGATGATCAGCGAGGAGAGCGCAGATGGCCAAGATCGAAGAGTTGACCGACGAAAAGGCCGCTGAATTCGGTCACACCTTCATCCGGTGGCTGACCGATGAGGACCCTGCGGGTGTGGCGCGCTTCTTCCCCAATCTCGATCCTCACGGTATCAACGACCGCGACGCATCGGACATCGGGCGCGCGGTCCTCGAAGACCTCGTTGCCGAGCGCTTCGTGGAGTAGGGCGTTTACGCCCGGGCGTCAGCGTTCGCCGGTGAGACGCCCTGGCTACACCGCGCCTGGCGTCGCGCTGGGCGCGGGGGTTGATGTCGCCCCACCCCCAATGCCGTACCCGCCCGGCGGCACGGCGGTGGTCAAGCTCGACCACGCCACGGCGCCGGTCGGTGCATTCACGGTGGGGGCGGTTCCCCAGGCGCTGAAGGTGGTGGTGGAAGCCGCGCCGCCCGAGTCCGTAAACCTGAAGCTGAGAGGTAGGTCCGTCCGCGTTGAGATGTCCAGCGACCCCGGTCCGACTGGAACGCTGTTGGGTGGTGGTGACAGCGCAATACCGGAAATTCTCGTCGCCGCACGACCCCCGGCAGAGGTGATCCTGGCGCTGGATTCGGGGGTCAGGAGGATCTGTAGCGCCTGGCTGGATGCAGTGATCCCCGGCTGAATCACGGAGTACGGGCCGTCGCCGGCGGCCACCGAGATCCACTTGCCGACCACGCTTGGCGCGGTGGCCGCGGTCACGCCGAGCTGATCCTCAGCAGCGGGGGCGTTGCCCTGAAAGTAGACCGTCGTCCCAACCAGAAGGAGCGTGAACTGCTCCGTCCCATAGCTTGAAACGAACGTGATGTCCTGACGCCCCCCCGACTGCCCGGCCTCGCCGATGATCGTCTGCGCGTAGCCGATCAAGGAGACGGCCCGATAGTGAAACCCGGTCGAGTTTTGGGTGGCGGTGATTGCCTGCTGGTACAGGGCCCTCGCCTCGGCCGCTCCAGACGCCGTCCCCGGAGCCGCAGTCGGTGAGCCGGCGGTGGACTGATTCCCCTGGATGTGCCGAACCAGCAGGACGCCCCCGACACCGATAGCCGCGGCGACGATTCCGGTGGTGACGAACAGCGCGACGATAGGCAGCATCCCCGAGACGCGCCTCGGGGGGACGGTCGACGGCGCGGGTGGCCAGGCGGGCGGCTGCGGGGGAAACGCCCAGCGGTCATCGTTCATCGCACACCATGGTGAACCGTCGGGCCTTTCTATTCGGTTTCGTGAGCATGCCGCTGCTCGATACTAGTCGAGCACCAATCACCCGACGTAAAAGAAGGAGATGCCGATGAGCGATGCAGCCATGGAGACCGTCTTCGACCATTTCCACGCCAGGCGCCGGCGCGATATCGAAGCGATCGCCACCGGTCTCGACGCCGATGTCGTTCATCAGGGCGTCCTTCCCGAGCTCGTCTGCAACGGACGGCGCGACGTCCTGGATCGCATCGAGGCCTCATTCGACAGCCTCGACACCGGCGTCGAGCGGCTCGAGTTCAATGCCGCCGGGGAGAGCATCGTGGTGGGGATCGCCGGGCCTCGCTTTCGCGAGATTCCGTTTCTCGACGGTGAGATCTTCATGGTCTTCAGGGTGAGCGACGGCCGGATCATGCGCATCGACGACTTCAGGACTCGCGAGGAAGCCTTCGAAGCCGCCCGGGTTCCGTCGCCGGCGCCCGCCTAGCGGACGGCACCATGCTCAGCCCGCGTCGGAGTCTGCCTGTCCCCGGGACGCAGCCGACTCCGGTTCGCTGGCCGCCGGCACTGCCTGCGCGGGGGCCGGCGCCGGCTGTGCCGGAGTCGGAGCCGGCTCCTCGGGCATCGCGGTTGCCTTGAGCACCGCGTCACGAGTTTCGGCCGACGCTTTCCGGAACTCGCGAATACCGCGTCCCATCGCTGCGCCGACATCGGGCAGTTTGCCGGGTCCCCAGATGATCAAGATGATGACCAGGACGATGATGATTTCGGGGAGGTGTCCACCGATGTCCATTCCAACTTGCAGTCTACCGCGAGATCGCGACGCGAATGCTGCGTCTGATGTGTCAACGCAACGGTTCGGTGGTGTGCAATCGACAAATGCGTCAAATGGGGTTGACCGTTCAGAGGATGCCTGTTACGGTCGGGGACCGTTCGCACCCAGTTCGCGTCCACCTCACGGAGGCCCTTGTTGCTCGCTCGCCGCGTGTCCCTCGTCGCCACGGCCGGCGCGATCGCACTGCTGGTAGCCGGCGCACCATTCGGTCAGGGAAAGGTCCTCGCTGATCAGTTCACGCAGCAGATCCAAACGCTGTCGGCGCAGGCAGGTGCGCTGAGTCGCGCGATCGCTGCTTTGAGCCACGCAAGCTCGGCCGCCCTCGGGAATGCGCTCGCATCGGAGCAGGCGATAGCGCACACACAGGGACAATTGGCGCAAGCGCAGACGGAGCTCGACCAGGCCAACAAGAATCTGGCCAGCACCAGTGCACAGGTCCAGGTCGTTCACAGCGAATACGCCGCCGACCAGGCCAATCTCGGTCAGATCCTCAAGCATGTCTATGAGCTCACCGACGACGGCTCGGTCACCGCGATCCTGGTCGACAGCAAGAGTTTCATCGACGCAATGGATGCGCTCACGAGCGCGGACCACGTCAGTGCTCGCGTCCAGCAGCTGGTCACGCAGATTCGGGGAAAACGCGATCAACTGGACGCCCTGCAGAAACAGCAGCAAGCGGATCAGCTGCATGCGAATGCGCTCGTCGCGAGCCTCGAGGGGCTGGCGGGTCAGCAGCACAGCGAGGAGGTCGCATACCGGCAGCAGGCGTCATCGCTGAAAGGCAGGGCAGCCACGCTGCTGGCCCAGCTCCAGGGCGTGCAGTCGAAGATCGTGGAGGTGCGTCGCGAGCAGGAAGCCGCGGCGGCGGCCGCGGCAGCGGCGGCCGGCGCAGGAGCCGCGCGGGTTGTCGGGGATGCGCTCCGGCCGTTCGCGTTCGGTCCACGCATGGATGACTATCCCTGGGGACAGTGCACGTGGTACGTCGCGTCGCTGCGCAACGTCTACTGGAGCGGGAATGCCTGGGAATGGGCGTATACGGCAGCCGCTGCCGGGCAGCCGGAGGGCATGAGGCCACGAGTGGGAAGCCTCGTGGTGTTCGGGCCGGGTCACGGGTACAGCGGGTTTGGACACGTGGCATACGTCGTCGCCGTGCAGGGGCCGACGACGTTCACCGTCGACGAGGCGAACATGCTCGGTCTCGGCGTCGTCGATCAGCGCCACATCGGGTCGCTGTACGACGTCGAAACCTTCATCTATTAGCCGGGTATCAGCCCGGGTATCAGCCCGGGGCCGAATCGCGCCGGCGCCTCGCTAGGATCCCGGCAGATGAAAGCGAGCCGACCTCAGGAACGCACGCCTGCCGCCAGCGGTCTGGTGTACGGGCTCAGCGCCTACGTGCTGTGGGGGCTCTTCCCGCTCTTCTGGCCGCTCCTCGAGCCGGCGAATCCGCTCGAGATCCTCGCCTGCCGAATCATCTTCTGCTTCATCGTCATCGCCGTGGTGCTGGCCGTCCGGCACGAACTCGGCGGCGTGCGCCGGCTGGATCGCGGCACCGTGATGCGTCTTTGCGCCGCCGGCATCGCCATCGCGGCCAATTGGGGCGTCTACATCTGGGGCGTCAACAGCGGGCGCGTGATCGAGACAAGCCTCGGCTACTTCATCAATCCACTGGTGACCATCGGCCTGGGCGTCGTCATCCTCCATGAGCGCCTGCGAGCGGTGCAGTGGGCGGCGGTTGGACTCGGCCTTGTCGCGGTCGCGGTCTTGAGCGTCGACTATGGCCGGCCGCCCTGGATCGCGCTGGCGCTGGCGTGCTCGTTCGGCGCTTACGGATTCCTCAAGAAGGGAGTGCGCGCGTCACCACCCGAGGGCCTGCTCGTCGAGGGAGCTGTGACGAGCGTGCCGGCGCTGATCGTTCTCGGGGCGCTGGCCCTCGCCGGGGAAGCGACCTTTGTCGGGCACGCGGCAAACCCCGGACATCTCGTCCTGCTCATCGCGGCCGGACCCGTGACCGCGCTGCCACTGCTCTTCTTCGCCGGAGCCGCCACCAGGCTCCCCCTGTCCACCATGGGCCTGCTGCAATATGTGACACCGGTCATGCAATTCGGCATCGGCGTGCTCATCCTTCGCGAGAGCACGTCATTCGCATTGCTCTGCGGGTTCTCGCTCGTCTGGATCGCGCTGGCGATCCTCGGCTTCGACGGGGTACGCCACCGGGGTCAGGCCGCTGCGACGCTGGCGGTGTAGGTGGTCGGGCGCGCGGATTGGCCCCGGAGAGGACCGATCAGCGCCTCTCACAGATCGAGTGACGTGAAAGGCCGAATTCGGCTTAGTTTCCCTTGATCTTTACCTATCTTTAGTAGGCTAAAAGTAAATCAGCTAAGTTAGGTAAGTATCAATAAGTCGCGCTAAACTGGGTTGAACCATGGATGAGCTGGCCAACCCGTACAGACCTGGCGCGGGCACTCCCCCGCCCGCGCTCACGGGGCGCGACGACCTCATCAACCGCTTCGGCATCGCATTTCGTCGCGCCGTCGCGGGACGGCCCGGGAAGAGCCTGCTGATGATCGGGCTCCGCGGAGCCGGCAAGACGGTGCTCCTGAACCGGTTCGCCGAGATCGCGGAACAGGAGGGGTTCCGTGTGGGGTTGATCGAGGCGCCCGAACACGGGCATTTCCCCTCGCTGCTCGCGGCGAGGCTCCGCCGGATTCTTCTTCCCTTGAGCAGCAACGTCGTATCGACGGCCGTGACCCGGGCGTTGCGTGTGCTCAAGACCTTCACGCTCCAGCTCCCCGACGGCACCCGCGTCTCGATCGACGTGGAGGCGCTTCGCGGCGTCGCGGATTCGGGGAACCTCGCTGACGATGTCACCGACCTGCTGGTCGCCTGCGGCGAGGCGGCGCGAGACCGCGGCACGGGCATCGTGCTGGCAATCGACGAGCTCCAGTACGTTCAGCCCGAGGAACTCTCCGCGCTCATCGTCGCGATCCACCGGACCAACCAGCTCAACCTCCCGGTGATCCTCACCGGTGCCGGTCTCCCCCAACTGCGAGCGCTTGCCGGAGAGGCAAAGTCATACGCAGAGCGCCTCTTCGATTTCCCTGAAATCGGTTCGCTCAGCGCAGAGGACGCCCGCACCGCGCTCGCCGTGCCCGCCCGTGAGAGCGGCGCGTCGATCGACGAGGCGGCGCTCGACATGATGGTCGAACGGTCCCACGGATACCCGTACTTCCTGCAGGAGTGGGGATACCACGTCTGGAACGTCGCTCCGCAGAGCCCGATCACCACCGATGACGTCGACCGCGCGGCGACGCGGGTTCAGGACCAACTTGACCAGAACTTCTTCCTCGTCCGCCTCGACCGGCTCACACCTCGCGAACGCGAGTATCTCGTCGCCATGGCATCGCTCGGCCCAGGGCCGCACCGATCCGGGGACATCGCGGGAGCGCTCGGGGTCCGGGTGGAGTCGGTCGCACCACGTCGTTCGGCGCTGATTGCCAAGGGGATCATCTACAGCCCGGCGCACGGCGACACGGCCTTCACGGTCCCGCTCTTCGACGAGTTCCTCAAACGGGTGGACGTGGACACAGAGGTCTGACGGCGCCGCCGGCGCTCACCCGGCCCGCCGGGAACGGTAGCCTTGCCGGGCCTGTGGACACGGTTCTGCGCATCGGCAACGCCTCCGGCTTCTACGGGGACCGGTTCGCGGCGTTTCGGGAGATGCTGGAGGGAGGGCAGCTCGACGTTCTCACCGGTGACTACCTCGCCGAGCTGACCATGCTCATCCTGGGACGCCAGCGCATGGAGCATCCCGAGCGCGGGTTCGCGGGGACCTTTCTCCGTCAGATGGAGGACTCCCTCGCTCTCGCCGTCGAGCGCGGCGTCACCATCGTCACCAACGCCGGGGGCCTCAACCCGGCCGGCCTCGCCACGGCGCTCCGGGGTCTCGCCGGGCGGCTGGGCGTCCACGCCACGGTGGCCTCGGTGGAGGGCGACGATGTGACCGCGCGTGCGGACGAGCTCGGCCTCGGCGGCCCGCTCGCCGCCAACGCCTACCTCGGTGCCTGGGGTATTGCCGAATGCGTTCGCTCAGGCGCTGACCTGGTCGTCACCGGGCGTGTCACCGACGCCAGCCTGGTGGTCGGTCCAGCGGCGGCGCACTTCGGATGGGAACGCGACGACTGGGATGCGCTTGCCGGTGCAACCGTCGCCGGTCACGTTCTCGAATGCGGCGCGCAGGCCACCGGCGGCAACTACAGCTTCTTCACCGAGCACGACGTCCGACATCCCGGGTTTCCGATCGCCGAGCTGCGCGCTGACGGCTCGAGCGTGATCACCAAGCACCCAGGCACCGGCGGTGCGGTCACCGTCGAGACCGTGACCGCCCAGCTCCTGTACGAGATCGACGCGCCTGGTTACCTCGGCCCAGACGTGGTGGCCCGCTTCGACAGCATCGCACTCGCCTCGGACGGTCCCGACCGTGTGCGCGTCTCGGGAGTGCACGGTGAGCCGCCGCCCCCGACGCTCAAGGTCTCCTGCAACTCGCTGCGCGGGTACCGGAACGCGGTCACCTTCGTCCTCTGCGGAACCGACATCGAGGCCAAGTCAGCCCTGGTCCGCGAGCAGATGGGCGCCGCGCTGTCCTCCGCACCCCCTGAAGAGGTGCACTGGACCCTCGCCCGGACCGACCATGAGGACGCCGACGACGAGGAGGCGGCGAGCGCGTTCCTGCACTGCGCGGTCCGGGACGCCGATCCCGCGGTCGTGGGCCGAGCGTTCAGCGCGCGCGCTGTCGAAATCGGCCTCGGCAGCTACCCGGGCTTTCACCTCATCGCCCCTCCGGGTGACGCGTCGCCCGTCGGCGTCTTCCACCCGGGATTCATTCCCGCCGGCGCGGTCGACCACGTTGCGCTGCTCCACGACGGATCGCGAATCCCGATCGTGCCGGCACCTGAAACACGCGACGTCGAACCGGAAGCCGAGGCTACGCCGGTCTCCTTGCCGTTTCCGCTCACCTACCGGGCCACGCGACGCGCCCGCCTGGGCCGCGTCGTCGGAGCACGGAGCGGCGACAAAGGGGGCGACGCGAACCTCGGCGTCTGGGCGCGTGACGACGCGTCCTGGCGCTGGCTCGCCCACACCCTGACCGTCGCCGAGCTGCAGCGGTTGCTCCCCGAAACGGCGTCATTCCCGGTGCGCCGTCACGTGTTCGCCAACCTGCGCGCGCTCAACTTCGTCATCGTGGGCCTGCTCGGCGAAGGCGTCGCATCATCGACGCGGTTCGACCCGCAGGCAAAGGCGCTTGGCGAATGGCTCCGTTCGCGCATCATCGACATACCCGAGGAACTCCTATGACCGATCCGGAGCTCGTCCACCTCGTCGTGGCGGAGGGCGTCGCAACTGTCACGCTTGATTCGCCCCACAACCGAAATGCGCTCTCGCGCCAGCTCGTGGCCGAGCTCACCGATCGGCTCGCCAACGCCGGCGCTTCCAAAGACGTACGCGCCGTCGTGCTCACGCACACCGGGACGACGTTCTGCGCCGGCGCCGACCTCTCGGAAGCATCGACCGGTCCGATGACAGGAACCGCGAGCGCGCTGCTCGCGCTGCTGCGCCTCATCGTCGAACTGCCCCGTCCAGTTATTGCCAGAATCCACGGCAACGTGCGGGCCGGCGGCATCGGGCTGCTCGGCGCCTGCGACATGGTGGTCGCGGGGCCGGGCAGCACCTTCGCGATCTCCGAGGCGCGGCTCGGGCTCGCGGCCGCGGTCATCTCGGTGACCGTCCTCCCCCGCCTCGACGCGCGATCCGCGGCGCGCTACTACCTCACCGGCGAAGGCTTCGACGCTGCCGAGGCACAGCGCATCGGCCTGGTCACGGTCGCGACCGACGACGCCGACGGTGCCGTGGCAACCCTGCTCGCCGACTTGAAGACGGCATCGCCGCAGGGCCTGCTGGAGTCGAAGCGCCTGGCGAACCGCAGCGTCAGGGAGGCGATCGAGCGCCACGGGGAGGAGATGGTGGAGCTCTCGGCACGGCTCTTCGCGTCTGAGGAGGCCCACGAGGGCATGACCGCGTTCCTCGAGCGGCGACCTCCCCGCTGGTCCGCCTGATCCAGACCCGCGGGTCCGACGACATAATCCGCCGGGTGACCAGCGAAGAGTGGGGAGCGCAGCCATCCTCGTGGACCGCCGGCGCGAGCCCCTCCGCCGCGCTCCGGCACGTCCTGCTCTGGGCCTCGCGGCGCCGTCAGATCAAGCGCGCCGTGACCTCGGCTCCAGTGACTCGGGACGTCGTCCGCCGATTCGTTGCCGGCGAGACCATCGAGGAGGCGCTTGCGGTGACTCGGGGCCTGACCACCCAGGGCCTGAAGGTGTCGCTCGATCATCTCGGCGAGGACACGCGCGACACGGTGACGGCGCGAGCCGCGGTCGACGCGTACTGCTTGCTCGCCGGGCGGCTGGCCGACCAGGGTCTCGCCGGCAGCGCGGAGATGTCGGTGAAGCTCTCCGCCGTGGGGCAGGCGCTGGACGAGTCACTGGCGCTCGACAACGCCCGCGCGATCTGCGCGGCGGCGCAGACCGCGGGCTCCTCGGTGACCATCGACATGGAGGACCACACCACCACGGATTCGACGCTGCGCCTCGTCGGCCTGCTGCGCGAGGACTTCCCGTCGACGGGCGCGGTGCTCCAGGCATCGCTGCACAGGACCGAGGCCGACTCCCGGTCGCTTGGAATGCCGGGCTCACGAGTGCGCCTCTGCAAGGGCGCGTATCAGGAGCCGTCCTCGCTGGCGTGGCAGCGTCCAGACGATGTGCGCGCGGCATACCTGCGCTGCCTGAGCACCCTGATCGCCGGCGGCGCGCTGCCGATGGCCGCCACTCACGATCCGAAGCTCGTCGAGGCGACGGGCCGGTTGGTCCGCGACATCGGCGGACCCGGATTCGCGCACGAGTACCAGATGCTTTTCGGCATTCGCCCGGATGAGCAGCGCCGTCTCGTCGCGACGGGCGAAACGGTGCGGGTCTACGTGCCTTTCGGCGTGCAGTGGTATGGGTATCTCATGCGCCGAATGGCCGAACGGCCGGCCAACACCGCGCTGTTCCTGCGCGCGCTGATGAGCAGGAACTGATGGCGACGGTGGCGAGCGGCCGGCGGGTTGTGGTCACCGGCGGCGCGGGCTTCATCGGTGTCCACAGCGTCGAAGCACTGCTCGCGGCGGGGGCGGAGGTCCTGGTCATCGACGACCTTCGTCACGCCTCGTACCGGGCGCTTCCCGGCGCGGCTCGCCTCGAGGAGGCTGATGTTGCCGAGCCGGCTGCACGCAACGCCATCACGTCCTGGCGACCGACGGCGATCCTTCACCTGGCGGCCCAGGGCGGAGTCAACCGCTCCTGGCGCGAGCCGGCAGAGGACGCGCACATCAACGTGCTCGGGACGGTGAACGTGCTGGCGGCGGCGATCGCCACGGGCTGCCGGCGCGTCGTGGTCGCGTCCTCCGGCGGAGCCCTCTACGGTGCCTCCCGTCGCCTGCCGACACCGGAGGACGAGCCGGCGCAGCCGCGATCCCCATACGGCACCGCGAAGCTCAGCATCGAGCACTACCTCGGACATTTCACCCGAGCCGGCTCGCTTGACGCGCTCGCGCTTCGCTACGGGAATGTCTACGGCCCGGGTCAGGACGGCACCGGGGAGGCCGGCGTCGTGGCGATCTCCAGCCGCCGCGTCCTCGACGGCCGAGCGCCGGTTGTTCGCGGGGATGGCACCCAGACGCGCGACTTCACCTACGTCGGCGATGTGGTCGCGGCGAACATGCTCGGGCTCGCCTCAGCCGTTACCGGCGCGCTGAACGTCGGCACCGGACGCGAGACTGCGATCATCGACCTCATCCGGGCCCTGTGCGGGCTCGCCGGATTTCACGGGGAACCTGAGCGGGAGCCTCTCCCACCCGGGGAGGTGGCACGAAGTGCCCTCGACAACTCGCTCGCCGCCGAGCGCCTCGGATGGGCGCCGGCCGTCAGCCTCGAGGACGGCCTGGCCCGCACCCTCGAGAGCTTCCGCATCCCGATTCCGTGATCACGCGGTGGTATGGGCTGCCGTGATCAGGCCGGACACGTCGAGCACCAATGCCACCCCGACCAGCACGGCGATGGACAGCTCGCGAAGCGCTGAGAGCCGACCGGTGCGGCGCCAGGCGATCGTCCACGCGGTGATGGGCGCGGCGGCGGCGACAGCCACGAGCAGGTAGCGTGCCTGCGGCTGGAGATCGAACGTGGCCGAGTTCAGCACCGACTGCGCGACCGCCGCGAGGATAACCGCGAGCAGGACGCTCGCGACCCGGCGGCGGACGCTGTCCCAGCGCGCCCACGAGCGCGCCACCAGGACACATGCGGCGACGGTGACGGCCCCGATCGCCGCGATCGCGACCGTGCTCGGCAGCGGCCGAAGGCCGAGGATCGAGATCGCGACCAGGTGGGCGCCGTTGCCGTACATGCCCACGATGCTCAGGGCCGTCGCCGCGACGTAGCCGCGCACCTGGGCAAGGGAGTCGAACACCTGCCGCTGGGGGGTGATCGGGTGCAACGGCGGGAGCGGCCCTCCAAACTCCACCGCGTTGCGGACGAACCACCAACCGGCGAGCACGATCGTCGGCACGAGCAGCAGGACCGCGTGGAGGGCACGGAGCTGCCGGGCGAACCGCGCAGCGACCAGGGCCAGCAGCAACAGCGCGAGGATCCACACCGTCTCCTTGGCCAGCACGGCGAGCGCGACCGCGAGGCCCGACCCGAGGGCGAGCCGCGGGGTCAGTCGATCGCTCTGCGCCGCAACGACTCCGGCGAGAACGAGCAGCGCCCCGGCAAGCCACGCGAGGTTGTCGTCGTTGATCGCCCCGGCGAGGTACTGGGTTTCGGGGAGGAGCGCCACCAGCGCCGCGGCCCCGACCGCCAGTGCCGGCCTCAGCGGGAAGAGGCGGCGCGCCACCGCGTAGACGGTGAGAATCGTGAGCACGCCGAGCACCACCGAGAGCATCCGAACCAGGCGTGCATCATCCCCGGTGAGCTTGGCGACGAACGCTCCGAGCAGGTAGTACAGCGGCGGCTGCTGGCGCTCGGGTTCGCCGGCCGGTGGCAGCCGAAGGTGATCGGAGATGCCGGTCATGTAATGCAGGTGGGCGAGCTCGTCCGGCGATGCGCCAATGGGAGTGATGCGGGTGTACGCCACGGCGAAGCCGACGAAGACTGCGATGACCGCAACGAGCGCCCAACGGTCGGGACGGCGCCGCTCGAGCGCGGCGAGGAAGTGTGGTGCAATCACGGGAGGTTCTGGGCGCTGTCGGCCCTGACCCACACGGTGTCGGGGTAACTCTCGTACTCGTTCACGTACTCGCCGCCGGAGAGGAGCTTGCCGATTTCGGGGTAGAGCGCCTGGGCCACGGCGTCGACGACGATCAGCACCGGGCGCCTGGCCGCGACATATGTCTCCACCGGACCGCCATAGCCGAGCAGCACCTCGTCGTTGTAGATGGGCGGGGTCGGCATGTCGATCTGCAAGTCCGCGAGCGCGTACACCCAGGCGTCATAGGACCAGACCACGGCGGTGTCGCCGCTGAACCCCTTCGCCGTGATCCAGGCGACGGCATCCGCGTCGCCCTTGACGCGGTAGTCGAAGTCGTTCAGCCATTCGGTGCGCCAGGTCGGATCGAAGGCCGCGCCCAGCGCACCGCCGTAGTACCCGCTGAGGGTGTGGGAGTTGGTCGCCGACGGAGTAATCGGCAGCCAGTCGAGACCGGCGACCTTCGCCGTCAGGATCGCGATCACGAGGCCGGCAATCTGCAATCCCGGACCGACGAGCGACCGCCTGTTGCCGGTCGTGAACCGGAGCCTCGACGGCACCGAGGCCCCACAGACCAGCAAGGTGAGCGGCGCGACGGCTGGAGCGAGGAAGTGCGGGTACGGTTGCCCGGCGACGGCGGTGACCACCAGGGTGGCGCCGGCCCAGAGGGCGAGCACCCAGTCCACTCGCGGACGCCGGCGGTTCGCGATCGCCCCGGCGGCGATCAGCAGCGCGGCGGCGAATGCCAGGCCGAAGTGGACGAACCCGCCGGCCGCACTCGTGGGGAGCGCCTTCTGTGTATAGCTCACGTAGAAGCCGGCGAGCGCGAAGGCCACGGTGCCGGCCCCGGCGGTGATGATCGCGGCTGTCAGCCAGGCAGCGGTGATGACTGCGACGGTGCCGAGAAAGACGAGGGCATCGCGGCGGAGCAGCGTCGGCGCCAGGAGCATGGCGAAGAAGAACGCCGAGGTCTCGGCGATGGCTGTCTGCTGGTATGCGATCGCCGCTGCCATGAGCACGCCGGCGGCGAGCGGCCAGCGCGGGATGCGCCGGGGACCCGCGCTCCCGTCCCCGCGGAGGATCCGCACCAGGATGATGGCGCCGGCCCACGACAGGGGCGCGATCATCAGGCTCTCCGGCACCGCCAGCTCGGCATCGACGATCGGGAGACCCAGGATCACCGCCGCGATCACGCCGGCGAGAAGCGCGCGCCGCGGTGTGTACAGCCGTGCTGCGGCCCAGACGACCGCGGCAACCGTGGCCATCCCGCTGATGAGCGTCAGCAGGTGCAGCCCGATCTCACTCGACCCGAAGAGCTGCACCTCGAGCGCGATCGTCCAGAGCATCCCCGGCGGCTTGTTGTTCCAGATCTGCCCGTAGAGGATCCTGCCCTTGAGGAGCTCGCGAGCGACGTTCACGTAGCCCGCCTCGTCGGTGTACCAGTGCGGCTCCATGAGGGATGGCAGGCGGAGAACCGCCAGCGTGGCCAGCCCCGGTATGGCTGCTCTGCGCACCTAGGCTCGCTCCCGGCGGGCGTCCTCTGGTCGCCAGCTCATCGCCAGTGAGACGCGAAGACGGATCACGTCGCGCATCGCTCGGGCGATGGGGATGAGCCGGCCGCCGGAGCGGCGGCCGGCGAGACGCGGAAGGTGCTCGACGCGCACCTGGATCACGCGAAATCCCAGCCGGTGTGCCTTGAAGAAGATCTCCGGGTTGAACACCGCGGAGCGCGCGCGGATCGGGCTGACCGCGTTCCAGACCTCACGGGTGAATGCCTTGAGACCGCAGTCGAAATCCTGCTCGCGGATGCCGAACGCCATTCGCACGACGCGGTTGTAGACGCCGCTCACAAATGAGCGATACCACGGGTCGGCCCGGCGGTTGCGTATCCCGGCAACCATGTCGGAGTGATCGAGCCCGCCGATCACGGCCGCGAGGTCCTGTGGATCGAACTGGCCGTCGCCGTCCATGAAAGCGAGGATCCTCCCCCGCGACGCCCGCAGCCCGTCGCAGACGGTGACCGCGTATCCGCGCTGCTGCTTGTGGGTCACCACCGTGAGATTTCGCGCCGCGTCACCCATTGCCGTGCGCGCGACACCGGCGGTGTCGTCGTGACTCGCGTCGTCCACGAGGACGATCTCGTAGGTTCGACCACCTTGGACGAGCACGGCCACGACGTCCTCCAGGACGCGTCCGATGTTCTCCGCCTCGTTATGGGCCGGGATCGTCAGGCTGACGTCGACCTCGGGTAGCGCCACGGGCGCTACGCCACCGTCTCCGCTGCTGGAGCCGTGACCTGCGCCTTACCGGTGGCTGTGCGAGAACGCCCGGTGGTCCATTCCACGTCGGACACGCCGACCTGGGAGAGGTCGACGCGGTCGATGTGCGCCTCGACGATCTCGATGACCGAGTCGATGAGCGTGCTTCGAAGCTTGTGCGCGTCGAGCCCGAGGTCGACGAGCAGCTGATGCTTGGCGTTGTAGAAGTGCGTGTCCTTCTCGAAACGAGGATTCGGCGTGTGGTCGATGACGGTCTCGCCGCCGTGCGCAGCTCGCGCGTCGCGCACCAGCTCGGCAAGCTGGAGGACCGAGAACTGCTCGGTGAACTGGTTGAAGACGCGGAATTCGCCGGGCTTTGCCGGATGTTCGATGCTCAGCTGGACGCATGCCATGGTGTCGCGGATGTCGAGAAAGCCGCGCGTCTGGCCACCGCTGCCGTACACGGTGAGTGGCTTGCCGATCGCCGACTGCACGATGAACCGGTTCAGCACCGTCCCCCAGATCCCGTCGTAGTCGAATCGGGTGGCGAGCTCGGGATGAAGCGCGGTCTCCGGGGTGGTACATCCGTACACGACGCCCTGATTGAGGTCGGTGGCGGCGAGCCCCCAGGCACGGCACACGAAATGGATGTTGTGGCTGTCGTGGACCTTGGACAGATGGTAGAAGCTGCCCGGAAGCTTGGGGTACGGCAGTGTGTCGGTCCGGCCGTTGTGCTCGATGGTGATGAAGCCTTCCTCGATGTCGATGTTCGGGGTTCCGTACTCGCCCATGGTGCCGAGCTTCACCAGCTGGCACTCGGGCGCGTGCTCGTGGATCGCAAAGAGCAGGTTGAGGGTGCCCGCGACGTTGTTGAGCTGGGTCATGACCGCGTGCTCGCGGTCGACCATGGAGAAGGGCGCCGAGCGCTGCTCGGCGAAATGCACCACGGCATCCGGCTGTGTCGATGCGACCAGCTCGGACAGCGCGTCCGCGTCGGTGAGATCGACGAGCCGCCATTCGATCGCCGCCCCACCCTGCTCCCGCCAGCGCTCGACACGCCGCTCCATGGTCGAAATCGGGATGAGCGACGAGGTGCCACATTCGAGGTCCCAGCGACGGCGAACGAGATTGTCCACCGCGATCACGCGGTAGCCCAGGTTGGCCAGGTGCATCGATTGCGGCCAGCCGAGATAGCCGTCCGCGCCGAGCACGATCACCGTTCGATTGCGCATGCAAATAACTCCTGGGAGTGTTGAGACCCTGCGACCTTCGAGAAGCAGACCCCTCGAGAAGGGTTATGACCTGGGATTATGCCTACACCATCCACTGACTGGCCACACCCGCTGTCACTGGCCCTTTGAAAGCAGAGAGATGAGCGTAGCCGAATCGCGCGATGGATCGACCCCAGCGCGGACAAAAGAGCGACAATCAGCTTTCGTGTCGATCTCGGGTTCTGCTCGCCGTGGGCGTCTGCTCCGGGCGGCGATCACCAGCGTCGTCACAGTCCTCGTCCTCCTGCTCGTGTGGCGGCTGGTCGGCGGCCACAACCTCCGCTGGCAGGGTATCGACCCGTCGGTCGGATCGATCGCCCTGGCGGCGCTCGGCGCCGCGTGCTTCCTGGTGGGGAGGGCGTGGCGGTTCGCCGCGCTCCTTCAGAGACGTCGTGGCAGCGCGCGCGAGCTGCTGGGAGCGACCGCCGCCTCGTGGGGAGCCGGACTGCTGCTCCCCGGACCCTCGGCAGATGTCACGTTCGTCGCCCTCGCGCGCACCCGATTCTCGGTCGGCGTCGCTCGCGGATCGGGCAGCGCGATCGTCGCCCGGATCCTGGATGTTGTCAGCCTCTCGCTGGTCGCGGTGGTGGCGTCCTTCTTCACCGCGACGGTAGAGCCGCCCGCGGTCGTCCTTGCCGCCGGGGGTGCCTTCATCGTCGGCCTCGGGGTTCTACTGTCGCTCATCATCCCGGGGCCGCGGACGCTGGTCGCGCGCCTGGTTGCGCGCATCCCGAGGCTGGCCCCCCTGGCGGCACGGGCGGAGGCGGAGCTCGACGAGCTCAACAGCCGCGCTCGGTGGGCGAACTTGGTCGGCAGCACGGTGTTCTGCCGGCTCGCCACCGCGGTGCAGTACGCAGCTCTGATGAGCATGGTCGGCCTTCACCTGGGGTTCTGGCAGACCTGGTTCGTGCTGTCCATCCGAACCCTGCTGCTGACCATCCCCATCCAGGGCATCGCCGGCATCGGCACCGGGCAGGCGTGGTGGGCGGGAGCGCTCCTCCTCGAGGGCCTGAGCGGTGGGCTCGCCGTCGCAGCCGGGCTCACCCTGCAGGCGATCGACCTCGCCGTCTCCCTCCCAGTCGCCGGGCTCGCCAGCACCCTGCTCATCCGCCGCGGCACCGAGCCCTCCGAGCTCGAACCCGGCGATGGCGGTGTGAGCGAAGACAACCCCGGACTCGATGTGGTGGGCGCGCCCACCCCGACGCCGCGCCAGCCCATCCACGTCGCCTGAGACGTCCGCCCACAGCTCATCACCCCTGGAGGCGCAGCCATGCCCCTGATCGACCGCGACGGTGAGTACGACGTCGTCGTCATCGGAGCCGGGTCAACCGGCGAGAACGTCGCGGGCCGCATCGTCCGAGGTGGTCTGACGTGCGCCGTGATCGAGAGCGAGCTGGTCGGCGGGGACTGCTCCTACTGGGCGTGCATGCCGAGCAAGGCGCTGCTCCGGAGCGGCCAGGCGCTGCGCGCGGCCCAGGCGGTCGACGGGGCCCGGCAGGCGGTCACCGGTGGGATCGACAGCGAAGCCGTCCTGCGCCGGCGTGACAGGTTCGCATCCCACTGGAAGGACGACTCACAGGCGCAGTGGCTTGAGACGCATCACATCGACCTCGCTCGAGGGATCGGCCGGCTCGACGGAGAGCGCCGGGTCATCGTGACCCCGCCGGAGGGCGCGGCCTTCACCCTCACGGCCCGGAGCGCGGTCGCGATCTGCACCGGGAGCCGAGCGTCGATCCCACCGATTCCCGGCATCGAATCAGCCCAGGCCTGGACCAGCCACGACGCCACCAGCGCCAAGGCGGTCCCGCGCCGGCTGATCATCATCGGCGGCGGCGTGGTCGCCTGCGAGATGGCGGACGCGTGGCGGATGCTGGGCAGTCAGGAGGTAACCCTGATCGTTCGCGAGCAGCGGCTCCTCGGCAATGTGGAGGATTTCGCGGGGGAGGCAGTGCGCGCCTCGTTCGCGGAGCGGGGCATCACCATCCTTCTCGGCACGGTCACCGAGCGGGTGAGCCGCGACCAGACCGGCGAGGTCGCGGTGGTGCTCGCCGGCGGAAGATCCGTGAGCGGCGACGAGTTGCTGGTGGCGACGGGCAGGGCTCCACGCACCGACGGGATCGGCCTCGACACCGTGGGGCTCCGTCCCGGGACGTGGCTCAACGTCGATGACACCTGCCGCGTTGAGGGCGGCGGCGACTGGCTCTACGCCGCCGGGGATCTCAATCACCGGGCGCTGCTCACCCACATGGGCAAGTACCAGGGGCGCGCCTGCGGCGACGCCATCGTGGCACGAGCCGCGGGCAAACTCTCCGGCGACCCGCCACCGTGGTCGAGCTACACGGCAACCGCCGATCACGCCGCCATCCCGCAGGTGATTTTCACCGACCCTGAGGTGTCAGCGGTGGGACTGACGCACTCCGCGGCGGAGGCGGCGGGGATCCGCGTGCGCGTCGTGGACTACGAGATCGGTGACGTCTCCGGAGCCGGCCTGTTGGCGGACGGCTACACCGGGCATGCCCGGATGGTGGTCGACGAGGATCGCAAGGTCATCGTGGGCGTGACCTTCACCGGACCGGGCGTCGGCGACCTCATCCACGCGGCCACCATCGCGGTGGTCGGCGAAGTGCCGCTCGACCGCCTCTGGCATGCCGTGCCGTCCTACCCGACGGTGAGCGAGATCTGGTTGCGCCTGCTGGAGACCTACGGCCTGTAGGTCAGTTGCCGATGTGGTCCGCGGGGACGGCACCCATCCTCCCGGCCTGGTAGTCGGCGAGCGCCTGCGCGATCTCCGCGTGCGTGTTCATCACGAACGGGCCGTAGTGGGCAACGGGCTCGCGGATGGGGCGACCGCCGAGGATGAGCAGGTCGAGGTTGGGATGACGGCTCTCCTGATGAGTGCCAGCGGTGGCGGTGATGACGTCGCCGGCGCCGAGCGCGGCGAGCTGTCCCGACTGGATCGGACGCCGCTCCTCGCCGACGGTCCCGCTGCCCGCGAGGACGTAGATGAGCGCGTTGAAATCGCGTGGCCACGGCAGCACCAGCTGGGCACCAGGGCTCACGGTCACGTGCGCGAGAGAGATCGGCGTGTGGGTGATCCCCGGTCCGCGATGACCGGCAACCTCGCCGGCGATGACCCGCAGCAGCGCGCCACCGTCGTAGGAGGTGAGCAGGGCGACGTTTGACGCGCGGATGTCCTGGTAGCGGGCCGGAACCCACTTCTGCGCAGCGGGGAGGTTGACCCACAGCTGGAAGCCGTGAAAGAGACCGCCACTGGCGATGAGCTCCTCCGGCGGACGCTCGATGTGGAGAATGCCGGCGCCGGCGGTCATCCACTGCGTGTCGCCGTTGGTGATCAGCCCGCCACCACCGTTGGAGTCCTGGTGCTGGAAGGTGCCGTCGATCATGTAGGTGACGGTCTCGAAGCCACGATGCGGATGCCAGGGCGTGCCCTTGGGCTCGCCGGGTGCGTACTCCACCTCACCCATCTGATCCATGTGGATGAACGGATCGATGAGCGCCGGATCGGTACCCGCGAATGCGCGGCGCACCGGGAACCCTTCCCCCTCGAGCCCGTGTGGCGCCGTGGCGACGCTGATGACCGGCCGGTATGTCGATGCGGCGGGATCGGGCTGAGGGATGTGCGGGAGCGCGGTGATGTCGGCAACGGTCACAGCAGGCATGGCCAAAATTCCTTACAGGGCAAGCGCCTTTGTGGGCGCCATCACATGTTCGAGATCCCAGCTCACACCGGGGACGTCAATATAGAGTTCGATCTCGTTGCCGTCGGGATCGGTGATGTAGAGACTGTGGGTCACGGTGTGATCGCTCATGCCGACAACGTTGACCCCCGCCTCGCGGCAACGGCGGACGGCATCGCGCAATTCGTCGTCTGAGTCGCCGACCTTGAGTCCGAAGTGGTAGAGGCCGACATGGCGCCCGCGGGGCAGCGGCTGCGCCTCCTCGCCCACCTCGATGAGCAGCAGCTCGTGATGGGTCCGGCCGCTGCTGAAGAGCGCGACGGGAACGCGGCCCAAGGGACTCGCATCCGACGCCTTCAGCTGCTTCCAGCCGAGCACGTCTCGATAGAACGCGGCCGAGCGCTCGATGTTGTGCACGTAGAGGACGAGGTGTCCCAGCTCCTTGATCTCCATGCAGGAAGCTTACCCGGAGCGCCTCGAGCCAAACAGCGCGGGGCCGGACGCAGCGCGCAGCGCGGCTGAGCGACGATGGCCGGGTGCGTGGGGTGCGGCTCTCCTATCCGCAGATCATCGGTTTGATCTACGTCGTCGCGATGTTCATGACGATCATGGATGCGACCATCGTGTACGTCGCACTTCCGGCGATCGCGCGGAGCTTCGAGGTCAGCCCGGCGGCGACCGATGGGATCATCGTCGGGTACCTGGTCAGCCTCGCGGTCTGGATCCCCGCGTCGGGTTGGGTCGGTGACCGTTTCGGCACCAAGCGAACCTTCATGGTCGCGATCGCGCTTTTCACCGCGGCGTCCGCGCTCTGCGGCCTGTCCCAGTCGCTGCTCGAGCTGGTGATCTTCCGCATCCTGCAGGGAGCGGGCGGCGGCATGCTGACCCCGGTGGGCATGGCGATGCTCTTCCGCGCCTATCCACCCGCGCAGCGAGCACGCGTGGCCCGCATCCTGGTGATCCCCACGGTGATGGCGCCGGCGCTCGGGCCCTTGATCGGTGGCGCACTGGTGGACAGCCTCTCATGGCGGTGGGTCTTCTTCGTGAACATCCCCATCGGCGCGGCCGCACTTGTCTTCAGCGGGCTCAAGCTCAAAGAGCACCGCGAACGTGCCGGCGAGCGGTTCGATCTGCCCGGGTTCTGCCTCGCGGCCGGGGGCTTCGGACTGTTCCTGTTCGCGCTCAGCGAGGCTGCGACTCTGGGCTGGGCGTCGCGGCTGATCGACGTCACCGCCGCCGTCGGAGCCGCCCTGATCGCGACCCTGGTCTGGGTGGAGCTGCACGCCGATCAACCGATGATCGACTTCCGGCTGCTGCGCAACCGCCTCTTCGGGGTTGCCAATATCGCATCGCTATTCGCATCCGGCGGCTTCCTCGGCCTCCTGTTCGTGGCGCCGATCTGGCTGCAAAGTGGCCGCGGCCTGTCCGCGCTCGCATCCGGTTCCAGCACGGCGCCGGAGGCGCTCGGGGTGTTGGTTTCCTCACAGCTGGTCGGCCGCATCTACCCGCGGATCGGCCCCCGCCGCCTGATGAGCGGCGGGCTCATCGGCGTGACCATCGCGACGTGCGTCCTCGCTCTTCTGATGAATGAAAATCTCTGGGTCTTCCGTGGCGTGATGTTCGCCATCGGGGTCGGTTGGGCCTATGTGGTGATCTCGCTGAATGCCGGGGTGTTCGCGCAGGTGTCGTCACGCGACACCGGCCGTGCGGCCGCGCTCTACAACGCGCAGCGACAGCTGGCTGCGGCGCTCGGGGTCGCCAGCCTGTCAACGATCATCGGCACGCAGCATGCGGGCGCCGGGCTCGCGGGCGACGTCACCGTGTTTCGCATCGCATTCCTCGCCGCGGCCGGGTTCACCTTCGTCGGAGCGCTCATCGCGCTGGCGATCCGCGATCGCGACGCAGCGTCAACCATGGGACGCGAGCTTCCGCAGATGACCGCCTAGGGGGATCCGGTCAGAATCCGCCTCGGGCCAGGGCTCAGTGCGAGCAGGACTTGGCTTCGCCGGCCGAGTCGGACGTCTGGAAGCTGTGTCCGCACCCGCAGGTCCGGACGGCGTTCGGGTTGTGGATCGTGAATCCGCCACCCATCAGCTCATCGACATAGTCGACCTCGGCGCCCTGGAGGTACTGGGACGAGTACGCGTCCACATACACCTTGAGGCCTCCCTCGACGTCGACGACCTGGTCATCTTCACGCGGCGGGTTCTCATCGAGGCCCATGCCGTACGAGAAGCCGGAGCACCCCCCGGACTGAATGAAGATCCGCAGTCCGAGTGCGCGATCGGCCGGCTGGTCGGCTATGAGGCCCTTGAGCTGCTCACGGGCGGCGTCGGAGATCGTGACGATGGACGGGGAGGTGATTGCCATTGCACTAGGAATCATACGTCACACCCCCCTCCGGGAAACCTCGCCACTGGTCCGAGACCCCTCCGCTACCTGGATTCGACGCGCCGTTCGCTCCCCGAGGAGCCCTCGGGCGTCCGGTTCGCCGGCGTGCATGCGGTTGGCCACGGCCCCCAGCAGGATGAACTCGGCGAGGAAGTACAGCCAGCTCGCGAGCAGGAACACGAGTGCGAACACGGCGCCATACGTGGAGGAGCCCTTCGAGAAGTGGGTGAACGCCGGCCACAGCAGGGTCAGCAGCTCCATCGCCGTGCCGGCTATGAGTACCCCCGGCCAGAGTTCGCGCACCTTGTGGGTGCGGTTGGGTACCAGTCGGTAGATCGCGAGCATCAACGCGCACCAGACGACGAGTCCCACCACCGGCTCGACGCCCCAGGGCACGCCCGGAAGCACGATCAATGAGTTGACGCCGATCGTGACCACCAGAGCCAGCACGAAGAGAACGGTCATCACAAGCGCCATCGCGCGCTGGCGCAGAAAGCTGCGCTGGCGCACGCCGACCACCACCCCCAGGGCGAACTCCATGCCGGTGAAGAGGCTGCTCCCGCTCCAGAGGAGGCCGACGACGCTGACGACACCGAGCGTCGCGCGATTCTTCTGGATCGAAACGAACAGATCGGCCAGACCCATGTGGGCATCGCTGGGAAAGAACCCGAGGATCGCCGTCAGCGCGGCCGTCTTCGCGGTCTGCGACTGGGTGGCATACCCCACGATGGACAGCAGGCCGAGGATCAGCGGGAACATGCTGACGAACGCCGTGAACGCCATCGCCGACGCATAGTTGCCCGCCTGGCTCGCGCCGAATGCGGCGATGAGCCGGCCCGGGTAGGTACCCCCAAACCAGCTGATGATCGATGCGATGCGCCGCTTCACGGACGCCAGCGTGACACGCGGTACCAACGCGCGACCAAGCGGTGTCGAGGTGTCAGTCCGCCGCGACTGTGCTCGCCGCCTCCGCCGCGTATCGCGGCAGGTGAACGTCCTCCGACCCCGCGAAACGCATCGCGCCGGCGACCAGGTGGTGCCCGGCGACCTCGTCGATCAGCCGGAGCATTTCCTGGCAGATCTGCCGGTAGCTCGGATGCCCCTGCGGCGACGTTCGCAGCTCGATGAGATGCATCGCTTCGCGCGCGTTGAGCTTGATCACGTAGCGCATGCGGTGACCGAGCGTGACGAGGTAGCCCGCCTGCTGCGGGAACGCGTCGACGACCTCGCGATAGGCGGCTTCGGCCTCGCGAACAGCGACATGCCATCGCTCCCCCAGCCCGGCGTCGACGACCGCGTCGGGAACCTCGTAGCCCAGCGACGGCGTCAACTCCTGCCATTGCACGGTGAGCATGCGGTGGCGCTGCAGGTCGCGGAACGCACCGTAATCGGACACCACCTCGAAGGTGTAGTCACAGTGCTCGAACCCGCGTCCCGGGCGGTGACGGCGGTTGCCGCGATGCCCGACCGTGGCCGCAAAGAGCGTCGCCTTGCGTGAGTCCGAGAGCGGTCGCACCGCCGCGAGGAGCCGCTCCTGCGAGGCGTGGGAGTATGGAAACAGCGCCGACGCGAGGATGCGATCCTCGCCGTCGCCATCCCACTCGACGAGGGTCACCCCGGGAGGACCCCACTCGTGCTCGGGCGAGAGGCGGTCGGCGTCCACAGCGACGGCGGCCGCGGTCTCGCGGAGGTACTCGACCCAGACCGCACCTCGATCGGGGCGATCGAGCCGCGTCAGGAACTCCGGGATGAGCTTCTGGAGCTCGCTGTTCACCAGTTCCGCGTAGGCCCGCGCCTCCGGGAGAGGGTGGGCGCGGAGGCGGAGCACGAGCTGCTCGTACGCCTGCGGCGAGGCGAACATGCCGACGTTGCTCACCGTCCCAGCGGGAAGCAGGCCGCGCATCAGGTCGAGGGCAAGCGCGCGAATGGCTCGCTTGCGTGCCCTCTCGTCCGGTTCCGGGGCCAGGGTCTCGTCGAGATGGCGCATCAGCGGTTCGCGCAGCGCCGTGTACGTGTCGAAGAGCAGATCCATCGCCCGCACGTACGTGGCGCCGAGCGGCGACGCGATCAGCTCGCGGTCGCGGAGATACCGGTAGTGACCGTCACGATGATCGGTGTACGGGATGTAGCGGGTCGACTGCTCCAGGTACGCGGCGAGACGCCCCCATTCGATCGCCTTGGCGAGCGGTTGCGAGACCTGCTCGCACGCGAGGTGCACGCCCGCCAGCTGCGCCACCGAGTCGTCGCCGTACTCGGCGAGCACACGGCCGAAGAGGTCCGAGGCGCGTTCCCTGCCGGCATCGACGGCCGCCGTTCGGCTGGCGCCGTGGACGAGGAACTCGTCGACGAGCAGCCGCCGAAGGCTCTTCGAGCTGCGGCTGTACCGGGCGAAGAGCGCGGCCGCGGTCACCTGCGGCAGATTGGTGAGCGCGAACACGGGGAGGTCGAGATTGGTGACGTACGGCTCGAGCATCCGCTGCTCCTCCGCCGTGAAAGCCTCGACGTGGTAGTCCGCGATCATCGACGCAACTCTACGGATCGGCGCGCCAACCCATCGCCGGTGGAGCGGTTTGCGATCTCGTCTACAATTCGCGCCCAATGGCCGGCGCCGCCGTCCCGACCCCGCGCTTCCTTGCCGACGTCTATGAGGCGGCGAGCGAGTGCAACAAGTGCTCGCTGTGTCAGGCCACGTGCCCGGCATACGTCGTCAACCCGGTCGAATGGGAGACGGCTCGAGGACGCATCGCACTCATCCGGGACGCGATGGAAGGCCGCCTCGAGTTGCGCGACATCGCCGAAGGGCCACTCTCGAGCTGCCTGACCTGCGACAACTGCGTCGCCGCGTGCGCGCCGCGTGTTCCGACCGGACACATCGTCAGCCGTGCCCGCCAGGAGCTGCACGCCCAGGAGGGATATCCCTGGGCGCAGTCGTTCGCCCTGCGCAGCGTGCTGCCGCGACCGGGAGCGCTCCGCGCACTTCACGCTTTCGCGCGGTTCACGCAGCGAAGCGGCCTGTACG
>Ga0209380_10000349_pt1 | contig 32377 bp, 30 predicted proteins | sample HubBroMetageWFT6_FD_188347 | JGI IMG/M metagenome (GOLD analysis project Ga0209380, IMG submission 188347) | Warmed and freeze-thawed soil microbial communities from the Hubbard Brook experimental Forest, New Hampshire - Hubbard Brook CCASE Soil... | ecosystem: Environmental > Terrestrial >... | reverse complement strand
CCTGGCCCCGGCCCCCTCCGTCAGGGCCACTGATACAGGTCGTCTCGGGAAGGGGGTGACCGTAAGCAGCGCCGGAGGCCGGCTCTCCCCTGGGAGCCGGCCTCCGCTGCCATTGATGTGCCGGTTGCCGGCTTTTCCGGCCGCGGGCCGCTTGGACCTCCTACAGAAATTGAAAGGCCGAGGTCTTTGTCTGGTTGGTCACGGTCGGCGCGCCTGCGTGCTCGGCGGAGGTGGCGGGTTTAGGCCGGTGTCATGAGATATCCGGATGGCGGCGGGCTGACCGCGCGGGGCAGGTCCCGCCGGGAGCAGGTGCGGCTTGAGGCCGCGGAGATGTTCGCTCAGGACGCGGACGCCAGGCAGGTCGCCCGGTTCCTGCGGGTGAGCACGAAGTCGGTGTACCAGTGGCGGCGCGCCTGGCAGGCCCGAGGCACGCGGCCGCCGCGGTGAACGCCAGCATTACTACAGCCCAGGCGAATGCCGCCGGATCGCGCGGAGTCACATGAAACAGAACGCTGGAAAGTAATCGCGCGAGGGCTGCGGCGCCGGCGAGCCCCAGTACGATTCCCGCCGCAACCGGCCTCAGGCCGTCCGCCAGAACCGTCGCGATAACCCGCGCCGCGTCCGCGCCGAGGGCCATGCGGATGCCGATTTCCTTGGTCCGCTGAGCCGTGGCATGCGCCACCACTCCGTAAATTCCCACCGCCGCCAGAAACAACGCCGCCGCTGCGAACAAGGCGAGCAGGACAGCCTGAAAGCGCGGCTGGCCCACGGCGTCGGAGACGTGCTGCTCCATGGTGCCGACCTGATACACAGGCACGTCCGGATCAAGTGCGCGTACCACTCCCGAAGCCTCGCGCGCCAACTGCAGCGGATCGCCGGCAGTCCGCAAGACCACGATCATCGATCCCGGGGCCTCCTGCGCTTGTGGCGTGTAATATTGCGGCATGGGCTGATCGTCCAGCGCCCCGGTCTTCAGGTCCCCGATGATTCCGACTATGGTCATCCAACGGGCGCCCGGTTCCGGCGCGCCGAGCAGCAGATGCCTGAGGCCATCCTCGATCAGCGCGCGGGTATAAAGATAGCCGGCCGGTTCGTACTCGGACGGAAGAACAACAGCCGCCCTCTCCTCGATTTCGCGAAGTTGCTCCGGGGTGAGCCGCGCCGATAGCAGTTCCTGTGTGAAATCGGGCGCCGACGCGATGCCGACGAGTCCGGCGATACGTTCGGGCCGCGCCAAGGCCGCCAGCAGCATGATCCAACCGCCCATGCTCGAACCGACCAGGATTTGCGGGCCTCGGGTCAGCGAATCGATGATCGCGATCGCATCCTCGCGCCAGCGGCCGATCGTGCCGGCAGCGAAATCCCCGCTCGATTGGCCATGTCCGAAATAGTCGAAACGCACATAAGCGCGGCCGCGCCGGCGGCAATAATCTTCGAGAAACAACGCCTTGGTGCCGGACATGTCGGAGCGAAAGCCGCCGAGGAAAACAATCCCCGGTGGCATGCCAGGAATATTCCAGTAGGCGATTGTGGCGCCATCCGGGCATGTTAGAATCTTAGCAGCCACGGGGGACGCTGGGGCGGTGGCGGATCCGGGCATTGGGGACAATAGCGACGAACGGAATGGGCAGCGACGGTAGCACTGGCCCGATAGCGAAAGAAACCCGCCCGCCGGCGGTGTTGCAGGTTGTGCCGAGCCTGGTTTCGGGCGGGGTCGAGCGCGGCACCGTGGAATTGGCCGGCGCGCTGACTGCGGCGGGCTGGACCGCCTACGTTGCCTCGGCTGGCGGCCCGATGGAGCGCCAGCTCTCTCGCGTTGGCGCCCAGCATATCCGGCTGCCGCTCGCCTCGAAAAACCCCCTGGTGATCCGCCGCAACGCGAAGGCGCTTATCGAAATCGTCCGCCGCTGCAGGATCGATGTCATACATGCGCGCAGCCGCGCCCCGGCCTGGAGCGCCTGGTCGGCGGCGCGGGCCACCCGGCGGCGGTTTGTGACCACATTCCACAACGCCTACCCCGACAATCTGCCGCTGAAGCGCTGGTACAACAGTGTGATGGCGCGCGGCGAGCGGGTCATTGCGATCTCGCAATTCGTTGGTGACCATGCCGCCGAGGTTTACGGCATCGGCTCCGACTGCTTGCGGGTGATCCCGCGCGGCGTCGACCTCAACCAATTCGATCCGGATCGAGTAGCCGGCGAGCGGGTCGTCAAGTTGGCGGAGCAGTTGCGAGTGCCGGACGACGCTGCGGTGGTGATGCTGCCCGGCCGGCTCACGCGATGGAAAGGCGGGCTCGAGTTTATCGAGGCGATCGCCTGCCTCGGGCGGCGCGATCTTTGCTGCCTGTTTGTCGGGACGGAGCAGCGCCGCGGGTTTCGCCGCGAGCTGGAAGCCGCGATCAAGCGGTTCGGCCTCATCGGCATGTTCCGCATCCTCGATGATTGCCGCGACATGCCTGCGGCCTACCAGCTGGCGGATTTGGTGGTTTCCGCGTCGACCGACCCCGAAGGATTTGGCCGGGTTATCGTCGAGGCGCAGGCGATGGGTCGGCCGGTCATTGCCACCGACCACGGCGGCGCGCGCGAGACGATCGTCCCCGGGGTCACCGGCTGGCTGGTGTCGCCGCGCGACCCGGCTGCGCTGTCGGCCGCGATTGGCGAGGCGCTGGCGCTCGATCCCGCTGCCCGCGCCGCCTTCGCCCGGCGCTGCCGCGCCCATGTCGCAGCGAATTACAGCCGTGAGCTGATGTGCGCGCGCACGATCGAGGTCTACGAGGAGCTGCTGTTTCCCGAGCCGGAACAGACGTGCCTCGAACCCGCCATACCGATCGCCGCGCACGCTTGACTGCTTTTCAAATTTGCGTTTGACGCTCGACGCTGCGTCATCATATCTACCTTGTCCGTAGAGAAGGGTAGATCGATGAGGCGTATCGTCCGGCGAACTGCAGGCGATCACACGGCTGCGCCGACATCGCGCGATCCCACGCGACAGCCCGTTGCGCAAGGCGGTTCCAAGGGATCCGCACCGGCTGCCATCAGCCTGAACATCAAGAATGACGAAACCTGCCGGTTGATCCGGGAACTTGCCGACGCAACCGGCGAGAGCATGACAGGCGCAGTGACCGAGGCCGTTCGCGAGCGCCTTGACCGCGTCCGCCGACAGCGCGGAGGCAACCTCGCCGAACGTCTGCTTGCGATCGGACGCGACTGCGCCGCACGCATGGGCGACAAATACAGAGCTCTCGATCACGACGCCTTGCTGTACGACGAACAAGGGCTGCCTCGGTGATCATCGACACCTCCGCAATAATCGCGATCCTGTTTGCCGAACCGGACGCCGCGACCCATGCCGCCGCGATTGAAGCCGCCGGGCAACGCCGGATCTCGGTCGTCAACTATGTCGAGGCCGCCGTCGTCATCGACGGTAGGCGCGACCCGGTGGCGAGTCGGCGATTCGACGACGCTATTCGGGAGGCCGGAATTTCCATCGAACCGGTGGACGAGCAACAGGCGCGGATTGCTCGCGAAGCCTATCGAGATTTCGGCCGAGGCAGCGGCCATCCGGCACGGCTCAATTTCGGCGACTGTTTTGCGTATGCCTTGGCGCGCAGTCGAGCCGAGCCTCTGCTGTTCAAAGGCAACGATTTTTCCCAGACCGACATCACGCCGGCGCTGTCGTGATGCCGTCAGCGCCTTGACGCGCGGTGGTTGGCTCGCGATATTGGGTGCATGAGCGGAAGCATTCGGATCTTCGCCACGACTACCGTCATCCTCGCTTGCGGGGAGCCGGGAGGTCGCGCGCGCTGATTGAGAGGCACGGCTCGAACCCGAAGGAACCCCGCCGGCGACGGACGGGGTTTTTTCGCGACCATCTCGCCCCGTCTGAAGCGCAGTATTGACGGAGCATGGGCGCGATGAGCAACAGTCCCGACGAAATTCTGTCTTCCCCGGCCCAACCCGGACAATCTGCTGCCCCGGTGACGGTGACCCTGCCGGACGGCAGCCGCCGCGAATTCCCGGGACCGCTGACCGGGGCGGACCTAGCGGCCGCGATAGGGCCGGGTCTCGCCAAGGCGGCGATCGCGGTCAAGATCGACGGCAAGCCGCGAGATCTGGCCACGCTGATCGAGCGTGATGCCGAAATCGCGATCATCACCCGCGACACGCCGGACGGGGTCGAAATCCTGCGTCATGACGCGGCGCATGTGATGGCCGAGGCGGTCAAGGAGCTTTATCCGGAGACTCAGGTCACTTTCGGCCCGGCGACCGAGACCGGGTTTTATTACGATTTTGCCCGGGACGCGCCTTTCATCCCGGAGGATCTTGCACGCATCGAGGAGCGCATGCGCGAGATCGTCCACCGCGATGAGCCGATCAGCCGGGAGGTGTGGGACCGCGACAAGGCGGTCGCCTTTTTCGACAGCATCGGCGAGCGTTACAAGGCCGAATATATCGGCGAGATCCCCGCCGATCAGGACATCAGCCTTTATCGCCAGGGCGATTTCGTCGATCTCTGCGTCGGACCGCATCTGCCCTCGACCGGCCGGCTCGGGCAGGCTTTCAAGCTGACCAATGTTGCCGGCGCCTACTGGCGCGGCGACCCGAAGAACGCCCAGTTGCAGCGCATCTACGGCACTGCCTGGCCGAGCCAGAAACAGCTCGACGAGTATCTGTTCCGCCTGGAGGAAGCCGAGCGCCGCGACCACCGCAAGCTCGGGCGCGAGCTCGACCTGTTCCATCTCGGCGAAGAAGCAGTCGGCAGCGTCTTCTGGCACCCGAAGGGTTGGACCCTCTATCGCACGATCGAAGACTACATGCGGCGCCGGCTCGACGCGGCTGGGTATCAGGAAGTGCGCGGCCCGCTGTTGCTCGACCGCAGCCTGTGGGAAGCCACCGGCCATTGGGAAACCTTCCGCGAGAACATGTTTGTCGCCGAGAGCCGCGACGAGCGTGTGCTCGCGGTCAAACCGATGAACTGCCCGGGCCATGTGCTGATCTTCCGCAATCGGCTGCGCAGCTATCGCGAGTTGCCATTGCGGCTGGCCGAATTCGGCAGCTGCCACCGCAACGAGCCTTCCGGCGCACTGCACGGCATCATGCGGGTGCGCGGCTTCACCCAGGACGACGCGCACATCTTCTGCACCGAGGCGCAGGTCACCGCCGAAGCGGTGGCGTTCTGCGAGCTGCTGTTGTCGATCTATCGGGATTTCGGCTTTGACGACGTCGCGATCAAGTTTGCCGATCGGCCACCGAGCCGGATCGGCAGCGACGAGGTCTGGGACCGCGCCGAAAAGGATCTGCGCGCGGCGGTGGAGACGGCAGGACTTTCTTATACGCTGAACCCGGGCGAGGGTGCGTTCTATGGCCCCAAGCTCGAATTCGTCTTGCGCGACGCGCTCGGGCGCGATTGGCAATGCGGCACGTTGCAGCTCGATTTTCAGATGCCTGAGCGGCTCGGCGCGAGTTATGTCGGCGAGGATGGCGGGCGCCATCGGCCGGTCATGCTGCACCGCGCGATCCTCGGCTCGATGGAGCGGTTTATCGCCATCCTGATCGAGCATTATGCCGGCCGCTTCCCGCTGTGGCTCGCGCCGGTGCAGGCGGTCGTCGCCTCGATCACCGAGGAGGCGGCCGGTTATGCCGAGGAAGTGGCGCGCGAATGCGCCGCGGCCGGGCTGCGCGTCGTCACCGACACGGGAAACGAGAAGATCAACTACAAGGTGCGCGAGCACAGCCTCGCGAAAGTTCCGGTCATGCTGGTCGTCGGCCGTCGCGAGGCCGAGCAGCGCGGCGTCGCGCTGCGTCGGCTCGGCGGTTCGACGCAGGAATCCCTTGCGCTCGCCGAGGCCGTCGCTAGATTGAAAGCGGAAGCGGCTCCGCCCGGGCCGCGCTAGCCGTTTGCGAGAAGACGAGAACGGTTCGGTTCAAGTATTTGAAGGAGAGCATACATACCCAGACCACCGATGAACTTCACGCCCACCCGTGAAGGGCCGCGCATCAATGACGAAATCTCGTCGGCGCGGATACGCCTCGTCGATGAACGCGGCCAGATGGTGGGGGTCGTTGGGCGCAACGAGGCGCTCGACATGGCTGCGGATGCCGGCCTTGACCTCGTCGAAATCGCCCCCAATGCCGACCCGCCGGTCTGCAAGATTCTCGATTTCGGCAAATTCAAATACGAAGAGCAAAAGAAGAAAAACGAAGCTCGTAAGAAGCAGAAAATCATCGAAGTTAAAGAAATCAAGCTGCGTCCGAGCATCGACGACCACGATTATGCGGTCAAGATGCGCAGCATGAACAAGTTCATCGAGGAAGGCGACAAGGTCAAGATTACCATGCGGTTCCGCGGGCGCGAGTTGGCGCACCAGGAACTCGGCATGAACGTACTGATACGGGTCAGAGACGATCTCGACGGGATCGCCAAGGTCGAGCAGATGCCGCGCATGGAAGGCCGGCAGATGACGATGGTCGTGGCGCCCCGATAATTGAAGCTCCGCCGCCGGGCTTCCGGATTCGTTTTTTGGGGAGATAAAGCCGATGACCAACATCGAGCCCTACGCCGCCAAAGGCGTCTACGATCCGCCGATCTATGCGCAGGCGGTCAAAGTCACTGGCGCACAGACGATCCTCTATATCGCCGGCCAAGTCGCCTATGGCCCGGATGGCGGCGCGGTGCATACCGGCGATTTCAAGGCGCAGGCGCGGGCCGCCCTTTCGGCCGTGAAGGCCCAGGTCGAGGCCGGCGGCGGCACGATGGCCAACATCGTCAAGGTCAACACCTACCTGACGGATATCCGCCACCGCGCCGATTACGGGCCAATCCGCGAAGAATTCTTTGGCAAGAAGATGCCGGCCCATACCCTCGTCGCGGTCGTGGCGCTGGCCCAGCCCGAGTTCCTGATCGAGATCGAGGCAATCGCCGTTCTGTAAGCGCAAGCCCGGCCCTTAGACCGGCGATGCGCTTGACTAACTTTGGTTGCTGCCGGCCGTGGTCGCTGGTCTGGTCCTGTTCGGCGTCCCGCACGTCGCCGGCGCGGTCGGTTTCCGGCAGGTCGCGGTTCCCGACCGGCAAGGCGAGCCGATATCTGGTATCCGAGCGATGCGCCGGCGACGCCGCGCCGGTTCGGATTATTCGAGCCGAGTGTCGCATTGCCGGCGCCGGTGGTCCTTCAATTTGAAATTGTGTGGAGAGGATCCGCTTGACGAATCCGGATCGGATTATCACATCGGCCTAAATTCGGAAAATCTGTCGCTGCTAGCCGCCTCGGGTCGGCTACCGTCGGTTGCGCTTCGATGCGCCACCGAGCGCAGACCCTGGCTTGCTTTCGCCGAGGTCCGCCGCTATATAGCCCGGCTTCAATCGGCGGCGGGCCGCGCTTCGGGCGCCATACGGGCATGCCTTGCCGCCGCAAACATCGGCAAAGGACAGGAAATGCCCAAGCTCAAGACCAAAAGCGGTGCGAAAAAGCGCTTCGGCCGCACCGCCAATGGCAAGATCAAGCGCAACTGGGGCTATAAGCGCCACCGCCTGATCAGCAAGTCGAAGCAGCAGAAGCGGCTGCATCGCGGCACGACGACCCTCGAAACGGGCGATGCCAAGCTCGTCTTGACCTATATGCCGTATCTGCGGAGTTGAACGCATGGCCAGGGTCAAACGCGGCGTCACAACGCATGCCCGCCACAAAAAGGTGCTCGGCCTCGCCAAGGGTTATCGCGGCCGCGGCGGCACCGCCTACCGCATCGCGATTGAGAAGGTCGAGAAGGCGCTGCGCTACGCCTATCGCGACCGCCGCAACAAGAAGCGCGACTTCCGCGGATTGTGGATCCAGCGCATCAACGCCGGCGTCCGCGAACACGGACTGACCTACTCTCAGTTCATGCACGGGACAAAGCTCGCCGGGCTCGAGCTCGACCGGAAGGTCCTGTCCGACCTGGCAATCCGCGAGCCGGAAGCCTTCGCCGCGATTGTCGAGACGGCAAAGACCGCGCTCGCCGAGGCGCAGCCGAAAGCGGCATGAGGAAATGAAACCGGCAACCGGAAGAACGGTGTCATCCCGGCGAAAGCCGGGATCCATTCCCGCCACGGGTCCCGGCCTTCGCCGGGACGACGATTTGATTGGGCGATTTACCGGGACTCGGATCGGCTGAGGCCCCGCCTGTCATGTGCGCGCGTTATCAAGGGGCCGGTTTCGGCCCCTTTTCTATTTCGGCTTGAAGGCCCAAGGATCGGTCATGGATGACCTAGAGCAATTACGCCAGGACAGCCTCGCAGGGGTTTACCTCGCGGACACGCCGGAGGCACTTGAACAGATACGCATCGAGTACCTTGGTCGTCAGGGACGGCTAACGATGTTGATGCGCGGGCTAGGCGCATTGCCGGCGGAGAAGCGGCGCGAAGCGGGCGCGGCACTTAATTCAGCCAGGGACGCGATCAGTGCAGCGATCGAGGGGAAGGCCGCAGAGCTTAATCGGCAGGCTTTAAGCCAGCGACTCGCGGGCGAACGCGCCGATGTCAGCCTGCCGGTGCTCACCGGCGGCCCCATTGGTTTTGATGGCGGTCGCATCCATCCGATCAGCCAGACCATTGACGAGATCATCGCGATTTTCGGCGAGATGGGCCTCGTCGTTGCCGAGGGACCGCATATCGAAGAGGATTTCTACAACTTCACCGCGCTCAACATTCCGCCCGAGCATCCGGCGCGCCAGGAGCACGACACCTTCTACCTGCCGGAACGGGCAGACGGCTCGCGACTGGTGCTGCGCACCCATACCTCGCCGGTGCAGATCCGTACGATGCAGACGCAAAAGCCGCCGATCCGCATCATCGTGCCGGGCCGCACCTTTCGTGCCGATCACGACGCGACCCACTCGCCGATGTTCCACCAGGTCGAGGGGCTGGTGATCGACCGCACCACCCATATGGGCCATTTGAAAGGCTGCCTGATCGAGTTCTGCCGGGCCTTTTTCGATATCGACGATCTTCCGGTGCGCTTTCGCCCAAGCTATTTCCCGTTCACCGAGCCCTCGGCGGAAGTCGATATCGGCTGCTCGCGGCAGGGTGGCGAACTAAAGATCGGCGCCGGCGCCGACTGGCTCGAAATCCTCGGCAGCGGCATGGTTCATCCGCAAGTATTGAAGAATTGCGGCATCGATCCGGACGAGTATCAAGGCTTTGCCTTCGGCATGGGGATCGAGCGGGTGGCGATGCTTAAATACGGCATCCCCGATCTGCGCACGATGTACGATTCCGACCTGCGCTGGCTCAGGCATTACGGCTTTCTGCCGCTCGACATTCCGTCGCCGGTGCGCGGTCCGCTCGCCGGAGGCGCCGCCTGATGAAGACGACGCTGTCCTGGCTGAAAACGCATCTCGACACCGAGGCGCCACTTGCCGAGCTTGTCGAGCGGCTGATCATGCTCGGCCACGATGTCGAGGGGGTCGAGAACCGCGCCGCGGCGCTCGACGGCTTTGTCGTCGCCCGAATCGTCAAGGCCGAGCCGCATCCGAACGCCGACCGACTGCGTGTCTGTGTGGTTGATACCGGAGCAGGCGAAATCCAGGTCGTATGCGGCGCGCCCAACGCCCGGACCGGGATGAAGGGCGTGTTCGGCCCGGCCGGCGTGCGCATTCCGAAGACCGGCGCGGTGCTGACCGAATCCTCGATCCGCGGCGTCGCGTCGAAGGGCATGCTGATGTCGGCTTCCGAGCTGGCGCTTTCCGAGGATCATTCCGGCATTATCGAATTGCCAGCCGACGCGCCGGTCGGCGCCCGCTATGCCAGCCTCCTCGGCTTCGACGACCCGGTCATCGACATCAAGGTGACGCCCAACCGTGCGGACTGCCTCGGCGTGCGCGGCGTCGCCCGCGACCTCGCCGCGGCCGACATCGGAAGACTGCTCCTGCTCGACGCGACCCCGGTCGAGGGTCGTTTCGGCTCGCCGATCGCCGTCCATATTGAGGATCGGATCGCCTGCCCGCTGTTCCTTGGCCGTCATATCCGCGGCCTCAAGAACGGGCCGAGCCCGGGCTGGCTCAGGGACCGGCTCGAGGCAATCGGGCTGCGGCCGATCTCGGCTCTGGTCGACATCACCAATTTCCTGACCTTCGACGTGAACCGGCCGCTGCACGTCTTCGACGCCGGCAAGCTCAAGGGCGACCTGACCGTGCGCCTCGCCCAGGCCGGCGAGCGGATGCTGGCGCTCAACGGCCGCGAATACGCGCTCGATCCGGAAGTGACCGCGATCGCCGACGAGGCCGGGGTGCAGAGCCTTGGCGGCGTGATCGGTGGCGAATGGACCGGCTGTACCGAGGCGACAACCGAGGTGTTCATCGAGGCGGCGCTGTTCGATCCGATCCGCACCGCCGCGACCGGGCGGCGGCTGGAGATCGCCAGCGACGCGCGCTACCGCTTCGAACGCGGGGTCGACCCCGCCTTTGTCGGACCGGGGCTGGAAATCGCCACAAGGCTGATCCTGGAATCGTGCGGCGGCGAGCCGTCGGAGGTCGTCATTGCCGGCGCCGTGCCGGATTGGCGCCGCGAATACCAGCTGCGGCCGGAGCGTATCTCCACCCTCGGCGGACTCGATGTCCCGCTAGACCAGAGCCGCGAGATCCTGGAGGCGCTTGGGTGCGAGGTCACCACGGCCGCCGAGCAGGACGGCAGCCTCAGGGTCGCGCCGCCCTCCTGGCGCGGCGATATTGTCGGCGAGGCCGACCTCGTCGAGGAGGTGCTGCGGGTCAAAGGCTACGACGCGATCCCGCCAGTGCCGTTGCCGCGCGAGACGGTCATCCCGCGCCCGGCGATCGATGCGCGCCGCCGCCGCGTCGAGCTGGTGCGGCGCACGCTGGCGGGCCGCGGGCTGGTCGAGGCGGTGACCTTCTCGTTCATCTCGTCGCGCTGGGCGGCGCTGTTTGGCGGCGCGCAGCCGCAACCGCGGAATTATGCGACAGTCTCGCCTCTGCGCCTCGTCAACCCGATCAGCGCCGATCTCGACGAGATGCGGCCCTCGGTGCTGCCGGGGCTCATCGAGGCGGCGCGGCGCAATGCCGATCGTGGCCTCGCGGATGTCGCGCTGTTCGAATTGGGGCCGCTGTACCGCGACGATACCCCGGACGGGCAGGTGACCGTGGCCGCCGGCCTTCGCGCCGGTCGTCTGGCTCCGCGGCATTGGCGTGAAGCGGCGCGCGAGCCGGATCTTTATGACGCCAAGGCCGATGCGCTCGCCGCTCTCGCGGCTATGGGCGCGCCGATCGACAACATCCAGAGCGCGGCCGATCCGCCGCCCTGGTTTCATCCCGGCCGCGCCGGCGGCTTGCGTCTCGGCCCGACCTTGCTCGGCCATTTCGGCGAGCTGCATCCGGAGGTGCTCGACAGCTTCGAGGTGAAAGGTCCGGTCGCCGCCTTCGAGGTGTTTCTCGACGCGGTACCGCTGCCGCGAGCCGGCCGCGCCCGGCAACCGCTGAACCTCTCAGTGTTCCAGCCGGTCGAGCGCGATTTTGCCTTTATTGTCGATCGCGACCTGCCGGCGGAAACCCTGCTGCGTGCTGCCCGCGGCATCAACCGTAGCCTCGTCGCCGAAATCCGCTTGTTCGATGTCTACGAGGGCAAGGGGCTGCCGGAAGGCAAGAAGTCGCTCGCCATATCTGTGGTGTTGCAGCCGCAGGACGCGACCCTGACCGATGCCGAAATCGAAAGCTTCTCGAAGCGCCTCGTCGCGGCGGTCGAGAAGGCTACCGGCGGCACGTTGCGCGGCTGAGGCCGGCTGAAACGCCGCGCTTACTCCATCAGCTGCAAATCGACCCCGCGGCCGTGCAATTCGGCGAGATAGGCGTCGACCGACCCGATCTGCGTATCGAGCTGCATCCGTACCGGGATAACCACGTCGCCTGGAAGCAGGGAGGCATACCAAATGGTGCCCTTTTGGGCGCCTTCGCCTCGCTCGTCATCGGGGATGCCCCGTATATACCGGGTCATCCGACAGGCAATCGTGGTGCCCTCGAATTTCTGACCGCCATCGGGCGCCAGCGTCTCCTGGCCGGCGTCAGCGAATACCAGATCGTAGCGGTGGCGGCCGTCGAACACGGGGACGGTCATCGCACAGGTTTTCTTGGCGGCGAGTTGGCGCTCAAGCCGCAAATACGCGGTCAGATTGTCGACCGTGCCGCGTTCCGCCTCCGCCGTCACGGGGTTGGGCGGAGGTGGCGTCGAGCTGCCGTCGATCTTCCCGTCGGGGCCGTAATCGACGCGGTTGGAGCGCTCATCGCCGTTGCGCCGCGTTTCGCTGTGGAACGATTCGGGTTGGGCCGAAACTGGGGTTACGCGCCCACGCGCCTCGGCATGAGTGGACTGGTCGACCACCATGGCGATAACCCCGGTCGTCGCGTAATCGGTGCTAATCGCGTAGCGATCGCCGGCCTCCTCGAGGCGGGTGTGCAGGGTCAGTACGTGGAGGCGCAACGGGCCATACACCTCGATCCGCGCGGAGATGCGATCGGCGGCGACGGCCGGGGTGGCAAGCAAGCCGAGCGCCAATAGCGGCACGGCGACGAACCCAAGCCGGGGGAAGCTGGGCACTAAAGCCATTTGCCAATGGTGTCAGACTGATCGGTGCGCGTCCAGCGGCCCGAAGACGCAGGGAGCCTTGAACGCTGATCACCCAACGAGCGCGCCCGGGGGCTGCGCCTTGACAGTTTTCGGGGCGCTCTCCTAAATGCCTAGGCCGAAACCGGACCGGGCGCGTAGCTCAGCGGGAGAGCACACCCTTCACACGGGTGGGGTCACAGGTTCAATCCCTGTCGCGCCCACCACCGGAAACCCAGGATTTATGCGGGTTTCGCGACGCCCGCGCGAGAACACCGGCAACGTCAGCAGTGCGAACAGACGCCAAACGTGACGAGAACGCGCGGCAGAGCGTGACACGCTGGTGACACAGAAAGGGCCGCCAAGCAAGGGCTCGCACATCTGTTTTTTCGACACCAGCCAATACACATGGCCGCTGAAAACGGAACCTAGGCTACCCTAGTTGCCCTGACTGGGGGTCTAGACGCTCTGCCCAAAGCTCGTAGTAGAGCGCCAGGGTGAAGAAGCAGTTGGCCGCCAATGGGAGGTCGTCTCTAGCCCACGCCTCGATAGCCTTAATCACCAGAGGCGCCATGCGTTCGCGTGTGTGTGTGCTGCTCATCGGTACGCTATAGTTTCGTTGAGAACCTCATATGGCGAGGCCAAGGTGGACCTATCGTGTCACCGAGGTTAATTCTAGTTTAGACTCGTTCGAAACTGCTCAGAAGTTTGCGAGAGGGTGTGTGCGCGAAGGCGTTGCCCCCATGCTGCCACCCTCCGGCCGGCGAAGGCTGACCATCCAGCGGTGGCACCCGAGTATGGCGGCCAGATCAAGACCGCTTGGCCGGGCGCCCGCTCACGCGCCGGGCTCGACCCGGAGCTAACACCGCACGATCTTCGCCACACCTGGGCCTCATGGCATTACCCCGCGAACCGCGATCTCCTCGCACTCAAAGTAGAGGGCGGGTGGTCCAGCGTGGCCTTGGTTGAGCGATACGCCCACCTCTTGCCGGCCGGCCATGAGGGGGCTATCAAGATGTTCTGGTCAGGCCGTGACACGGACGTGACACGCACCCTAGTCGTGGTGCCGCTAAGTGGCTGGTTACCAAAGGAGAAAGTAGGGTAAGGTTCTCCCTTCACGCGGGTGGGGTCACAGGTTCAATCCCTGTCGCGCCCACCACGACCTCGGCTGGTCCGAGGACATTTCCCGCGAGATGTTTCGATGGGTCCGACAATGCCTGAAGGCCTCCACACCGCCGATCGCCACCAAGACCCCTATGCGTGGGCGCTGGCACAGGCCTACGGGCTTCGCCGCGGTGCGATCCGCATAAAGGTAGTCGATAGCCAGGGTCTCAGCGAATTTCTGGAGGAATGGGCCGACGAGATTCTGTCTGCGGCGCGCAGCCAAATCGTCAATCTGATGGCCCACGCGGACAAAGCCGCGCTATCGCGCAACCCGGATATAATCGGGCATTGGCGCAGCGAATGCGTCGAATTTCACGACCGGGTGATCGATGCGTACCGGCCGTCGATGCGCGCCCGGATCGATTTGGACGCCCTGTGGCGGCGCGCCAAGCGCAAGGTTATCGCTAGCTTCGATGATCACGGCGAACCACGGCCATCCATGCCGACGAAATGCCCGTTCGGCCTCGATCACCCGGTCGATCCGGAGCTCGATCTCGACGATTTGGTCGCGTTTATCTCGCAAAACAAAGGATAGCTGTAGCAGAGGACTGTGCCGCAGCTAAATGAGGGAAGGAGCAGCCATGCGCCGTGCCGTCATCGTTTCCACCGCGCGCACCCCGATCGGCAGGGCGTTTCGCGGCGCCTTCAACGAGACGCAACCGCAGGCGCTGGCCGGCCACGCGATCGCCGAGGCCGTGAAGCGCGCCGGGGTCGACCCAGCCGAGATCGAGGACGTGATCCTCGGCGCGGCAATCCAGCAGGGCGCGCAGGGCTTCAATGTCGCCCGCCAGAGCGCGCTGCGAGCCGGGCTACCGGAGAGCGTCCCGGCGATGTCGATCGACCGGCAATGCTCGTCGGGGATGATGGCGATCGCCACCGCGGCGAAGGAGATCGTGCATGACGGCATGAATGTCGCGCTCGGCGGCGGGGTCGAGTCGGTGTCGTTCGTGCAAGGCGACAAGATGGTGCGCACCCGCGGCGACGACCCCGAGCTGATCGCCCGCATCCCCGCCCTCTACATGACCATGATCGAGACCGCCGAGATCGTCGCCGACCGCTACGGCATCGCGCGCGAGGCGCAGGACGAATACGCGCTGCGCTCGCAGCAGCGTACCGCGGCGGCGCAGCAGGCCGGGCGCTTTGACGACGAGATCGTGGCAATGCGCTCAGTGATGAGCGTCACCGACCGCAATACCGGCGAAACCTCGCAGAAGCCGGTGACCCTGGAAAAGGACGAGGGCAACCGGCCGGACACCTCGCTCGACGGTCTCGCCGCGCTGAAGCCGGTGTTCAAGGACGGCCAGCGCGTCAAGGAAGGCCGCAACATCACCGCCGGCAACGCCTCGCAATTGTCGGACGGCGCCTCGGCGGCGGTACTGATGGAAGAAAAGGAGGCTGAGCGCCGCGGGTTGCAGCCGCTCGGCATCTATCATGGCATCGCCGTCGCCGGCTGCGCCCCCGACGAGATGGGCATCGGCCCGGTCTTCGCCGTGCCAAAGCTGTTGCAGCAGCACAGCCTCAAGATAGACGACATCGATCTCTGGGAACTGAACGAGGCCTTCGCCTGCCAGGTTGTCTATTGCCGCGACAAGCTCGGCATCCCGCACGACAAGCTCAACGTCAATGGCGGGGCGATCTCGATCGGCCATCCCTATGGGATGTCGGGCGCGCGGATGGTCGGGCACGCGCTGATCGAGGGCAAACGGCGCAACGCGCGGTACGTCGTGTGTACGATGTGCATCGGCGGCGGCATGGGCGCCGCCGGCCTGTTCGAGGTTGCGTAAAGCCGGGTCTGGCCGGGATCCGTCGCGGATTAGGGATGATGCCTTCGATCGAACATTCCGCGCCTCCTGCCCAGATCCGAAACTGCGGCGACTGCTCGCTGTGCTGCAAGGTGATGCGGATTGCCGCCCTCGATAAACCACCCGGCTCCTGGTGCAAAAACTGTAAGCCCGGAAACGGCTGCACGATCTACCCCGATCGGCCGCAAGAGTGCAGAGATTTTGTCTGTCTTTATGTGCTCAACGCCGAGCTCGGCGAGGAATGGAAGCCGAGCCAGAGCAAAATCGTCTTGGTATCGGAGCAAGACGGCAACCGCATCGTCGCGCATGTGGATCCGCAACGGCCGGATGCCTGGAGACACGAACCCTATTACCAGCAACTGAAGCGGTGGGCTGCACGCTCGGTGGCGTTCCGCGGGCAGGTCATCGCCTGCGTCGGCAGGCGGATGCACATGATATTCCCCGATAGAGACGTCGACCTCGGCATTGTCGGTCTCGACGAATTCATCATCGTCAACGAGGTGCAAACGCCGTTCGGCGTAAAGCGGGAAGCCGTGAAGGTCGGCATAAACGATCCGCGGGCGCAGGGCCTGGCTCGGCAAAGCGGAGGCGCTTGAAGCGGAAGCACGCTCGCTTTCAGGGATCCTTCGGGTCGAAACGGCGATAGAGGCCGGCGATAAAGTCGAACAGGCTCGATCCGATGAACGCCAGCGCGAAAAGCCCGATCAGCGCTTGACCTTACGGCCCGCTGCGCAAGGCGGCCAGGACGCCGCCGACCTCATGTGCCTCATGCGGATTGCCATACGCGGCCGCGGCGATGAGGTAGCCGCCGACCAGCGAAATCGCGGCGCCGCGCCGGCGACGGGCGGCTTTAGCTCAGGCGCGGCCGCCGGCTGCAAGCGGGGCGGAAGATCCGCGCGCCCATAGCCGGTCGAGGCTCCACGACCCGCCACCGGCGACGAACAGGTAGAGGAAGACAAAGCAGTAAAGGATTGCCGCGTCGCCGCCGTTCAGGATCGGGAAAAAACCCCGCGGCGCGTGCGCCATGAAGTAGGCCAATGCCATTTCGCCCGACAGGATGAACGCCACAGGCCGGGTAAACAGGCCGAGTGCCAGCAGGATGCCCCCGACCAGCTCAAGGATCCCGGCGAGGCCTGGAACAAGCGTGAATAGTTCGTACGGGCGCGGATTCTGCGCTGGCGGAAAGTTGAAGATCTTGCCAAGGCCGTGCTCGAGATAGAGCAGCCCGGTAACGATGCGCAGAATGCTCAGCATGCGCGGCTCCCATTGGAGCCGCATTGTTGTCCAATCGGCCACGGGCGCCCCCATTCCGCTGGCGGCTCTGATACGCCGTCGGATGGAATCTTAGCGAAAACCGTGAGGCGTCTGCAACGGGAGCTGTGAGGCCGACATCGCTCGGGCAAATCGCTAATCGGAGATCAAAAATGGTGCGCCCGAGTGGAGTCGAACCACCACTCCTTTCGGAACACGGACCTGAACCGTGCGCGTCTGCCAATTCCGCCACGGGCGCCCGTCGCTTCGGCGCGCCGGAGATAAGCCGCAGCCGTTGCGATGTCAACCGGCTGGGGGCGGCGTTGCCCTAGTAGCGCAAGCTTCGGGACACGAACCGCGATTGCGGTCGGCATTGCTCAACAGCGATGGTTTTGCTAATGCCCATCGCGCTTTGGGGAGGCTGGGCATGAAACAACACCGCGTTGCGATCCTCGGCGGGGCCGGTTTCGTCGGGCGCTACATCGTCAAGCGCCTAGCCGAGCGCGGCGATGTACTGACAGTTGGCGGGCGCAACGCAGCCGCAGCCAAATTCCTGCGGCTGAAAGGCGATGTCGGCCAGGTCGAGCTGGTCAATGTCTCGATCGACAGCGAGGCACTGCTTGCCGCGTTCGTCGCCGGCAATAACGTCGTGATCAATTGCGTCGGCATTCTGCGCGAAGCCCGCCGCCAGCGCTTCGACGTCGTGCATCACACTGCACCGGCGCGGCTGGCCCGGCTGGCCCGCGAGCATGGCGTCGAGCGCTTCGTTCAAATCTCTTCGCTCGCCGCGGACCCGCGCTCGACCTCGGCTTATGCGCGCAGCAAAGCGGCCGGCGAGCAGGCGGTGCGCGATGCCTTCCCGACCGCGACCATTCTCCGACCGTCGATTGTGTTTGGACCCGAGGATCGGTTTTTCAACAAGTTCGCGGAAATGGCGGTGTTCTCGCCCGCGCTGCCGCTGATCGGCGGCGGCGAGACCCGGTTTCAGCCGGTCTATGTCGGCGATGTCGCCGACGCGGTCGTCCGCTGTATCGACGAGCCGGCAACCGCGGGGCGGATCTATGAATTGGGCGGTCCCAAGACCTACACCTTCCGCGCGCTCCTGGAGATGCTGCTGGCCGAAACCCGCCGCCACCGCCTGTTGCTCGACATCCCGTTCGGGATTGCTTCGCTGCAGGCGCGGCTGATGTCGCTGCTACCCAACGCGCCGTTGACCCCCGACCAGGTCGAGCTGCTGAAACAGGACAACGTCGTCTCCTCGGGGGCGCTCACCCTCGATGCCCTCGGCATCACGCCGACCCCCGTGGAGGCGATCTTGCCGACCTATCTCGACCGCTTCCGCCGCGGCGGCTGGTACGCGCGCGAACGGACGGTATAAGCAGGCCGCGCCCAAGCCGCTGTTTCGGCGCGTCGGGTTCGGATAAGCTCGCCCGCAATGGAGTTCACAGCATGACAATCTTTTGGCGCGGCATCGCTGCGATGATCGCGGTGTTGGCGCTCGGAGGCACGGTGATGGCGGCTGACCCGGAAAACACCCTCTACATGGACACCGCCTACGGGCGGGTCGTCATCGCCATGCGCCCCGACCTCGCGCCCAATCACTGCGCCCAGATCAAGGCCCTCGTCCGCCGCGGCTTTTATGACGGCGTGCCGTTCCACCGCGTTATCGACGGCTTCATGGCGCAGACAGGTGATCCGACCGGTACTGGCACCGGCGGCTCCGGCCACAAGCTCAAGGCCGAATTCTCCAGCGAAAAGCACGTGCGCGGGACGGTGTCGATGGCGCGAACCTCCGATCCGGACAGCGCCGACAGTCAGTTCTTCATCATGTTCGCGCCGGCGACGTCCCTCGATGGCAAATACACGATCTGGGGCCAGGTCGAGTCCGGCATGGAGTTCATCGACAAGATCAAGAAGGGCGACCCGAACCGCAACGGCTCGGTCAGCGACCCGGACAAGATCATAAAAATGCAGGTTGCGGCCGACGTGGCGAAAGACGGCGAGAAGCCCAAATAAGCGCGATGTCCGACTCCGGCTCTGCTGTATTGAGCCTAATGATTGTCATTCCGGGGCGCCGCGCAGCGGCGAGCCCGGAATCCATTTTCCAGAGGCCTGCGTTCATGGATTCCGGGCTCCCTCACCATACTCGGGCCCCGGAATGACAATATGAGGCACTTGCGCCAGGTAGTCGGGGTCCGTGACTGAGGCAGCCGCGAGGACCAAAGCCGACGAAGCCGGCCGGTTCCGGCGAGTTGTGCCGGGAAGCTGGCTCGAGGCGCTGGCGGTGTATCGCCGGCCGAGGCTCCTGGCGATCCTGTTCATGGGGTTTTCGAGCGGATTGCCGCTGGCGCTGACTGCGGCGACGCTCTCCTTGCGCCTCGCCGATCTTGGCGTATCGCTGACCGAGATCGGGCTCTTCACCCTGGTCCGCTTCTCCTACAGCTTCAAATTCCTGTGGTCGCCGCTGATCGACCGTTTGCCCATCCCGTTTGTCACCGCGCGGCTCGGGCGGCGGCGGAGCTGGGCCCTGGCGATCCAGACGGCATTGGCCGCGGCCATCCTGGTGCTCGGCACGATCGACCCGCGCGACAGCCCGTGGTGGACGGCGCTGGCGGCAACCATCGTCGCGTTCCTGTCGGCGAGCCAGGATATCGTCATCGACGCCTATCGCATCGAGCTGCTGGCGCCCGAGGAGCAGGGGGCCGGGGCCGCGGCGACGCAATGGGGCTATCGTTTCGGCATGGTCGCCTCGGGCGCCGGCGCGCTCTACGCGGCGAGTTTCGGCGGCTGGAGCTTTGCCTACGGTTTAATGGCGGCACTGATGCTGGTCGGCATGGTCACCGTGTGGCTGACGCCCGAGCCAGAGGCCAGCCGCGCCGTCGAGCCGATCCCTGGCGCGAACGCCCTCGAGCGGCTCAGGTCCTGGCTCGGCCGCGCCGTTGTCGCGCCGTTCGCCGATCTGGTCCGCCGCAACGGCGGAATCTGGCTCGTCCTGATCCTGCTGTTCATCGTGCTCTACAAATTCGGCGAGGCGATCGCCGGCACGATGTCGAACCCGCTCTATCTCTCGCTTGGCTTCACCAAGATCGAGATCGCGACAGTCGCCAAAATCTACGGCGTGGCCGCGACGCTTGCCGGCGTCGCAATCGGCGGCGTTCTGGTGCTCCGTCTCGGCATCTTCGGCGCGCTGTTCGTCTCGGGCGCGCTGCAGATGCTGTCCAACCTGATGTACATGCTGCAGGTCTGGGTCGGCCACGACGTGCCGATGCTGGCACTGACGATCGGCACCGAAAACCTGACCGGCGGCATGGCCTCGGCCGCGTTCGTCGCCTACCTGTCGGGGCTGTGCAACGTCGCCTTCACCGCCACGCAATACGCGCTGCTGTCATCGCTGGCGACAATGGGAGTGAATGTTCTGTCGGCCTCGGGGGGCTTTCTGGCCGAGCAGCTTGGCTGGACCCCGTTCTTCCTGGTCAGCACGGCGATGTGCCTGCCCGGCCTGATGCTGCTGCTCTGGATCATGCGCCGGTCGGCCGGGTTGGCGCCCGCTCAACCGTAGGAGAGGAGCTGGCTGCGGTGGCGCTTGAGCCAAGCGCGCGGCGCGGGATGGTTGGAGACGAGGCCGGCGACGACGCGCCAAAATCGCGGCCCGTGGTTCATCTCGGCGAGATGCGCCACCTCATGCGCGACGACGTAATCGACCGCCGCCTCGGGCGCAAGAATCAGCCGCCAGCTGAAGGAAAGGCAGCCCGTGGCCGAGCAGCTGCCCCAGCGGCTCTTGGTGTCGCGCACGGTGACCCGGGTGACCTTCTTGCCGATCCGCGCCGCGAAGGCACGGGCGCGACACGAAAATTCGCGGGCCGCAAGTTGCGCGAGATGGTCGCGCACCCGGCGGCCGAGATGCGCGGGTTGACCGCGCACCCGGATCTCGCCATCGCCGATCGCGACTGGCGGCGCGGCCGGATCGCTCTCCCGGCAAATGCGGTGCGGCACGCCGAGCACCGGAACAATGGCACCCTCGGCGAACGGCACCGGAGGCGGCAACGCATCGAGCCGGGCGGCGATCCAGCCGCGCTGCGCCGCTAGAAACCGCAAGCCGTGCTCAGCCGGCACACCGTAGGGCAGCACCAGCTCGACCCCGCGCGAGGCGGCGTCGACGCGAAGCAACAGGCGGCGGGCGCGCGCGTTTACCCGAATCGATAGCGGCGCGCCGATGTCGAGCGCCACGACGCGGCGCCGAAAATCCTCGACGGAAGCGGCCGAAACCGTGCCGCGGCGCGGCTGCCTCACCAATCCCCTCCCACGGCAATTCGCGCCGGTCACAAAAGCTTCCCGCTCCGGCTGCTATTTGGCAAGCTGCCGGGTAATAACGCGGGGAGACACCGATGAAACCGAAGATCCTGGTCGCCGCTATCGCAGCCTCGTTTGCCGCGATACTCGGCCCCGCCGCGGCGGACCCGATCGAGCTGCAGTGGTGGCACGCGATGACGGCGGTCAATGCCGACGTCGTCAACAAGATCGCCGCCGACTACAACGCCGCCCAGCCCGACTACAAGATCGTGCCGGTGTTCAAGGGCTCCTACGCCGAAACGATGACAGCGGCGGTCGCCGCATATCGCGCCGGCAACCCGCCGCATATCGTGCAGGTGTTCGAGGTCGGCACCGCGACGATGATGGCGGCCAAGGGCGCGGTCAAAGCTGTCTATCAGCTGATGGCCGATGTCGGCGAACCGTTCGATCCGCAGAACTATCTGTCGGCAATCACCGGCTATTACAGCACCGCCGATGGCAAGATGCTGTCGCTGCCGTTCAACAGCTCGACTCCGATCATGTACTGGAACAAAGACGCGTTTCAGAAAGCCGGCCTCGATCCGGACAAGCCGCCGAAGACCTGGCCCGAGACGTTCGATGTCGCGAAGAAGCTGCGCGCCGCCGGGCAGGGCTGCGGCTTTACCTCTGCCTGGGTGAGCTGGGTTCAGATCGAGAATTTCAGCGCCTGGCATAACCTGCCGCTGGCGACCAAGGCGAACGGGCTCGATGGACCGGACGCCGTGCTGGAATTCAACAACCCGACCGTCGTCCGTCACATCGCCAATCTGGCCGAGGCGGAAAAGGACAAGAGCTTCGATTATGGCGGACGCACCACCGAGCCCGACAACAAGTTCATCAGCGGCGAATGCGGCATCATCTTCGATTCGACCGGCTCGTTCGGGCTGTTCAAGAGCGGCGCGAAATTTCCGTTCGGCATGGCCGAATTGCCCTATTACCCCGATGTCAGCGGCGCGCCGCAGAATTCGATCATCGGCGGCGCCAGCCTGTGGGTCATGGGCGGCAAGAAGCCCGAGGAATACAAAGGCGTCGCCAAGTTTTTCAAGTACTTGTCGAGCCCCGATTTGCAGGAATGGTTGCACGAGAAGACCGGGTATCTGCCGATCACCAAGACTGCTTACGAGCAGACCAAGGCTTCCGGTTTCTACGAGAAAAATCCCGGCCGCGATGTCGGGGTCATTCAGCTGACCGCGAAGCCCCCGACCGAGAATTCGCGCGGCCTCAGGCTCGGCAATCTGGTGCAGATCCGCGACGTGATCGCCGAAGATATGGAATCCGCCTTCGCCGGCAAAATGGATGCAAAAGCCGCGCTCGACGATGCGGTCAATCGCGGCAACGCGCTGCTGCGCCAGTTCCAGAAAAACATCCAATAGGCGTAGAGTGCCGGCGGAGCGGGAAGGCCCCGGCGGAGAAAAAAGGCATGCGGTTTGGACTGTTCGGCAGCGCCCAGGCGCGGCGCCCGCAACCCGGCACCGAACTGACCGACAGCAGTCAGGGGTTTCGCGACTGGATCGAGAATAACGTCGAGGCCGAGGCGCTGGGCTTTCACAGCACCTTTGTCGTCGAGCACCATTTCACCGGCTTCGGCCAGGTCTCGGCTAGTCTCAACCTGCTGACCTGGCTTGGTGCGCGCACCAAAACGCTGCGCCTCGGCACCGCCGTGCTGGTGCTCCCTTGGCACAACCCGGTTTTGCTCGCCGAGCAGGCGGCGACGCTCGATCTATTATCCGGCGGAAGGCTCGATTTCGGCGTCGGCAAAGGCTACCGCTACAACGAGTTCGCCGGGTTCTGCGTGGCGATGGAAGAGGCCGACGCGCGCTTCAATGAGGCGCTCGACGTGATCACCAAGGCGTTTGCCAGCGACACTCCGTTCAGCCATCGCGGTCAACATTGGCATTACGACAACATCGTCGTCGAGCCGCCGACCGCGCAACGGCCGCACCCGCCCTTCTGGATGGGCGCCGGCAGCATCCGCTCGGTGCGCGAGGTCGCCGAGCGCGGCTACAAGTTGCTGCTCGGACAATACGACCTCGCCGCAGACGTGTTCGGCCACGTCGAACAGTTCAAATGCGAGGTCGAGGCTCGCGGACGGCGCTTTGACCCGATGGAGGTCGGGGTCGCGCGGGCGGTGCATATCGCCCGCGACAAGGACGATCTCGCGGCGGCGCTGGAGCGGCGCTTCCAGGGCCATGTACGGATCAATAATTTGTCGCGCCGCCCCGATGGCGACGAGCGCGACCGCTTCGCCCGCGACGACGAGCGCGAAGTGCGCCGCATTTGCGACGAGACCGCGATCTTCGGCAATCCGGACCAGATCGCCCGCAAGCTCGAAGATCTGCGCGACGGTGGGGTCGAATACGTGCTGATCAATTTTGGCGGCTCGCGCGAGAACATCCGCCGCTTCGCCCGCGAGATCATGCCGGCCTTCGCCGACGCGCCGAGGCCCGCCGCCGCGGCGAAATAGGCGATGATCAACGCGGCGATCGTCGGGCTCGGCCGCTGGGGCCGCACGCTCGTCAATTCGGTGCAGGGGAAAAGCGACCGCCTGCGCTTCACCCATGCGGTCAGCCGCGACCCGTCGCGGGTCCGCGACTTCACCGCCGAGCACCAGCTAAAGGTAGTAGACAGCCTCGACGCGGTGCTCGCCGATCCGGCGATCGAAGCAGTGGTGCTGGCAACCCCACATTCGCGGCATTTGGGCGAGATCGTCGCCGTCGCAGCGGCGGGGAAGGCGGCATTCTGCGAGAAACCGCTGACCCTGACCCGGGCCGAGGCGGAACGCGCGGTTGCGGCCTGTGAGCAGGCCGGCGTCGTTCTAGGGGTCGGCACCGATAAGCGCTTTTTTCCGGCGATGGCCGCGTTGGCGCGCATTACCGCGAGCGGCGAACTCGGCAAGATCCTTCACATCGAGGGCAATTTCAGCAATGAGGTCGCCGCGACGCAATTCACGCCGTGGCGCGACTCGGCCGAGGAGTCGCCGGCCGGCGGGCTGACCGGCACCGGGATTCACGTGCTGGATGCGTTGGTGCGCATGGCCGGGCCGGTGCGCCGGGCCGAGGCACGGCTGATGTTGCACAAGCCGGCGCCCGACCCGCATGACACGCTGTCGGTGCTGCTCGAATTCGAATCTGGCATCAGCGGCATGCTCGCGGCGGTGCGCTCGACGCCGATGTTCTGGCGCGTTCATGTTTTTGGGCGCAACGGCTCGGCAGAAGCGCTCGGCCGCACTGAGTTGGTGCTGCGTAAGAGCGGCAAGGACCCGCAGCACCTGCGCTTCGAGCCGGTCGACTCGGTGCGCGCCAATCTCGAAGCCTTCGCCGACGCAGTCGCCGCCCACGCCCCTTATCCGATCACGACCCGTGAGATGGTCGATGTCGTCGCCGCTTTCGAGGCCATCGTCAAATCGGCGGGATCGACCGGGCATATACGAGACGTTTGAACCGCCGCGGCGGGCGGCGTTTGCCGGACAGGAGACCCCCATGCCCGATCGTGAAATCCTGCCCTACGGCGCCTGGCGCTCGCCGATCACGTCGGATCTGATCGTCGCGGAGACGATCGGCCTCGGCGCCATCCTCGTCGATGGCGAAGACATTTATTGGATCGAAAGCCGGCCGAGCGAAGCGGGCCGCAATGTTCTGGTTCGCCGCACCGGCGACGGCGGGCGCGAAGACGTCACGCCGTCGCCATTCAATGTCCGTACCCGGGTTCACGAGTATGGCGGCGGTTCGGCGACGGTGCATCAAGGCACCGTATATTTCAGCAATTTCGCCGATCAGCGGCTGTATCGGCTCGCCCCAGGCGGCATGTCGATGCCGCTGACCCCGCAACCCGCGGAAGGGTCGAGTTGGCGCTATGCCGATGGGTTGATCGATGAACCGCGCAGGTGCTGGATCGCGGTGCGCGAGGAGCATCGCCCCGATGGCGGGGTCGACAACACGCTGGTCTCGATCGATCTGGAGCAGCCCGGCCCGGGCCGGCCGATTGCGCAGGGCCACGATTTTTACTCGTCGCCTCGCCTGTCGCCAGACGGCAAGCGGCTCGCCTGGCTCTGCTGGAACCACCCGAACATGCCCTGGGTCGGCACAGAATTGTGGCTCGCAGAATTCGCCGCGGACGGCACTCTCGCCGCGCCGCGGCTGATTGCCGGCGGTGATGCTGAATCGATCACCCAGCCGCTGTGGTCGCCCGATGGCATGCTTTATTTCGTCTCGGACCGGGGCGGTTGGTGGAACCTCTATCGCACCGATCCCACAAGGGACGGCAGCATCCATGCCCTCTGCCCGCGCGCGGCGGAATTCGGACAGGCGCAATGGCAGTTCGGCCAGTCGAACTATGCCTTTCTCGGTCCGAGCCATCTGGTGTGCGCTTACAGCGAAAGCGGCCGCGGCCATCTCGCCTGCCTCGACATCGCGACGCAGACGCTGACGCCACTGCCGCTCGCCTACACTGAATTCGGCGCTGTCCACGTCGCCGGCGATCGCGTCGCCTGCTGGGCCGGTGCGCCGAGCATGCCTTCGGCGATCTTGCTCGTCGACCCGGCGACGGGCGCCGCTGAGGTATTGCGACAATCTTCCGTGAGCGCCGCCGATCCCGCGTTGCAGCGCTGTTTCTCGATGCCGCAGCATCTCGAATTTCCGACCGAGGGAGGCCGCACCGCCTTCGCCAATTACTATCCGCCCACCAACCCGGATTACGCGGCGCCGGTCGGCGAGAGGCCGCCGCTGGTGGTCAAATGCCATGGCGGCCCGACCTCGTCCTGCTCATCGAGCCTCAGCCTCGGCATCCAGTATTGGACCAGCCGCGGCATCGCCGTGCTCGATGTCGATTACGGCGGCAGCACCGGCTATGGCCGCGCCTATCGCGACCGTTTGAAAGGCGAATGGGGAATCGTCGATGTCGACGATTGCATCAACGCCGCCCGCTGCGCCGTTGCCGAGGGGCTTGCCGATACCGAGCGTGCGGTCATCACCGGCGGCAGTGCCGGCGGCTATACCGTGCTGGCGGCGCTTGCCCGGCGCGATTTCTTCAAGGGCGGGGCCAGCTATTACGGGGTCACCGATGTTGCCGCGCTGGCCCGCGACACCCACAAATTCGAAGCGCGCTATCTCGACTGGCTAATCGGCCCCTATCCCGAGCGCGCCGATCTTTATCGCGAGCGCTCGCCGCTCAGCCACGCCGACGGGCTGAAATGCCCTGTGATCTTCTTTCAGGGCGCGGAGGATTTGGTGGTGCCGCCGAACCAGACCGAGATGATGGTCGAGGCACTGCGCCGACGCGGCATCCCGGTCGGTTATTTGTTATTCGCCGGCGAGCAGCATGGCTTCCGCCGCGCCGAGAACATCAAACGGGCGCTCGACGCCGAACTCTATTTCTATGCCGCGCTGATCTTCCGCACCCGGCTCGGGTTCTGAACGCAAGGGCGTACGACCGCGAAGGCCGCCCAAAAGAGAGCGGGTGCATTTTCCTGCTCTGCGCTACACTCATTGCTTTCCTGCTAAATTCGCAGGATGGCGAAGGCTGGCTTCACCAATTGCGAATTTTCCCAGTCTCCGCCCTGATAACATGGAGGGAATGCACGAGATGACGCGATCGCACGTTACCAGGCGCCGGGTACTGCAAACAGCAAGCATGGGCGCCGCGGCTCTGACGGTGCCGTTTGTCCGCGGGGCCTATGCCGCCGGCAAGCTCGGTGTGGCCTTTTGGGACCATTGGGTGCCGGGCGCCAACGACGCGATGAGCAAACTCTGTAAGGAGTGGGCCGACAAGGAAAAGGTCGACCTCCAAATCGACTTCGTCACCTCGCAGGGCGACAAGCTGATGCTGACCGCGGCGGCCGAGGCGCAAGCGCGCTCCGGACACGACATGATCACGCTGCCGCTGTGGTACGCGCCAGCACAGACCGATAGCCTCGAGCCGAGCGACGACGTATGGGCAGAGCTTACCAAGCGGTACGGCCCGACGACCGACGCGATGACTTATGTCGGCCGGCAGAACGGCCACTGGATCGCACCGCCGGCGATCTGCAACACGCTGACCCTGCCCTCGGTTGGGCGGATCGACCTGTTCAAGCAGTTTGTCGGCCTCGACCTGACCCAGATGTATCCGGCCGGCGCGCCGCCGAACAAGGAACTGGTCGACAAGTGGACCTGGGATTTCTGGCTGCAGGCAGCCGAAAAATGCTTCAAGGGCGGCTACCCGTTCGGCATGCCGATCGGCCAGACCGGCGACTCGGCCAATTGGATCGGCGCCATCTTCCGGGCTCATGGCGCCGAGATGGTCGACAAAGACGGCAACATCACCGTCAACTCGGAGCCGGTTAAACAAATGCTGGCGTTTTTCCAGAAGCTGGTGCCGTCATTACCGCCGGATGTCTTTGCCTGGGACGATGCCGGCAACAACAAATGGCTGATCTCCGGCAAGGGCGCGTTCATCATGAACCCGCCCTCCGCCTGGGCGGTCGCGGTGCGCGACGCGCCGAAGGTCGCCGAGCAGTGCTGGCACTTCCCGTCGCCCAAGGGGCCGAAGGGCCGCTTTGACCCGGCGCAGCCATCCTTCTGGGGCATCTGGAACTTCTCGCCAAACAAGGCGGCGGCGAAGAGCCTCGCGCTCTATTTATGGGAGCGTAGCTCCGTCGAGCAGCTGGTCACGGCAAGCCATGGATATGACATCCCGGCTTTCGCCACCTTGCGCGACTTCAAGACCTGGGCCGAGGAAGGGCCGCCCAAAGGTGGCATCTGGAACTATCCGCCGCGCGGCGATGTCGTCGAGTCGGTCTCCGGCTGGCCGGCGCCGGCCCGGATCGCCAACCAGATCTACTCGCAGGCGACGATGCCGAAGATGATCGCCCAGTGCACGCAGGGCGGCAAAACCATCGACCAGGCGATTGCCTGGGCGTCGAACGAGCTCGAAGGCTTCATGCGCAGCTGACGCGCTGCTCCAGCTGGTAGAGCAGCATCGGGTTGATCGCGAAACGCTCGCGCAGCGCTTCGCGATCGAGCGTCACTAGCGCCGTCCGCTCGTCCTCGGCAAGGTCGAAACGGGCAGCATAACCGGCCCGGTCGCGGGCAAAGGCCGCCTGCGCGTCCAAATTGTCGACCAGCGCGAAAATCGCGCCGGCCAGCGCGCTGCGCTCGGGCGCGGTCGCAGGATAATGCGGCCGGGCGGCCGGGATGGGGCTGAGCTCGGTCCAGCCGAGCACGGCGTAGATGTGATGCCAGGACGGCTCGAACACCGCGCTCTGGGGTGGCCGATCTCCGATCGCGCCGGCGAGGATCTGCAACGAACGGCATTCGACATTGCCGGTGCGATCAAGGGCTTCACTGCCAAAGCTCAAGAGGTAACGTAGATTGCCGGCCGCCAGCCGATCGAAGATGACCCGGTCGGTCTCGACATCCGGGTGCGGGTAGAGTGGGGTCCCGGGATAATGCGATAAGCCGCCACTGGCGAGCACGACCGCCCGGCGGCTCAGGCGCTCGATCGCGCGGGCCAGCGCCTGGCCGAAGGCAAAGCAGCGCTCGGGCGAGGGCTGCGGCGGCACATAGGCGTTGACGAACACAGGCAGGAATGGCGTCTCGCGCGGGTAGCCGCAGAAATCGAGCGGGATGGTGAACGCGGTGCCGAGCTTCGCATCGAGGGTAAAGGCCGGGTCGAAGCCCTGGTCGAGCAGCGCCTCAACAAGCGCGTAGCCGGCCGCGCCATCGATGGGCCACCAGCCACTGTGCCCGCCGCTTCCCTCGGCGCGCGTGCCGCAATGGATCGCGAATGGCGGCACGCAGCGTACGACGAAATCGTCGCAATGCGCGTTCGAGATGACGATCACGAGGTCTGGATCGAGCGCCCGGAACTTGTCGCCGATCTCGCGCATTGCCGCGTTTACGCGGGCAACCTGCGCCTTGTCTTCGGTCTCGGGCAGCGTCAGGAATTGCGGCGCATGCGGCACGATCGCCGCTCCGACGATCCCCGAATGGGTGGTTCGCTGTGCGTTTTCGGTCATCTCGCCATCTCCGGTTCGCCCACCGTGCTCGATCCACTGTGCCCGATCGACTCTGCTGTCGATTATGGCACGCGCAACCCGCGGCTTGCAGGTAGACCAAAGCACGGCCATTTGCGATCTATGCCCAAGCCGCTGATCGTTCTCGGCATCGAGACCAGCTGCGACGAAACCGCCGTCGCTGTTGTCGCCGACGGTGTGCCGCGGATCCGAGCCAATCTGATCCGCTCGCAGCTCGCCGAGCACACGCCCTATGGCGGCGTCGTGCCGGAAATCGCCGCGCGAGCGCATCTCGATCATATCGAGCCGCTGATCGAGCGCGCTCTGGCCGAAGCGGAGATCGAGGCCGAACAGCTCGACGGCGTCGCGGCGGCGTCCGGACCCGGGCTGATCGGCGGGTTGATCGTTGGCTCGATGGCGGCCAAGGGGCTCGCCTGGGCGGCGGGGAAGCCGTTCATCGCGGTCAATCACCTCGAAGCGCACGCCCTGACGGCGCGGCTCTCCGACGATGTGCCCTTCCCCTATCTGCTGCTGCTCGTGTCGGGCGGGCACACCCAGCTGCTGCTGTGCGCCGGGGTCGGCCGCTATCGCCAACTTGGCACTACCCGAGACGATGCCGCCGGCGAGGCCTTCGACAAGACCGCCAAGCTGCTGGGACTCGGCTATCCCGGCGGGCCGGCGATCGAGCGCGCTGCGGAGGGCAGGGATCCCCACCGATACGATCTGCCGCGCCCGCTCAAGGGCCGGAGCGGCTGCGATTTCTCCTTTTCCGGCTTGAAGACCGCAGTGCGGCAGATCATCGCGGCGGCCCCGGCGCTTGGACCCGAGGACATCGCCGATCTCGCTGCGGCGGTCGAGCTGGCGATCTGCGAGACGATTCTCGATCGCACTACCAATGCGGTTGACTGGTTTAGCCGGCATCATCCAGAGGGCACGACGCTGGTCGCCGCCGGCGGGGTCGCCGCCAACGCATTCCTGCGAAGTCGACTATCGGCGCTCGCGAGGAGTTCCGGGCTTGACTTCGTGGCGCCGCCGCCGGCGCTCTGCACCGACAACGGCGCGATGATCGCCTGGGCCGGTCTCGAACGGCTGCGCCTCGGCCTTGTCGACGGGTTTGATGCGCCGGTCCGGCCGCGTTGGCCGCTCGATTTGGCAGCTTCCCCGGCAACCGAGCGCGTGGGAGCGCGGTGAAGCGGCTGGCGATCATCGGCGGCGGCGCCTGGGGCACCGCGCTGGCGAGCGTCGCCACCCGCGCCGGGATCCAAACGATGCTGTGGGCGCGCGATCCGGCGGTCGTCGGTGCTATCAACGAGCAGAACCAGAACCCATTGTTTCTGCCGGGCATCTCGCTTGATCCGTCGATCGCGGCGACGACCGACATGGCGACCGCGATCGCCGCCGCCGACGCAGCGCTGCTCGTCGTGCCGGCGCAATTCCTGCGCGGCATCCTCACTCGGCTCGCGGCCCAGCTACCGGCAGCCATGCCATTGCTGCTCTGTGCGAAGGGGATCGAGACCGAATCGCTGCGGACGATGTCCGAGCTTGCCGGCGAAATCGTCCCGAAATCGCCGGTCGCGGTGCTCTCGGGCCCCAGCTTTGCCGCCGAGGTGGCTCGCGGGCTGCCGACCGCGGTCACCATCGCCAGCCGCGATGCGGATCTCGCCCGCAGCTTCATGGCCGCGCTCGGCACAGACCGTTTTCGGCCCTACTTGTCGCGGGACCCGATCGGTGCCGAGATCGGCGGGGCGGTCAAGAACGTGATGGCGATTGCCTGCGGCGTCGTCGAGGGACGCGGGCTTGGCGACAACGCCAGGGCAGCGCTGATCACCCGCGGCCTTGCCGAGATGGTACGCCTCGGCGAAGCTATGGGTGCGCAGGCCGAAACCTTCCGTGGCTTGTCGGGACTAGGCGACCTGGTGCTGACCTGCACTGCCCGACAATCGCGCAACCACGCGCTGGGGCTGGCCCTCGGCCGTGGCGACAGCCTCGAATCCGCGCTCGCCGCGCGGCAACCCTCTGTCGTCGAAGGGGTCGCGACCGCCGCAGCGGTGGCGCGACTGGCATCGCGGCTCGGAATCGAGATGCCGATCACATCGGCCGTTGATGGTATGCTGCACCGCGGCATTGCAATAGACGCGGCGATCGAGGCGCTTCTCAACCGACCCTGGCGCAGCGAATGACCCATACATGCACGGTTTCGCTGGAGGCGGCGCAAAGGCCTTTTCCGGGGGACGGCAAAGCCAATATCATACAGGGGCGAGCACCGCCCACCGGCCCGGATCGAGATGAGCGACAACGGACGACGCGGCGAGGAAGGACCCGGCACAGGCGTAATCGTCAAGGCCAAGCCGAAGACGAAGAAGCCGTCGATGTACAAGGTGTTGATGTTGAACGACGACTACACGCCGATGGAGTTCGTCGTTCACATCCTCGAACGGTTCTTCAACAAGAATCGCCAGGAGGCGACGCGTATCATGCTGCATGTGCATAAGCGCGGGGTCGGTATCTGCGGCGTGTATACCTACGAGGTCGCCGAAACCAAGGTGACGCAGGTCATGGATTTTGCGCGGCAGCACCAACATCCGCTGCAGTGTACGTTGGAAAAAGATTAGCCAGTCATCGGCAGGAAGGGCGCAGTCGTGCTCTCACGGAACCTAGAGAAATCGTTGCATCGAGCCTTGGCGCACGCTAACGAGCGGCGGCACGAATACGCCACGCTTGAGCATCTGTTGCTGGCGCTGACCGAGGACCAGGACGCGATTGCTGTGCTTCGCGCCTGCAGCGTCGATGTCGACCGGCTGCGCCGCGAGGTGCTTGCCTATGTCGACAACGAGCTGACCAACCTCGTCTCCAACAATGGCGAAGACGCCAAGCCCACCGCGAGCTTCCAGCGCGTGTTGCAGCGAGCCGCGATCCACGTCCAATCCTCAGGGCGTGAGGAAGTGACGGGCGCCAACGTTCTGGTCGCGATGTTCGCCGAGCGCGAGAGCCACGCGGTTTATTTCCTGCAAGAGCAGGACATGACGCGCTTCGACGCGGTTAATTATATCTCGCACGGCATTGCCAAGGCGCCGGGCCGCTCGGAGACGCGGCGCGTGCAGGGCGCGGAGGAGGAAGAGCGCGGCGAGAAAGGGCAGAAGCGCAGCCACGACGCCCTAGACGCCTACTGCGTCAACCTGAACAAGAAAGCCAAGAACGGCAAGATCGACCCGCTGATCGGGCGCGAAGCCGAGGTCGAGCGCACAATTCAGATTCTGTGTCG
>Ga0209380_10000347_pt1 | contig 32401 bp, 28 predicted proteins | sample HubBroMetageWFT6_FD_188347 | JGI IMG/M metagenome (GOLD analysis project Ga0209380, IMG submission 188347) | Warmed and freeze-thawed soil microbial communities from the Hubbard Brook experimental Forest, New Hampshire - Hubbard Brook CCASE Soil... | ecosystem: Environmental > Terrestrial >... | reverse complement strand
TCCGCTGCGGTCGACCACCACGCCGGTGACCGACCGGCCGGACGGATCGGTTTCCAGACGGACGACCTCCGCCTCGGTCACGAGCGTGACGTTCGGCTGGTCGAGGATCGGCCGGACCCCGATGATGTCCGCGTCAGCCTTGGCGTGCACCATGCACGGGTAGCCGTCGCAGGTCGCGCACCGGATGCAGGCGCTTGCTGGCCGGTTCGCCTCGTCCAGCAGGATCCCGCACGGGGCGGGGAACGGGTGGTAGCCCGCGTGCGCGAGTGATTCGGAAATCGCCTGGATGCGGGGCTCGTTCGTGACTGGCGGCCACGGGTACTGCCGCGACCACGAGCCCTCGGTCGGGTCGGTGCCGTGCTCGCCGTGGACCTGGTACAGCCACTCGGCCTTGGTGTACCACGGCTCGAACTCGTCGTAGCTGACCGGCCAGGCCGGCGAGATGCCGTCGGCGTGCTGGGTCTCGCCGAAATCCTGCGCCCGCAGCCGGTAGAGCGCTGCGCCGTACATCTTCGTCGCGCCGCCGACGAAGTAGTGCACCTGCGGCTGGAACGGGGTGCCGTCCCCGTCGTACCAGGTATCGGGCGAAATGTAGCGGCCATCGACAAAGACCTGATCGGGATCCCAGTTCTCGGTCTCCTTGGTCAGGAACGTGCCGCGCTCCAGCAGAAGGATCCGTTTGCCCGACGGTGCGAGCGTGTGCGCCAGCGTCCCGCCGCCCGCTCCGGTCCCTACGATGATGACGTCGAAGTCGTCTGCCACGCCAGCCTCCCTACCCAGCCTCGCGCCCGGAAACCGCTAGCTGACCTGCGCCAGCGCCGGCTCGGGCTTGCCGGCGCGCCGGTCGAGCTCGCGGTTGAGCGTGATCGCCGAGTTGATCAGCGAGAGGTGCGTGAAGGCCTGCGGGAAGTTGCCGAGCTGGTCGCCGGTGGAGCCGATCTCCTCGGAGAACAGGCCGAGGTGGTTGCCGTAGGTCTGCATCTTCTCGAACGTGAGCACGGCTTCGTCGAGCCGCCCGGCTCGCGCGAGCGCGTCGACGTACAGGAACGTGCAGAGGGAGAACGTCCCTTCGTCGCCGTGGAGCCCGTCCGGCGAGGCGGCCGGGTTGTAGCGGTAGACCAGGCTGTCGGACACCAGTTCCTTGTCCATCGCGTCGAGCGTCGACAGCCAGAGCGGGTCGGATGGCGCCAGGAAGCCCTCCAGCGGCATCAGCAGCAGCGAGGAGTCCAGCACCTCGGTCGAGTAATGCTGGGTGAAGGCCTTGACCTTCTTGTTGTAGCCGCGCTTCATGATCTGGTTGTAGAGCCGGTCCCGCTCGACGACCCAGCTCGCGACGTTGGCGGGACGGCCGTTGCGCTCGGCCAGCCTGATCGCGCGGTCGAGGGCCACCCAGCACTGGAACCGCCCGTAGGTGAAGTCCTTGCGGCCGCCGCGGGTCTCCCAGACTCCCTCGTCCGGCTGGTCCCAGTTATCGCTGACCCAGTCGATCATCTTGGTCAGGGACTGCCAGCCCTGGTGCGCGATCGGGATGCCGTACTGGTCGCCGGCAAAGATGGCGTCCATGGCCTCGCCGTAGATGTCCAGCTGCAGCTGGTCGGCGGCCCCGTTGCCGATCCGCACGGGCCGCGATCCGCGCCAGCCCTCGAAGTGGTCGAGGGTCTCCTCGGTCAGGTCCGAGCTGCCGTCGACCCGGTACATGATGTTGACCGGCCCGTTGCCGTTGCTGCCCGCGCTCTCCGTCACGCGGTCGCGCAGCCAGCCCGCGAACCGGGTCGCCTCCTCCGCGTACCCCAGGTTCAGCAGCGCGTGCATGGTCAGGGACCCGTCGCGGATCCAGGTGAAGCGGTAGTCCCAGTTGCGCTCGCCGCCCGCCTGCTCGGGGAGCCCGAACGTGGCCGCCGCCACTGGCGCCCCGGTGGGCTGGTAGGTCAGCAGCTTGAGGGTCTGCGCCGACCTGATCACCGTCTCCCGCCACCGGCCGGTATAGGTCGACTGGTTCAGCCAGGCCTTCCAGTATTTCGACGTCTCGTCGGCCATGCGGTTCAGCTGTGCTGGCTGCAGCGACCGCGGCTCGCCGCCCATGGACTCGAGGACGACGCCGGGGCCGCTCTCGCCCTCGCGGAGCTCGAACGTCGCCCGCAGTCCGTCACCCTCCCGTTCGACCGTTACGCCGCCCTCTGCCGCCGGACGGCGCCTGCCCGCCGTGTGCAGGGTCAGTTCCATGCCGTCCGCGGTGCGGAACACCGCCCCGGCGTCGTTCACCTTCACCTTGTGCTTCGCGCGCCCGTAGTCGAACCGGGGCTGGAGATCCATGACGAACTTCATCGTGCCGCGCGCGACCCGCAGGTGCCGCACGATGCGGTGCCGGTCGGTCGGCTTGCCCTCGATGACCGGCATGAAGTCCAGCACCTCGCCGACCCCGTCGGGCGTCATGAAGCGCGTGATGAGCATGGCCGTATTCGGCATGTACAACTGCTTCGATACGTAGTTGTCCGTAGCCGGCGCTATTCGGAAATAACCGCCATTCTTCGCGTCGAGCAGGGACGCGAACACGCTGGGCGAGTCGAATCGCGGGCAGCAGAAGAAGTCCACGGTGCCGTCCGTGGTCACCAGCGCCGCGGTCTGCAGATCGCCAATGAGGCCGTGATCGCTGATGTTGGGATAGCGCTCCACCGTCATCTCCTTTGAATTCGGATCAGTCAAAACGCTCCTACGGCACGGGACAGCGGCACATCACCCGCCGTGGATGATTCGGACTGCAGGCGCCACATTCGCTCGTACAGCCCGTCGGCCTGCAGAAGCTGGGCGTGGGTCCCGCGCTCGGTCACCCGGCCCTGGTCGAGCACGACGATCTCGTCGACCTGATCGAGGCCGCCGAGGTCGTGGGTGATCAGCAGCGTTGCGCGCCCGGCCGTGGCGGTGAGCAGATCGGCCGTCAGCGCCCGGCGGGCGGCCGCGTCGAGATGGGCGGTCGGCTCGTCCAGGACCAGCACCGCCGGGTCGGCCAGCAGCGCCCGAGCCAGCGCGAGCCGCTGCCGCTGGCCGCCAGACAGCAGCGCCCCGCGGGGTCCGGCCGGGGTATCCCAGCCATCGGGCAGCGCCTGTATCCACGCCAGGAGCCGGGCCCGGCTGGCCGCCTCGGCCAGGTCCGCATCGGTCGCCGCCGGCCTGGCCACGCGGAGGTTGTCGGCGATGCTCGCATCGAAGATGTGCGGGTCCTGGGCGCAGCCGCCGATGAGCGCGCGGAGGTCGCCGGAGGCGTATGCCGACAGATCGTGGCCGCCGAGGGTAGCCGAGCCGCCGGCCAGCTCGCAGAACCTCAGCAGTACCGCGGCGGTCGTCGACTTCCCGGCGCCGGCCGGGCCGACGAGGGCCACGCGCCGGCCAGGCGCCAGGTCCAGGTCGAGCCCGTCAAGCGCGAGCGGACCGCCGGGCCGGTACCTGACCCGGGCGCCGCGCAGCCTGACGGTCGCGCTGTCCGCGCCGGATGGAGGCTGGCGGGCGCACTCCGGCTCGCCGACCGGGTCGGGCGCGTCCAGGACCTGGCCGAGACGCCGGGCCGAGGCGACCGACTGGCCCAGCGCGATGGCCGCCGCAGGCAGCGGCGCGACCGCCTCAAAGGCGGCCAGCGCGGTCAGCGTGATGACCGCGAGCGGCACCCTGGTCAGGGTGCCGCCGGACACGGCGGCCACGCCGAGCACCAGCATGCCCCAGACGGTGAGGCCGCTCACCAGAGCGGTCAGGCCCGTACCGAGGCCGGCCGCGGTCGCCGACCGCCGGGCGTGCCTGGTCAGCTCGGCGTCGGCCGCCTCGCAGCGCCCGAGCGCCGCGCCGTCGGCCCCGAAGGCCTGCAGGTCCGCGGCTCCGGTCAGCAGCTCGGAGACCGTGGCCGCGAGCTGCCCGCGGGCGGGCGCGGTCCTGGCTGCCGCCCGCCGGGCGATCCGGGCCGTGAGCACGGGCACGAGCGTGCCCGCGACCAGCAGCCCGGCCGCGAGCGCCGCGCCTGCGGGAGCGAGGATGAGCAGGCAGAATGTGGCCGCGCCCGCACCGACCAACGCCGCGGTGAGTGGCGGGCCCAGGCCGCGGATGAAGAGGTCCTGGATCCCGTCCACGTCGCTGACAAGCCGCGCCAGCAGGTCACCCGACTGGAACGCGGCGAGCCCGGCGGGTGCCAGCCGCTCGAGCTTGCGGTAGATCGTCACCCTGGCGTCGGCCAGGATCCGGAATGCCGCGTCGTGGCTTGCCAGCCGTTCCAGGTAGCGGAACAGGGCGCGGCCGATGGACAGACCGCGGACGGCGACGACCGCCACGGATATCGCGATGATGCTCGGGTGCTGCGACGCGCGGGCGAGGATGAAGCCCGACACGGCCAGCAGCGCCACGCCGCAGCCGGTCGCGAGGGCGCCCGCCAGGACCGCGGCCAGAAGCCGCACTCGCAGTGGCCGGGCGGGCCACAGGACCCGGACAAGCATCCCGGTCACCCGCAGCCACCCCTCCGGCTCGCTCGTTACCGAGGTCATGGCGCCGCCGGGGCGGCGATGGGCCAGCCACCGGGCGCGGGAGCCGGCGATTCTGCGATCGCGGAATGTCCGATCTCGGAATGTCCGGCCGCGGCCGGCTCACGCCACCGGCCGTGTTCGAGAGCAAGCTGACGGCTGGCGTGCGGGGCCCAGGCCTCGTCGTGGGTCACCACGATCACCGTCCGGTCGGCCAGCTCGGCGCTGACCACGTCACGCAGCCCGGCGGCGCTGGCCGCGTCCAGGTGGGCAGTCGGCTCGTCCAGCAGCAGCAGCGGAGCGTCCCGCAGGAACGCGCGGGCCAGGGCGATGCGCTGGCGCTGGCCAGCGGACAGCTGGAGGCCGCGTTCCCCGAGCGGGGTCTGGTAGCCACCGGGCAGCTGCCGGATGAACTCAGCCGCGCCGGCCCGCCTGGCCGCCGCGGCCACCGCGTCCGGGCTGGCGTCCGGACGGCCGAGCGCGATGTTGCCGGCGATCGTGCCGGTGAACAGGTACGGATGCTGGGGTACCCAGGCGATCTGCTGCCGCCAGGCCTCCAGATCGACCGCGGCCAGCTCGGCGCTGCCGACCCGGATGGACCCGGCCTGCGGCTCGACGAATCGCAGCAGCACCGCCAGCAGTGACGACTTGCCGGCGCCGCTCGGGCCGCAGATCACGATGTGCTCGGCCGGCCGGATCAGAAGACTGACCTGGTCCAGCGCCGGGCAGTCCCGGCCGGCATAATCGACGGTCACGCCGGACACTTCGATCTCGTCGCGCCGCAGGTCCGGCGCGATCCCGCCGCCGACGGCGGGCAGGCTGGCGGGCGAAGCCGTCGCCAGGATCTCGAACGCCCGGCCCGCGGCCGCGGCCCCTTCCATGCTCGCGTGGTAGAAGGTGCCGACCGCTCGCAGCGGGAGATAGACCTCGGGCGTCAGCAGCAGGATGAGCATTGCCGACTGGTAGCCGATGTGGCCGCCAAGCAGCCGGAGCCCCACCTCGACCGCGACCAGCGCCGTTGCCAGCGTCCCGGCTAGATCGAGCACGAGCGCGGACAGGAATGCCTGGCGCAGCGCTGACATCGTCGCCTGCCGGTGCTCGTCGGTAACCCTGGCGATGATCTCCGCCTGTCTGGGGGCCTGCCCGAAGATCTTCAGAGTCGGCAGCCCCTCGACGACGTCGAGGAAGTGACCGCCGAGCCGGGCGAGCAGCCGCCACTGGCGCTGCGTGCGCGCCTTCGTGTGCAGCCCGACCAGGACGGCGAAGATCGGAATGAGCGGGATCGTCACGCCGATGACGACCGCCGAGATCCAGTCCGCGGCCGCGATCCGGGCCAGCACCGCGACGGGCACCAGGCAGGCGAGCATGACCTGCGGCAGGTAGCGGGAGAAATAGGTATCGAGGCTGTCCAGGCCCTTAGTAGTCAGCGCGGTGATCTCGCCCGCCTGCTCGCGGCCAAGCCAGGCCGGTCCGAGGCGCAGCGCGTGCGCGATGAGGCGACGGCGGAGCTGGCCCTTGACCGTAACCGCGGAGCGCAGCGCCACGGACTCACTTGCATAGGAGACTGCCGCCCGCGCCGCGATGACGCCGAGCAGGGCGGCAATCGTGCCGCCGAGCGCGGCCGGGCCGGTGTCGCGGGCCGCGCCGGCCAGTGCCCGCGCGAGCAGCCCGGCCTGGGCGATGATCAGGCCAGTCGCGACGACGCCCAGGCCGACGGTCACGCCGAGCAGGACGCGGGCGGCGCTGGCGCTGCGGATCAGCCGGGGATCGAAAGGCCGCAGCCGAGGTGCCCGCGGGGGGTGCGGGGGGTCGTCCCCCCGGGCCAGCACCGCGTCCCGCTTAGGTTCGCGGGCCACGCGGACGCCGCCAGCCCCTGGGCAGGACCCAGCCGTGCCGTTGCGCTGCCGGGCGGGCGCCCGGTGCGGGCGCCGCCTGGGCGACCGGCACCGCCGTCGCGGCGCGCCTGGCGGCCGGCCGGAACTGCTGATCGCTGATCCGCCTGCGGAACACGTAGTACGTCCAGGCCTGGTAGCCGAGCACGAAGGGGAGCAGGACCAGCGCGACGACCGTCATGACCTTGAGCGTGTACGGCGGCGATGCCGTGTTATGCACGGTCAGGCTGTAGGCCGGGTTGGTGCTGGACACCATCACCCTCGGATAGAGGTCCACGAAGAGCGTGACGATGCAGACGGCGATCGTGACGGTCGTGGCGGTGAACGCCCACCCGTCCCGCCGGTCCCGCACCAGGAACGCCGCGGCGATGATCGTGATGCAGGCGAGCAGTTCCACCGGGTTCAGGAACGCCCCGCCGCCCGCGGTGACGTGCGTCCAGGCTACGAAGGCCAGCACGAGCAGGACCGTGACCGGGGCGGCCCGCCTGGCCGCCCGCCAGGCGCGATCCCTGACCACTCCGGTGGTCTTCATCGCGATGAAGGTGGCGCCGTGCACGACGCAGATCGCCACCAGCATGACGCCGGTCAGGATCGCGTAGGGCTGGAAGAGATTGCCGAAGTTGCCGGTGTACTCCTGATTCGCCCCGATCGGCGTTCCGTGCAGCAGGTCGCCGAGCGCGATGCCGATCAGGAGCGGCACGACCAGGCTGGCGCTCGCGAGCAGCCGGCTCCACGTCCGCCGCCACCGCCGGGTCGGGCTCTTACCCCGGTACTCGAACGACACCCCGCGGAAGATCAGCGCCACCAGCAGGAGCACGAATGCCAGGTAGAACCCCGAGAACCAGGTCGCGTACCAGCCGGGGAAGGCCGCGAAGATCGCGGCGCCCGCGACGATGAGCCACACCTCGTTGCCGTCCCAGAGCGGCCCGATCGTGTTGATGACCGCACGGCGGCCGGCCTCGTCCCGGCCCACGACGCCGTGCAGCATGCCGACCCCGAGGTCGAATCCCTCCAGCACGAAGAACCCGGTCCACAGAATCGTGATCAGGATGAACCAGAGCGGGACAAAAGCCATCGCGACGTCCTCAGTAGAGCATGGCGGGAACGGGCCTATCGGCGTCGGCCGGAGGAGGCGCGGGCGGGAGCTCCTTGCGCGCATAACGCAGCATCAGGATCAGGTCAATGGTGCCCAGGGCGCCGTAGAGCACGACGAAGACGAGGACGCTGATCCACAACTCGGCCGTGCTGACTGAAGGCGACAGGCCGTTCTTGGTGAGCATGATTCCCTGGACGATCCAGGGCTGCCGGCCGCTCTCGGTCAGCAGCCAGCCCGCGGTGTTGATGAGGAACGGCAGCACCACGAGCCAGGTCGCCACCCACAGGAATCGCTTCGAGATCGCCAGCTTCCGCCGACGGGACAGCCACAGGCCCCACAGACCGACCAGCACCACGATCACGGCCAGGTAAGCCATCACCCGCATGCCCCAGTACTGGATGAACACGTTCGGCACGTAGTAGCCGGGCCCGTACTTCGCCGCGTACTGGGCCTGCAGCGGGTTCATGCCGATGACCTTGCCGTTCCAGTGGTTGGTGGCCAGCAGCGAGAGCAGGTGCGGGATCGCGAGGATCTGGGTGGGCTTCTGGTCGTTGTTGCCGCCGCCGATCTGGATCAGGGAGAACGAGCACGGCTGGCACGTGGTCCACTGGGCCTCGGCCGCGGCGATCTTCATCGGCTGGTACTTAGCCTCGATGACGCCGAGCTCGTCGCCGACCAGCATCGCGAACAGGATCGCCGGGACCAGCACGACGAGGGCGAGCCGGGCAGACCGGCCGAAGACGGCCCGGTCACCGCCGCGGCGCAGCTGCCAGGCGGAGACCGCGAGCATGACCGAGGCGCCGGTGACCAGGGCGGCCAGCACGACCTTCGCGTAGCTCCAGACGAAGACCGGATTAGTGAAGAGCGCCCAGATATCAGTGAGCTGCGGGCTGCCATGCACCATCACGTATCCGACCGGATGCTGCATCCAGGAGTTGGCCGCCATGATGAACGCAGCCGACAGCATGCTGCCGAACGCGACGAGCCAGATCGTCAGCAGGTGCACCCGCGGCGACAGCTTGTCCCAGCCAAAAAGCCACAGGCCGAGGAACGTGGACTCCAGGAAGAAGGCCGCGAGACCCTCCATCGCCAGCGGGGCGCCGAAGATGTTCCCCACCAGCCGGGAGTAGGACGACCAGTTCATCCCGAACTCGAACTCCTGCACCAGGCCGGTCACCACGCCGATCGCGACGTTGATCACCAGCAGGGTGCCGAAGAACCTGGTCAGCCGCAGGTACTCCGGCTGCTTGCGGCGGTACCAGGCCGTCTGCAGCAGCGCGGTGAGGACCGCCAGGCCGATCGTTACAGGAACGAACAGGAAGTGGTTGACCGAGGTGAAGGCGAACTGCCACCTCGCCAGGTCGGTCCGCAACTAGCCTCCCGGCAGCCAGAAAGTGCGTGCCGGGTGGCCCCCGCGTGGGCTACCCGGCACGCGCTTAGGGTGCCGGTGACCCGGCGCGTAAGCGCCGGGTCACCGGCCTAGGTGATCGTGCGTGAGGCGGCTAGGCGCGTGCGCTGTGAGCGTGCACGCCGTTCGCGCCATGCCACGCCTGGGCTCCGGCCATCGTTGCGGCCTTGGCCTGCCCCCACTTGTGCTTGACGACCTCGGTCGGCGGCACCTCCAGCTCCCCGAACCAGCGCTGCATGGCGGAGACCATCGCGTGGCCGCCGACAATCGCGCCTGCCAGTCCGATGAGGCTGCCGGCTCCGACGAGCACGGCGCCGACCATGACCTGCGTGGTGTTCATCTGGAACGCGGCCGCCGAGTTCTGACTGTTGTGCATAGCGTCCTTCCTCGTGACGTACCTCACTGGCTATGTCTCCACTGCCATCCGCCGGGCGTCATCCGTAGCGGGTGATTTCAGGCGGCCCAGTGCCGGTAACGCAGTGCTGGTTAGAGGTGACCGCTGTGGGCCGGAGTGCCGTTGCCACGCATGGCCCGCATGCCGGCCTTGGTGCCGATCTGCGACTGCGCGGCCCAGTTCGGCCTCATGTCCTGCATGGGCTGGTCGGCCATGGACAGGAACCACCGGCGGGTGCCCGCGAGCACCGCGTGGCCGCCGACGATCATGCCGGCGATACCCATCAGGCATCCGGCTCCGACGAGTACGGCGCCGACCATCATCGGCGCGGCCTTGGGCTGGAGGCGAGGTATATAGCTCTGGTTGTTCATCGCGACCTTCCTGGAGATGAGACTGACTGCGAATATCTCCAGATCTCGGCCGGCGACCTCACCCGCCGCGGGTCATTCGGTACTAGGTTCCGGGAGTATGGACGCCCTGATTGCCCGCAAACTTGCCCGGACTGCCAACCCGTATCCCTCGGTCATCTTCCTGACGCCCGAGGCGGAGGCCGCCTATGCGGCCGCCGGGCTGCGCCGGGGCGCGATGGGATATTTCGCCGGCCGGGCAGCGCCGATGGGCCCCGTGCCGGCCGAGGTAGTCATCGCCACGTTCTACAACTTCCAGCCGGACCTGATCAGGTCCTTCATTCCCGCGGCCTGGTCCCTGGCGTCGCCGGCCGCGATCCTCGAGCACCGCATCGGCGCCGTCCACGCCGCCCTGCTGCGGATCCTGGGCCACGAGGTCCTGGCCGGACCGCAGGTCACCGAGGCCGCCGGGCTGGCCACCGCGGCCGCGCTGGCCTGCCAGCCCGACGGCCGCCCGCTCTACGCCGGCCACGCCTCGCTGCCCTGGCCGGACGAGCCGCATCTGGTGCTCTGGCACGCGCTGACCTTGCTCCGCGAGCATCGGGGCGACGGCCACATCGTCGCCCTGCAGGCCGCCGGCTACTCCGGCTGCGAGGCGCTGATCATGCACAAGGCCATCGGCGGCGTTCCCGCCGCGTTCGTCGGTACCAGAGCCTGGTCACCCGATCAGTGGGCCACCGCGGCCGACAGCCTGCGATCGCGGGGCCTCATCGACGCCGACGAGGTCGCGACGCCGGCCGGCCAGGCCCACCGCGAGGCCGTCGAGCACCAGACCGACCTCCTGGCCATGGACCCGCTCGCGGCGATCGGCGAGGAGGGCTGCCTCCGCCTGCGGGAGCTGGTCAGGCCGATGAGCGTCGAGATCGCCGCTCACCTGCAGCCACCGGCCAGAGCAGCTGGCTAGAGCTTGCGGCCGACGCCGCACCAGGCGGTCACGTCCGCGCCCGTCCACGGACCGGCCGGACGCCAGCGCTGCGGCTGGACGATGCCGGGCGCCAGGAGCTCGAGCCCGTCGAAGAAGCGCGCGCAGTCGTCGCGGGCACGCGGCGTGCCGCGCCCCCTGCCGAGCCGCGAGTTGATCCGCCTGGTCATCTCCGCGATCGCGTCTCGCCGGATGTCGCTGGCGGGATGGGAGATCACCAGATAGCTGCCGGGCGCCAGCGATCGCATGAGCCTGGCCACGAGCTCGTAGGGATCTTCCTCGGGCGAGATCATATGCAGCACGATCAGCAGCATCACCGCGATCGGCTGGCTCATGTCCAGCGTGGCGGAGGCCTGCAGCAGGACCTTGTCGATGTCCCGCAGGTCGGCTTCCACGTAGGCGGTCGCGCCCGCCTGCGAGCTGGCCAGCAGCGCGCGGGAGTGCTGGAAGACGATCGGGTCGTTGTCGACGTACACAACACGCGCGGCCGGGTCGACTGACTGCGCGACCTCGTGGGTGTTGTCGGCCGTGGGCAGCCCGGTGCCGATGTCGAGAAACTGCCGGATGCGTTCTTCGCCGGCCAGGAACGTGACCGCCCTGGAGAGGAAGGCCCGGTTGGCGCGAACGTCCAGCACGATCATCGGATTGGCCGTGATGGCCTGCTCCGCCGCCTCCCGGTCGGCGGCGAAGTTGTTCTTGCCGCCCAGCCAGTAGTCATAGATGCGGGCCGGATGGGCCACGCCGGTGTCGAGAGAGTCGGTCACCAGGTCCCCCTCAGGGCCGCAACTGCCGCGCTACTTGATCGTAGCCCTACCAACCGGTAGCCCGCGTCGTTCATGCTAGGGAGCGCACGCACTAGGAGGATAAATGTCCGAAGTGAGCGCGGCCCAGGACGCCGCGGTCGAGAAGGCGCTTGCCGAGCTTGATCTGGCGGCGAAGGTCGCGATCCTGGCCGGAAAGGACCTGTGGTCGCTGCCGGCGCTGCCGCAGATCGGACTGGCGTCGATCGTGATGTCCGACGGGCCTGTCGGCGTCCGCGGGACCACGTGGTCGGCGTCCGACCCGTCGATCGCGCTGCCCAGCCCGACCGCGCTGGCGGCGAGCTGGGATCCGGCGCTCGCCCGCCGGGCCGGGCAGCTGCTCGGCCAGGAGGCACGGCGGAAGGGCGTTCACGTGCTGCTCGCGCCGACCGTGAACCTGCATCGCAGCCCGCTCGGCGGCCGGCACTTCGAGTGCTACTCCGAGGACCCGCTGCTGACCGGCGAGATCGGCGCGGGCTACGTCGCGGGCGTCCAGGATCAGGGCGTCGCAACAACGGTCAAGCACTTCGTCGCCAACGACTTCGAGACCGAGCGGTTCACCGCGAGCGTGCAGGTGAGCGACCGGGCGCTGCGGGAGCTGTACCTGGCGCCGTTCGAGGCGATCCTGCGCCGGGCCGCGCCCTGGGGCTTCATGTCGGCGTACAACTCGGTGAACGGCGTCTCGATGACGAACAACGCCGCCCTGCAGCTCGGCCTGCTCAAGGGCGAGTGGGAGTTCGACGGCGTGATCGTCTCCGACTGGCTCGCGGCCAGGGACACCGTCGCGACGGCGAACGGCGGCCTTGACATCGCCATGCCGGCGATGACCAACCCCTGGGGCGAGCGCCTCGTGGCCGCGGTCCTGGCCGGGCAGGTCAGCGCCGAGGTCATCGACGCGCAGGTCCGGCGGGTGCTGCTGCTCGCCGCGAGGGTCGGCGCCCTGGCCGGAGTGGCCGAGTCGGTGCCGCCGGCCAGCCGGCCAGCCGCAATCGACGGCCCGCGACTGGCCCAGGAGATCGCCGAGCGCTCGTTCGTGCTCGCGGCGAACCCCGGCGGACTGCTGCCGCTGGACGCCAACGCGATCTCGAGCGTCGCGGTGATCGGAGCCCTCGCGAGGGACGCGCGGGTGCTCGGCGGCGGCAGCGCGACGGTGTTCCCCGAGGGCGTCGTCTCGCCGCTGCAAGGACTCGCCGAGGCACTGCCAGACTCGGTACGGGTGTCCTACTCGATCGGGGCGGACCCGCGCACAGGCAAGCTGTCCCCGGCCGCGGCACCGCAGTGGACCGGGCTGCGGGCCACCTTCCGCGACGCTTCCGGGGCAGTGGTCTACCACACGATCCTGGCCACCGGAACGGGCCGCTGGCTGGAAATGCCGCCGGGCGTGAATCCCGAGCAGGTCGCGACCGTTGAGATCGCCGGCCGTCTCACGGCTGAGGTCAGCGGCGAGCATCAGCTCGGGATCCGCGGAGTCGGGCAGTTCTCGCTGACCGTGGACGGGCGCGTGCTCTTCGACGGACCGGTCCAGCCGGAGGACGACGACATCGCAGGGGCGTTCCTGTCGCCGCCGCAGGAGCAGGTCATCGTGCCGCTGACGGCGGGCGACAGCGTCGAGGTGTCGCTGACGCAGCAGGTCAGCCTCGTGGCCGGCTTCGCGGTCGTGTCACAGACGCTCGGCTACGGCGAGCCCATGGCACCCGCCGATGAGCTGATCGCCGAGGCGGAGCGCACGGCCAGAGCCGCCGACGTGGCGGTTGTGGTCGTCGGAACCACCGACGAGGTGGAGTCCGAGGGCTTCGACCGCACGACGCTCGCGCTGCCGGGCAGGCAGGACGAGCTGGTGCGCCGGGTCGCCGCCGCCAACCCGCGGACGGTCGTGGTCGTGAACGCCGGCTCGCCGGTCGAGCTGCCGTGGGCCGACGACGTGGCCGCGGTCCTGCTGGCCTGGTTTCCCGGGCAGGAGGCGGGCCGGGCCATCGCGGCCGTCCTGCTCGGCGCCGCCGAGCCGGGCGGGAGGCTGCCCACCACGTGGCCGGTCGCCGAGGCCGACTGCCCGGTGCTGACGGTCACGCCGACCGCGGGCGTGCTGGCCTACGACGAGGGCGTTTTCATCGGCTACCGCGCGTGGGACCGGGCCGAGGTGGCCCCGCGGTACCCGTTCGGGCACGGCCTGGGCTACACGACCTGGTCCTACGAGCAGCTGGACGCCGACGCCGGGGCCGTGACCGTCACCATCCGCAACACCGGCAGCCGGCCCGGCCGCGAGGTCATCCAGGTCTACGCCGAGCCGCAGGCGCCGGACGGCGACCGGCCCCGGCGCTGGCTCACCGGGTTCGCCAGCGTGACCGCGGGTCCGGGCGAGACCGTGACCGCTACGATCGGCCTGCCCGAGCGAACCTGGCAGATCTGGACCCCGGACGGCTGGCGCACGGTCCCCGGCGACTATGCCGTCGCCGCCGCGCACAGCCTGGCTGACATCCGCCTGACGTCCGTCATCACCGTCGCCTGACGCCCTGGCCATGACTGACATGGAGGTGACCGGCACCCCGGTCGCGGTCGCCGCCAGCCGCCGCTCCGGTTTCAGGCGGCTGCTGGTCAGCCTTGGCATCACCTGGGGAGCGCAGTCGGCCCTGTACGCCGGCGTCGGCACGATCCTGCTCCCGCAGCAGGTCGAGAACATCGACCGGCCGCACAAGGTCCTGGTGCTCGGCCTCATCGCCGGCGTCAGCGCGGCCGTCGCGCTGGTCTTCAACCCGATCGGCGGCGCGCTGTCGGACCGGACCCGGTCGAGGTTCGGCCGGCGCGCCCCGTGGCTGATCTGCACCCCCGTGCTGCTGACCATCGTGCTGACTCTGATCGGGCAGGCCAGGACCGTGCCGCTGCTGCTGATCGGGTGGTGCGGGGGACAGGCGGCCGCGAACCTCTACCAGGCGCCGATGACGGCGGTGATCCCCGACCGGGTCCCCACCTCCCGGCGCGGTGCCGCCTCGGCGGTGACGGGCGTGGCGTCGGTCTTCGGCGGCGTCGCCGGCGTCGGCCTGGCCAGTCAGTTCACCAGCCATGTGGGCTGGGGCTACCTGGTTCTCAGCCTGCTGCTCACGCTGACCGCGTGGAGCTTCGTGCTGACAACCGCCGATCCGCCCGCAGACGGCATGCCGCGGCCGGAGCGCGACACCCGTCCGCTTGGCGCGCGGCTCGCCGACTTCCTGTCGGCGCTCCGGCACCGCGACTTCGCCTGCGTCTTCGCGAGCCGCGCCGCGTCGATTCTCGGCTACTTCCTCGTCGTCGGCTACGAGCTGTACATCGTCACCGACTACATCCGCCCCCCGCACGGGCTGAAGCCGGCCCAGGGCGTGACCGTGCTGGCCGCGATCAGCGCGGTCGGCGCCCTGCTCGCCGCCGCCATCGCCGGGCCGCTCTCGGACCGGCTCGACCGGCGCAAGCCGTTCGTGTTCGTGTCCTCCGCGGTCGCCGGGGCCGGATGCATCCTGCCGGTGATCTCGCCGAGGTTCACCACGCTCGAGATCTTCGCCGCGTTCGCCGGCATCGCGTTCGGCACCTACCTGTCGGTCGACGCGGCCCTGGTGACGCTGGTCCTGCCGAGCAGCGAGGACGCCGCCAGGGACCTCGGCGTCCTCAACATCGCGAACGCCGGACCGCAGGTGGTTGCCCCGCTGCTCGCACTCCTGATCATCAACTACCTGGGCGGCTACCCGGTGCTGTTCGTGGCCGGCGGCCTCTGCGGCGTCGTGGGCGCGTTCGCGGTCATGCCCGTCCGGTCCGTCCGCTGACCGGCGCGGCCGCGCGCCTCGATTAGGCTGGCCGGGTCATGGACGATCGCGACTCCTGGTTCGCCCGGCGCACGTCGCGCTGGCAGGACTGGCCGGCCGAGGAGCTGCTCGCCGCCAAGCGGCGTCTCGGCGTCACGGTGAGCGTCGTCATTCCGGCCAGGAACGAGCAGCAGACGGTGGCCGGTGTCGTCGGAGCGATCCGTCGTTCCCTGGTAATGCGGCAGCCGCTCGTCGATGAGCTGGTCGTCATCGATTCCGACAGCACCGACTCGACCGCGGAAGCCGCCGTCGGGGCCGGAGCGAAGGTACACCGTGCGGCCGACATCGTCCCGGCTGAGGGGACCTTCCCCGGCAAGGGCGAGGCGATCTGGAAGTCACTGCACGTGACGACCGGCGACCTGGTGGTGTTCGTCGACGCCGACCTCACGAGCTGGGGGCCGCACTTTGTCACCGGGCTGCTCGGCCCGCTGCTGGCCGACGGGGACGTGCAGCTGGTCAAAGGCTTCTACACCAGGGTGTGGACGCGGTCGGACGGATCGACCTCGACCGAGGGCGGCCGGGTGACCGAGCTGGTGGCTCGCCCGCTAATCAGCCTGTGGTGGCCGGAGCTGGCCGACGTGGTGCAGCCGCTGGCGGGCGAATGGGCGGCCCGCCGCAGCCTGATGGAGTCGCTGCCGATCCCGGTTGGCTACGGCGTGGAACTGGCCACGCTCATGGACACCGTCGCCGGTCACGGCCTGGATGCGGTCGCGCAGGTGGACCTGGGCAGCCGCGCGCACCGGCACCAGGCCAATCACGACCTTGCGATTATGGCCGCCGAGCTGCTCGTGGTCGCCGAGCGGCGGCGGCCGGCGGGGCAGCCTCCGCTGGCGGCGCAGCTGCGGCAGTTCGTCCGCGAGGACGGTCAGGCCCGCCCCGTGCTGCGGCCCGTGCCCGTCACCGAGCGGCGGCCCGCGGCCTCGGTGCGCTGCCAGTGACAGGTCAGCGCGTGCTGAAGCTCGGCTCGCATGCGTTCCCGCCCGGCCAGCCGCTCATCATGGCGATCGTGAACCGGACGCCCGACTCGTTCTTCCGGCCGGGGCTCACCTGGGACGAGAGCGCGGCCATGGCTCGGGTCCACGACGTCATCGCCGAGGGCGCGGACATCGTCGACGTCGGCGGCGTGCCCGCAGCGCCGGGCGCCCACGTCGACGCGGCCGAGGAGATCGGCCGGACCGCCGGTTTCATCGCGGCGATCCGGGCCAGCTATCCCGACATCGTGATCAGCGTCGACACCTGGCGGCACGAAGCCGGCCGCGCCGCCTGCGAGGCCGGGGCGGACCTGATCAACGACAGCTGGGGCGGATTCGACGAACGGCTGGCCGAGGTGGCCGCGGAGTTCGGCGCCGGGCTGGTCTGCGCCCATGTGGGGCCACAGCAGCCACGCACTCGCCCGTTCCGCGTCTCCTATCCCGACGTGATGGCGGATGTGCTGGCGCGGACGCAGCAGCTTGCCGATGCGGCGGTCAAGGCCGGGGTGGACCCGGCCAGGATCGTGATCGACGCAGCCCACGACTTCGGCAAGAACACCTGGCACTCGCTCGAGGTGACCCGCCGGCTGGGCGAGATGACGGCCACCGGCTGGCCGGTGCTGGTGTCGCTGTCCAACAAGGACTTCGTCGGCGAGACCCTCGGCGTGCCGCCCGAGGAACGCCTGGCGGGCACGCTGGCCGCGACCGCGGTCAGCGCCTGGCACGGCGCCCGGATCTTCCGCGTGCATCACGTCGTCGAGTCGCGGCACGTGGTCGAGATGGTCGCGTCCATCCGCGGTGACCGGCCGCCCGCCCGGGCGGTCCGGGGGATGGCGTAGTCGTGCTGATCGCCGCCGCCCTGTGCCCGTCGCCGCCGCTGCTCGCCCGCGAGCTGACGGGCGCCGACCCGGTCGTGCCCGAGCTGCGGCAGGCCTGCCTGGAGGCGGCCGCCGCGCTGGTCGCCGCGGGCCCGGACGTGGTCGCGGTCGTCGGCGTGGCCGGTGAGCCGGGGGAGCGGGACGCTCGCGGGCGGCTGGATCTCGCTGCGTTTGCGCCGGCGCTGTGTTCTTCCGACGGCGAGGGCTCAGCTGGTGCCGCCGCGCTGCCGGTCTCGCTCGGCCTCGGGGCGATGCTGCTCGATCAGGCCGGGTACCGCGGCGACCGGGTGCTGCACGCGGTCACCGAGGACAGCGAGGCCGGCGCGTGCGCGGCGCTCGGGGCGCGCCTGTCCGGCAGCCGGTCACGGGTCGCTCTCCTGGTCATGGCCGATGGCAGCGCCCGGCGCACGCTGCGGGCTCCCGGCTATCTCGACGAGCGCAGCGCGCCCTTCGACGCGGGCGTCACGCTCGCCATCGCGGCCGGCGATCTGGGGGATCTGCTGGCCCTGGATGCCGGGCTGGCCCGCGATCTGATGGCAACCGGGCGCCCGGTGTTGCAGGTGCTCGCAGGCGCTGCCGCTGGCCTGCGCTGTGTCAGCGAGATGCGCTACGGTGACGACCCGTTCGGGGTCTGGTACCTGGTCGCGTCGCTCGGGTTCCCGCCGCCTTGACGGCATGCGGCCGGCTGTGGCTGCCTTGACCGGTGAGCGAGTCGAGTGTCAGCCGGCTAGCAGCCGCTGCTCCCCGTACGGTCGCAGCCCGGACGGCGCGGCTCTTCTATGCGTGGGCGGCCGAGCCGGTCCCCCAGCCCATTGAGCTCCGAGCCGAGGGCGTGGCCGACTTCGCCGCGCGGCGGGCCCGGGTGTCACAGGTAATGATGCCAGGGGCCCTGGCATCGGAGTTCGCCGCCGACGCCGCCAGGGAAACGCTGGCCAGCGAGCTCAGCGAGCCGCGCGAGACCATCTACGACGGGCCCAACGCCTATCTCCGCGTCGGCGGCAGCTGGACGGGATTCTTCCTCACCGATCCAGCGGGGCCGAGCAGCCCGAACGATCCTCTCTGGCCGCTGGATGCGCTGTTCGGGGCCCGCGAGGACGCCTTTGACCTCGGGCCGGAAAGTGTCCGCGGCACGGCTACGACACGCTTCCGCCTGACCGTTGACCTGGCCAGGGCCGACGCCGCGCTGGCTGCCGGGGTGAGCGTGCCCGCCGGGCCTTACCGCGCGCTCAGCCGCCTGCCGGCCCAGGCTTGGCTCGACGACGCCGGACGGGCGCGCCGGGTCGCGGTGAGCGCCGAACTGGCCACTTCTCCGGCGGACGTCCAGATGTGGGCTGTCATCGAGTTCTGGGACTTCGGGGTGGCGGTGGACATTTCGGTGCCCGGGCCGGACGAGATCGTCCCGCCGCGGGTGGCCTTCGAGCGCCAGTACGGCGCCGAGTCCTGAGGCGGGCATAGACCTCTTGCCTGGCTCGTTACCATTGGGTAACCAGCCGGAGAGCTGGGACATACGCCGGGCGCCGCAGCGGCGAGCCCGGGGCTGAATTCGGAGGGTCGCACATGCGGGACGCAGTCATCGTCGAGGCCGTCAGGACACCGGTAGGCAAGCGCAACGGAGGCCTGTCGGGCGTTCACCCCGGCGACCTCTCCTCGCACGTGCTGACCGCGATCGCCGAGCGCAGCGGGATCGACCCGGTGGTGGTCGAGGACGTCGTCTGGGGCTGCGTCAGCCAGGTCGGCGAGCAGACCTTCGATATCGCCCGCACGGCCGTGGTCGGGGCCGGCTGGCCCGAGTCCGTTCCCGGCGTCACCGTCGACCGCCAGTGCGGCTCGTCGCAGCAGGCGGTCAGCTTCGCGGCCGCGAGCGTCATCGCCGGTCACTATGACGTCGTCGTGGCTGGCGGCGTCGAGTCGATGAGCCGGGTGCCGATGGGCGCCTCGGTGGCTGGCGGCGCGGCCGGCTGGCCGTTCAGCAACGGCTTCCGGGCACGGTACGGCGACACTCCGCCGAACCAGGGCGTCGGGGCCGAGATGATCGTGGATCGCTGGGGCTTCACCCGCACCCAGCTCGATGAGTACAGCCTCGCTTCCCACTCGAAGGCCGCCGCCGCCCAGGACGAGGGCCGCTTCACCGGCCAGATCGCCGCGGTCACCGGTCCGGACGGCACGAAGGTCGAGGCCGACGAGGGCATCCGCCGGGGCAGCACGCTGGAGAAGATGGCCGCGCTCAAGCCGGCCTTCCGCGAGGACGGGACGATCACCGCGGGCAACAGCTCGCAGATCTCGGACGGCGCTGCCGCGCTGCTGATCATGACCAGCGAGAAGGCGGCCGAGCTCGGCCTGACGCCGATCGCCCGGATCCACACCGCGGTCGTCACCGGCGATGACCCCATCATCATGCTGACGGGCCCGATCCCGGCCACCGCGCTCGCGCTCAAGCGCAGCGGCCTGACCATCGCGGACATCGGCGCCTTCGAGGTGAACGAGGCGTTCGCCCCGGTGCCCCTGGCCTGGCTGGCCGAGACCGGCGCGGACCCGGCGCGGCTCAACCCGAACGGCGGCGCGATCGCGATCGGTCACCCGCTCGGCGGCAGCGGCGCGCGCCTCATGACCACGCTCGTGCACCACATGCGCGAGACCGGCACCAAGTACGGTCTGCAGACCATGTGCGAGGGCGGCGGGCAGGCCAACGCGACGATCCTCGAGCTGCTGTAACAGGGCGGCCGCAGCTGGGTTAGAGGCCTAGGCGGTCACGAGCTCGGCGGGCTCGGCGATCACGTCCACGAGGGCGCCGTTGCGCATCACGGTGATCTGCAGCGGCTGCCCGATCGTCGCGCTGAGCGCGAGCTTCTGCAGGTCCTGAGCCTTGGTGAGCGCTTCGCCGCCCGCAGTGAGGAGCAGGTCGCCCGGTCGCAGGCCCGCCCGGTCGGCGGGCCCGCCGGGCACTACCTCGATCACGCGAAGGCTGGTGGAGCGGCCGAAGCGCTCCTGCAGTTTCTCCGGGAGCGGCACCGGCGAGCTGACGATGCCGAGGTAGGCCCGCCGCACCCGGCCGTCGCGCATCAGGCCGGCGATGATCGTGCGCGAGGTGGCGTTGATCGGCACGGCCAGGCCGAGGCCCACCCCGGCGACGGCAGTGTTGATCCCGACCACCCGCGCCCGCGAGTCCGCCAGCGCCCCGCCTGAGTTGCCGGGATTGAGGGCCGCGTCGGTCTGGATGACGTCCTCGACCAGGCCGGGCCGCCCGCCGGCGCGGGTCGGCAGCGACCGGCCCAGGCCGCTGACCACGCCCGCAGTCACCGAGCCGCTCAGGCCCAGCGGGCTGCCCACCGCGACCACCAGCTGGCCGACGACCAGGTCATCCGCCTCGCCCAGGGTGGCCGGATCGGGCGTCTCACTGTCGGCGCGCACCACCGCCAGGTCCGACAGCGGGTCGGCGCCCACGACGCGGAACGCCGCGCTCGTCCCGTCGGAGAACAGCGCGGTGCCGTGGTCGGCGCTGCCCACCACGTGAGCGTTGGTCAGCAGGAAGCCATCGGGGGTGTAGATCACCGCCGATCCCAGGCCCTCACCGCGGTAGCGGCTGGCCGGATTGGGCACGCGCAGGCTGGCCACCTTCGGGGTCAGCTCGGCCGCCACCCCGGCCACGATCTGCGAGTACACATCGAGGGGTTCGTCAGCTGCCATATCGCTCTCCACAGCGTCGTTCCACCACTGGGATTACAACATTACAACTGGATGTCAACTGCTGCCAGCAGCGCCGGTCCGGGCCTGCGCAGCGGGGACCCGGAGTTATTGGGACCGATAGTCAGCGCTATTGACTGACGAACGGTCCCAATCAGCCGGGCCCGCCAGATGCCGGTCGGGCTCGGCCGCATCGCAGCCGAGTTCCCGGCGCAACCAGGGCGAAGATGACACACTCAGGGGGACCGGTGTGAGGAGCGCAACGTGGCAGGCCGGGATCCTGAGTGGCCGTCGGACGGCGGCGCCGAGCGGCGCAGCGTGTCCCGGCGCCGGTTCGTCGGCTTCGCGCTCCTGGCCGGCCTCGTGCCGGGCGGCGCCGCGGCTGCCGAGTGGCTCCGCGGCCACCGCGGCGGTCCGCACGCCCCGCTCGCCTCCGGGCGTCCAGCCGACACCACGCGTCCAGCCGGCACGGCGCGGCCAGCCGATACGGCGCAGGCCAGCGGAGCAGGCCAGCCGGCGGGCACCGTCCACCAGGCCAAGGCTCAGGCCGCGGAGGCGCGAGCGCCCGCGCTTCCGCTCGCAGGCAAGGTTGTCGTCATTGATCCCGGCCACAACCCGAACAACCCCCAGCACGTCGCCGAGATCGACAGCCTCGTCCAGGCGGGCGGGTTCCTCAAGGCCTGCGACACCGTGGGCGCCGAGACCGACGCCGGGTACCCGGAGTTCGACTTCACGCTTGACGTCGCCCGCCAGGCGCGGGCGATCCTGCGGGCTGCCGGCGCGAAGGTGATACTCACCCAGAACGGCCGGACCGTCTACGGACCCTGCGTCGACGTCAGGGCGGCAATCGGCAACCGGGCACATGCGGACGCCGCGCTGTCCATCCACGCCGACGGCGGACCCCCGGACGGATACGGTTTCGCGATGCTCGTCCCGGTACTGATCCAGAACGGCGTAACCGATAACAGCGCGATCATCGAGCCGTCCAGCCGCCTGGCCGACGCTTTTCTGACTCACTTCGCGGCCGTCACGGGGCAGAACCGATCGACGTATCTCGGCGTTAACGGCATCCAGCCGCGCAGCGACCTCGGCGGACTGAACCTGTCGACCGTCCCCAAGGTCTTCATCGAATGCGCGAACATGCGCAACGCGCAGGACGCGGTGAAGGTCACCAGCCCGGCGTGGCGCCAGCTCGCCGCCCGCGGCATTGCCGAGTCGATCAGCGCATTTCTGACCGCTGCCTAGGACACCGGGCCTCGTCAGCTTCAAGCGCAAGTAACAGATCGCCTGAGGCACTGTCATGTTAATGTTCGGCAAAATGGCGTTTGCTGGGTGTCGTGATTCGGTTGTTGTGACATAAAGCTGCCGTGGCGAGCGGCGGCGAGAAGGGATCGGCGACGGGGTGGCGCTCTCATCGGATCGCGTTTCCGGCTACCTGTTCTTGCAGGACTCGAACGCCAAGCTCCCGTGCGAGGACAACGCAGACGTGCTGACCGCCGTGCGCCTCGGCTGGTCGGTCGCCGAGATGCGGGGCCGCAACTGGCCGGCCGGACCGCCGGGCGAGGGCACGCCGATGCCCGATCACATCGATCACGCCCTGCCGCTGCGTATCGAGCGCTCCCGAACCGAGCTCCGGATTGAGGCTCAGTCCGTCGTGGCGGCACTGGCGAAAAGGCTCCACGTCGATGATTTCCAGCCCGACCAGGATTTTGACCGGGCCCTGAACGATCAGGCCAAGCTCCTCGATCATGTCCGCGCCCCGAAAGTCAGCCAGGCCCTTCAGGACGCTCTCACCGTCCTGCGCCGGCCGGCCGCCCACATCCAGACCCACGCCCACGGCCGCGGCCAGGCGGCCCCGCCGGTGCAAGCGGCGCAGCGGGCCCTGGTAATCCTGCAAGCGGCCAGGGCCGACCAGCAGTTGGTGGTGGTGGTCCAGATGGACAGGGCGGTGACCGCGGCCAAGGAAGCGGTCACCGATGCCGAGCAGCAGGTCTGGGCCGCAAAGGGCGGGCCGGAGAAAGAGAAAGCGCTCGAGGCGCTGGCCCGGGCACAGGCCGTCCTGCGGTTTGCGGAGGACGGCAAGGCCGGCGAGGCGAACGGGCTCACGACGCTCGATCAGCTCATCGGCACGCTGGAGCGGGCGATTCAGACCGGCCCCGACGCCGCGACGCAGACCGGGATCGAGGCGATCCTGCACGCCCAGCAGACGATCGCGACCGCGATGCACCCGCCGTGGGAGCAGCTCGCGGAGCTGATCTGGCGATTCGACGCGCACGTGCAGGACCGGCTCAGCGCCGCCTCCGAGACCCAGGCCATCGGCTATCAGCTGGGACGGGGCCTCGCCGAGACCTACTGGGCGCTTGATCCCGGCGAGGCCATGGGGTCGGCCAGCTGGAATTTCCTGCTGGGCAAGAGCCGATGCGGCGAACTGTCGCGCATGGTGGGCAGGCTGGGCTCGTGCTGGGGCGAGTACACCGCGCCGGCCATCGCGGGCTCGGTCGAGGTCTGGGAAGACGTCGTCAAGACGCCGGGCTGGCTCGGCAGCCCGACGACGCACAGCCAGCAGTGCCTCTACAGCCAGACCCGGCGCTGGTACGAGCTGATCATCCTGGGCCAGGACCCGACGACGCTGATCAGCCCCGGCGCTCTCATGAAGGACTACCGCACCATCGGCCGCGCGCTGAAGCTCTTCTGGCCGCAGCTCGCCGGCATCGTCTTCGGGCTGGCCTTCCTGGCCGCGCTGCTGGTGCTGATCGCGATCGGTGGCGCTTCCTGGGAGAAGACGCTCTACGGCATCCTGGCCACGGTCGGCCTGTCCGCGGCCGGCATCTCCGGCACGCTGAAGAACTCCGCGCAGGCTATGCTCACGCGGCTTCGCCAGGATGCCTATACCGACCTGGTCGCGATCGCCGTGCAGACCGCGCCCAAGCCGCCGCACCGGCGCGCCGTCCGCGAGGCGGTCAACCGGCGCAAGCTGACCACGGCGACACCGAACTAGCCAGCGTCAGGCGCGCCCGCACCGGGCCGCGAAGCGCCCAGAACCGGCGCGCGGATCAGCGACGGACAGTGACATCGCGGGCGGGAGCCGGCCAGACTTAATCTGTCGCCCGCGGCGCAGCACCGCCAGCGGCGAGCACGTCCGGTGGGGAGTATTCGTGGCCGCGTGGTCGTCAGTTTCCGCCTGGTTCAACGAGCAGGTGGTGCAGACCGGACGGCTGCCGCTGTTCTGCTTCTTCGTCGCCTTCATCGCGGGCTTCGTCGGGGTTCGCATATCCGTCCGCCTCATTCGCGCGGGCGTGCGTCGGTGGCCCGGCAACATCGTCGCCGGCTCGGTGCATGTGCACCACATGGTCTTCGGCGTCGTCCTGATGGGCGGCGGCGGCATCGCCGAGCTGGCCGCGCCGTTACACTCCCTGTCCTGGCGCGGCGGGGCGGCGGCGGTATTCGGGCTGGGCCTGGCGCTCGTACTGGACGAGTTCGCGCTGATCCTGCATCTGCGGGACGTGTACTGGGCCAACGAGGGCCGGGTCTCCGTCGACGCCGTCTTTGTCGCCGTTGGCGTAACCGCCTTGCTGCTGATCGGCGCGAGTCCCGTCGGGGTCCGGAACGTGGCCGACTATCACCACATCCCCGGCAGTCCGGCCGCGGTCGCGACGCTCACCGTTACGGTCGCGGCCATGTTCATCCTGGCCGGCATCACGGTACTCAAGGGCAAGGCCTGGACCGCGCTGCTCGGCCTGGTCCTGCCGGTCGCGCTGGCCGTCGGCGCGCTGCGGCTGGCCAGGCCCGAGTCACCGTGGGCCCGCTGGCGCTACCGCGACTGCCCGGCCAAGCTGGCCCGCGCCCGCAACCGGGAACGCCGGCTGCGCGAGCCAGTGATCCGCGCGAAGAACCGCGTCCAGGACCTGCTGACCGGCCTGCCGGACCAGCCAGCCGGGCGGCCCGATGACTAGGCCCGGCAACTAGGCCGGCCGCTAAGCCGGCGTGGGCAGCCCGCGCAGGAAGTCGATGAGGCCGGCGAAGTAAATGTGCTGGTCGTCATACATGGCCAGGTGGCTGCCGTTCGGGCAGTACAGGTAGCGACCGGCCGGGAACTGCTCGGCCATCTGCTCCATGTGCGCGGGATCCATCGTGTCGTACTGGGCGCCGATCACCAGCGTCGGCACCGTGATCGACGACAGATCCTGGCTGCGGTCCCAGTGGGCGAGCTTGGCGTTCGCCGCGATGCCCAGCTCGCTTGGCCCCTGCATCGAGACGTAGATCGCCGGGTTGATGTGAGCGAAGGAGCGCTGCACCGGCTCCGGCCAGTCGGCGGGCGGCATCCGCAGCACGTGATGCACATAATGCTGCTCGACCAGCAGCTCCATATACCGCGGATTCTCGAAATCGCCGGCCGCTTCCAGCGACTTGATCTCAGCGAGGGCCGCCTGATCCATCTTGGGCATCAGCACATTCTCGGCGTACGCGTTGTAGGCCGGGACGCTCGACATCATGTTGGAAATAACCAGGCCGCGCAGATGGCCCTGATACCGGAGGGCGTACTCGATCGCGAGGATTCCGCCCCACGATTGGCCGTACAAGACGAAATTGTCCCGGTCCAGGCCCAGCGCCTGCCGGACCTGCTCGACCTCGTCCGCGAACCGGTCGGCCTCCCAGAGCGAGGAGTCGTCGGGCTGGTCGCTCCGGCCGGAGCCGAGCTGGTCGTAGTAGTAGTACTCCACGCCGGCGCCAGGCAGGTAGCTGTCGCACGCCTCGAGGTACTCGTGGGTCGCGCCCGGGCCTCCGTGCAGGAGCAGCACCCGCAGCTCAGGGTTATTGCCCACCCTCTTTACCCATACCCGGAACGCGCCGGAGGCGGTGCTGATCGGGATCATCCGCGCGCCACCGCTCAGCTCATCGTCGCGGCCGGAATAGTCCAGATAGCTACCAGATGGCGGCATCGAGTCGGCCTCCTCGCCGGCGCCGGAACAGCCGGCCCCGCATCGGCGTTTATTACCGGTAGAGCACTTGAATGAACGAAAGATGGCTTATGGCTCGGTGTATCACGTGCGGGACCGAATTGCATCCGGAAAGAGCGCAGAAGTACAACTACTGCACGGCACCAGAGTGCCAGGAGAAGAATCTCAAGCGGCTGCCGATCGTATCCGTGGGGATGAACAAGGCTGCGGACGAAATCCTGATCCTTGACGAGAAGACCAGGGATGATCTCGCCGGCGGCCGGTACCGCGATCAGCGAAAGGCGTGGGCCGGCCCGCCCGCTCCGGCGGCCGCGTCCGGCGGCTCGGACGGCCGCCAGCACGCCCGGCCGGCGCAGGCCCGGCCAGCCAGGTCTCGCCCGCGCCCCGAGGCACAGCCGCGGGTCCGCCAGCCCTGGACCCGCTCGCAGGAGAAGCTGGCGCTCCTGTATAACGAGCAGGGACTGCGGCCTGCGGACATAGCCGCCAAGCTCGGCGTCAGCAGCCACCTGGTCACCCAGATCATCCTTGCCGCCCGCAACCGCGGCAAGTCCTGACTCGCCCGCCGGAGGTCACCCGATTGAGCACGCAGAAGGTCGCCGACTTGCCCACCCCAGCGCTCGTCGTCGACGCGGCGGTGCTCGATCTCAACATCGCGGCGATGGCAGCGGCACTGCCGGGGAACAGGCTCCGGCCGCACGTCAAGGCGCATAAGTGCACGAGCCTCGCCAAGAGGCAGGCGGCGGCCGGGCATCGCGGGTTCACCTGCGCCACGATCCGCGAGTGCGAGGGCATGGTCGCGGCCGGCCTCGGCCAGGACCTGATGCTCGCCAACGAGGTCCTCGACGCCCGCCGGGTCGGCGCGCTGGTCAGCGATGGCGCGCGGGTCACGCTGGCCGTCGACTCTCCCGAGACGATCGACGCGGCCGCGCGCGGCGGTGTCCGCGAGGTGATCATCGACGTGAACGTCGGCCTGCCCCGGTGCGGCTGCCTGCCCGCCGACGCTGGCCGGATGGCGGACCTGGCGCGCGAGCGCGGCCTGGAGGTACGCGGCGTCATGGGCTACGAGGGCCACGTCATGATCGTCGAGGACGCGGCCGATCGGGCGGCCCAGTGCCAGCAGTCGATGGAGCAGCTCGTGATGGCGGCCGCCGACGTCGGCGGCGAGCTGATCTCGGCGGGCGGCACCGGCACGTACGCCTGCAACACCTGGGCGACCGAGATCCAGGCCGGCTCGTACGCGCTGATGGATGCGCAGTACGGCCGGCAGGGGCACCCGTTCCGGCAGGCGGTGTTCGTGCTGGCGAGCGTGATCTCCACCGCGCCGGAGTGGTCAGTTGCCGACGCCGGCCTTAAGGCGTTCGGCATGGATCACGGCAACCCTGAGCTCGCCGGCTCTGATGTCTGGTTCTGCTCCGATGAGCACACGACGTTCTCGCCGCCGCGGCCGGTCGGGGACCGGGCCTGGCTGATCCCTGCCCACGTCGACCCCACGATGGCCTACCACGAGCGGCTCTACCTGTACGACGGCGACGAGGTCATCGACACCTGGCCGATCGACCTGCGCGGCTGGTAAACGGACGGCGCTCCCGGGCGGGCCGCTACCGGACCGGCACGGCCTCGGCCAGCCGCCACTCGCCCCACGGCATGGCGCGCGCCGCGCCGCAGTGGGCGCACGCGATCGCCAGCTCCGACCGGTAGGTCGCGCCGCACGTCGTGCACGTGCGGTCGGACAGCGCCGCGCGCGGATCCGTGCGAGCATTCGCGGGCCGGACGAACTTCAGGTCGTAATGGCCCCCCGAGGCCACCCACGACACCGCCTGGGTCTGCCCGTCACCCACGTCGACGGCAACTGACCTGGCGATCGACGTGACCGCGGACGCGAAGTTCGGGGCGGCCGCTCCGGCGGCGTAGTCCACGGCGCCCGGCCGCACCATCGCCTGCAGCTGCCCGAAGGCGACGCGCACCGACACCCGCTGCATGCCGTTCAGGTCGACCGCGACAATCTCGGGCACGGACGGATGGTAGTCGAGCGGAATGATCCAGCGTTTCGACACCGACCCGCGGGCGGCGTCCGCGGCAGCCTGGCGGCTGTCCCGCCGCCGGTCCCGCGCCACTGTGCTGGTGATCTGGCCGAACGGGGTCTGCCAGAACCGGTCAGTCACCAGGCGGCGGAGCGGTCCCTCGTCGCCCGTCGTGGTCGCCGCGAACACCAGCAGGGTGGCCGTCAGCGCGGCGTCGAGCAGCAGCTGCTCATCGAAATGAGCGTCCGACCGCATCAGGGCTGCCAGGCCCGGCGGCGACGCCGTTAGCCTCGGCGGCGGCGGTCCCGCTGCGGCCGCGCGACGCCGGCTGCGGCCGCGAGCGCCGTAGACGACCACGGCCAGGCCAAGCGTCGCCGCGAACAGCAATATCCAGCTCGCGATGACCACCGCCCAGAAGATGCCGAGCGCGTCCGCGCCGGCCCTCCCGGCGCCGTTACCCGCGGCGAGGGCCGCCTGAGTCACCATGGCTCCCGCCGCCATCCGACGAGCACCCAGTCCTGTCTGCCCGCCGTGACGATGCCCCCGCAGTACTTGCAGGCGCCGTCCTCATCGAGGTCGAGAGGAGCGCCGCAGGACGGGCAGCGTCTGGCCGGGAGACCGCCCGCCGCCGGGGACATGGCCTCCGCCGAGCGGCCGAACGTCAGGTCCTCCGACCATGTGCGCGCATCGGGGCTCCCGCGGAGGGTTAGTCCGGACGGCCCGTGCCGCTCCCAGCACCAGCCCTGGCAGGTGAGCCGTACCCGCACCTCGTCGAGCAGGGGCGTGGACAGGGCTTCAACGAGCATCGCGTTGACCGCCTGCCACGATCCCTCGCAGACAACGTCGGCCCCGGCACGCAGCTCGAGCAGGGCCTGATAGGTCCGCAGCAGCCCGCCCGCCATGAAGGTCCGGGCTGGAGTCGCATCGGCCGAGGTCAGACTGGCGCAGATCAGCTCCGCGGCTGTCGCTGCCCACCGGGTCAGGGTGGCCGGGTCGAAGGCGGGGTCGCGCGCCGCGATCGCGGCCACGCCCCGTCGCAGCGCCTGGCCGTCGGACGACGCCGACAGCGTTCCGTAGCCCCAGCGCGCCTGCTCGCCGCTCGTCATGTCGACGACCGAGCTGTAGCGGACCGCCGCCCCGCCGAACGTCGCCAGGCGGCCGATCAGCATCGGCAGCAGGAACAGCGGCATCAGCAGGATGACGATGAGGACGATTATGATCTTGATCAGGAACAGCGGGTTGAGGCAGCCGGCCGCCGAGGCCGGGCGGTCGGAGCGCCGCGATGGCGAGGCCCACCGCATCAGCGCCCGGGAGGCCGACAGATAGCGCTCGGAGAAGGTGTCCTTGTCCCCGCGCGTGGCCAACGATGGCACCCCCGAAATCGTCACCACCATAACGGGAAGATGCCCGCAGGCGGTTCAAAACGGGAAGGGAACGGCCGGAGGCGCGGCCAACTGTCCTTAGCCGCCTTCGTCCAGGTGCGCGGTGTCGTTGTAGCTACGCAGGATCCAGCGCTCCGGGGTAATGACGAGCCGGGAAATGGATCCGTTGTCGGCGCCGATAAAGGCAAACGGCCTCGATGCGGTCGCCAGCGCCAGGGCCTGGCCGATGACGCCGCCGTGGGTGAACACGGCGACGCGCTGTCCCGGATGGCTAGCGGCCAGGCGGAGAATCGCGTCGTTGACCCGGCCGGCGAAGGCAGGCGCAGGCTCGGCGCCCGGGATCACGTCCCAGCGCTCCTCGGCCCGCATCCGCAGGCTGATCGGGTGACCGCTGGCCGCCATCTTGCGGAGCACTCCGCCCTCCCACTCGCCCAGGAACACCTCGCGGAGGCCGGGTTCCACCCCGATCTCCAGCCCGAGGTCGGCAGCGAGCGGAGCGGCGGTCTCGGCCGTCCGGCGCAGCGTGGTGGCATAGATCGCGTCGATCCCGGCCAAGGTCAGCCGCGCGCACACCCGCCGGGCCTGCTCGCGGCCGAGCGGGGAAAGCGGCGGATCACCGTGCCCGTCTACGAGCTCGAACAGCTGGCCGTCGATGTAGGGCTGAGACTGGCCGTGTCGCACCAGCACGATCTCGGTCGCCTCCGGAGGCGGCTGAAACCGCTGCTGCGGGAACGAGGCCGATTCCGCCCGGGCGCCGTCTGCTGCCGTCACAGAGCCCAACGTACCGGTCGAAAGCGACGGCCAGGAAAACCGGCTGGACCGGGCCGCCGGTGGCGCGCCAGTATCTATGTCGACTTTCCCGCAGGTGGGAACGCATGCGTTCCTCGGCATCCGTTACGCCGAGCCTCCAGTGGGAGAGCATCGGCCTGGCGCCGGGCCGGCCCGGCCCTGGCCGGGGATACGGGATGCGGCTGAGTACGGGCCGACCGCACCGCGGCCCCGCCAGGACTTCACGCTGATCCCGGAGCCGGTCGTTCCCGGCGATGACTTCCTGAACCTGAACCTGTTCACGCCCGACCTGGGCAGCGCCAACCTGCCGGTGCTCGTGTGGATCCACGGCGGCAGCTTCTTCTCCGGCTGCAATCGCAGCCCGGGGTATCGCGGCGAGAGCTTCGCCAGGGACGGCGCCGTCCTGGTGAGCGTGAACTATCGCCTCGGTGCCGAGGGTTCCTGGACCTCGACGGGGAAGTCAGTCCGACAGCGCTGCCGCGATCGCCAGGACGGCCTCGGTGGTCACCTGTCTCGGTCCCGGGCCGGTCGCGGTGGGCCAGGTAGACAGCTTTACTACCACCGTCTCGCTCGGCCAGTGCACGAATACGTTCTGGCCGTTGACGCCCATGGCGTAGATGAAGGGAACGTCAGGCTCGGCTACCCACCAGCAGTTCCGGTAGTGCCCGCCGGGCGGCAGGCCCCACCCTGCGCCCGTAACGAACGCCTCCGGCCCGTCGGGGGCGCCAGCAATGATGTCGCGGATCCAGGCAGCGGGCACCGCCTGGCGGCCCTCCGTGCCGTGGCCGTCTGAGGCGAACAGCAAGCCGAAACGGCCCAGGTCGCGCAGCGTCGCGCAGATGCCGCCGTCTGCCATCGCGTTGCCGTGGGCATCGACGGTGATCTCGGCATCGAACTCGGCGCCCATCGGCTGCCAGACCAGTGTGCCGATGAGCTCGTGCAGCCGCGCGCGGCCTGACTTCTCCAGCACCCAGCCGAGCACGTCGGTAAGAACCGGCCGGTACCGGAACGGGCCGCCGTGCTCGCCGTCGTTCGCCAGGGTCGCGTAGTAGGCGAGGGCGTCGGCGGGCCTCGGCTCGGCAGTGTCGGGCCGCCAGAGGTAGACGCGCTCATAGGTGCGGACGTCTGCCTCTGGGTTGTCGTGGTTCTCGTCGAAACGCGTCCCAGTCCGCATGTCGAGCAGGTGCTGCACGGTTGCGCCCTCGAACGAGGTGCCGGCAAGTTCCGGCACGATCCGCTCGACAGGCTCGGAGGTGTCGAGCAGCCCTCGGCCCGCGAGGATGCCGGCCACGGTGGACACCACTGACTTGGAAACGGACATGAGCAAGTGCGGCGTGTCCGGCCGCATGCCGTTGAAGTACTGCTCGGTGACGATCTGGCCGCGATGCAGCACGAGGAACCCGTCGGTGGAGGTCTCAGCCAGCATCTGCTCGACCGTCATGTCGCGGCCGCCGGACTGGAATCGCAGCGCGGACAGGTCGCGCTCAGCCCGCGGCAGCGCTCGCGGGCTGCCATCGCCGCGGCTGATTCGCGCAGTCGGGATCAGCTCACGGATGTGCTGGAATGCCCACCGGTTGAACGGCGGGTCCCGCCAGTCCTCCAGCGTGACAAGGCGCTCGTTCGGAAACGGCGGCGCTCCTGTCATCAGGGGCTCGCCACTAGGCATCCCCACACCCTAGCGGCTTGCGTCATTATTGCGGCCAGTTTGTCTGGATTCCGTGACTGCAACCGCTAGGGAGTCGCGGCGGCCCTTGAGACGACTGGCGAGGATGCGGATCACCGCGATCGTGATGAACATGGGCAGGGCCTGCAGTGGGTCCACGACAACATCGCAGCGTTCGGCGGTGACCCGGCCCGCGTGACCCTCGCAGGACAGTCGGCAGGCGCTGCCGCCTGCGCGACGCTGCTCGCCGTTGAGCGGGCCCGCGGCCGGTTCGGTCAGGCAATCCTCATCAGCGGCGCCCGCCACATGGGGGGTCCTCCCCGGCGCGGCACGACGGATGACCGCCGGCATTGCCGCCAACCTTGGCATGGCGCCGACCAGGGAGGCATTCGCCGCCGCGAGCACCGAGGAACTGGTGGCCGCGCAGACGCGACTCGCCAGCATGAGCGATGGCGGCGGCCCGGTCTCGCTCGCCCGGCGCTTCGCTACCGGCCTGCTTCCGTTCGGCCCGTCTCCCGACGGCGACCTCCTGCCGGCGACGCCGATCGAGCGGATCGCAGCTGGTGCAGGCGCCGCCGTGCCGGTACTCGCGGGCAACACCTCGCAGGAATTCAACATCACCGCCAGCAGGAGCGCCGGCGACCTCGATCAGACCGTGCTGCTGGACGCCCTGGCCGCCCTGGGCCTGCCGCCGGCTGCCGCCCGCGATCACGTACCGCAGGGGAGTGGCCTGAGCGCACCCGCGCTCCTCGGGCAGGCCCTCACCGACCGGACGTTCCGGATCCCCATCGTGCGCGCGGGCGAGGCGAGGTTCGG
>Ga0209380_10000346_pt1 | contig 32475 bp, 25 predicted proteins | sample HubBroMetageWFT6_FD_188347 | JGI IMG/M metagenome (GOLD analysis project Ga0209380, IMG submission 188347) | Warmed and freeze-thawed soil microbial communities from the Hubbard Brook experimental Forest, New Hampshire - Hubbard Brook CCASE Soil... | ecosystem: Environmental > Terrestrial >... | reverse complement strand
CTCGGCGGTCTTCACCGCCTGCTTCATCTGACCGAGAATCTGCGGCTCGCCGAGTACCATCGAGTCGAGGCCGCTGGCGACCTCAAGCCCTTCAGACTTTCCATGCTCGGCTTAGCGAAGGATCTCAACGCGGCGCTCGCGTCCGACATGAAACTCGAGGAAGTTCAGCACCGAGCACAATTTCTAGTCGAGACAATCGTCTATCCTCGCCTCTGCGAACTCGAAGCCGTCCTCAAGGATCCGGGCAGGCCCTGGTTCAGGAGAGTAATCGACCTGGCAAGAGCGGCGCCCCAGCTTGCTACAAATTTCGCAACGATGCCGAAGAATATCGCGGTCGCCCAACTCCTCGGCGAGGTCGCGAGGACACTGGCGGATCTCAGAGACGAGCAACTGGACAAGGAACACAAACTTGCAAGGAGCGGCTTGTACTACCTTCTCAAGCTACGCGGCTGCTAGGCCGGCGCCAGGATGCCGCACTTCTCGCCTCCTCTGCGAGAAGCAAACTCCGCCCTCGGCTTCGCCGCCATCCAAAAAATGCAAACGGCCCCGGGAATCCCGAGGCCGTTCGCGAGAACCAAATGATCAGCACCTCGCCATGGTCGCAAAATCATTATCGGAAGAATCCAGCGACAAATCAAGTTACTTTAAGGAAGGGTCGCACCTCGCCTCGCGAACCCTCCACTTGTCCCTGAGAGACAATCCTTCCAAAGAAGGAATGGACCTGGAGGGATTCGAACCCTCACCTGCGACCATGGCGAGGTGCTATGCTGCCATTACACCACAGGCCCACGCACCAAAGCTTACTTCAGTTGTGACAAGGATTCAGGCCTCTACCCTGCATTTATTCAAGCAGAGTTTCATTTCGGCACGGGCCCTCGCCGGGATTACCGCGCGAAAGCCGCCCTAGATTTCGCCTTCATCCGAAAATGCAAACGGCCCCGGGAATTCCGAGGCCGTCGCGAGAGCCGGTAGTACGGCACCCCATCAAGGTATCAAGTAGATTATCGGCCCGGCGCTCACAGCAAATCAAGTTACTTTAAGGAGAGCCGCACCCCATCGGCAACTCTCCACATGTCCCTGAGAGACATTCCTCCACGAGGGAGGAATGGACCCGGAGGGATTCGAACCCTCACCTAATACCTTGATGGGGTATCGTGCTACCGTTACACCACGGGCCCACGCGGAAAGCTTAAGCCCGCACGGCGCGCTCGCAATGGCTCCTTGCGAAAATTTGTCATGCAGAGTTTCGTTTCGGGACGCCGGCTCCGCCATCCAAAAATGCAAACGGCCCCGGAAATCCCGAGGCCGTTCGCGAGAACCGATAAATCGGTACCCCGTCAAGGTCACCCTTATTATCGAGACAACACCACCACAAATCAAGTTACTTGCCGGCGAGCCCGCGGCCAAACACCAGAGCCGCTCTCGCTGTGCAAATTCTCTTAATCCCTACCCAGGCAGCCGAAATGGTGCTATATTTCGCTCAATTCTTGAAATCGAAACAAGACTCCCGTTTGCGGCCCTCGAATTTCGAAAAAAAGCACAGGGAGAAATGTATGAACTTGGCGAAACGCCCGGACGTCTTCCGCACCGCTATCGCCCTCGCAGCTATCACCCTCAGCCTGGCGGTGTGCGCCCAGGCACAAACCTACACCACCCTGGCTAGTTTTGACGGCGACGATGGTGATTTCCCGCAATACGGGGCTCTCGTCCAAGCCGCCGACGGCAATTACTATGGCACTACACAGTATGGCGGGACCCATAGCCGCGGCGTCTTTTTCAGGGTCACGCCCTCGGGTGAACTCATCGGGATCTACAATTTCTGCTCTCTGACCAAGTGCACCGATGGAAAAGCCCCTTGGTCGGGACCCGTCCTCGGCACCGATGGAAATTTCTACGGGACAACGAACGAGGGCGGAAACAGCGAGGACGCAGGCACGATCTACAAGATTACCCCGAGAGGCAAGCTCACCACGCTTTATAGCTTTTGTCCGGCCAGCCCCTGTAATGACGGCAAATTTCCCCTCGGCCTCATGCAAGCCAGCAACGGAAATTTCTACGGTGTGGCGAGTAATTATGGAGTCAACAACAACGGCACAATTTTCGAGTTCAGCAAGTCGGGTGTGTTCACGGTCCTTTACAGTTTCTGCTCGCAGGCAAATTGCGCCGACGGTACCGAGCCCTACTCCGGACTCATGCAAGCCAGCAACGGGATGCTATACGGAACAACTTCCGAAGGGGGAACCTATAATCACGGCACAGTCTATGAGATCAGCCCAGCGGGGCAGTTCCGGACGATTCATAGCTTTTGCGCAGAGCCCAACTGCGCCGATGGCGACGCTCCTTACGCCGGATTGGTTGAAGATGCCAACGGCAATCTCTACGGCACTACAGCTTATGGAGGAGCCGACTCCCTCGGTACCGTTTTCGAGATCACAGTCGCCCACCAGTTCATCCGGGTACACACTTTCGATAATACCGACGGCTCTTACCCTACTTCGGCGCTGATCCTTGCCAGCGACGGCAACCTCTATGGAACGACCTCCTCCGACAGCGCCGGCGAGGGCACAATTTTTCAGATCACCGCCGCGGGTGAGTTCCATTCACTCTATGCTGTCTGCACGTGCATGGGCGCGAACCCGTTCGGCGCACTCCTCCAAGCCACTGACGGCTCCTTCTACGGAACGACAGGCAGCGGCGGGGCCAGCAACGATGGGACGATCTTCCGTTTCTCGACCGGACTGGGCCCACTGGTCGAAACCGTACCCACAGCCGCGAAAATAGGAGCGCGCGTCATCATCCTGGGGAACAATCTGGCCGGGTCGACGGCAGTAAGCTTCAACCATACGGCGGCATCGTTTACCGTTGTTTCCAACACCGAGATCACCGCCACGGTTCCGACGGGTGCTACCACTGGCACGATCAGTGTAACGACCCCGACAGGCACGCTTAACAGCAATCCGGAATTTCAGGTGTTGCAGCCATAACAACTCGGACCACGCGGTCGAAGGCGGAAGCACGCTCGTACTCTCGGCTTCGCTCGCGCGTCAGATGACAAGTTCGGAGGTCGCACTCCATCCGTGAACACTGCACCATCCCATTAACTCCTGCTCCGCCCGAAATTTTTACACGCACAGCAACTGAATCGTGCCGTAGGGGTTAGTACGGATTATAGCCAGAGTCCGGTTCCTGGGTGAGAGGGTATCCTTCCAGCATTCTGAAACTGCGGCACTTCCGGCTCTTTCACAGGGATTGAACGGCATGGCAAAAAAATTGCTGTAGCTAAGGTTTAAAGCAATTGGAGGTGTCTATGCCCGCTACCATCGACGGAGAATTCCTTCGACTGCTCAAGAACGACATCGATTACTTTGCGCGTGCGATTGATCGCTTCGAGGATCTGATTCCCCGCGTCTGCGCTTCCGTGCAGGATCAGTGGCGATTGCAGGCGCAGACCCGCCGCAACTTCGCGTTGGAACTCGAAATCCTTCTGGATAAGGCGGAGGAGTGCGTTAACGCCTCGGTGGCGCCAGAGAAGAACCAGAAGCGCTCCGACTCAGCGTCATGTTAAAGTGCTGGCCGCGCTGCGCGATGCTTCGCGCGTCTCGATTGTCGAAATCGTGCATATATTCGACGGCCCCACCCGCGAGCAAGTAGTCGGCGTTTTAGACTTCGTCGCGTAAGACCTCACTACCCAGATCCTGCTCCGAATCGACTTTCAGCAGGAAAGCAGATTCCTCCAGTCTTGCTTCGTTCGTGCGTCCGAATGACAAGACTTCCCGGACGCTTGCATGGGCTGCCATCGACTAGCCCCACGGCGAATGTAGCTCTACGCAACCGTTCAATCCCGCGGATTTGTAAATAGATTGTTACACTCCTGCAATTCGCTTCTTTTACCGATAGGGATAGTGGTAGTTTCTTTTAATTCCTAAGGCCCGCGAATTTATGGACGCCAACGAATACGACCTGGTGGTGATTGGGAGCGGCCCGGCGGGACAGAAGTCGGCGATCGGCGCTGCCAAATCACGCAAGAAGGTCGCTATCATCGACCGCAAGAAAGCCATTGGCGGCGTGTGCGTTCACACCGGAACGATTCCCAGCAAGACTCTGCGCGAGGCGGTACTGTACCTGAGCGGCTTCCGGCAGCGCACGTTCTACGGGCGCGGATACGCGCTCAAAGATCGCATCGCCATGTCTGATCTCACCTTTCGCGCCCAGTCGGTGATGCTGCGCGAGGTCGAGGTCATCAAGGCCCAACTTCGCCGCAACTACGTCACCACGTTCGAGGGCGACGCGCGCTTTCTCGATCCCCACAGCATCGAAGTCAAAAACGACGACGGATCACAGCTGGTTCGTGGCCATCACATCATGATTGCCTGCGGCACGCGCCCCGCGCACAGCGCCGATATCCCCATCGACGGCAAGCGAATTTTCGATTCCGATCAGGTTCACTGCCTGGAAGAAGTGCCGCGAGACCTGGTCGTTGTAGGCGCGGGGATTATCGGTCTGGAATATGCATCGATGTTTGCCGCGCTTGGCGTGAAAGTCACGCTGCTCGATCAGCGCCCCATTTTGCTGGACTTTGTGGATCGCGAAATCATCGAGAGCCTCTGCTTCCAGCTGCGGCAGCTGGGAACGGTTTTCCGGCTGGGAGAAAAAGTGGTCTCGGTCGGGCTGGACGAAGCTCGCGACCGCGTGTTCGCCAAGCTCGAAAGCGGAAAAAACGTTCACGGGCAGGGGCTGCTCTACACTATCGGCCGCCAGGCCAACAGCGATCTCCTCAATCTTGAGGCCGCGGGGCTAACGGCGGATGGGCGGGGCAAACTCGTGGTCAACGAAAATTTCCAAACTGCAGTGCCTCACATCTACGCAGCGGGAGACGTCATCGGCTTTCCCGCACTGGCCAGTACTTCCATGGAGCAGGGACGCCTCGCCAGTTGCCACATGTTTGGAACTCCCGGCAAGATGCCTCCCCACCTCATTCCTTATGGCATTTACACCATCCCTGAGATTTCCATGGTAGGGCGCACCGAAGAGCAGCTAACCCAGGAGAAGATTCCCTACGAGGTTGGATTGGCCCGCTACGCGGAGCTGGCCAAGGGACAAATGCTGGGCGACGATCAAGGGATGCTGAAGCTGATCTTTGATCCTGATTCACTCAAACTGCTGGGAGTTCACGTAATCGGCGACCGCGCGGCGGAAATTGTTCACATCGGTCAGGCGGTAATCTCCCTGGGCGCGACCATCGAGTATTTTCGTGATGCCGTGTTCAACTATCCCACGCTGGCCGAAGCCTACAAAGTCGCCGCGCTGGACGGCCTGAACAAGCTCTAGGCGAAGCATTGCATGTCATGCCTGAGCAGTTACGCCGCCTTCATCGCGTCGACCTGGCCGGAAGCGTTACGTAGCGCCATCGACACCATTACCCGCGCCACTCCGCTCATGATCATGCTTATGCCGACCAGCGTCCCGATTGCCCAGAGGGAGCTTGACGGCCATTGCAGATAAATCAGCAGACCAAGCAGCAGGGTGACGATTCCGTCGAACAGCACCCAGCTCGATCCGTGCATATGGCGAGACTTGAAGAAAAGGACGATGTTCAGGAGTCCTTCAATCAGGAACAGCGACGCCAGCACAACAGTTAGCGCCACCACACCCGCCACCGGACGCATGATCAGGTACACGCCGAAGGCCAGATAGGCGAGGCCGACCAGCGCCCTCCAGATCACGCCGCCCGCTGCGTGTGCGTGAAAGGCGAGCATGATGTGGACCGCGCCTGCAAGTATGATGAGCCACGCGATCACGAGGCTGACCGCCACGGCGGCGACAAATGGCGCACCGATTGCCAGCACGCCGAAGAGGATCAGGAAAAGGCCCCAAATGATGGAGCGCGTCGAAACGCGCTGCGCAACTGCTGCCGGAGTCTGGTCTGCCACGGGGTATCCTCCTATTTCGAGCAATTCGACTTCGAGCAATTCGACCGGTAGGGTACGACCCACTCCCTGGACGGGAGAATGCACAGCAGCATACCACGGATGCGAGCCTGTCGATAAGAAGTAGCTTGGCACCGAAAAGGTGTGGGGTTATTCCCAGGCTGGGCTAGAATGTTAAGGTACGGTAACCCGGCCGATCCTCACGGCCGACGCTTAGAAAAGGACGGTTCGCACGTTCCTGATTCCCGTCGAAGATCTCAGCGAGATCGAATCAAAGAAGTTCGAATCAAAAGATGATCGAGTAAGAGAACATCGAATGAATCCGGCTGGCGCTTGTCTGTTCTCCATCCTATTGGGCTTGAGTTCGCTCCACGCGCAGAATCCGGGCGCGGACACGACTCCTGCCTCTTCCAGTGCGATGCCAGCCGCCCATCCGGCAACGGCCATCGTGGCAGGGATGGTCACAAAGGAACCCGGCAGCGAGCCGGTCAAGAAGGCTTTGATTGAACTCATTGCCGAGAGCCAGGCCGATGGCTCGAACTACACTGCCCTTACCGGCATAGATGGCAGCTTCCGCATAGAGAACGTCGCGCCCGGCCGCTATCACTTGTTTGTCGAGCGTACCGGCTTCCAGGAGATCGACCAACACCGGCACCGTACCGAAGGCCGGGTGCTCATGTTGAGCGCAGGCCAGGAGATGAAGGATCTCGTGCTTCGTTTGCAGGCTGCGGCAGTAATCGACGGCCACGTCACCGACGAGGATGGCGATCCCTTGCCCGAGGCGCAAGTTGCTGTACTGCGCCAAACCTTCGTAGCCGGACGCAGCCGCTGGGAGCAGGTTGGAGCCGAGCGCACCAACGATCTGGGAGAATACCGCATCGCGGGCCTTACCCCCGGCAACTACTTTGTCTCCGTAACGCCGCCGCCCAACTTCAGAAGCTTGATTGAAACCAACAGCAACTCTGCGGGTCGCAACCAGGCTGACGCCGCCGACAAACCCGCTCCAACTGCCTATCAAACCACTTATTATCCCGGCACCAGAAACCGCGCCCAGGCTGCTCCAATTCAGTTGCGGGCGGGCGATGATTTCCCGGTTAGCTTCTCGCTTAGCCCAAGCCCCAGCGTGACCATTCGAGGCTCCGTCGTGAACCTTCCGCCCGGTTCGACCGCGGCGATTATGCTGCAGTCGAAAGATTTCGGCCTGGTGCTGAACGGGGCGGAAATGCACAAGGATGGGACCTTCGAGATCCGCGACGTTTCTCCGGGGGCTTACACGATTGTCGCAACCGTCGATGGCAACGCCGCACCCATGATGGCGCGCCAGGCGCTCCAGGTCGCTTCAGACAATGTGGAGGGTTTGCAACTTGCGCCGCAGCCTGGGGGCGCGATTCGTGGCCGCCTGCGCACGGAATCCGGCAGCACCGCCAGACTCGATCCCACCCAGTTTTTTCTTCAGTTGCGCTCTGCCGACGGCGATGACGACGCGCGAGAAGCTTTTTCTACCCTCGCACACGTGAATTCCGATGGCTCCTTCGATTGGAAGGATGTTCCTGCCGGGCGTTATTTCGTGCGGATTTCCGAGGCAAGTGCGATGCCGGATTGGTTCCTGAAGTCCGTAGCTGCTGGCGGCCGCGATGTGACCGATTCCGGATTCAGCGTGAGCGACGGCATTGCTGCGATTGACGTCATCGCAAGTGCCAACGGAGCGACAGCCGAGGGCTTGGCCGCGAATCAGAAAGATGAACCACAGAAAGATGGACCTGAGAAAGACGAAGCCATTGCCGACGCCGTGGTCGTCGCGGTGCCCGAGGCGCGCTTCCGCGATCGTCCCGACCGCTATCGAAAAGCAGTCACCGATCAAAGCGGACGCTTCACTCTGCGCGGCCTTCCTCCCGGCGACTACACGCTCTTCGCATGGGAGAGCGTTGACGGCGAAGCCTACTACAATCCTGAGTTTCTAAAGTCCTACGAGAGCCAGGGCAAGACGCTGCACGTAAGCGAAGGAGATCGCGTGAGCCTGCAACTCAAGGCGATTCCGGCTCCCGAAGACCAGCCCTAGCCGATCTGCCTTCCACACCGCGTTTCGCTGCGATAAAGTATCCGTTATGAAAGCCCTACTGACTTCTTTCACTCTAGTTGCGGCGCTCCTCGGCAGCACGGTTCATGCCGAGGACACTCCTTCGAACGCGTTGCTGGTGCTCGCCAAACGCGACGGCATGCTGTTAATCGTCGATCCTTCCAGCCTGCAAGTCGTCGCCCGCATCCCGGTGGGGAACGATCCCCACGAGGTCATCGCCTCTACCGATGGCAAGACCGCCTATGCATCCAACTACGGATTCGGGGCCTACAACACCCTCGCGGTCGTGGATCTGGTCGCGCAAAAAGCCTTGCCTTCGATCGACCTCGGCCCTTTACGCGGTCCACATGGATTGACTTTCGTGGCCGGCAAGGTTTGGTTCACCGCTGAAGCTGCCAAGGCGATTGGCAGGTACGATCCCGCGAGCAAGAGCGTCGATTGGATTCTGGGCACCGGCCAGAATCGCACGCACATGATTTACGTCTCGCCGGATATGAGCCTGATTGTCACCACCAACGTCAGCTCAGGGACGGTGAGCATGATCGAGAAAGCCGGCGGCGGCCCTCCCGGTCAGGGCGGCGCGGAGCGCTCTCCGGGAGGCGATTGGAACGAGACGATCGTCCGCGTCGGCAACGGTTCCGAAGGCTTTGATGTTTCCCCCGACGGCAAAGAAATCTGGGTAGCCAACGCCGCAGAGGGAACCATCTCAATTATCGACGTTGCGACGAAGCAGGTGACACAAACGCTCGCGGCTAATGTGGCCGGAGCGAATCGCCTGAAGTTCACGCTCGACGGCAAACTTGCTCTGATCTCTACATTGCGCGGTTCCGATGTAACCGTGATCGATGCCGCGGCCAGAAAAATCGTGAAGCACATCGCAGTCGGTCACGGAGCCGCTGGCATCGTGATGCAACCGGATGGCGCCCGAGCTTTCGTGGCATGTTCCCCCGACGGTTATGTCGCGGTCATCGATCTGCATTCGCTGGAAGTGGCTGGCCGCATCGACGCAGGTCACGACCCCGATGGTTTGGCTTGGGCTGGAAGGCGTTAGGAACCGAAAGGGCAGACGCTTCGAACATGACATTATGCTACAATTGTGTCATTCGAGTGTGGGTGTGCCATGCCAGAAGAAACCCGAACGCGTGTGAACGAAAACGGTCGTGTCGTGATTCCATCGTCCTTTCGCAGGGCCCTCGGCATAAACGTTGGGGATGAGGTCGTCCTGCGTATCGAAGATGACGAATTGCGCATCACGACCCAGCAACGACGGATCCAGCGGGCGCAGCGCCGTGCGCGGCAATACGTAAAGCCGGGCGCGTCGCTGGTTGACGAATTGCTCGCGGAGCGCCGCGAGGCCGCGAAGCGTGAATAGATGAAGCGTGAATACGTGAATAAATGAAGAGAGTCGTGCTCGACGCGTCCGCCATCCTCGCCGTGATTAGCGGCGAGCCGGGAGCGGAGAAACTCACTCCCGACTTGCTAGCCCGCGCGGTTAGCAGCACGGTCAATCTCGCCGAAGTGCAGAGCAAACTGGTGACCCGCGGCTGGACTCCCGAGCAAGCCTGGGAAGATGCCACTAGCCCGGTTCGGGAGATTATGTCATTCGGTGAAGAACACGTCAGGATCGCCGGCGACTTAGTGATTCAGACGCGGCATCTCGGACTGTCCCTGGCAGACCGGGCGTGCCTCGCGCTGGGCGTGGCGCTGAAGGCACCCGTATACACTGCCGACAAGGCGTGGAAGAAGCTCAAAGTGAGCGTGAAAATTCACGCCATCCGATAGCGCCGTTCCCGAATCCCTCGCGACAGTCCGCCCAGGAACCAAACCCGCCGATTCCTATAGAATAAAGGTTTTCACCGGACCCCTTGCTCCGTTCTAACCTCATCCTCTCTTCCGCGATGGCCGCGTGGGCTGCCCCAAGGGGCATTGGGCGCGTTGGGCCCTATCTCCGCCAGCATCTTCTGGATAAGACTTTTCAAGGTCTCTACCATACCGACGCTTTCGATCGCGCCCTGCTGGTTCCGTATTTCATTGTGCTGATTCTCCTGGCTGGCTACGGGATGCATCGCTACGTCCTGGTTTATCTCTATTACAAGCACAAGAAAAACCGCACCACCGAACCTGCCGCCTATTTTAAGGATTTGCCGCGCGTCACCGTCCAACTCCCCATCTTTAACGAGCAGTACGTAGTCGAGCGCCTGCTGGATTCGATCTGCAAGCTGAAATATCCGCGAGAGAAGCTCGACATCCAGGTTCTCGACGATTCCACCGACGAGACTGTCGACGTCGCGCGCAACGCGGTCGAGCGCTACGCCGCCCTGGGAAATCCCATCAGCTACCATCACCGTTCCAACCGGGAAGGCTTCAAGGCTGGAGCGCTGGCCGCAGGCTTAAAGACGGCAAAAGGCGAGTTCGTTGCCATCTTCGACGCCGATTTCACACCGCCGGAAGATTTTCTGCTGCGCACGATTCACCACTTCAGCGATCCGAAGATCGGCATGGTGCAGACGCGCTGGACGCACATCAACCGCAATTATTCTTTCCTGACCCAGGTGGAAGCCATTCTGCTCGACGGCCACTTTGTGCTCGAGCACTCCGGCCGCGCCCGCAGCGGCGTCTTCTTTAATTTCAACGGTACCGCCGGAGTCTGGCGCCGAGCCGCGATCGACGAAGCCGGAGGCTGGCAGCACGACACGCTCACCGAGGACACGGATCTCTCCTACCGTGCCCAGCTTCAGGGGTGGAAGTTTATCTATTTGCAGGATGTGGAATGCCCCGCCGAATTGCCCGTCGAGATGACCGCTTTCAAAACTCAGCAGGCGCGCTGGGCCAAGGGACTGATCCAGACCGGAAAGAAAATTCTGCCGCGCGTGCTGCGCAGCGACGCTCCGCTGCACACCAAGATCGAAGCCTGGTATCACCTTACGGCGAACCTCAGCTATCCGCTGATGATCGTTCTCTCGGTGCTGATGTTGCCGGCCATGATCATCCGCTTCTATCAGGGATGGTTCCAGATGCTCTTCATCGATCTGCCGCTCTTCATGGCGTCCACCTTTTCCATTTCGAGTTTCTATCTGGTTTCGCAGCGCGAGCTTTTTCCCAAGACTTGGCTGCGCGCGCTCTTGTATTTGCCCTTCCTCATGGCGCTCGGCATTGGATTGACCATCACCAACACCAAAGCCGTCATTGAAGCGCTCATCGGCAAAGAGAGTGCCTTCGCCCGCACTCCCAAGTACCACGTCGAGTCGAAGAAAGACAAGGTGGGTGCCACCAAATACCGCAAGCGCCTGGGCTGGGTACCCTGGCTCGAACTGCTGATCGGGACTTACTTTGCCCTCACGGTCTACTACGCAGTCGAAAACGAGAACTACGTTACGATCCCATTCCTTCTGCTCTTCGTGGTCGGATATTGGTGCACAGGACTGATGTCGTTGCTGCAGGGCCGGTTCTCGGGAGTGGCGTTAAGCGCCGAAGCTCACAGCAAGCCGTTCCCAGTCGGGGTGTGAGGTCACACGTCCTTGCTGGCGCAGATTTGTAGGGAAATACTCTGGACCGAGGATGGATCATACGATGCGAAAGTTGCAGACTACTTTCTCCGTGGCGTGTTTCTCTTGCGGCCTTTTCCTTCTCGCCGCGGTGGCATCGGGTTTCGCGCTCGAGCGCCAGCCTAACTCCGACTATCGCGCCCGCCGCGAGGCGCTTGCCAGAAGCGCGGGAGCGGTGGTGATTCTCTTCGCACCCATGGAGAGCGAAGGCCCTAATGACCTGTACGGTTTTCGCCAGGACGATAATTTCTTCTATCTCTCCGGCTTGACCGAGCCGGGTGCGGCGTTGCTGATTGCTCCCGCCGCCGAAGCCAAAGCTGATGAGCCCGCCCGCGCCTATACTGAGATTCTTTTTCTTCCTGCCCGCAATCTCACTCAGGAAAAATGGACCGGCCCCAAGCTCGGTCCTGAAAACCCTGAAGCGCCAAAGATCACTGGCTTCGATCATGTCGAAGACATGACCCGTCTGCCCGCGAATGTCACGAAGTTGGCCACTGGCGCGCACCCGGAAATTTATACCGACGTCGCCTCGCACGACGAAGCTTCCGCCAGCTCTGCTCCCCTCGCTTTTCTGAAAAACGTGAATTCGTTTCTGAGTTTTCAGGATGTGAAGCCGATGCTCTCGTCGCTGCGCACGGTTAAAGACGCGGGCGAGATCGGGATGATCCGCAAAGCGGTCGATGCTTCAGTGGCGGCGCACTTCGCCGCGTTCAACGCCGTCAAGCCGAACATCAACGAACGCGAGATTTCCGCGCTCATGCAATATGAGTGGGGCAAGCGCGGCTGCGAGCGGCCAGCCTACGCGCCCATCGTCGGCTCCGGCTACTATTCCACGGTGTTGCACTATTCGGATGACGACAACGTCATGAAGTCCGGAGACGTGGTTGTCATCGACGCCGCCGGCGAATACTCGATGTATGCCTCCGACATCACCCGCACGCTTCCGGTCAACGGACACTTCACTGCCCGGCAGCGCGAAATCTACGACATCGTTCTGGGCGCGCAACGCGCCGCTGCGGAAGCCTTCAAGTCGGGCACATCAACCCTGAGGCGCAACGGTTCCGATTCGCTTTACAAAGTTGCTTACGATTACATCAACACCCACGGCAAGGATCTGCACGGCCAGCCCCTCGGTCAATACTTCATTCATGGCCTGGGCCACTATATTGGACTCAACGTGCACGATCCCGGCGATTACACGATTCCGCTCGGTCCCGGCATGACATTCACCATCGAGCCGGGCATCTACATTCCGGAGGAAAACCTCGGCGTACGCATCGAAGACGATTATCAGGTGGGCCGCGATGGCAAGCTGATCAAGCTGAGCGGCTCTTTGCCTTCAACCGCCGAAGAAGTAGAAAGGCTCATGGCAGGGAAGTGATCGCCGCGGGAGCGCGCTCCCCACTGAGACTTACTGCGCTTCGAGCAGTGCCGTACACTGGCCGCTGTTGGAGGAATATTTCTCCTCGTCCAGGCTGAATTGCTGCAATGACACTTTTGCCCCGCGAGGGTAGTATGTCAAAATAAGGTCACCGTGTGCGGTTTCTGTCCTGAGCCGCACTTCCTTTGCCGTATCCCCAAAATTAAAGGACCACCCCACGAGTTTCTGGCCATCCCGTAAGCCGGCCTTATATGCTTCGCTGCCCGGCTCGACCCCAAAAGCTATTCTGTCACCCGTGGTGGGTCTACGGTCAATGGATCTGCGGTCGAATCCGAGATCGAATTTTACGTCGGGCTCGACGCGGCTCCGCACACACGGCCCTAAAGCGGTTTCTTGAACTCGAATGGTCCCTCCCTGTTCGACATACTCTCGAAGTGTTTTCCTCGAATCGCGGTGAATGTACTTTGACGCGGCGCGAAAGATTCGCTTGTTGGTGAGCACCATTGGTTTGCCGTGACGACGGTTGTATTCGGTGTTTTGACGAACCAGATCGAACATCAGGTTATCGAGAGACAATCGATTGCCGCTTTTCTGGCGAATGGCCGCATCCAGCCAGAGCGCCAGCACAGTTCCCCGCCGGTAGTCGAGCTGGCTCAAAACTGAATCGTCTGCGGAATGCCGGCGTATGAAATCTTGCAGCCCGACTTCTATTCCTTCACCCACCTCATACTTCCGCAGCTTTTCATTGATGCTCTTGACATAATCAGGAAACGAAATCATTCCAGCACGAAAGAGGATGAGATCGGCGTAGTAAACCGTAAACCCTTCAGAGAACCAGGAGACAGAGTAGTCTGACTTAGGCCGGTCACCCATCTTATGGGAGTTCCATGTGTGAAAGGTCTCATGCGCAATGGTCGCAAGAGTGTTGGTTGCGAGCGGGTCCAGGCGCGAGAGATGCATCATGAAAGCATTGGTAAGGGCCGTGCCCCCAGTGCTCCCACGATCCTGGCCAAGTGGAGTGAGCGTTACTAGAAAATATGGAAAGTCGTTGTCATGCCAGAATGTGCGCTCGAATTCCATGATCTTGCGCACTTCACTCACCCATTCGTTGTCCGAAAAAGCCCACTTGCCCCGAATCGCGAAGTTCAGAACGTTTCCCGAAAGCGTCGTGCGGTAGATGCGGTAGTCTCCACCGACAAAGAGCGAATTGATTGCCTCGTGCCATCGGCCATGAAACGACTGGCAGCGATCGTCTGTGCCAAAGCTCGTGGCCAAAGACCATTCAGCCGGAAGCTTCTGCCAATCGAAATGCACATCCACAATCGCAGAGTCATCGAGCTGCGGATGCGCCAGCGACGTTACGCCGACGATGTGAAAATATTCTGGCGAGAGATCGGCCCTGAACCGGGTGCCGCTGTTCAGCGGCCCATCCCAATCCTTCACCAGGACATAAGAAATGCGAACAGGCATGCCCGCCGGGAATTGCAATTCCTTTTCGCTGGGAGACTTGTCAGTCAGCGTCGTCTCGGCGGAAAGCGCTTTGAGTTCCGTGATTGATTTCTCCGCGTGCTGTTGGCCCGCCCATTCCGAGGGCAACTCAAGCATGGCCTTTCCCGCATATCCGCCGCCGAATTCAAGCGTTACGCGCAGACTCAGCCTACCTTCGTTAACAACCGGATCGAAGGAATAGTTCAGGACGTTCACTGAGGTAGGAGTGGGGAAGGTGCATTGGCCGAACAACGGCAGGCCGGAAGCAAGCAGCAGCAAAGCCAGGACGCAGCGAGCGAGGCGCTTCCGACTGGACGTAGTGCGCATTCGTATAGCGAACGGATGCCATCAGAAAACTTGCGGAAAATCTACCGCGAGGATGCGCCGACCACAACCGCCAATCCAGATCTACGAAATGTATTCCTTTATATATTCGTCCTGCGTGTGCGCCAGTTGATGCAGGTCTCCGTCGAAATCGTAGAAGTGCGCATACCCAGTTGACTGGTACAATAGATTGGAGGGACGGATATGGCTACCCAGAAACAGCAACGGCAAGAACCCCAACCTAAGCGGACTACGGCTACTCCTCCGCGCCGTCCGCAAAATCAGCCTTTCAAGAAGGGCGGATAGCGAAGGCTATATACGCAAGGGCGCCTAGCTCGACGAAAAGCGCGACGGACATGAACCAGAATGCGCCATTGAGGGACCAAGCCTTCGTTTTGTTCAGGGCGTGATTGTGAGTGATTCGTCCGTTTGCCAGCTCGAGGCTCAGATTAATCACCCCTTCCAGTCGTTCAGAATCAGATTCTCCCAGGTCGGCTAGCCAATCGGCGTAGGTTTCGGGCAGATCATCGAACAGATAATCCTTCGGCCACAAACAGGCTACGCAAAACATTCCTGAAATCACCACAAAAGCAATCACGGGGATCTGTGCAAGCTTTGGCACGGCCATCAGTCTATCGGCCGTCAGCATTGTGGCGGAGGTGGTGCCAAGAAACGTTAGGATCAAGAGAACGATCCTCGCTTTCACGTCGAAGGTATCGCCCAACGCCAACTCGAATCGGTCGCGTTCCCTTGTCCTTTCCCCAAGAAATTCGGTCGTCGTCATCGCCGCCTCCCTCTGAAAGCCGCTTGGGAACGGCTTCTACGAAATGTACTCCTTTATATATTCGTCCTCCGTGTGCGACAACTGACGCAGATCGCCGTCGAAAATCACCTTGCCATCGCGGAGAATCAGAAAGCTCATCGGCACCTCGCACTGTTGTCCTGGAGGCAGCCGAACCATGCGGCTCGTTTTTGGGTCGAACTGATGCGTGGCCATGGTGAAGGCATCCTGCAGACGATGGGTCACCAGAAGAGCGCTGGTCTTATACACATCGCGCTGCTTCATGATCAATTCAATGATGGTGTTCGAGGTCACAGGGTCCAGGCCGCCCGTGGGCGAATCGTAAAGCAGCAGTTCCGGCTGCGTAATCACCGCCCGCGCGATGGCCACGCGGCGGCGCATGCCTCCCGAGAGTTCCGCGGGGTTGAGATCGAGTGTGTGTTCCAGTTCCACAAAGCGCAAGGCCTCGCGCACTCTGCGGTCGATATCCTCGTCATAAATTCCATGCTCTTCCATCAGCCGGTAAGCGACGTTTTCCTGTACGGTGAGAGAATCGAACAACGCACTCTCCTGGAAAACCATGCCGATCTTGCCGCGCAGGCGAAACAGATCCTTTTCGCGCATCTTTGTTACATCTTCCCCCAGCACGATAATGCGGCCAGAGTCTGGTCGCAGCAGTCCCAGCGCCAATTTCAGAATAAGGCTTTTGCCCGAGCCCGCTACGCCAAACAGCGCTTTGGTTTCGCCGCGAGCCAGCTGGAAAGAAACTCCGCGCAGCACATTGTTATCGTCGAACGAAAGCGCCACGTCCTCGAAGACAATTGTGGGGGTGGAAGCTTCGATCGTCGTCACGGCGGCAGAGTCGAGTGGCAGGGTGGGCGCGGACATAGATCAATAGATCAGTGGAAGGAGAGCACGGCCATCAGGAAGCGCGTCAGGAACAAATCGAAAGCCAGGATCATAACCGAAGCCGCGACCACGGCCTGCGTAGTGGCGCGGCCGACGCCCTGCGTTCCTCCGCGCGCGTTCATGCCGTAGAAGCAGCCGATCGTCGCAATCACGAAGCCGAACAGAACCGGCTTCATCAGTCCCATAAAGACATCCTGAAATACCAGCGTCTCCCACGCATTAGACCAATACTGGCGCGCGTCCAGACGCAATAACACCTTTGCGATGAATAAGCCTCCGGTCAAACCCACCAGGTCTGAAATGATGGTCAGAAAGAACAGCATGAATACCGTGGACGCTACCCGCGGCGTTACCAGCTTCTTCATGGGGTCCGTGCCCAGTGCACGCATGGCATCGATTTGTTCGGTCACAATCATCGACCCCAACTCGCTGGCCATGCCGGAGGAATTGCGCCCGGCCACCATCAGGCTGGTCAGCACCGGCCCCAGTTCGCGCACCATCGAAGTCGAGACTAACTGTCCCACAAGCGTGATGGAACCGAAGCGCTCGAGCGTATTCGAGGCCTGCAGAGCGAGCACCGCTCCGGTAAAAAAGCCCGTGAGCACGACGATGGGCAGAGATCCCACGCCGATTGTGTCGGCCTGCCGCACCATGTCTGCGAAGTAAAAAGGCTTGCGAAACAGATTGCCCACTGCCTGCACGCAAAACAGAACGTAATCCTGTACTGTTTGAACTCTTTCTTTGGCAAAATACGTGGGCGAAGTCAGTTCCATTCGGATCGGGAGCGTGGCGAGCGGCCACGGCTCTCCCGAACTATAGCAGAGAAAGGCGTCCTCCTTCAGTTGTCCTTCAGTTGTTCTTCAGGCAGGCGAACCGCTGCGGAATCTCACAGCGACGGTTCCCTGCGTGATGGGAGGGGATTGGCGAGTTTCGCAGCGGCCAGTTTTCTGAGCCGGATATTGTGCTCACTGAGCGCCGACTTGAGGTCTGCGATCAGTGGCTCTAGTTCGTCTTCTCCTGCCGCGACAACCTTGTGGCACAGTTCGCGGATGCGATCGTCGAGCCGGCGGGAAAGCACCCCCCAGCGTATCTCGGTCCCGTCCAGCGTTCCATACAGTGTTGACAGTAGATTCGGGCTGACGGAAGAAGCTTCCTCAGAGGATCGATTTATCATCACATTTGCCTCTCGCCATCGGTTGACAGGCGTTTCTTTCTGGCATCCAGAAGCCGGTTGATTTCGCTTACGAGTTCCAGGAGTTTTCTCGGATCTTGCTCAACCGCCGCCTCTGCACAAAGAGCGACCCACGTTTCCGCGGCTTGGTCATTGTGGCTGACGGCGGCTGTTGGATCTGGCGCTGCTGGCCCTTGCTCGCGACAATCGGGGGCGCCAGGCAGGCTCGGGGTCTTAACTGGAACTCTGGGGTTTGAGGACACACTACTCAGATGCCGATGAACGGCGCCATCGGATGCGGAAAATCGTGTAAGAAAAGGTAAGTAAAATCCCTAGCTCAACCTGAGTGGCCTTAAGATGCTCTGAGGTCAACCTTGAGCGACACCTGACAGGCTGTCCGGCCGCGAACAGACTCTATCACCCGCGTGTTTTCTTTTTGATTTCGATGTTCAATCGCCGGATTTTCTGATTCAGCGTGGAGAGCGGGACTTTGAAGTGTTCCGCCGCTTCCGTCTGGTTCCAGTTGCACCGCTCCAGCATATCGACAATGACTCGCCGCTCGACATCTTCCACGATTTCGAACAGCGAGGCATCCGCGGGCGGATCGTGCAGCGTGAAAGCCGAACCGCGGCCCAGGAGATGGTCAGGAAGCAGATCGATCCCGATTTCAGTTCCCGACGAAAGCACCACGGCGCGTTCCACTACATTCTCCAATTCGCGCACGTTACCCGGCCACGAATAGGAAATAAGAGGACGAAGCGCTTCGGGAGTAATGCGGCGCGCCGGCCGGTCATTTTCCTCAGCGTACTTCTTCAGGAAGAAATCGACCAGCAGGGGAATATCTTCTTTGCGCTGGCGCAGAGGAGGCAGTTCAATGGTAATCACGTTCAGCCGGTAAAACAGATCTTCGCGGAAGCGGCCTTCGCGCACCGCGTGCCTCAGATCCACGTTGGTGGCCGCGATGATGCGCACGTCCACCTGAACTTCCTGCACGCCGCCCAGGTGCATGAAACGGCGATCCTGCAGCACGCGGAGAATTTTGGCTTGCGTATCCAGGCCCATGGTGGCGATTTCGTCGAGAAATAAGGTGCCCCGGTCCGCCATCTCGAACAGACCTTTTTTCGAAGCGATGGCGCTGGTGAATGCACCCTTTACGTGTCCGAAGAGCGTGGATTCCAGCAGGTCTGTCGGCATGGACCCGGTGTTAACCGGAACGAACGGCCGGTCGTGGCGCGGCGAGTTCAGGTGCAGGGCTTTGGCAATCACTTCCTTGCCCGTCCCGCTCTCGCCCTGCAAGAGCACCGTGGAGCGGCTGTTGGCGACTTGCGCGACCAGGTCGAAAATCTTCAGCATCGGCTCGCTCTTGCCGACAATATTTTCGAAGTTGTAGCGCTGTTTGAGGGCGCGCTTCAGTTGTACGTTTTCTTCTTCCGCGCGCCGCCATCCCACCGCCGCGCGAACGTCGGCCAGAAGCTTCTCGTTGTCCCACGGCTTCTTTACAAAGTTGACCGCACCCGCTTGCATGGCGCGCACTGCGTTTTCCACCGTGCCGTAGGCGGTGATCATGATCACCGGCAGGCGCGTCTCGTGAGCCCGAATCTCAGCCAGAATTTCTAGGCCATCGCGCCCCGGCAGGGCAAGATCGAGCAGGACCAGGTCGAAAGGATGCTCGCCGATGCGCTGTAGTCCCAGTTCGCCGGTGGCTGCGGTCTCCACTGCGAAGCCTTCCATCTCCAGCAGCGTCTGCAGCGATTCCCGAATCTCCACTTCGTCGTCGATGATGAGAACGGCGCCCGCCAATCCCGGAGTCCCGTTCAGCAAGCTGCGCGAAATGACTGCGGCGTCAGACATGAATGGCCTTCCTGCTCAATGGGAAATCCAGGATGAACGTCGTGCCCGCGCCGGGTTGGCTCTCCACCCGAATCTTTCCTGCATGTTCCTGGATGATGCCGTAGGTAACGGACAGGCCCAGGCCGGTGCCGCGGGGCTGGCCTTCCCGAGGCGAAGTCTTGGTGGTGAAGAACGGATCGTAGATGCGCTGAATGTGCTCGGGGGCAATGCCCGTTCCCGTGTCGGACACACTCACGCTGACGCTCTCGCCGTTCAGCGTAGCCACACGCAGCGTACCGCCGCCCGGCATCGCGTCTTTGGCGTTCAGAAACAGATTCAGGAACACCTGCTGCAACCTTCCCGTATTTCCCTGAATCGGGGGCAGCGCGGGCGCGAGCGCGTTTTGTACTTCAATCTTCGCCACTTTCAGTTGGTGCTCAAGCAGCGCCAGAGTGTCGGCGATCACCTTATTCACGTCCACATCGCTGATTTCGCTGCCGCTGGTGCGCGAGAAATTCAGCAGATTGTTTACAATCTCGGACGCGCGGAAAGTTTGCCGCGTGATCTTCTCCAGCAATCCCGACTTCTGCGGATCGCCCTGCAGTTGCTTGCTCAGCATCTGCGTGTAGGAAGAGATGACGGCCAGCGGAGTATTGACCTCGTGAGCCACGCCGGCCGCCAGCAAACCGATCGATGAAAGTTTATCGGCCTGCGAAAGCTGGGCTTCAAGATCGATACGCTCGGTGATGTCGTCCATGATGATCAGCCGCCCGATCACTTGAAACTTGCGCGTCACCAGCGGCGCGATCGCCACATTCACGGTGCGAACTTCGCCCGCTGGAGTCTTCAGGCGGAACTTGTACAGATTGCGAATGCCGGTCTCGTGCCGGATGCGATCGAACTCTTCCACGAACTCGGGCGGGAAAATGGCTTTCAAGGGCTGAGTCAGCGTCTGCCAGCGCGGCACCGCGTACATCACTTCCATCTGTGCATTCCAGCTCTCGATGCGGTCTTCCATGTCGAGGGCCATCACGCCCACGTTGATGGATTCCACAATGTTCTCGTTGAAGTCCTTCAGGCGCTCATACTCCGCCGCTTTCTGCTGCAACGAGGCATAGAGTTGTCCGTTCTGAATCGCGATGCCGAGGTAGCCGCCCAGGGTTTCCAGCAGCTCCATATCTTCGCTCGAAAGGAAGTCGCCTTTCGTGGTCTTGCCCAGGCCGAGCACGGCGATGGTTTTCTGCTGGGCATGGCAGGGGATGTAGTAATTCAGGTCCAGCCGCGCAATAGCTTGCTGCGCGCTCGGTGTCTCCCGCGGCACCAGGTGGGTGTTCTCAAAGAAAAGATGTCCACCCTGCTCCGATCGCGGCGCGCTCAGGAAGGTAAGGTCGATATTGCCCGGCACCGACAGCCCAAAGGACTTAGCCAGCGCGAATTGTTCCGCTTCTTCACCGGCCAGAAAAATTGCCATGCGGTCGACGGCGAGGGTCCGGGAGAGCCTGTCGATCAACGAAGACAACATGGTGTTCAGATTGGTCTCTGAACCCAGTTCGCGGCCGAACTCGAGCAGCGTTCGGCGATAGTCATAACGGGTACGGTAAAAGAACTGGTCGATGCGATCCTGAATCCATTTGCGGACCGGATCGAACAGCAGCGCCGTAACCACCACCGCCAGGATCAATCCCATTGGACCCGAGTTGGGCTGCCAGTTGTGCACCAGCAGAGCTACGCCCGCCACCAGCGCGAAATACAACCCTACGACGATCGCCGCGGCCAGCGTGTACACCACGCCGCGCTTAAAGATGAGATCCACATCCATCAGGCGGTAACGGAAGATGGCGTAACCGAAGGTAAGCGGCAACAACGCCAGCGACAGCGCGGAAACCTTCATGGTCGGGCCGGGCAGGGAACCCGTGAGGTAAGGAAGGACGTAAAAGATCGTATAGGGAACAATCGCCAGAATGGTTCCGCGCGTCACCCACTTCAACTGCTGCCGCAGAATCGTCGTACTGGCGCGGCGATAGCTGTACCAGAGCAACACTGCGGCGGCCAGAAAGAAGATCGATCCGTAGGACATTTCCATGCGGTCGAGGTTCCAGCGCAGCCGTTCGCTCGCCTGCAGCCAACGCATGGCAGTGATGTGCGCCGTAAGCAGCAGCCCTCCGGGCACATAGACCAGCGCCAGCAGCCAGGGATGTTTGCGCACCAGTTCGCGTTTCTCGGGGAAGGTGAGAACAAAGTGAAGGAACAGGGCAGGCTGCAACACCCCGGCGGCGATATTGCCCCAATAAATTGTCCAGTCGAAATCGTTCAGCTTGCCGGTGTACTTGAAGGAATACGCGATGAACGAGACCAGGCAAAAAATATAGAAGTGCGTGGACCCGGGAGCAGTCCAGCGGCGCAGCAACACATAGAGGCCGATGCCAAGATAAATCAGCGCAATCAGCCGCAGCCAGTTATTGAGCGACCTCTCCGCGGGAACCAGAATCACGCTGGAATCGAGCGGCACCGAGTGCCGAACCAGGGAATACGCGGCCTTGGACCACACCCCGGTGCGGTAGAGCTGGCGCTCCAGCCCGGACATGTTCCCGACTTCCTGTCCGTTGATGGAAATCAGTTGATCGCCCGGCTTGATGCCGCTCTTGTCCCCGGGTCCGTTCGGTTCGACTCGGTCAGCGGTCAGCCGGCCGCCGTTTTCCACCCACCACACACCGTCGTCGGGAACCAGGAATTTCCACTCGGCGTTGACATTGAAGCCGGCAAAAACAACTGCAGCCACGGTCAGAAGGAACAGCAGGACGGCAACAAAACGAACTTGGCTTTCCCGGTTCATGGCTTTCGGAGGCGACCCCCCGGGGCTGACAGGCCGCACATCAGCTGGCGTCGGAATCTGGATAAGCAACTTCGCTGCCATGTCGTTTCCCGATTCGGAAGCGGCTAACTGCACTATCTAAAGCACTTCCAGGATTATAAATGGAATTCCAGAAACCGGGTACGCTTTTATGGAGGTTTGTGTGGAATCTTGTATCTGACTGGGAAGGAATATCTTAGCGTCTTCTATATCCCGCAGGCGCTCTGCATGTCCTCTATCTTCGAGCGCGCGGACGGCGCCGGGGTTTTGCAGTTCTTCCCCCGGCGCAGTCTGCGGTTCAGTGGTAAGAGCTCTCTGGTCGGCGGCTAGCTATGCAGGCCAGGGCGCCTGCTGGGCTTGTCCCGGCCCAAGGCTGGCCCGGATCACATTCAGCAGTTCCTCGTTGTCGGCTGGTTTCTGAAAAAACGCCGCAGCTCCCGCCTTCAGCGCACGCTCTTCGTTGCTCTGAGGGTCGCGCGCGCTCAGCACGATGACCGGAACGCCAGCCAGCGAGTCGCTGCTCTGCAGCCGCTCCAGAACCACGAATCCGTCGCCCACCGGCAGTCCCAGATCCAGAATGATCAGCGCGGGGCGTTCCTTCTGGGCGGTGGCAATCGCCGCATAGCCATCGGAGGCAGTCGCAACCTCGTAGTTGTTGGCCCGCAGGCGCAGCCGCAGCGCTCTCACCAGATCGGGATCGTCATCCACTACAAGAATCTTTGGTTTTGGCATTACAGTTCTCCTTGATTATGTTTTTGTTAGCTTCAATTCTCTCGTCGATGGGACGACTGTTTCCGCTCCATGTTGCTTACAATCATTTGGCTTACGGAATCGGCCACGTTCTGAACCTGCTGCTCCAGCGATTCATCGGCTCCTGCAGGCGATAGCTCAATTGGAGCCGCCATTATGGTGAATCCGCATTTCGGTCTTAGATCAGGCATGCGCTCCAGCTGCTCCCGGATGCGGGCGGTCATCACTCCTGATTGCTGCAAGTCGGTCGAGGCTACGACAAAGAAAGTTTCGGCCGCTCCAGATGTTCCCGTCGGCGGCAGCACCAGGTCTTTATCCAGAAAGACGCAGCGCCGCAGGATCTCCAAAGCCTGTCGCCAAATTTCCTTCCAATTGCCGCGCGGAGGATTGGTCAGCGACGTGAGTTCCACGCGCACCAGCACGAAGTCGGGCCGCAGTCGTCCCTCCTTGGTGATGACCGGCGCCAGCAGTTTCGCCAGCGAGTAAACCGGCAGAGTAAAGGTGAACGTGCTGCCCTGGCCCGGCTCACTCGAAACCCAGATACGTCCTTCATGCAGCCGTATGATTTCCCGGCAGATGAACAGCCCCAGGCCCAGTCCCGAGCGATTGTTATCGACCGAGTTGGCATCCTGGTAGAGGCGGTCAAAGATCAATGCCTTCGCTTCCGGGCCTATGCCGCGCCCCGTATCGGTGACTGAAAGGTAGACAAACCCATGATCGGCCTCCACCATGCAGGCCTGGACAACGATGGCGCCCTCCGCCGGAGTGAACTTGATCGCATTGTCCAGCAGATTGATCAACACTTCGAGCACGCGATCGGGGTCGGCGTGCACCAGCGGCAGCCTCTGGTCAAGTCCAATTTCCAGCCCGATCTTTTTTTCATCGGCGGTGGGCTTCAGCATCGCCACCGCCTGCCGCACCAGATCGCCCAGCGCGATGCAGCGTCGCTCGATGCGCATCTTGCCGCTTTCGGCCCGCGTGGCTTCAAGCAGGTCGCGGATCATGGCATGCAACTGGTTCACACTTTTCAGCACAGTCTTCAGGTGGTCCGACTGGTCGGGTGCAATGGGGCCGGCCAGTCCATCCAGAAGCAGGGTCACGTATTGGTGAATGCAGGTCAGCGGCGTGCGCAATTCGTGCGACACGTGCGACAGGAACTGGTTCTTGAACTCAAGCTGTTGTTTCTGGCTGATTTCAAGTGCACGCAGAAGGCCTTGCCGCTCCACCGCGTAGCGAATGGCGCGCTCCAGGTGCTTGCTCGATATATCGCCCTTGAGCAGATAATCCTGCACACCCTGATGGACCGCCTTCATGGCCAACGCTTCGTCATCCTGACCGGAAAGCACGACGACTGGCACATTCGGTGACTGTTCCATAACCCGGCGAAAGGTTTCCGCTCCTCGGCTGTCGGGCAGGTTCAGATCCAGCAAAATTACCGAAGGCGTTTCTGCTCTCAGAAAAGCGAGGCCGTCCGACAGCCGGTTGACGCAGTTCACGTTGACCGGGAATTTGCCTTCCACCAGTCTCAGGCGCACCAGGTCGGCATCGCCAGGGTTGTCCTCAATCAGCAACACTTGCGTGGTTTGTTGGTCCATTCGCTCCTATTCTCCTTGTCGTGGCAGGCTCGCAGTACCGAACCAGAATTCCTCAATCGATTTCATCGCAGCAAAAAACTCATCCAGATTTCCCGGCTTGGTGACATAGCAATTCCCCCCCAGTTCATAACTGCGCTGAATGTCCTCGCTCAGGCGCGAGGTGCTGAAGATCACGACCGGAATCCGGCGCAGGTCCGGTCCTGCCTTCATCGCCGCCAGCACCGCCAGGCCGGCTTTCTTCGGAAGATTCAGGTCCAGGATCACCAGGTCGGGCCGGATCGCGTTCGCGTGTTTTTCCTTGCGGTTCAGAAAAGCCATCGCCTCCACCCCGTCCTCGACGCTGTGGATCCGGCTGCGGTGCACGCTTCCCGCCAGCGCCTCGCGGACTAGGATCACATCGGCCGGGTTGTCATCCACGACCAGCAGGTGAGGTATGGATTTCATGGGCGCGCACCTTGTGGGTTCTCGGTGCCCTGGGGCAGCGTGAACTTGAACGTAGAGCCGGAACCCGTGAACGACTCAAGCCAGATCTTCCCGCCATAGCGCTCGACGATCTTCTTGCAGATCGCCAGGCCGATCCCGTTGCCCGAGTACTCGGATCGTGCGTGCAGCCGCTGGAAGACCACAAACACGCTGTCGGCGTACTCCGCCGCGATTCCGATTCCATTGTCGGTCACGCTGAATAGCCAATTCTCGCCGGTCTTTTCCGCCTTCACTAAAACCACCGGCGGCTCTTTCCCGCGGAATTTGATGGCGTTCCCGATCAGATTCTGAAAGACCTGCGCCATCTGCGTGCGTTCTGCCCACACCGCCGGCAGGTTTGCGGAAGTGACCGCGGCGCCGCTCTCCTCGATCGCCGAACCCAGAGCCTGCCGCACCTCCTCCATCACGGCATTGCAGTCCACGCTGGCGCAGGCCGCGTCGGTTCGCCCGACTCGCGAGAACGCCAGCAGGTCCTGAATCAGAACCTGCATGCGCACCGCACCCTCGCTGGCATACCCAATGAATTTGTCGGCATTCTCGTCAAGCCTGCCCTTATAGCGCTCGCCAAGAAGCTGGGTATAGGCCGTCACCATGCGCAGCGGCTCCTGCAAATCGTGTGACGCAACGTAGGCAAACTGCTCCAGGTCGGCATTGGAGCGCGCCAGTTCATCCACTTTCCTGGCCAGATCTTTTTCCGCCTGTTGGCGCAGCCTATGCTCGTGTCTCTCCCGCAAGGCCCGTCTCACCACCTCGGGCAAGCGCGTCAGACCATCTTTTAGAACGTAATCGGTGGCCCCTTGCTTGATGCACTCAACCGCAGTCACATCCCCCAGCGCTCCGGAGACCAGAATCATCGGGATGTCCAGACCTTCCCGCCGAAGCACGGCCAGCGCCTCCATCCCCTTCCAGTTCGGCAGGTTGTAATCGGCCAGCACAATCTCCGGCGGATTCGCCCGGACCGACCGCGTGAACGCGTCTTCGTCCTGCACCACATCGGCGGCGACATCGAAGCCCTCCTGGTACAGCGCGCGCAGCACCAGCGTAGCGTCAAGCGGGTTATCTTCCACCAGCAGGGCGCGCAGTTGCGCTTTGGGCTCGCCCGCACTTATTTTTTCGAGCTTGGTCCCGGCACTGTTCATTGGCCCTGCTTCGCCGCTTGCGGTTTGCTATTGACTGTTGGAGGCCGATTGGTGACCAGCCAGTACAGCCCCAATGACTTCACCGCTTTCCGAAACTCGCCGAAGTCAACCGGCTTCTGGACATAGCTGTTGACGCCCAGTTCGTAGCCGCTAACCATGTCCCGTTCTTCCCTCGAAGAAGTCATCAGGACAACCGGGATGGTTTTGGTTCGCGGATCGCCCTTGATCTGCCTGAGAACCTGCATCCCATCGACCTTTGGCATTTTCAGATCCAGCAAAACCAGCTTCGGCGGATAATCGAAGGATCGCCCCGCGTGGGGGCCGGTGCAGAACAGGAACTCCAAAGCTTCCTCTCCGTCGCGTACGACAAAGACATGATTTGCGAGATTCTCCGTGCGCAAGGCGTGCAGTGTCAGGTCTATGTCGTCTTGACTATCATCGGCCAAAAGAATATCGACTTCATTCGAGTTCATACGTGAGCTCCTGCCGCAACCCTATCGTTCGTAACTTCATGGTTCGTAACTTCAAGGTTCGTAGCCGCAGGGTTTGTAACTTCGCTCGCCTGAGTTAGCCCGGGCGTGGCCGCTCCCAGGGTGAAGAAAAAAGTCGCGCCCTTATCCGGTTCCGCTTCCGCCCAGGTTCGACCTCCGTGTTTGCGAACGATGCGTTGCACCGTGGCCAGGCCAATGCCGGTGCCTTCGAAATCCTCGGCCCGATGCAGCCGCTGAAAAACTCCAAACAGCTTGTCTTTGTACTTCATGTTGAAGCCGACTCCGTTGTCGCGAATGGCGATAACGATCTCCCCGTCTTCCTGCCGATGGCTGATCTCGATGCGGGCGCGCTCCCGGGTGCGGGTGAACTTGAGAGCGTTGGCCAGCAGGTTCTGAAAAACCTGCTTGATCAGGATGGAATCGCATTCCGCCGAGGGCAGGTCCGCAATTTTCCAATCCACCGTCCTGTCCTGAATTTCCGGCTGCAGCAGCGACACGACATCCTCGATCACTGCATTCAGGCTGGTGCTCTGAACATGAAGAGCGTGACGGCCCACCCGCGCCAGATTCAGCAGCTCATCCACCAGCAGCCCCATCCGCCGGGCGCCGTCTTCAATGCGCTGCAGGTGACTCTGCGCTTCAGGAGGCATGCCGGGGCCAAAATCTTCCATCAGGATCTTGGAAAAACCGCCGATGTGCCGCAGCGGTGCGCGCAGATCGTGGGACACGGAGTAAGTAAAGGCTTCCAGCTCCTGGTTGGCCGCCGCCAGTTGCGCGGTCCGTTGCACCACCCTCTCTTCCAGCTCTTCATTGAGCTGGCCGATTTTCTGCTCGTCGATTTTCCTTTGTGAAATGTCGCGGAAGGCCACCACGCCGCCACGCAGCGCCCCGTTCCGGTCTCTCAAGGGGCCGCCGCTGATTTCAATCCAGACCCCGCTCTCGAGTTCCGGGTTGCGCACATATATTTCGGTGCTGCATGTTTCTCCGCGAATCGCCCGCACCAGCGGATTCTGCTCGTTCGGGAGCGGGGTGATGGTGTCGGGAAGGTAAACGCCGTAGTGTTGATTCCATTCGCCGGGGGGAACATCGGCCGCGCCAATGCCGACGATCCTCGTCGCGGCCGGATTCCAGATGATGAATTTGCCCTGCTCATCGGCCGCGACCAACCCCTCCGCCATGCTGTCCAGCACCGACTGCAGCATGAGCGTCTGGGATTCCAGCGCTTCGCGCGAGCGCGCCAATTCTTCCGCCTGCCTCGAGAGTTGCTCCGCCTGTCCCGCCAGCCGGTCCTGGGCTTCCTTGCGCTCGGTAATGTCGCGCGCAATTTTTGACGCGCCAACAATTACGCCGCTGCTGTCTTTAATCGGTGAAATCGTCGCGGACACCTCAATTCTCTTGCCATCCTTGCGCACACGAACAGTTTCGAAATGTTCCACGCTCTCGCCGCGCCGGATACGCGCCAGAATTTCGGGCTCCTCGTTCACATGATCCTGGGGGAAGAGCATCACCATGGGCTTGCCCACGGCTTCCGGTGCCGAGTAACCAAAGATCTTTTCGGCGCCGCGGTTCCATGCGGTGATGATCCCATTCAGGTCTTTGCTGATGATGGCGTCGTCGGAGGAATCGACGATGGCCGCCAGGCGTTCCCGCAGTTCCTCCATGCGTTTGCGCTCCGTGATGTCGGCGCGGACCGCCATGTACTGCCGCGGTTTTCCGTCGGCTTCGAGAAATGGAACGATGGTCGTATCCACCCAGTAGATCGAACCGTCTTTGGCGCGATTACAGATCTCGTCGCGCCATACTTGTCCGTTCGCGACGCTGTGATACATCTGCTGGAAGAACTCTTTCGAGTGGTGGCCAGAGTTGAGGATGCGATGGTTCTGCCCGATCAGTTCCTCGCGCGAATATTGGCTGATGGCGCAGAACTTATCGTTGGCATAGGTGATGGTTCCCTGAACGTCGGTGGTGGCGACAATGGCGTGCTGGTCAAGGGCAAACTTTTGATCGGCCAGTTCTTTGAGCCCATATTCTCTTGCTTCCTCGGCCCGCCTCCGCTCGGCGATTTCGGCCTGCAGCGCCGCCGTGCGTTGCTCCACGCGCTCTTCCAATTCGGCGTTCAGAGTATTGATCTCCGCCTGTGCGCGGGAGCTGATGGCAATCTCGCGGCTGACGGCGAGCCGCGCCAGTCCCCATAAGCCCACCCCGAGAAGGGCGCCGGCGATGGCGATGATCCTGGTCAGCCTCTGTCCCGCGGTGGCTCTCTGGGAGCGCTGGGTCAACAGCCGTGATTCCTCGGCATACATTTCCCGCGTGGTTGCACGCACCACATTGAGGAACCCTTCGGTTTCCAGAGCGTCGCTGCCACCAGGATAGGCGCCCAGCTTCCGGCGTTTGGCGATGATGCGGTCGGCGAATTCGAGTGCCGCGTTCACCTGGGGCGCGAGAACGTCCAAGCGTCGCTGCTGGCTCAGATTGTCCGCCGTAAGATGGCGCAGCGTATTCTGGTCTGTGGAAATGCTCTCGCGGGATTTCTGGTAATTCGCCAGCAACGGCTCTAGTCCGGTTAACGAAAATGCGCGGGCGCTCGTTTCCGCCTCGATCACATGTCTGGACGTGCGCTGTATCGTCTCCATTACTTCGTGAGTGTGAGACACCCAATCCTCGTCCTGCTCCGCCCGCCGCGCGCCGCGCCACGATGAAATCCCCACGGAGATCGTCAGGAGCACGGCTACGATGAACCCGACCGTGACCCTGCGCCGCAACGAAGCCTCGCTTCGCGCATCGGACGAGCCCGCGATCGGGACCGTGATCCCGATCTTGGAGACACGAGATGCCATAGCGCGGGTCACGGGCTCGGAGAATCCTCCAGCTTGCTTTTCTGAGAAGGGGATGTGAACGAGAGCCTGCGATACCGCATTGCGAACGCAGCCTCGTCAAATAGGCTATCGGCGAAGGTGTGGCCAATCTTTAGGTGTGAACTTGCGATTAGAAAGGGCGCGGCTACCGCCGTGCCGAAAAGCAGGATTCGTATCAGGGTATGCCTTCAGGCATATCGTGACGCCCATATTTACCAACAGCGCCTTTAGCCGTGGCGGCTTCAGCCGACGGATTAAGTTCCCCTAACCTGCCTTGCGTTGATTTTCAGCTTCCGGGGAGTCTTCGTCCCAATCAAACGAAAGCGCCCGCGCCGTAGTCTCGATGGGCTCCAGTTCCGGAATGTCCTCCGCCACGGATGCACCCAGTTCGGCAAACTTGCGCGCCGAAACCAGCACCCGGCTCTCCAGCGATCCGACAGCTTTGTTGTAAGACTCAACCGCCCGGTCGAGCCCGGTGCCGACCGCCGTGATGTGCGTCGCGAGCAGCCGCAAGCGCTCATGCAGCTCCTTGCCGAGAGCGCTGATTTGCTGCGCGTTGCGCGCCAGTTTTTCCTGGTTCCATCCGTAAGCCACAGCTTTCAGCAAAGCGATCAGCGTGGTCGGCGACGCCGGAATCACGCGCTGCAAAACTCCCTGCTCAATCAGGCCCGGGTCTTGTTCGAGCGCGGCGCTGAAAAATGTTTCGCCGGGAAGAAACATCACAACGAATTCCGGCGTGGCCTCGAACTGCTCCCAGTAATTCTTGCCGCTGAGAGTTTTCATATGGTCGCGCACCTGCCGCGCGTGGCTTGCCAGGCACGCCCGCCGCGTTTCTTCGTCATTGGTCTCGAAAGCATCGAGAAAGGCTTGCAGCGGCGTCTTCGCATCGACAACCACATGCTTCCCGCCGGGCAACTTCACCACCAGGTCAGGACGCAGCCTCCCAGTCTCCGTGTTCACGGTTTCCTGCTCGGCAAAATCGCAATAAGAAAGCATGCCCGCAATCTCGACCACGCGCCGCAACTGAATCTCTCCCCAGCGCCCGCGCACGTTCGGAGTGCGCAGCGCCCGCACCAGATTGCCGGTCTCCGACTGCAATTCTTTCTGCGTGGTAATCAGCGACTGCACCTGGGCCCGCAGTTCGCCGTATGCGTCGCCCCGCGCCACTTCCATCTGCTGAATCTTGGCGTCGACTTTATCCAGCGAATCGCGCACCGGAGCCACCATGTCGGCCACGGCCTTCTGCCGGCTCTCAAGATCGCCGCGGGCTTCAGTCTGAAAGCGCTCCAGGCTCTCTTTTGCCAGCACCAGAAACGACAAGTTATTGCTTTTCAATGCGTCGGAGGCCATCGCCTTGAACGCGTTTCGTAATTCTTCGCTGGCGCGAGTCACCAACTCGATCTTTTCGTCGCTGGTCTTCCGTTCCGCTTCCAGAGCGGATTCCAGTCTGGCTTTTCCCGCCACTACGTCCGTGTAGGCCTGCTGAAGCCGCGCCAGATCGGCGTTTTGGGCCGCTAATTGCTTTTCCATCAATGATAAGCGAGTGCTTAATGTGGCCGTGCGCGAGCGCAGCGCCAGCCAGGCAATCAAGCTTCCAAACAATAGGCCGATGACCCCTATGACACCTGGTTCCATAGCGAAGGTAACTTCTCTGGCTGGATTCCAGCTTCTAGCGTAGCACCAGCAGCAAGTTTGAGCCTGAAGCAAGACGGCAACCCGGAGCAGATTTGAGCCGAAGAAGTTTGAACCGGAACGCTTTGAACCAGAACGCTCTAAGCAGAAAAGATCCTTCCCAGGGTCGAGTTGAGTAGGGACAATCCGATGTCAAGGGTCCCTAAAGTCGCGCTTCTACTCGTAATGGGCGCCGCCTCGCTTCCGCCATCGTCTCGCGTGATGGCTTCTTCCGAGGGCAACGACGGCGGCGCGGCCGCGTCCGCCCAGCGAGCGACTCTCAAGCCGGCCGCCGCCAACGCTGCCGACATACCCTTCAGCGACTACGACAACGACGCCGAGCAAGTGCTTCTCGATCTCGCCAACCAGGCTCGAGCCCAGGCCGGCGCGCCTCGTTTAACCCTCGACGCCGGACTTTGCCAGGCCGCCCGCGCCCATGCGGAGGCAATGTTTGCCGCGCGGCAACTTTCGCACCAGTTTGATGGCGAGCCCTCCCTACCCCAACGTCTCGCCGCCGCAACCCATACCCAACTCGATCAGGAAGGCGAGAATGTCGCGCTCGATTTCGACGCCGCCAAGGGACATCAGCATCTCATGCTTTCCCCTCCCCATCGCGCCAACCTGCTCAACCCGGCGTATAACGTGATCGGGTTGGGCGTAATCCGCAGTGGAGATCGCCTCTACATCGTGCAGGATTTCGGCCATGCCCTCCCCAGTTATTCCGTCGCCGAGGCAAAGGAACAGGTTGCAGCGACGGTGTTACAAGCCCGCCGTCAAGCCAGGCAGCCCGATCTCGCCCGCCAGGATCTGTCTATGGCAGACGATGCCGCCTGCTCCATGGCGCAAGCGGATAAGCTCGGCACCTCCCCCGTTCGTCAACTAGCCCAGCGCTATACGGTTCTCACCTATACCAGCCTGCATCCCGGGACCCTTCCCGCAACTGCCAGCCAGATGCTCGCCAGCCACAACCTGCGCAGCTTCTCCGTAGGCGCCTGCTACGCGCGCACCCAGACCTATCCCACAGGCGTGTACTGGGTGGTATTGTCTCTGGACTGATCGTTAGAATCTCGATCGTTGGAATCTCGATCGTTAGAATCTCGACCGTTAGAATATCGACCGTTAGAATATCGCCCGGCAGGACTCAACCCACTACTTCACCGGCACGCTGTAATGCGACGCTACGACTTGCCACTTGCCACCGGCTTTC
>Ga0209380_10000345_pt1 | contig 32617 bp, 26 predicted proteins | sample HubBroMetageWFT6_FD_188347 | JGI IMG/M metagenome (GOLD analysis project Ga0209380, IMG submission 188347) | Warmed and freeze-thawed soil microbial communities from the Hubbard Brook experimental Forest, New Hampshire - Hubbard Brook CCASE Soil... | ecosystem: Environmental > Terrestrial >... | reverse complement strand
TGCGAATTCGGGAGGCCCAGTCTGCAAACTATCGGAGTTTGCCTCGCTTGGTTATCTAGTCGCTGCGCAGAGAGCGGAAAGAGGGCGCTCCATTTTCGAGCCGAATCGCGAATGCAATCCACACCCTCTCTACTTCTAGGATAGCAACTCGGAACAACATAAAACAGACTGTATTTCGCTGCAGGATGCGGTACGTTCAGCAGACGGTTGTTGAACGCAGATATCGCTCCGAGGGGTCTTAGGATGAAACATGAGGTGGTGATCGCCGGAGGGGGTCCGACGGGGATGATGTTGGCGGGCGAGTTGACGTTGGCGGGCGTCGACGTCGCCATTGTTGAGCGGCGCGCCATAGCGGAACTGGTCGGCTCGCGCGCGGGCGGTTTGCACGCCCGCACCCTCGAGGTCTTCGATCAGCGCGGCATTGCGGATCGATTCCTCGCCGAGGGGCAGAAGGCGCAGGCCACCGGGTTTGCCGGGGTCCATTTCGATCTCAGCGGCTTTCCCACCCGCCACCCCTACAGTCTCGGGCTGCGGCAAAATCACATCGAACGGATCCTCGCCGGCTGGGTCGACGAGCTAAAGGTGCCGATCTATCGCGGCATTGAAGTGACGGGTTTCGCGCAGGACGACACCGGCGTGGATGTCGAACTGAGCGACGGCCGCTCGCTGCGGGCGCAATATCTCGTCGGATGCGACGGCGGACGCAGCCTGGTCCGCAAGGCCGCTGGCATCGCGTTCCCTGGATCGAATCCTACCACCAGCAACCTGATCGCCGAGGCCGAGCTCGCCGAGACGCCGCCGGAATGGGGCATCCGCCGCGATGCCCTCGGCACTCATGCCCTCGGCCGGATAGAGTACGAGATCCGCAACGGCAAGATAGTCTACGCGGATCACGGACCGGTCGGCGTCCTCGTGACCGAACAGCACGTTGGACAGACCACCGAACCCACCCTCAGCGATCTCAGCGCGGCGCTCATCACCGTCTACGGGACCGATTACGGGATCCACTCTCCCACTTGGATTTCCCGGTTCACCGATGCTGCGCGGCAGGCGGCCTCCTACCGCAAGGGACGCGTGCTGATAGCGGGCGACGCCGCGCATGTGCATCCCCCCGACGGCGGCCAGGGTCTCCAGACTGGCGTGCAGGATGCGGTGAACCTGGGATGGAAGCTGGCGCAGGTGGTCAAGGGGATTTCGCCGGAAAGCCTCCTCGACACTTACCACGCCGAGCGCCACCCGATCGGCGCCCGCGTGTTGCGCAACACGATGGCGTCGATCGTTCTTCGCCGCGAAGACGAACGGACGAAGGCGCTGCGCGACACGATTGCCGAGCTCCTCGGTATGGACGAGCCGCGCCGACGATTCGCCGCGATGATGTCCGGTCTGGACATTCATTACGACCTCGGAGAAGGGCATCCGCTGCTCGGACGTCGCATGCCCGATCTCGACTTGGTCACCGAAAATGGCCCGCTGCGGGTCTTCATCCTGCTGCACGATGCCCGGCCGCTGTTCCTCAACCTGGGTGAGCCCGGCGGCTTCAACATCAGTCCATGGGCGGATCGAATTCAGCTGATCGACGCCGAGTACGCTGGTTCGTGGGATCTTCCAGCACTAGGGAGGGTCATTGCTCCCACCGCCGTTTTGGTTCGGCCCGACGGATTCGTGGCCTGGGTGGGAGACCTGAGCCAGAGGGGACTCACTGCCGCGCTGACCACTTGGTTCGGACCGCCTACTGCGGCATAGCCACCGGTCTCCAGGATCATTCTGTCAGGAGTTCATGTTGCAATCCCGCATGATCTGGACTCAGAAGGCCCGTATCAGAGGCTTCGCTCGTGCTTGGTCGGCTGATAAATAAAAAAGGCCAGAGGTATGACGCCCTCCGGCTCTTTGTATTCCGGCCTGACCGCCAGCAGCTAGCCGCTAGCGCACACGCCAGTAGTTTCTACTTCGCGCACTTTGCCAGGTTGGCCACGCATCGGTCCGCGAAACGAAGAAGATCCTGGCTCTGGTCAATGAGTTGCTTGGCGGCTTTCTCATTGATCGGTGCTCCGCCAAACTCTGCTTCATCAAGCATCTGCTTGATCTGAGCAGCTATGCCGTCACGTTCTGAGGTCCAGGCCGCGATCTTGCCCTCGAGGTTGCTATAGATCGTGTCACCAGCCGACGTGCTCGTAATCGCGTAAGTCGAGATTTCTAAAGTGTCCTCCGCAAGGTCCCCGAACGGCGCGTTGATCTGCTTGTAAACCTGCCCCAGAGACTCGAGCGTGTTCTGGTGCGCCTTCAAAGAACTCGGCAGGACACTTTGATCCAGGATTTCGGTGATCACGCGACCATCGTGCTTGTAATCATCAGTAAGTCCGGTCAGCATCATCATGGTTGGCCGGAGATCGACGTGATCCGTGAAGAAGTCGCGAGGCTTGGTTACGCCCAGCTTCTTTACTCCGGGGCCGACGATCCCTATGTAAGTACGCGCGATCTCCGGTTGGATGTCGCCGTGGTTCCAGGCGAAGCCGCTGCCGACGTTGCTGCCGACCACCGCGGTAGCAGGCCCGCTGGCTTGGAAGAAGAAATTGGGATTACCAAAGAAGGTGAAGGTCGGATCGCGATCGGGATCGATCTCGCTGTGCATGTGCAGGAGCTTTTGTCCGATTTGATCGACAATCGCTCCCTGCAGATCACGCCCCAGACCATTGCCGAGCAGACTCTCGGCGAGACCCGTATGGGGGTTGAAAACACTCTGGCTGGCCATGGTTTGCTCCAAGGTACGCACGACCGGCGCGTTAAATAACGGCTGTCCGTTCAGATAGGTGGTCGCAGCATCGTCGGAATGAATTTCGAAAGGGGTTGCATCCCCGGCGTTGCTCACAACCAACGGTAGATTGAGGTCCAGTTCACCGATGCCAGTGGCGCCATTCGCCGCGGGATAGGTACAAGGGACGTCCGGCACAACTTCGCCATTCTTCTTGATTTTGGCTCCGTCGCAGTTCGCCGGAACAGGCGCGACACCGACAAAGTGGTCGCCCTCATCTGGCGTAAAGATGAACAGCGTATTGTTTTCATCGATTCCGGCATGCTTGAGGTGTTGGAAAAAAGTACCGAAAGCGGAATTATAATCCGCCAACTGCTGGACGTAGCCGATCTCGCCAGGGCCGAACGTGCCCTCAGTCGAGGAATTTAAGCTACGCGGTGCCTGGTTGTCGTGAGCGTCGGCGATATAGGCATACACAACGGGAATGCCAGCCTTCAGCATATCTTCCACCACCGCCAGAGTTTGTGCCGGCGTGGGATCAAAGCTAAGAGATTGGAAGCCGGTGATCGGAACGCCGTGGTAATCGGTGATGCCGCCGAGCGCCGGAGCAATATACTTGAGTCCGAACAAAGCCTGATAGCCGTTGTAGCCTCCGGGTTCATCCGGCAGCACGTCGGCGACGGCGTTAGCGTTGGATCCACAGATGGGGTCGTTGAGTGCACAATGGATAGCCGCGCCTTCGAAATCATCCGTCTGGTTCGGCTTAACCGCCGTACTCGTGGATTCCATTGCCTGCGGCGAGCCTGCGCCAAAAACCTTGATCACGTCGAAAGGTGTGCGCTCGAGAACAATATTCGCAGTCGAAAAAGCGCCGACCGTGCAGCCTGCGCGGGTGAAAGGCACCCACGGAGCAGGCACATTCTGCCCCTGCGGAGTGGTGAGCGCGTAATTAGCGTCCGTGTCAGTCGGGGGCTGGATGTCTTCCACTTTGTCGGTCCAATAGAAAAAGGAAGACGGAAACACGGCGTCTCCCGTTGACGTAAACAACCCGAAACTATTCGCGACGAAGATGCTAGTATCGTCCGAATAAAGCCCCGTCTGAGTCGTGAGAATACCGTTAGCTGTGTGGGAAATGAGCACGGTGTGATCCCCAGCATCGAGTGTGCCCTTATCCTGGAGGAAATTCAGCAGGTTCGGCATCTGCTCCAAGTCCGACGGCACATTCGGATTGTCGCGGGTAAAATGCACGTTGTCGAATTCGATATACACCACGTGCTTGATTTTTCCAGAGGGTGAATTCAGCTGGCACGACTGTGCCTGGGGCGAACTTGCAAGACCCAGGACAAGCACTCCGCAACTGAAGGTAGAGAGAGCTGCGCGACGAAGCATACTCACAAAGTTCATACGCATTTCATCCTTTCAAAGCGCCCGGAGAGAGCACTCCCTTCGTTCTTTCTGATTGTTTTTCGAGACGAAGCTGGCGTTTCCCCACTTCCAGCCGTGTGCAGAGATGGACAAGGATAAAGATCTTGCGGAAGGATATAGGAGAGGTCATCGTCGGTTGTTAAATTCCAGAGAAACTTAAGTAAAATTATGTAAAGGTCGGCCTTGCTGCCGGCACAAAATGGCGAGCGACTAAACAGGCCACCTTTCCGGATCACGGTCACCTGGAAGTTATACCCCGGAACAAACTTTAAAACGACGCGGGCCAGAAGGCTTCTGGGAAGTCTGCTGCTGACAATCTCTGAGATTCCCGAGCGAGGGTGCTCGCTGCTGAGCAGTCGCATTCACCCCAGCGTTGCGCTTCTCCGTCCAGGTATTGCTGTTGCCGCCGCGATAGCCCAGCCGGTTCAGGATAGAAACAATCGATGTGTCTTCACAGACCAAAGCAAGCTCACGAATCAACTCGGTTACTTCCTGGGAGTTGATGTGATTGTGCATAGAGTCCAACGATTGCGGGGAAAACCAGCAGCTACGTCGAGTCGGCACTCTGTTCTGCTCATCCCGTACGCCCATTTTTCTCAGGCGCGATTGTTTCCGAGTAGCCTAACCCGCTCCGAATTGGGCGCTGCTCAGTTAAGCCCATTCAACCGGTGTTCTCCAAATCAAGTAAGATTTCCCGAATGGAATTCAAGGTCTTGTTCAGCGAAGATCCTGCATTCGTCTTGAGCAGAGCTGGCGGCTTCCTTTCCTCTCAGCCGGTTTTCCACAATTTGGTTCTCTCGATCCTGCACGCACGCGCTGCACAAGGCGATCCGGGTCGCTATTGGATGGCCATTCAACGGGACGACACTGTCGGCGTTGTAGTGCAGTCGCCCCTGACGTTTCCGGCGACGCTGACACCTATGGAACCGTCGGTGGCGACGGCGGTGGCTGATGCGATCACGGAAGCCGGTATCGCCCTGCCGGGAATCAACGGCGATGCTGCAACCGCAGCCATGTTCGCCGGCCAATGGAGTGAGCGCTCCCAATCGGCCGCCACGCCTTTCCAGGGGAACCGGCTTTACGAACTTCTAGAGATCGGAGAAGTTCCCGACATCGAAGGCAAGTTACGGCAGGCAGGTCCGAAAGAGCGCAGCTTAATGATTCTCTGGGCCCGTGCTTTCCAGCATGAAATTGGTGAGTCTGCCAACGATACCGAACTCCGTGTGGATAGAGGGTTGGCGGCCGGACATCTGTGGCTGTGGGATCTAGGCGGAGAAACGGTCTCTATGGCGGTTAGCCGGGAGCCGGTACTTGGCGTGGTCCGTCTGTCCGGCGTCTACACACCACCTGAAAAACGCAAGCATGGCTACGCGGCGGCATGCGTCCACGCACTTTCGAAACAGCTGGCTAACGCTGGATATCGCTGCATCCTCTACACTGATTTGGGTAATCCCACATCGAATTCTATCTACCGGAGAATTGGGTATCGGGCTGTAGCAGAAGCTCTCCGCTATCGCTTTGAGTAATGTGCCGCCGGAACGCCGATTGAAATCCGGCCTTGAAGCGATGCACGGACTACCGCATCGTGAATGGGATTGTTCGGATCCCCTTCACCCTGCTATTGTGCCGTTGCTTCAAATCCGCCACAACCCGGCGGAAAGCGCACCTCAGCCCTCAGTAGAGGAGTCCCTATTGTGACCGTGGCCCTCAAGAAAGCAGACCAGAGTTATGATTCAGTTGTAATGCCGACCAGAGATTCCGAAGCCGTCGAGCTTTCGGTGGTAATGCCGTGCCTGAACGAAGCGGAAACTCTGGAGACCTGCATCCGCCAAGCGCAGCGTGCACTTCGGGACGCGAACATTGTGGGCGAAATAATTGTGGCAGACAACGGCAGCAGCGATGGGTCACAGGAGATCGCGGAGCGACTCGGCGCTCGCGTTGTTCAGGTGGAGGCGCGAGGTTACGGCAATGCCTTGATGGGCGGAATCGCTTTTGCCTCAGGCAAATACATCTTGATGGGCGACGCCGATGACAGCTATGACTTCGGCCATATACCGCGGTTCGTTGAGCGGTTGCGGCAAGGTGCTGACCTGGTGATGGGTAACCGCTTCCGGGGTGGCATCGAACGTCGGGCGATGCCCCCTCTTCATCGCTATTTGGGGAATCCGGTTCTAACGGAAATCGGAAGGCTTTTGTTCAAAAGTCCATGTGGAGACTTTCATTGCGGGCTTCGAGCATTCACTAAGCGCGCATATGCGCGGATGGGTCTGCGTACCACTGGTATGGAGTTTGCGAGCGAAATGGTGGTCAAGGCAGCTCTATTCAACATGGCCATCTCCGAAGTAGCCACGTCGCTTCGGCCGGATGGGCGCAGTCGCGCCCCCCACCTGCGCACGTGGCGGGACGGTTGGCGGCATCTCCGTTTTCTCCTCCTGTATAGTCCACGGTGGCTGTTTTTGTATCCCGGCCTCGCTCTGATGTTCATCGGATTGCTCGTTGGAGCGTGGCTCCTGCCCGCACCGAGGAGACTTGGACCCGCCGTCTTGGACGTACACACGCTGCTTTATGCTGCCAGCGCCGTATTGTTAGGATTTCAGGCCATCGCTTTCGCTGTGTTCACCAAGTTTTTTGCAATCTCCGAGGGCTTGCTTCCACCTGATCCGACGCTGGATGGTCTTTTTCGGTTCATCACCCTCGAAGTTGGACTTACCATTGGATCGCTGCTGACAATCGGGGGGCTGGCGACCTCTCTGTACGCTGTCGGTGGGTGGGGAAGCAGGCATTTTGGACCGCTGGATTATTCTCACACCATGCGTCTGGTGATTCCGGCGGTCCTTTTTCTCACCCTGGGCGCGCAAACGATTTTCGCGAGCTTTTTCATGAGCGTACTGGGACTGCGGCGACGATGAGCTGGCACATGCCGAGTTTAATCGGCCCTCTTCAGGCGAGCCATGAAGTGAAGGTGAGCCTCGAAGATCAAGTTCGCAGGAAAACTATAAAGGCCAAGGCTCTCGATTAGTTCTTCAGGCTCTAACCCGATCTCACTCCAGGCTTTTTTCCACTGGCTTTCCGCCCAATAGTTATAGGGAAGAGCGACGCCAAATCGGGCATTGCCTACCCAGTCCATGAAGCGTAACCGCTGGGACGCGACTAATCCTCTGCGATAGTGATCTTTAATCAACACGCATTGTCTGGTCACTCGGTGAGCTTCGCGTAGCAGCACCGTCGCGTCTTCGGTGTGATGCAACACGTCGGAGAACAGAACCGCATCAAAGCTTCGATCAGGGAACGGTATTCTGGAACCATCAAAGATTTCTACCGGAATGTAGGAGCGCTCCCGGGGCAAAACGTCGATCCCGTGGATGTCGAGGTCGGGTCGTTTGGCGCATGTCTGCGCAGATAAGAGGCCGTCGCCGCAGCCCACATCCAGGATACGGGCGCCTTTTGGCGCCAGCTGAGAGAACCAGGATGCTAATACTTCGATGCGGCGACTGATGACCAACCGATCATGCAAGGTTCCTACGACGCCCAAGAAAAACTCCCTCTAACGCCTCATGTCAAACCTCTCGTTTATTCTAGAACCTTATCGGTGCGCGTTACCGGCACATTGTTACCGTTTCTACATTCAACTAGCCGGAGTTGTTGTGATTTCAGAGTGGCGTTGTGGAAGTCAAGAATCGGTAACTTCTGGTTTCGGGCGATCGAAGATTTCGGGTCCCAACTTGCGAATCGGAAACGACTATTCGTACTTTGTGGCGTTTTTTTAACGGTTGGAGTTCGCTTGCTGCTTCTGCCCCTTTTGGGTGTTCCGGCGCCGAGGGAGATGACGGATACGGCGACATCTTGATGGGAAACACATTCGCCCAGGGATGACTGGCAAATCCTACGCATCCCATGTGGCCAAATTTGGAGACTTCTCCAGACGCGTTCGGCCGATCTGCTCCTCGGTTTACATCGTGCGACTGGAATCAGACAGGAGTAAAGGGTAGCGCCATCTGTGCGACTTGACGAACTTTGCCCCTTCGGTCGCTCCAGCTTGACGTCCCCCGATTCTCGGAGGAGTGCGGGGCCTTGGCCTTCTAGGTTGATCCCGGCCGGGCCGGGAACTGGTCTCCGCAATGGCCATGCCGGGCGCGCCCGATTCGATGCAAAATCGCGTTTCGAGCCCGTGGGGGAATGGGCGCGCATTCCTGGCGGCAATAAGCCTGGCGTGGTTTGGGTAATCTGCACGGAATTCCCCGGCAGTCGGGCCTGTCCCCAAATAGAAGCCAAACCTAATGGAGTAGACGAACCGGGCGGGAATGGCATCTTAATTCGGTTATTGGGTTCCTGAATCCGGGTGTTTTCACTCTATATGTCCAATTCTGATTTTGGGTCGCTGACCGTCTTTCTCTTCCTGCTACTGGCCGCGGCTCGCGTCCTGGGGTATCTATTCGCCCGTTTGCGACAGCCTAAGGTGATGGGCGAGATCCTTGCCGGTGTATTGCTGGGGCCATCGCTGCTTGGCCGTTTTGCCCCGGCGCTATCGGCAGCCATTCTTCCACTGCATCAGGGATCGGCGGCCAGCGCCCAGTATGGAGCGGTGCTGTCGTTTCTCTACAACTTTGGTCTGTTGCTGCTGATGTTCGCCTCCGGGGCTGAAACCAAGGGAGTCTTTAATCGAGAAGACCGGCGTCAGGTGGCCTGGCTGGGAGTGCTGGGAACGGGGATTCCATTCGTAGCCGCGCTGTGCGCGGTGTGGTTTATACCAGTCGGACTTCTCGCGGGACCGTCGAACGCAAAAGTGCCGCTGATGCTGGTGGTGAGCATCGCGGTAGCGGTCACTTCCATTCCTGTCATTTCTAAGATTTTGTACGACCTGAAGATTCTGCATACCCGGTTCGCTCGGCTGGTTCTGGGCGTCGCGGTGATTGAGGATATTTTGTTGTGGGCCCTGCTGGCGGTTGCGACGGCGCTGGCAGCATCGGGCAATGTGCCAAATGGCAAAATCGCCACGCACATTGGCCTGACACTGGCTTATTTCGGATTGGGATTATTCGCGGCGCCAAAGCTTCTCACGCGGCTGAACCGGTGGCGGTGGAATGTCCTGGCAGCGACCTCGCCCATTGCATATGTGGTGGTGGTGTTGCTGGCGTATTCGGCAGCGGCCTCGGTGCTGGATATCAGCCTGGTCTTCGCCGCATTCCTCGCGGGATATGCGATTGTGGCCGACCGGAACCTGCTGGAGCACGCGGTGAAGGCGGTTTCGGAATTTTCGTTTGCCGTATTCATTCCGATCTACTTCGCGGTCGTAGGTTACAAGCTCGACCTGAGCCGGAGCTTTTCGCTTTCGATGGTATTGGCTTTTCTGGTTCTGTCTTCGGTGGTGAAGCTGGCGTCGGCGGGGCTGGGAGCGAGGCTGGCGGGGTTCGGGATCAGAGATTCAGTGAACCTGGCCACGGCTTTGAATGCGCGAGGCGGCCCGGGCATTGTCGTAGCCAGCGTCGCCTTTGACGCAGGCATCATCAATGCCAAGTTTTATACCGCTCTGGTGCTGGCTGCCATACTGACAAGCCAAGCCGCGGGGGCGTGGCTGGCGCACGTTCTCGAGAGTGGACGACTACTGCTTTCCGGAGAGGCGATCGAGCCTCAAGGGCACGATCATGGGGAAGTTTCGGCGGTGATCGTGTAGATCGCAAAGTGGGTCTGCCAAAGGCGATCCTGAAGCGGCGGGGGATTGACAAGATTTATTTTCGCACGTGTATAAAATTGAACAGTCACCGAAATCCAGGAAAAGTAATCTGTCTTAGTTCCGACGGGAACGCGGTCTGGGGTTAGTGTCGGGAAACCGGCTCCGACCTCTTCGGCCGCATGGATCACTGCATTTGAAAGTTCGTCTCCGGGTCGGACTCGCCAGGGTCCGGCCCCCTTTTTTGCCCTGAAGTCGACTGAACGCATCCCGGGACACGCGGGAGAAGGCGGCTCCCCGGAAGGGGGAACATGGCCGCAAGTGATAGTGAGCACAATTGATCAGCGCTCTTTCCCTCCTTCCTCCATGATTGAAATCGGGGCACCCCAGTCAGGACGGGCTTTGACTAAAAACACCACCAGCGCGAAGAAAAAAAGCGAATTCAATCCCCACTCCTTTCTCTCAACGATTGGGAAGGGCAGGGAAATATTGTGTTTTGAAAAGAAGAACACGATCTTTGCCCAGGGCGACGCGACGGATGGCTTGTATTTTGTGCAGTCGGGGAGGGTGCAGCTCAGCGTCGTATCGGAGTCTGGGAAAGAAGCAACCCTAGCCATTTTGAGCGAAGGCGATATCTTTGGAGAAGGCGGCCTCGCCGGTCAACAGATCCGCATGTCCTCTGCTGTTGCATTGACGGGCTGCGTGGTTCTGCATGTTGAGAAGAAAGCTATGATGCTGGCCATGGGGCGCGAGCCCAAATTGTCAGCGACGTTTGTTAAATATCTGCTCAAGCGGAACATTCGATATCAGGATGATCTGGTCGATCAGCTTTTCAATTCCAGCGAAAAGCGGCTGGCGCGAGTTCTACTGCTGATGGCGCAGTTCGGCAAAGAAGGTGTCTCGGAAATGTCGGTCCCGAGGCTGAGTCAGGAAACCCTAGCAGAGATGGTGGGCACGACACGCTCGCGGGTCAGTTTCTTCATGAACCGATTCAGGAAACTGGGATTTATCGATTATGACGTTGGGGACAACATGCACGTCCACAGTTCACTGCTGAACGTGGTTCTGCATGATGACGACGGACCCGTGTCCACGGGACCGCCGAATCCGAGCCACTTCATGAGAGGCGCCGAACCGCCGCGTTTGCGCGGCGAGCCCGCTGACAAGGATCGTGCCCGGAGACCGCCGTTGCCCGAGGTTGACAAGAACCCCAATTGAACGGTTCTGTAACGGCCGGTGAGCCCGCCTTTTGAGACTTCTCCCGCTAGGTCCTCCCCTGCGCCTTCACCCTCGGACACCAACCGCAAAGGCACGCGTCTGTTTCCGGAATTTCGGCGCTCAGGCTCAGACGATAGCAGTGGTGCAGGCCAAACTGGCACATCACAGCCTTCAGCCAATTCGACTCGTGCAATAATTTTGCGATTCATTCCAGCGAGAAGTCCTGTGTGCCCCACCCGCACGGGGCCGCCCAAATCCTATGCGCCGTCCAAATCCACGCGAGGCCATCAAATCGGCGCTGCGCAATCCCAAGAACGCCCTCACCATGGCCCTGGGCACGACTGAAACCCGGTTTACCAAAACTATCACCGCGCATCGAATAAAATCACATCGAACATGCGCATGAGAGGGCGAGTCCCAGGTCTGGTACGGACTGCCGTAATGGTCATGGGGACTTCTATACACATTTCGTCACAGATCGCTTCGCAGGTTTCTTCGCAAGCATCTGCCCAGAATACGCAGGCGAAAGCGACCGCGGCTTCAAGCGAGATCGCGGGGAACGAGGCTTGCGCCAATTGTCATTCCGAAATTTACAAAGCTTATGGCAAGACGGTGATGGCGAATGCCAGCGGCTTGGCCAGCGATGGGGTGATTACGGGCGAGTTCAACCACAAGACATCGGGTGTGCGCTACCGCGTTTACAAGAAGGACGAGAAGGTATCGATGAGCTACGACCGCGAGACTGAGAAATTTCGCGGGCAGCGCGACCTTCTGTACTTCATCGGATCAGGCAGAAAAGGACGAAGCTATTTGTTTTCGGTGCAGGGATTTTTGTTTGAAACTCCGATCAACTGGTACTCGCAAGAAGGCAGGTGGGGAATGACTCCGGCTTACGCGGAGGCGCGCGAGATCCCGATGAATCTGCCGGCGTTTGTGGACTGCTTGAATTGTCACAGCAGCGGTTTGCAGCCACCGGTTCCGGGTACCGACAGCAAGTTCGCGGGCAAGCCGTTTTTGCACGCCGGGATTACGTGCGAACGATGCCATGGTGCTGGCGAAGGACACCTGGACGCGAAAGGAGCGAGCCTTCCTGCCACGGGATCGTATTCGTCAGGCGAAGGGGCGAGCGTGGTTTCGTCGATCGTGAATCCGGCAAAGTTGCCGGCGGATCGGCGCGACGCGATTTGCATGGCGTGTCACTTCGAAGGAACGGTCGCCGTGGAGCAACCCGGGAAGCATCTTTACCAGTTTCAGCCGGGGGACCGACTTTCGGACTACATCCACTATTTTCTGCTCAGCGGAAATCACCCGGAGACGCCGCAGGCCCTGAGTCAGGTCGAGGCCCTGTCGCTCAGTGCGTGCCAGCGGAAGTCGGGAGACAAGATGTGGTGCGGGAGTTGTCATGATCCACATACCGAACCCGCGCCGGCGGAGAAGGCTGCGTACTACAGAAGCAAGTGCGTGAACTGCCACGGCGAGGAGTTTGCGGCCAAGCACCATCCGGACAAGCGGGATTGTACGAAGTGTCACATGCCGGCGTTGCCGAGCAAGGACGTGGCGCATACTGAGGGCACAGACCACCGCATCCGGCGTTATCCCACAGCCGCGCCGCTGCCGCGTCTGCAAGTGCGAGGCAGGGAGGGCGCTCCGTTGGTATCGTTCCCGGATAGAGATCCGACACAGGCGACGACTCGGGACTTCGCGCTGGCTTGGGAAACACTGGCACAGCGAAATGTCGAAGGGGGCCAGCAGCGAGCGGAGGAGTATCTGCGCAAGGCGGTGAAGGAGAGGGCGGATGATCCTGTGCTGCTATCGGCGTTGGGCTTTGTCGAACTGAAATATGGGCATGAAAAAGAGGCTCGAGAGCTGTATGAACGAACGTTGCAGCTCGATCCACTGTCCAACGACGCGGCCGCCAATCTGGGGATCCTGGAGGCACGCTCGGGAAATCTGAAGAGGGCGGTGGAACTATGGCAGGGAGTGTTCAGCAGAGTGCCGTATCGAAGCGGGATTGGGTTGAATCTGGCGGTGACGTTCTGCGTGGCCGGGCAGAGCGAAGGTGCGCGGAAATATCTGGAACGGGTGCTGGAGTTCAATCCAGATTATTTGAAGGGGAAACAACTGCTGGCGCATCTGGGGGAAGAACCTGTGCGGTGCAGACCGTGAAAGACGATAGTGGCAGATCCGAATTCAGACGCTGATTCAATTGCTTGACGCTAGCCAGCTTGCCCGCCGAGTTTCACTCTGCGCGATAGACGATTTTTCCCGCCACCATCGTCCACACGATTTTGGTATCGCGCATTTCCTCGGGAGAAACGGTCAACACGTCGCGGTCGAGCAAGACGAGATCGGCGCGATTGCCGGGAACAATGGCGCCAATGGAATCAAGATTCATGGCGCGAGCAGAATTCCGCGTGTAGGCATAGAACATGGCTTCGCGGGGCATGGCTTGGGAAAAGTCGAGGACACCTTCGGTGCCTTTCCGAGTTTCAGCCTGATAGATGGCGCGAAAAACGTTGGCCGTAGAAACTGGCCAGTCACTGGCGCCCGAAATAATGCCGCCGTTGTCGAGTATGGAGCGCGCGGGATACTGCCACTTGTAAATCGCAGCGTCGAGATAGGGCTTCAGAATCTCGATGGTGTCGTTTCCGGCATCGGCCCAGAAAAGTTGCAACGCGCTGATCACCCCCAGTTCGCGGAATCGGGGAAAGTCTTCCGGCCTCACGAATTGTTCATGGGTAAGAGTATGAGGCAGACGGGACTCGCGGTTGGCGGAGCGGGCGGCGGCAATGCCGTCGAGGGCAGCTTTCACAGCGCCGTCCCCGATGGCGTGCACGTGAATGATCAGTCCTTGCTTGTCGGCGGCGATGCAGAGTTCGGCGAACTTGGCTGGATCAAAGAGCAGATCGCCGTTGTGGCCGCTGTTTTTGTAGGGTTTGGTGAAGTGTGCGGTTTGAGAAGGGAATTCGGCGACTCCGTCGGCGAAGATTTTGATCCCGGTCACGTGCAGGTTCGGCACATTGCTGTACGCCGCCCGCGTTTTCTGAATGGCGGCAAGTTCGGCAGCGGGATCTTTGGCCAATACCTGTGGAAACGCCACTACCTGCGATGTCAGCTCGCCATGGTCGGCTAACATTTTGTACGCCCGCAAGACGTAGTCGGAGGCGAGCGGATCGAGCCACGCGGTGATGCCGAGGCTGTAGTTGTATTGGAGTGCGGCTCGACCGGCGGCGAGCAACTGGTCCGCCGTGGGCTTGGGCAGCAGAGCCTCCACTTTCGCGGTGCCGGCGTCAACCAGGAAGCCGTTGGGCTGCATGTCTTTGTCGACGCCGTAATAGCTGCGCTGAGCAGGGGATAGCGTCCTGAGATACTCAGGAGTGATTCCGGCGCGCTGCAGGAGAGCGCGATTTGCCCAGGCGGTGTGGCCGTCCATGCCCCGAAGAAGGACGCTTTGTTTTTCGTAAGCGCCGCTGCTGAAGTCGGCGTTGAGGATGTCGGGGTGCGACCAGAACTCTAGGGGCAGGCCGAGAATTTCGAGAACGTCGCCGCGCATGCCCCGCCCTGAATTTTTGGCATCGTCGGCGAAGGGAGGGAGCGCGTCAAGGGAGGAGACCTTGTCGGTCGCGTCGGCCGCGATGAGGCCCAGACCGCCGTCGATCGAGTGGCTATGAGAATCGATGAAGCCGGGGAAAAGGCTCCTGCCGTCCAGATCGATGCGTTCGGCGGTTGCGGAGACGGATTTGGTTACTTCAGGCGTGCTGCCGACGGCGACGATCTGGCCTCCGCGAATGGCGACCGCGTCAGCATACGGATGCTCAGGAACGGCGGTGAAGATTTTGGCGTGAAAGAAAACGCGCTCATCGCCTTGCGCCCATAGCGCGGAGCTTGCGAGAAGAACAATAAAGGCTGCGAAGAACAGAAGACCCTGGTAACGCCCGAAAACTCGACCCACGCGATCACCTTTTCAACCCAGCATTGTGTACGACGGAATCAGCCCAGAACAATATACACAAGCGGCATGGTGCGGCGGGCGTTGAGGCTGAAGCAGCCTGAGCTTGGTTCCGACAGCTTCGTACCACCGCATCGAAATCTCGGTTGGACGGCCGAGGCGGCCATCTCCACAGCGCATCTAGGCTGTCCTGCGATGCCGGTTGGCAAACCCGTAGGCCAGAACGAGCGCAGCCATGCAGATGAGGCCGCTATACAGGTTCACGAGTGGGTAGAGCCAGGTTTGGATGAGAGCGATCGTGACCAGGATGAGGCCTAGGATGGATCCCCACCTGCCCAGCGGGGAACGCAACGCGAGTGCGGCTAGTTCTGCGGGAGACCGGCGTGTGCGAAAACTGATGTGTGCGGCGAGGGAGACGAGCCAGGAGAGAATCATTCCGGTGAAGGCGGCTCCGACGATATAGCGGAAGGCGTTCATCGGAGCCCAGAGAGCGAGCGCCAGGGCGAAGAGAATCCCGAAGCATGAGAGCAGGACGGCATACTGTGGAGAGCCTTCGTGATTGAGGCGGCCAAGACGGGTGGGGGCCCATCCGGTGCGGGCGAGGGAGAAAATCATGCGCGAGGCGACGTAGAGCGTGGCGTTGGCTCCGGAGAGTGCGGCCGTGAGCACGACGAAGTTCATGACGGCGGCCGCGTGGGGAATTTTGACGGTTTGGAAGGTGGTGACGAACGGGCTTTCGGTGACGCCGGCGTGGTTCCAGGGCATGACCCCGAGGAGGACGACGATGGCGCCGACATACAGGAATGTGAGAGTAAGAAACGTGAGCCAGACGGCGCGCGGAGTTTCTTTGGAGGAGCGCGACTCGCCGGAGGTGACGGCCACCATTTCGACTCCGCCGAAACTGTAGACGGCGAATGTCATGGCGACGAGAGGCGACTGAAGGCCCTTGGGAAAGAATCCGCCCTGCGCGCTGTATTGTGGCGTGACGCGGCCTCCGAGCAACAAGGCGGCGCCGATGGCGATGAAGGCGAGGATGGTCGCGACCTTGATCATGGAGAGCCAAAATTCCACGCGTCCATAGGAGCCGACGCTGCGCAGATTGATCACGAGAAGCAAAACGGCGAAAACCACGATCCAAACGTAGGAAGGTACGGCAGGAAACCATGCTGACATGTAGGTGGCAGCGGCGATCATTTCGGCACCGATGGCGAGGGCGAGTCCGAGCCAGTATCCGGCGCGAGCGATGAATCCCGCGAAGGAATTGAGGTAGAGGTCGCCGTAGACCCCGAAACTGCCAGCGGCAGGATGAGCGCAGGCCAATTCGCCGAGGGCCATGGCAACGGTCCAGTTGATGAAGGCAGCGACGAGAAAACTCAGAATGGCGGCGGGGCCCGCGATCTCCATGGCGGCGCCGGAACCGAGAAGCAGGCCGGTGCCGATGGAGCCTCCTACCGCGACCATTGCCATTTGTCCGGCGGAGAGTTGGTGGCGGAGGCCTTCTTCGTGAATGGGAGGCGAAGCGGTGCCCTGCGGCATGCAGCACCATATCAAAAAAGCCGGCCTCGCCCAAATAGTGCGGCAGGTTGGCTGAGGATTGATGGCGGTTTAACAGCGAAACGAACTGCGTGACCAGGCTAAAGAGATGCGCGATGAGGATGGGCTCTTTGCCGAGACCCGAATCGTGAGTCTGCGGCGGTTGTTGAGGAATACTCCGCGGAAAGTTACTTTTGTAATCTTCCGTTGACTCCCGGTGACGCTTTTAAATGAAGACTCGCCTCGCGCCGCAATCATTCGTCATGGAAAACTTTGTATTTTTGGCAATTGTGCAGCTGAATCTGGTATTCGGAGCCGCGGGACTGATCTGGCCCGACCGGTTAATGCCACTGTTTGGGGTGCTGATGTTTCCGTGGCCAGCAAGCCATCGAGCGATACGTGTGCACGGTATCGTGGCCATTGCAGGGTATCTGCTCGTACTCGGCAAACTGGCAGTGAAAGCTGGAGTTTGACCGACCGCCGCAGAATTACCTCACCAACGTCCTGTCAATGAGTTGCAATGGTTGTGGGGGTTCACTCTCCTCTGGCGGCCCTACAAAGGGGTGGTGAGGAAGGCTGGGCGAACACGGTTCCTGATCCGGCCGCGGGGAGCTCTGGTTCGGAATTGACCAAAGCCGGGGGCGGGACTGGGGTGACCTTCGTAATCGCGAGTGGGCGTTACCGCATTGCTGCTGCCAGAGGCCGCTCCTAGAATCGAAGCAGGGTTTACTCCGCTTAATTCCGCATGCCTGAGATTACAAAACGACTGGACCGAGCCGAACTAGGGAAGCGCGTCGAGCGCGCGGAAAAGCTCTTGCAAAAAGGCAAGACCGCGGATGCTCTTGAGGAGTATCTGTTTGTCCTGCGGGACGATGCGGACAACGATGTGGTGCGGCAATTGTCAGCCGATCTGTGTCTTTCGTTGAATCGCAACGCCGACGCGGTCCGACTTTTGGGAGAACTGTTTGAGCGGCAAGTGGGGGTTGGAGACGCGACCCGCGCAAGCCTGACCTACAAGAAGCTGGCGCGCCATGGGAGTCCGACTTGGCAGCAGAAATTCCGCTTTGGACAACTGCTCGAGGGGTCCAACAAGAAGCTGGCTGCAGGCACCTACGAAGCGGCGCTGGCTGATTTAGCAAAACTGGATAAGAAGAAGGAAACGGCCGAAGTATTGGAGCGCCTGGTGGCGCTCGAACCGACTCAAGCCAATCTCCTACGCGTGGCAGAACTGGCGTCGGAGCTGGGGAATCGCAAAGTAGCTGCGACTGCATACGAGAAGGTGGCGCTGTTGGCGGCGTCGGAAGGCGCCGATACGGCCCAATGGTATGAGCGCGCCTATCAGGAAGATGCTTCGGATCAAGGCATCGCCCTAGCCTACGGGAAGAGCTTGCTGTCGCAAGGACAGGTGGGAGCAGCCATCTTTATCCTGGAACCACAAATGAAGTCTGGAGAGGTGGCTCCGGGTTTGCGCGAGACCTATGCGGATGCGCTGGTGGCGGCAGGGCGCTACGCCGATGCCGAACCGCTGGTGTGGCAGCTGTTTGAGGCGAATCCTGCGCGCGTGCAGCAAGTGATTGTGCTGGTGGGAAGTTTGCTGGACGCCGAGCAGCCAGATGCGGCGGTTGCCCTGGCTCGCAAGCTGGAACAATTTCAGCGACGTCGCGGCGAGCGGCGGCAGTTCATCGCCATCATGGAGGACATCACGGCGGCGCACAATTCTTCGCCGCAAATGCTGGAATTCCTGAGCGAACTGTATAACGCTGCCAACCGTGAGAACGATTATTGCCAGACTCTGCTGAAGTTATTTGATCTCTATTGCAGTACCCGCGAGTTCGAGAAGTCGGCCGAGTGCCTGGACCGAGCGGCGGATGTGGATCCGTACGAGCCCGGCCACTTCAAACGCCTGGAGATGCTCAAAGGGAAAGTGGATGATGCGAAATTCCGGGCGATCGCTGCGCGCTTTTCTGCAGTCAGCAATGCAGTGGAAGAGCCGGTGCATGAGAAAGAGCCGACCTTGGGCGCCTCGACGCTGCAGGATCTGATGCTCCAGGCAGAAATTCTGGTGCAGTACGGGATGAGGAATAAGGCGGTCGAACGGTTGCAGAGAATTCAGGAACTGTTCCCCCGCGAGGAAGAAAAGAACGAGGATCTGCAAAGGCTGTATCTCTCAGCGGGCGTAACTCCCCGCTATGCGGGGTCCGCGCCACTGCCTCCCGCGGCGGTGCCGATTGTAGCCGCGCCGGTTGCGGCGGCGCCGGCGCCAGATCCGGCTACCGATGTGCGCAGCTTTACCCGCGTCGCGGAAATTTCGCGCAAGTTGTATCACCAGGGTACGGCAACTGCGGTCCTCAATACCGCGGTGCGAGAAATTGGCACTCATTGGGAAGCGACGCGCTGCATCGCGGCCATGGGCAAGGCAGGATCGTTCCCGACGGCGCTGGAGGAATTTTGTGCCGAGGGATTCAAGAAGGCGGGCGCCCCGGCGATCGCTGAGTTGACCACATGTCTGCATCAAGTAGTGGACGGGCACGAACCTCTGGCGATCGAGAACGCGCCGAAAGCAAACCAATTAGAGGCCGCTCGCAAAGTCGTCACCGACATGGGAGCGGCATCGGTGCTGGCGATTCCGCTGAGCGATGGCGAAGAAATTGTGGGCATGCTGGTGCTCACGCACAACCGGGCGCGGGTTTGGCAGCATGCGGATATGGTGGTGCTTAAAACTCTAGCCGAGCAGATGGTGATTGCGCTGAATAATGCCGGGCTGCGCCGCCTGGTCAAGAATCTATCGGTGACCGACGAAAAGTCGGGGCTGTTGAAACGGGCGTCCTACATTGATTTGCTTTTGGCGGAGAGCAAACGGGCGATTCAGAACGCGTCGGCGCTCTCGGTGCTGTTGCTGCAGTTCGGCAAGAGCACGGCCATGACCAAGGAATATGGCGAGGCGGGGGTGCAGGCGATGATGGAGAAAGCGGGACAGTTGTTCGCCGCGAATATCCGTTCGAACGATCTGGCGTTTCGTTACGATACGACCACGATTGCGATTCTTCTTGGCGAGACCGCGGAAAAGGAAGCGATGCTGGCAGTGGAGAAGTTACGCAAGATCATCGCCGAAGTGCGGCTGCCGTCGAAGGACGATTCGGGTCAGGGATCGACGGCACAATTCTCTGCCGGACTGGCCCAGGCCGTGATTCGCACGGAGTACGATCCTGTCGATGTAGTCACGGAAGTCATTAACCGCGCGGAACACGCCTTATCGCAGGCGATCACGCAGGGGCCGGGGAAGATCGTTGCACTGGGACCGGCGCTGGCGGCAGGGGCGGTCGCATAGGCATTCCGTCGTTCGATCACTGAATCACTTTCGTATTGAAGCTGTGCCCCGGCTTTCGGTTGTTTAGTGATTGAATGAGTCAATCATTCAATCATCCAATCATCCAATGATCCGAATCAAATCCCGCCGTTGGTCAAACCTCTTCACACACTGCTAAACTAACCAGTTTGGCTGATCGTTTCTGATCGGTTTCGTAGGAATCCTGCGGGAAAAATCATGATGAAGCCAGGGGACATTGCGATTGTGAGCGGGGCGCGTACGCCCTTTGGCCGCTATTGCGGCAAATTGAAAGACTTTACTGCACAGGAGTTGGGCGCGATTGCGGCGAAAGGTGCGATCGAGCGGGCGGGGATCGATGCGAAGGATTTCGATCACGTGGTTTTTGGGAATGCGCAGCAGACCTCGGGGGATGCGTTGTATGGTGCGCGGCATGTGGGATTGCGGGCGGGGATGCCCATTGAGACTCCGGCATTAACGGTGAACCGGCTGTGCGGTTCCGGCATGCAGTCGATTGTGAATGCGGCGCAGATGATTCAGACCGACGAGGCGAAGGTTGTGCTGGCCGGCGGAATGGAGGCCATGTCGCAGGCGCCCTTTGTGATTCGCGGGCGAGATGGTTTTACGCTAGCGCCAGGCGGGAAGCTGGAAGATTCGCTGATGGTGGCGTTGCTCGATACCTATTGCGGATTGTACATGGCAAATACCGCCGAGAACTACGGCGAGGAGCAGGGGATCACGCGGCAGGCGCAGGACGAATTTGCGCTGCGGTCGCAACAGAAGGCAGAGGCTGCTTATAAGGAAGGACGCATGCAGGAAGAACTGGTGCCGGTGCCGCTGCGGAGTCACAAGGGAGAGGCGACCGGAGAGTCGCTGGCCGAGGATGATCACCGGCGTCCGCAGACCACGATGGAGGGACTGGCGAAACTGCGTCCGGCGTTTGGGAAGAATGGAACGGTGACGGCGGGCAACGCGAGCGGCATTGTGGATGGAGCGGCCGCGGTGGTGTTGATGTCGATGGACGAAGCGCGTAAGCGGGGTCGCGAGCCGCTGGGGCGCATTGTGAGCTGGGGAATTGCCGGAGTTGAACCGAAACTGATGGGACGCGGTCCGGTGCCGGCGACGAAAATCGCACTGCAGAAGGCGGGGTTGTCGCTGGACTACATCGATCTGATTGAAGTGAATGAGGCGTTCGCGGCGCAATATCTGGCGGTGGAGAAGGAATTGGGCCTGGATCGCGAGAAGGTGAACGTGAATGGCGGAGCGATAGCGCTAGGACATCCCTTGGGCGCCACCGGGACGCGATTGGTGCTGACGCTGTTGTACGAGCTTCGACGGCGGAAGAAGAAGTATGGGCTGGCCACCGCATGCATCGGCGGCGGACAGGGGATTGCGATGATTGTGGAGACGTTGCTGAATTTCTAACACAGGCGCGGTATTGAGCGGTCGCACTGATTCTTAGGCACAGAGGACGCAGAGTTTCACAGAGCTTTTCTCCGTGGTTTAAAGGCCCTTATATGCAAATTAAAAAAGTCGGCGTGCTCGGGTGTGGACTGATGGGATCTGGCATTGCGCAGGTGTGCGCGACCGCTGGATTCGACGTGACCGTGCTCGAGGTGGAACAAAAGTTCTTGGAAAAAGGATTCGTCGGGATCGAGAAATCTTTGGCGAAGTTTGCCGAGCGGCCTGTGGAGAAGGGCGGGATCACGGCGCCGCAGAAGGACCAGATCCGCGCACGGCTCAAGGGGACGACTAACAAAACTGACCTGGCGGACTCGGACATCGTGATGGAGGCGATCATCGAGAACCTGGATGAGAAGAAGAAGATGTACGCATCGCTCGACGGAATCGTGAAGAAAGACGTGATCTTTGCTTCGAACACTTCGTCGATTTCGGTGACGGAGCTGTTAACTGCGGTTAAGCGTCCCGACCGGTTTATTGGGCTGCACTTTTTTAATCCGGTGCCACTGATGAAGCTGGTGGAAGTCGTGCGGACGATTGCCACGGCTGATGAGGTTTACGAGACGGCTTACGAGTTCGCGAAGAAACTGGGGAAGGTGCCCGTGCGGACGTCGGATAAGACGGGATTCATTGTGAACCGGCTGCTGGTGCCTTATTTACTCGACGCGATTCGTGCGTATGAAGAGGGCGTGGGGTCGATTGAGGATATTGATAACGCCATGAAGCTTGGCTGCGGATATCCGATGGGGCCGTTTACGCTGCTGGATTTTGTGGGGCTCGATACGACGTATTACATTACGCATGTGATGTACGACGAGTTCAAGGAGCGGCGGTTTGCGTCGCCCCCGCTGCTGAAGCGGATGGTGATGGCGGGATGGTACGGGCGGAAGTCGGGGCGCGGGTTTTATGACTATGCGGACCCGGAGAAGCCGAGCGCGAACAAGCTTTAGCTTCTTGACCGCGGAGGGGAACGGATTCTCTATGTAAGGGCGATTTCAACCCCGAGACACGGAGGCACAGGGAAGCAAATCATCTTGATTTTCTGCGTGGCTCCGTGCATCCGTGGTGAAATTGGTTCCGCAGGATTGAATTTATGAACTTCGAAAGCATACTTCTCGAAAAGAAAAACTCGATTGCTTATGTCACCGTGAACCGGCCGAAGGTGCTCAATGCCCTCAACATGGCCACCCTGGAGGAGTTACGGGCGGCGTTTCATGACATCAAGAACGACAAGAGCATTCGCGTTGTAATTTTTACGGGCTCAGGCGAGAAGGCCTTTATCGCTGGCGCGGACATCAGCGAACTGGCGAAACACGATGCCGTCTCGGGCAAGGAATACACGCATCGCGGGCAGAACGTCCTTAATTTGATTGAAAATTTGGGGAAGCCGGTGATCGCGTGCATCAATGGATTCGCGCTCGGTGGCGGATGCGAGATCGCGATGGCTTGCACGATGCGGCTGGCGAGCGAGAACGCGAAGCTCGGACAACCGGAGGTGAAGCTGGGGATTATTCCGGGGTATGGCGGATCGCAGCGGCTGCCGCGGCTCGTGGGCAAGGGGCTGGCGATGCAGATGGTGCTGGCGGGCGAGATGATCACGGCGCAGGAAGCGCATCGCATCGGGCTGGTGAATGAAGTTACCCCGCCGTCGGAGCTGATTCAGCGGGCGGAGGCGATTGCGGCCAAGATTATTGCGAACGCACCCCTCGCCGTGCAGTATGCGATGGAAGCCGTGAATCGTGGGATGGAAATGACGCTGGCCGAAGGGCTTTACCTGGAGGCGGTCTTGTTTGGCGTCGCGTGCGCTACGGAGGATAAGAAGGAAGGGACTACGGCGTTTTTGGAGAAGAGGACGGCGCAGTTCAAGGGCCGGTAGACTTTGGCCACGGCTGGGCACGGATTTGCACGCATCAAGAACCAACTCACCCAGGAGTCACAGAGCCACGGAGACGAAGAACAAATTGAAAGTGGATTCGCTGCCCGAGGCTGGGTTTTCTTCGCTGGAAGGGAAACTGGATGCCGCCGGGCGGAGCTTTGCTATTGTGGTGGCGCGGTTCAATGCGTTCATCACCGAACGGCTCTTGCGAAGCGCCTACGACGGGTTATTGCAGACCGGGGTCGCAAAAAAAGATATCGATATTGTTCGCGTGCCGGGGGCGTTTGAGATTCCAATTGCGGCGCGGACGTTGGCCCTTACGCGCAACTACGATGCCCTCATTTGTCTCGGTTGTTTGCTGCGTGGAGACACGGCGCATTATGACGTGATCGTCAATGAAGTCACGCGCGGGATTGGGCAGTCGGCGCAGGATACCGGGGTGCCGCATGCGTTTGGTGTGCTGACTTGCGAGACGCTGGAGCAGGCCATCGACCGCGCGGGGCTGAAGATGGGGAATAAAGGATTCGAGGCGGCGCTGGCGGCGGTGGAGATGGTGTCGCTGAAGTCGGCTATCCACGCTCAGCCTTCGGCTGTCCGCAAGAAGCAGGTTCCTCGCTCCGCTCGGAATGCCAAAACGGAGAGGCGGCATCACGAAACTGAGAAGCGGAATGACCAGACCAACAAGCACGCGCGGCGCAAATCCTGATAGTCCGTAACAGAATTCTGCAGGCCGCCGGCGGTCTGAATCGTCGTTCCTGTAGACTGATGGCTGACAGCTGGCAGCTGCTTTTATGGGTACACGGCGCAAATCTCGGGAGTTGGCGCTGCAGATGTTGTTTCAGTCGGACATGGGCAAGCAGGATGCCGAGCAGGTCCGGCGGACGTTCTGGGCGGAGCATGGGACTGCGAGCGCAGAGGTGCGGGGGTTTGCCGACGATCTGTTCCGCGTAGCCACGGACAAAAACAGCGAGATCGACGGGCTGATTGAGCGCCATGCGGAGCACTGGCGCATGGAACGCATGGCGGCCGTGGATCGAAATCTGCTTCGCGCGGCGGTGGCGGAGTTGATGGCTTATCCGGAAACTCCGAGGGCGGTGGTGATCAATGAAGCGCTGGAGATTGCGCGAAAGTTTTCCAGTCCGGAATCGGTGCATTTCGTCAATGGCGTCCTTGATAGCGTGGGGAAAGAACTTGAAGTTAAGGACAGCTGTTAGTCGGCCGTTCTCAGTTCTTCTGGCAGGGCTTCCTCTTTACTTGCTTGATGACTTAGGAGGGCAAGGTGCGCTCGTTACGGCCGGCGGGGCGCCGGCGCTACGCTAACACCCGCACCGACCGTCTCCGTTACTGCCCTTCATCTATTTCTTTTTGTTCTAGGGTTTGGCTACTACTAAGCTCAACGTGCACGGGCCCGGAGTGGGGGTTGCGGTGCAGAAGGGGTTCAGGAAGTTGGGCAGGTCCGGGAATGGAAGTTGGACCCGGTCGTTGCCGCCGATGCCGGTACTGACTTGGTGCAACATGCCATCGCTGGACCCCACCAAAATGGTGCCGGCATCAGCGCTCATGTCGGCGCCGACGGGAGCCGCGTTGCCCACGAGTTCAATGCCGCTGGTCACGGCGCCGAGGCCGAAATCGTAAACCAGGATGCTGGCGTGGCCGGCTGCGACCACATAGATCTGCGAAACGTCGGCGGAGACAAAGAAATTGATGGGCTGAATTGTGCCTTGGCCCAGTTCGATGCGCTGCGCCATTCGCATCGGGTCGTTGCTAACAAATTTCAGAATTTGAGGACAAGATGCCCCGGGAGCGGGCGGGGAGATCGTAGAAGTGAGAATGTCGAACCCGGTCGAGTCCAGCACGAAGACATGCGTTCCATCGGGGATGGTGTTGCCGAAGGAGTCTCTGCCTTCCAGCTGCAAGCCGGGCAATACTTTCATGAAGAGTGGATTGCCAGGCAAGGGCACAGTCCCTGCAATCGAATTGTCGCATGTGGCAAACGTGGTTAGGTTTGCGGGGTTGCCGTTCGCAGCGGCCTCCGCTACGAACGCGAAAGCGCCACTCGGGGAGAACGCGACGGTGTTTGCGTTTGCCGGTCCCGACAGAGTGATCGGTGGTTGCAAGGCTTGCAACGGGGAAAAGACGTAAAGCGAACCTCCGCCGTTTCCGAAGATCAGAGTTTTCAATTGGTCGGGCGAGAATGCGGCCGCCACGGCGTTTGAGATACTCAGTGCGCTGGCCGAAAGCGAAGCGGAACTGCCCGCGTTGACGACGTATGTCTGATTCGGGGTGTGGATTGTATCGGAGAAGACAGCGGCATTTCCATTGTTCGAGACCGCCAGCACTTTCCCGGTGACCGTACCAAGGCTGGTGAAAGGACTGTTGGTGGTGCCGAAATTTGCCGGATTGATCTGCACCGCTCCAAAGTCACTCCCCAGGTACGCTCTCGCGCCCAGAGGATCGAACATCAAGGAGTTTGGCGAACTGGTAAGAGGATTTTCGGTGCCTGTGGAGGCGGTGGCAGTGGTGGCGCTATAGATGGAGGTGGTGCAGGTTACGGGCGCAGTATGTGCACAACCGGTACTGGTTGCGAGAAAGCCGGTCGAGGACGTCGCCCCCGTCACCAAGCCTGAGATTGCTCCATTGCTGCTCGCTAGAGATCCAGGGGCCAATTGGAGGGGAGACGTGTACACCGGAACCGGTATCAGTTGCTGACAACTGAAGGTCGAGGGAATGCCGCTCTGTTTCAGAAAAAACTGCGTGCAGGCCGCGATTGCGGCCGGCGTCGAGAGCGTTGTGGGAACGAGGGGGTATCCGATGTTGCAGCCCGGCGGCGAGCAGGAGGCGGTTACCGATCCGGCGCCCGGCAAGGGGGTCGTGATCGTACAAGACTGCAGGCAAGAAGAAGCGGCGCTCAGTACCGCGGGTTGGGATGAAGTCCAAGTCAACGGGATTTTGCTGAGAACGATATCATTATTGCTGTTCGGTAGAGAACTTTTTCCCATCACGTCGGTCAGGATCGCCGTGGCGGTTTGCGAGCTGCCTTTTGCGGCGACGAAGGTCGTTTGGGACGTCACCTGACTTCCGGCAGCGCCAACTTCGAGGTTGATGGTCTGGATCGGGCAGGTCTCAAAGAAATCAAGGACTGGAGAGGTGGCTCCGGAATTCTGGTATTGCGGCTGTTGAAACGAGGAACTCGAAACCCCGCTGGCGGATGCGTAGATCTGGGTCATTCCAGGAGTGAGAGCCGTCGCCCTCTCCTGGTTCGTGGCAAAGTTGAAAGCCGTGTTGACGATCGGCGCCAGACTTACCACCGCTGGGTTTTGCGCCGTCCAGCTAAAGGGGCCGACGGAGGAGGTAATGTCCGAACCCTGACTGAATGCGTGGGCCTCGAGTGCCATCGACTGACTCTGCGATAGGCAGGGTTCCTGAACCGGCACATTGTCGAGTAAGATTCCGATTACGGTGACGAGGTCGATGACGGGATGGACGAAGACGAAAGTGGGGACACTGGATTGACCGAGAGCCAAGGCGGTGACCTGAACGACACCCGTACCCCCGGGGGTGCAAGTGGTGAAAGCCGTGTCCCAGTGTCCGGCGCACGCGAAGCCGTTGGGGGCGACGTTCAAAATCGCAGTGTCACTGGACACAAAGGTGAAACTCGTGGTGAGGTTGGTACCGCTGGCGGTTTGCGCCGAGGCAGTAAAAGCGAACGTGTCGCCCAAGTTGACGGAGGTGTTGGCGGAGGGAAGGAGGTTCACTTTTGCGGGAAACAGCGGTGGACCAGCCTTGGTGCTCTTGCCGCATCCGCTGATATTCCATATAGAAAGGATTGCAACCGTCAACCGCAAAGCATTCGAAAGCGACCGGCCCATGCACCCCTCTTTGAACATTGCTCTAGCGCTGCACCCTGAACCACCGAGAACGATTCATCGCATGAATTGGAAAACTTGTAGTGTAGAGGCTGGAAACGGAATCAGCAAGCGAATCGCGATTTCAGCGCGATTCGTGCCCCTCGAGAGCTTCGTTCCATCGTCCGGTGAGTGGGATGCAAAAACCTGGGTTGACGATGTTCGCACGCACTTGCTATAGTAGTTTGGTTCCGCGAGTACATCCAGGCTTGTTGTGTGCTGTAGGTTTTGCTGCCGTGTAGGCAGGGAACCGCCGGCGAAGCTTTTGAAAAATGCGTTTCCGATGCGGTGTTGGTCGGAAGCTTTCCTCGCTGAAACGTTCCTGCGGTGCCTTCCGCCCATTGTGGAGGGATATGCAGGGCAAGGCTGACGAAACGGAGTGCCCCCGCAGTTTGGCCGGGCGCCACCGTCGGCAGCGCAAGTCTATAGGGAATCCAGAATCTCTCGCGTTGGTGCGCGGTGAGAAGTAATGGTCGGCATTAAGCCGGTCATGCCCACGGATGCGCGTCTAGTCTGTTGAGGACTAAAGACAAGATTCGATCAGGAATTGAGCTGTGCGCAGCTTGCGTTGAAAGCGGGCTGTTGTGCGGCTAAGGAGTGGTAAAGAGTGCCTACGTTTAACCAATTGGTGGCTCAGGGTCGCAAGCGGCCCCGTTACAAGACGGCCAGTCCTGCATTGCAGGGATGCCCGCAAAAGCGCGGTGTGTGTACCCGTGTGTATACGCAAACCCCGAAGAAGCCCAACTCGGCGTTGCGGAAGGTGGCGCGGGTGCGCCTGACAAACGGGATTGAAGTGACGACTTATATTCCCGGCGTCGGTCACAACCTGCAGGAGCACTCGATTGTGCTCATTCGCGGGGGGCGTGTGAAGGATCTGCCGGGCGTTCGGTATCACGTGATCCGGGGAACACTGGATGCGGTGGGAGTCGCGGGCCGCATGCAGGGCCGTTCGAAGTACGGCGCCAAGCGGCCGAAGAAGGGTTAAGAAGGTTTCGAGTTTCAGGTTCCAGTTTCGAGTGGTTGGTTTTGAAGCTCGAAACGCGAAACTTGAAAACTCGCGTTGAGGAGCTAAAGCTGAATGCCTCGTAAAGGACATATCGCAAAGCGGACCGTCCCGGCCGATGCCGTTTACCAATCGGATCTGGTGACGAAGTTTATTAACTCGATGATGTGGCAGGGCAAGCGCTCAACCGCCGAAGGCATTTTCTATGAAGCGTTGGCGAAGGTGCAGGAAAAGGGCGGCGACGAGGCCCTAAAGCTGTTCAAGAAGGCCGTGGAGAACGCAAAGCCACTGCTCGAGGTGAAGACCCGCCGAGTCGGTGGTGCCAACTATCAGGTGCCGGTCGAGGTGAATGCTGATCGCCGAACGTCGCTCGCGATTCGCTGGCTGATTAGCTATGCCCGCGGCCGCGGCGAAAAGGGAATGGTCGACAAGTTGACCAATGAATTGCTGGACGCCGCGACCGGAAAAGGCGCCGCGATCAAGAAGAAGGAAGATGTGCACCGGATGGCGGAAGCGAATAAGGCGTTCGCGCATTACCGGTGGTAAGGGAGAGGTTCGAAGCAACGTCTCTACACCGAAATTGAAGTCGGAGCCCAGAAAGAGTTAATTGTCGTGCCTAGAACAGTCCCATTAGACCGCTGCAGAAATATCGGCATCATGGCCCACATCGATGCCGGCAAGACCACTACGACGGAGCGCATCCTGTTTTATACGGGCAGGACGCACCGCATCGGAGAGGTGCACGAAGGCACGGCCACCATGGACTGGATGGAGCAGGAGCAGGAACGCGGCATCACGATCACGTCCGCGGCGACGACCTGCACCTGGCGCGACATTCGCATCAATATTATTGATACCCCCGGCCACGTGGATTTCACGGCGGAAGTGGAACGATCGCTGCGCGTGCTCGACGGCGCGGTTGCGGTGTTTGACGCTGTGCATGGCGTGCAGCCGCAGTCGGAAAAAGTCTGGCGCCAGGCTGACAAGTACGGCGTCCCGCGAATTTGCTTTATCAACAAGATTGACAAGATGGGTGCTGATTTCGAGCATGCCGTCGATACCATCCGCAAGCGCCTCAGTGCCAAGCCCGTCGCGATTCAATTTCCCATCGGCCAGGAAGACAAATTCAGGGGCGTCATTGACCTGATCAATATGAAGTCGATCGTCTGGCAAGACGACACCATGGGCGCGGAATACGTGACCGAGGAAATTCCCGCCGAACTGAAGAAGAAGGCGGAAGCGTTTCACGCGCAACTGGTCGAAAGCATTGCTGAGAACGACGACGAAATCCTGCACAAGTTTCTCGAAGGTGAAGAGATTACCGCGGATGAGCTGCGCGCGTCGCTGCGCAAGTCGACGATCGCGTTGAAAGTGTTTCCGGTGGTGGTGGGAACGGCTTTCAAGAACAAAGGCGTGCAGCCGTTGCTGGATGCGGTTGTGGATTACCTACCCTCGCCCCTGGATGTGCCGGAAACGCATGGCATCAATCCTGATAATGGGGAAAAAATCACGCGGAAGGCGGACGATAAAGAGGCATTCGCGGCGCTGGCATTCAAGATCATGGCAGATCCATTTGTTGGCCAGTTGACGTTTATCCGCGTGTACTCCGGTCAGCTCAAGACGGGCGATTCGGTGCGCAACGTTCGCACCACAAAGACCGAGCGCATTGGGCGTTTGCTCAAGATGCACGCCAACAAGCGCGAAGAAATCAGCGAAATTCTGGCGGGCGACATTTGCGCGGCGGTGGGTATGAAGAACGTGGGCACCGGCGACACGATTTGCGATGAAGATCATCCCATCGCGCTGGAATCGATTACGTTTGCGGTCCCCGTGATTTCGGTTGCGGTCGAACCAAAGACCAAGGCTGATCAGGAAAAAATGGGTATGGCGCTCAGCCGCCTGGCCCAGGAAGATCCAACCTTTAAAGTTCACACCGATCCCGACAGTGGACAGACCATCATCAGCGGCATGGGCGAATTGCATCTGGAAATCATCGTCGACCGCATGATGCGCGAGTATAAAGTCGAGGCCAACGTCGGCAAGCCGCAGGTGGCGTATCGCGAGACGATTCGCAGGCACGCCGAGGCTGAAGGCAAGTACATCCGGCAGACCGGCGGACGCGGCCAGTACGGTCACGCAAAGATTTACCTCGATCCGCAGCCCGCCGGGACTGGCTATGAGTTTGTAAATGACATCGTGGGCGGTTCGGTGCCGAAGGAATTCATCAAGCCGATCGATCAGGGCATTCGGGAAGCGCTCGAGGGCGGCGTGCTGGCGGGCTATCCGATGGTCGATGTGAAGGCCACGCTGTACGACGGCAGCTATCACGATGTCGATTCGAACGAAATGGCATTCAAGATCGCCGGATCGATGGCGTTCAAGGAAGCCGCGCGTAAGGCTTCTCCGGTTTTGCTGGAGCCGGTAATGGCGGTCGAAGTGGTGACACCGGAAGACTACGCCGGGGTGATCATGGGCGACCTGAGTTCGCGCCGCGGACGCATCGAGGGTATGGAGCATCGGGCGGGATCGCAGGTGATCAAGGCGATCGTTCCATTGGCGGAGATGTTTGGTTATGCGACGCACATGCGTTCGTCGACGCAGGGCCGCGCGGAATACTCGATGCACTTTGCCCGCTATGAGGAGGCTCCGCGGTCGGTGGCGGAGGAAATCATCGCCAAGGTGCAAGGCACGGCCAAGTGACTTCGAGCGCCGCGGTTCGTCGTCGACCGCAGGTTCTGGGTCAGAGCAGGAAAGCGGAAAGAGTTTGAAATTGTGTTTGGGCCGGGTGGAATCTGGGCACAGTTTCTGGCGCGGTCCGCAGGATATATCGTCACCGATGTGAAGGGCGAGTCTGCGGACGATGGTCGGTATCGATTGCGGGATTTCTGGCATGGGCACCGTGGATTTGAAGGGTTCCGCGAGCGCTACTCGGAAGATTTTGCGCAGTTCGATCGGCAGATTGTGGATGGGCTGATCGAGAGACAGGAATTCGTTGGCGCGTATTACGAAGCTGACGGGAAGATTTAATTTCGGCGTACGGAAGCCGAGGAGATAGAGAAATGGCGAAAGAGAAATTTGATCGCAATAAGCCGCACTGCAACGTGGGGACGATTGGTCATATCGACCACGGCAAGACCACGCTGACGGCGGCTATCACCAAGGTTTTGTCGAAGCATAATCCGAAGAACACGTTCCGGTCGTTTGACAGCATTGATAACGCTCCGGAAGAGAAGGCGCGGGGCATCACCATCGCAACCGCGCACGTGGAGTATGAGACGGCGAACCGGCACTACGCGCACGTCGATTGCCCGGGCCACGCCGACTACATCAAGAACATGATTACGGGGGCGGCGCAGATGGATGGCGGCATTCTGGTGGTGGCGGCGACGGATGGTCCGATGCCGCAGACGCGCGAGCACGTGCTGTTGGCGCGGCAGGTGGGGGTGCCGTATCTGGTGGTGGCGTTGAACAAGGTGGATGCGGTGGATGATCCCGAACTGCTGGAGTTGGTCGAACTGGAAGTGCGGGAGCTGCTGAAGAGCTACAAGTTTCCCGGCGACGATGTGCCGGTGGTACGGGTGTCGGCTCTCGGTGCCTTGAACGGAGAAGAGAAGTGGGAGAAGCAGATTGACGCGCTGATGGAGGCGGTGGACAAGAGCGTGCCGCAGCCGGCGCGAGAGCTGGATAAGCCGTTCCTGATGCCGATCGAAGATATCTTCTCGATTCAAGGGCGGGGCACGGTGGTGACGGGGCGTATCGAGCGCGGCAAGGTGAAGGTCGGCGAGGAAGTGGAGATTGTCGGCTTCCGGGACACGCGCAAGACGGTGGTCACCGGGGTCGAAATGTTCAAGAAGCAGCTGGACGAAGGCCTGGCGGGCGACAACGCAGGACTGCTGCTGCGGGGCATCGCGAAAGAAGATGTGGAGCGCGGCATGGTGCTGGCCAAGGGCGGATCGATCACGCCGCACACCAAGTTCAAGGCGGAAGTCTACATCCTGACCAAAGAAGAAGGTGGGCGGCATACCCCGTTCTTCAAGGGATACCGTCCGCAATTTTATCTGCGCACGACGGATGTGACGGGGGTGGCGGAGTTGCCGGCGGGCACCGAGATGGTGATGCCGGGCGACAACGTGAGCCTGGTGATTGAACTGATTACACCGGTGGCGATGGAGAAAGGCCTGCGCTTCGCGATTCGCGAGGGCGGGCACACGGTAGGCGCCGGAACCATTACGGAGATCGTGCAGTAGTAGGAGGGGCGCGGGCACTTTCGCCTGCGAGGTTTTGGGCGCTGTATGCCAAGCGGGCAGGATTGCCCGCTCGAGAATAAGCCGAGTTCAGAAACAGGAGTGAGCAATGCCCCGAGAGATTGTTACGTTACAGTGCGGTGATTGCAAAGAGCGGAATTATTCGACGACTAAGAACCGGAAGACGACGACGGAACGGCTGGAGTTCAAAAAGTTCTGCAACCGTTGCCGCAAGCACACGCCGCATAAAGAAGTGAAATA